>Ga0208265_100048_pt1 | contig 162191 bp, 111 predicted proteins | sample LakWasMet44_HOW7_2_FD_183882 | JGI IMG/M metagenome (GOLD analysis project Ga0208265, IMG submission 183882) | Freshwater sediment methanotrophic microbial communities from Lake Washington under simulated oxygen tension - Sediment Metagenome... | ecosystem: Environmental > Aquatic > Freshwater... | reverse complement strand
GCCTGTGCAAGCTTTGAAAACATATTCATTAATACTTCTATTGACATCATTGTAGATTCTTTGATTTTGCGGCAAATCAAGAACATATGTCTAGCTTTCCTTAAGTTGATGCCTATGGGGGCGAATTTACTTGTGCCCCTTGCGGGTATTCGCACTACCTGTATATCTAGGGTTTCCCGGTCGAATAGCCCAAAGTGCACGTAAATTCGCATCTACGCGCATATTGGGCCGATCGGCTACCTTTTCTTCATGAGGCCTAAGCCGAATTGAGATTATATTAAGATCGGAGAGCGGCAGGCGTTCATGTCATCCTATTGTTGGATGCATACGATGCGTGGAAAGGTCTTTCAGCAGAATAGAAATGAGAAACGCCCTATGCCTTTGGAAAGGCATAGGGCGTTCCATTACCTTAATCTAAACGGAATCGCTTGGATTATAAGGAAACTTGTAAACCAAGCCCCAGACTGACAGATGTAGCTAATTGCAGATTTACAGCCGGCAACAAGGCATCAACTGCTCCGACGACTGAGCCAAGAAGACCGTCTACCAGGGTAAGAGTGCTACCCACCAACGCGTCCAGCCCCAAAAGAGCACCAGCTGAAACATTGTCCATCTGAGCATCAGTCAAAGTCACAGGCTCGGCAGAAGCCAAACCTGTTGCAGTTAAAAGAACACCCGCCGCCAATGTTTTCATCAGTTTGCTTTTCATAATTAATTATCTCTATTTTTTGTATTATTAACATAACCCACTCTGAGCCTATCAGGATGGGGTTTACTTGCTACAGTGTTTTGAAGCATTTCCAAAACACCTGGCAAATTCTTGACGTAGCTGCTACAACTGAAACACAAACTGACGCACAATAATCAATTTCTTACTGAAATTAGTTGCCGGTGCAGTTGAAGATTGGGCAGTATCCATACAAAGCTCTCTAGGAGAAAGTAACTATCGTAGAAATTCAGTCATTTCCACTTGTTCATGAGGCATCCTTATGTTCGGGCTACTCCCTGTCCTTTGTCATCGCCATCTTAAGGCCGCAGAATTTAATATCATCGATATGATTTTAAGATTAACTTAAGACTAATCGAATTCATTGGTCTACTCAACATGGACGTAGGCGTTAATTATTTATTTTGTGATGTTCGTCACAGTTTTTAGCAAAAATAACTATTCTCTGCCTCCATGCGGGCTGGCATTTCCGAAAAACTCTCTAAAGTGGCACTGAAATCAAAACCAGACTCGCCACTTGTCTTCCGTTCAAATGCTGTGGGTTGATTACCGGTTCATCGACCATAGATAACCGCGCTTTTGCATGACCAGCGCATCATCAATATTCGTCGCGGTATCTAGCGTGTGTCCTTTTTAATTTGGCATTAACCAACGCTGTTATTCCGCATCATTTGTGAAGACGAGCGAGCGGATAATGCCCAAATCGGGCTCTCTCGGCCAAGCGGGACAAAAGTTCCTGAAACGGGTCGGAATTGTCCCTCCTCGCAATGATACAGCTGAAGGGTTATTGATAGGAGGGAAGCGTCCAGCGGACCGCTTCAAACAGAGACCTGAGATCATCTTCCGTAACCGGTCGGTTCGAGAAGGCGTATGGACTCCAGCGAGCTGCTATAAATTCGTGAACAGAATAATCAGTCGAGGCTTTTTATCAGACATAATGGTTTCTCCAAATTCTGAACCGCATTACACAATTGGGCCGATTGCAATGTTTTTTATAAAGGCGACACTCTTTGATGCGCTATAGAGCTGGCTATAGCTTGAGTCTGCTTGACCATATCCCATAGTTTCGACCGATAAATCATACAAGCTCTATTTCGACTGGGCGACTGCCAGTTGCCGGTGATACTCAGCCATCTTACGGCTATCTTCCGCAGCCTTTTCAAAATCGCGAACCATAGCTTCTGCGCGAGTATTGAGATCCAGAATCTGCTTGCCGTAAACATAGGGCCGGGACCTGTACTGCGTCAGCATCCGCCGCTCCTCTTCGGCATCAGCATCCATCATTCGGGCCACTTCCTCATAATGCTCGGCTAACCGCAGATGGGCCTCCCGGGATTCCGCTGTCTGTACCTCATAGGCCCAGCCATGGGCACGAATCTCGGGGCCGGAAGCACAACCCGCAAATAAGACGGTTGAGAACCCGAGTGCAATCGATTTCAAGACCTTCATACAATCCTCCAATACTGTCATCAATCAATTTTTATTGTTGACCAGCTTTTATCCAAAATAACTCCCGTCCTTTATCCATAGTTTTCCTGGCTACCCATCCACGAATCCGGCGTCTTCGGCAAACGTCCCAAATCATCAATGACCTGCACCGAATGAGGTTCAGCATCCGCCCATTGCCACAGCACCAGGTTATGGTTATCCGCCGAACAACCGGGCGCAAAACTGCGCACCCGAATGCCGGCGATGCCGCAGGCCTGCAGTCGGTCGGCCAACAGCCAGGTCGGGGGCTCCAGGTTTTGAAAGGCCAGATCCTCCCAAGCGCAGTTTAGCGGGCAATTGATGAACTGCTGTATTTTGTGGTCGTTCAGATCGGCGATATCGGCGCAGTCAACCCGGTATGCCACCAGTGTCATGGGCTGGGGCTTGAACGGGAAACCTTGTTGCGCCTCCATCCAGGCGGTGGTAGGGTCTAATGAGGTGTAAAGTGCGCTGTTGCCGGGCCGGTTGAAGCGCCCGCCATGTCTTTTAGCACCTTCCCCTGACAGGGGCGTGTAGGCCCACATGGGATGATGGGCGCGATAGACTATGCCGGTGAATCGACTGGTGGGGAGCTTCAAGCGTAGCCGCCGTCGGCAATGCGGGAGAGATAGGCTTTAACGGCGGCCGCGCGGCCTTCCTTGACGAGATCCTCGGCCGTTTTATCGCCGAACGAGGGCAGCGGCTGAGAGCGAAACCAGGCAAAGGCGCGGCCGGCGCCGCCGGACCATTCCGCTACGCGATTGATGATTTCGACGGTATCCCGCAGCCGGGCCTGTGTCGCTTTGCTCTTGACCCGGGTACTTTTGGAAACGGAATCGCGCGATAGTCCCGTCACCTCGGCAAGGTCATGCTGCGTAATATGAAGAACTCTGGCCAGCGAATTCGCGGCCACATAGCCTTCGTCATTAATAACCTCATGTAAAAAATCCACGTTTGCCATAAAATGCCTCACTGTTTGACCGTCATATCGGCTTTATTATAGGGCGTTATCTGATAATCTAAAGATGCAGATCAAAAAAATCAATATATAGTCAATTACCGCCTTATCCATTCATTCGACAAAACCGGTAATAGGCTATAATCCGGCCCATTCCGCCCGATGAACAGGCGCATCGGTTTCGAAAGCTACCGCAAGCCCGTCATTCATGGCAGAACGACTTGAGTTTACGGCGTCCCAAATGCCTGGGAAGCCGATTCTTTGATAATAAGACTAAATTGATGGATAAACCTATGCAACCAAGTTTACCTAAAACCGGTTTGGCAGGCTTAACGGAAAACTGGCGCCATGATCTGGCGGCCGGTTTTCTGGTTTTTTTACTGGCCTTGCCGCTGTGCCTGGGCATTTCACTGGCCTCCGGCTTTCCGCCGGCCGCCGGCATTATCTCCGCCATGGTTGGCGGCCTTCTGGTATCGCGGATCAATGGTTCGCATCTGACCATCAACGGCCCTGCCGCCGGCTTGATCGTGGTGCTGTACAGCGCCGTGCAGACGCTGGGAGAAGGCGATGCAATGGCCGGTTACCGCTATACGCTGGGTGCAATCGTCATCGCCAGCGTCCTGCAAGTGCTACTGGGCGTCTATCGGGCCGGACAGTTGAGCTCGTTTTTCCCGACTTCCGTCGTGCACGGCATGCTGGCCGCGATCGGCCTGATCATCATCGCCAAGCAAAGCCATGTCCTGCTGGGCGTCAACCTGGAATTCGGTAGTATTCTTTCGACTATTGCCCAGATTCCGCACAGCATGCTCTACCCCAATCATGCAGTCGCCTTTATCGGCCTGAGCGGATTGGCGATTCTGATCGTCTGGCCGCTGCTCAAGCATCCGACTTTAAAGAAAATACCGGCGCCGCTGGTCGTACTGATAACCGGCATGGGCCTGGGGCAATTTTTCGGCCTGCAGCATGAGCACATCCATGCTTTCTTTCTGGACAAAACCTATCTGGCCAATCACGAACATCTGATTCAACCGCAATTTCTAGTCGATATTCCCGACCAGTTTACCTCCCTCTTCTATTTCCCGGACTTTTCCAAGGCCATGACCATTGAATTCTGGGAAGCCGTAGTAGGCATCTGCCTGATAGCCAGCCTTGAGACGCTGCTGGTCACCAGCGCCGTGGACAAACTCGACCCGTATAACCGTACCAGCGATTTCGACCGTGATCTGGCCGCCGTCGGCATGGGCAATGTGATCGCCGGCTTGCTGGGCGGCGTGCCGATGATCGCCGAGATCGTGCGCAGCTCGGCCAATATCGAAAGCGGCGCTCGAACCGGTTGGGCCAATTTCTTCCATGGCCTAATTTTCCTAGTGTTTATCCTGCTGTTCCCGCATGTCATCCATAACATCCCACTGGCGACACTGGCGGCGTTATTGGTCTATACCGGCTATCGTCTGGCATCGCCCAAGACCTTCCAGCATGTCCTGTCTGTCGGTGTGGAACAACTGTTCCTGTTCGTCATCACGATTATCGGCGTGCTGGCGACGGATTTGCTGATCGGCGTGGCGCTCGGCATAGCCGCCAAGCTGGCGATTCAGGTCATGCGCGGCGTCTGGCTGGATAATATGTTCCGCATTTATTTTGAAATTCACCGGCCCGACCGGCAAACCATTGTCGTCAAATTATTGGGCTCGGCGCTGTTTTCAAATTTTCTGCCGTTAAAAAAGGCGCTGGCCGAGCTTGAAGGCGGCAAAACGCTGGTGTTCGATTTTTCAAACGGCTATCTGATCGATCATACCGTCATGGAATTCATCGATGACTTCAGCCGGGACTATGAAGCGCAGGGCGGAACAAGTCAGCAAATCGGCCATGCCCTGGAAAAATTCTCCGACCATAAACTGGCGGCCCGCCTGATGACCGCCGATGACAGATTAAAGTAAAGCTCGTTAAAGGTTGGGCAAGCTTTCTCGCCGCCTGCCATAACATTTACTCCAGGACAGAAGCGGAAGCTGATAAGCAGCCGCTTCTGTCCCCGACTTGCCTAAGCACCAGCCACTTATCGCCTGATCAATCATTAAATTCTCAACAGACTATAAGCATCCATGACGTAATGTCATTCCTGAATGACTTAAGCATCGCTATAGGCTTTCCCGCCGCTACCCGTTCACTTACATTTCAGGCTGAATCTCATCAATCAGGTCCTCCCTTAGATAAAAATCAGGTTTTTACCCGATTTTCATACTGTACCTCTACCATATAAAGTCAATCCGCAGTCCACTATTTAATAATTTTTTAAGGTATTGCTACGTGGGAAAGCAACAGGCTCAAGGTTACTTTCAGGCAACGATCATTCATTCAATTCAATAGTAGGAGATGTCATGAAATTTCGGCAAATCAGTGGCCGGTTGGAAACCGGCTGCAAAATTTCCCGGCGCCGGCAAGCGGCAGGCGTCGTCTGTCTACCCTTGCTCGCCGTGGCGCTGGCCTATGCCGGCTCGGCGCACGCCAACTGCAAGAACACCGTGTCGGCCGATGTGGTCGCACTAGACCAGGTGTTTTATTACAACCGCTTGGGTGCGATGAATCCCGCCGGCATGATCTACGCACTGAAGGCCGATGTCGTGGATCGGGCCGGCGGCCCCAATCCCGGCCCCGGCAATGCCATGCTGCGGCCTGACCATCGGCCCAGGCCGCTTACCTTGCGTGTTAACGAGGGCGATTGCCTGCAGGTCCGCTTCACCAACTGGCTGAGCCAGAATCTGGCGGGCTCCTTACCGGCCCCCGTGCCGCCCAGCGATCCGCCCAACAGCACGCCGGTCCGCAATGACGACGGCCCCGCCACGCGCACGGCCTCGTTCCATGTCATGGGCCTGCAGCCGAAAGACATCGTCTCCGACGCCTCCAATGTCGGCAACAACCCCAGCGGATTGGTAGCTCCCGGCGGCAGTCTGACCTATACGTTTTATGCCGAGAAGGAAGGCACCTTCCTAGCCTACAGCACGGCAGCCACGACCGGCGGTGAAGGCGACGGCGGCTCGCTGGCGCACGGCCTGTTCGGCGCCGTCAATGTCGAGAACAAAGGCGCGGAATGGTACCGCAGCCAGGTCACCGAACAGGATCTGGCCCTGGCCGCGACCTCATCGACGCTGTCCAAGTCCGACGGCAAATTTTATCCGGTCATCGACTATCAGGCGGTCTACCCTGCCGTCGACACCCGCAAGCCGCAGGAGAAGCTGACGCTGGCGGCGGCGCGGGGCGGCCTTTATCGAGCGATCCTGAGCCGCCTGACCAGCGATACCGGCTTCATCCCCGGCGATCAAGGCAAGACCCTGATCATGGGCGACTTCAAGGGCACGATCAGACGGGTCAATACCGATGGCTCCGCCCTCGTGGCGCCGATCACAGCCGTCAGCGCGCTGGAAGCGGCCCCGTACAGCTGGCGGATCGAAGGCACGGCGCCGCACCCGCTGGCCGGCCGGCCTATCCTGAGCCTGCTCGACAGCAATAAAAAGATCGTCCACTCCGATCTCAATGCCATCATCACCGGCCCCAACCGGGGCAAATTCAGCCCGGCTGTCGAACCCAAAAATGCCGTGTATCCGGACCGCCTCGATCCGTTCCGCGAGTTTACGGTCATTTTCCACGACGAAGCCAAGGCCGTACAGGCGTTTCCGGACTGGTTCAATGATCCGGTGCTCAGCCACACCCTGTTCGGTGTCCGGGACGTCTTCGCCATCAACTACGGCACCGGCGGCATCGGCTCGGAGATCATCGCCAATCGGCTGGGGCTCGGCCCGATGAAGGACTGCGTCGATTGCAAGTACGAGGAGTTCTTCCTGACCTCCTGGGTGCTCGGCGATCCGGCCATGGTCGTGGATGTGCCCGCAGGTGTCAACTCCGACGGCCAGCTGGGCGTCGTCCCCAACCCGCAATTCGCGACCCAGGCTTTTTTCCCGGCTGACCCGTCCAACGTGCACCACAGCTACCTGAACGACCGGGTCAAATTCCGCAACCTGCATGCCGGCCCCAAGGAACACCACATCTTCCACCTGCATGCCCATCAATGGCTGCACACGCCCGACAGCGACAACTCGGCCTATCTGGACAGCCAAAGCATCGGGCCGGGCGGCGGCTATACCTATGAAATCGCTTATCACGGCGGCGGCAACCGCAACCGCACGGCCGGCGATTCGATCTTTCACTGCCATTTCTACCCGCATTTCGCCGGCGGCATGTGGTCTCTGATGCGCGTGCATGACGTGCTGGAGACCGGCACCGTGCTCGACGCCGACGGCAAACCGGCGCCCGGCGCCCGAGCGCTCCCCGACCGGGAAATTCTGGCCGGCACGCCGATCCCGGCCGTCGTACCTTTGCCGACCATGGCCATGGCGCCGCAGCCGGGCGCGAAAGTGGCCATCGAAGACGGCCAGGTCAAATTGCCCGATATCGCCGCCGGCAATCCCGGCTATCCGTTTTACATCGCCGGCATTGCCGGCCACCGGCCACCGCAGCCGCCGCTGGATATGGTTGAGGACGGCGGCCTGCCGCGCCATGTGGTCGCCGACGGCACAGCCGTCAGTGAAGAGACTCGTCTCAGCTTCGACAAAACCGTGACGGCCATTTCGGCCATCAAACTGCCCGCCAACGGCACGCCCTGGGAGCGTCAGGCCATGATTTTCCATGGCGGCGACGGCACGACGCCGGGCCCGAAGACCTACAGCACGCCGAAACCGGATGGCGGCGCGGGCGCTTTCAAGGTCAACGGCCTGCCCGCCAAGCCGGGCGCGCCGTATGCCGATCCCTGCGTCGACGACAAGCAGCAGCCCGTGGCCGGCAAGCCCCGTTTCTACCACGCCGCCGTGATTCAGCTGGATACCAAGATGAACAAGGTAGGCTGGCATTTCCCGCAACAACGTATTGAGACCTTACGGGAAGATGTCGAAGACACAATGGATGGCATCAGGCCGCCCGAACCCCTGTTCTTCCGCGCCAACACCGGCGAGTGCATCACCTTCCACCATACCAACCTGGTACCGCATCTTTATGAGCAGGATGAGTTTCAGGTGACGACGCCGACCGACACGATCGGCCAGCACATCCATCTGGTCAAGTTCGACGTCACGTCCTCCGACGGTTCCGGCAACGGCTGGAACTACGAAGACGGCACCTTCAGCCCCGAGGATATACTTGAGCGCCTGACCGCCATCAACGCTCCCGGCGGCGATTGGCTGGATGCTGATAAACCGAATGACCCTAATCCGCCTAAACCGCCTCTCTGCAACCTGGGCGACTTCCAGCGCGGCGGCGGCACCTGTGTGCAGACCACCGTGCAGCGCTGGTATGCCGATGACGTGCTAAACAATATCGGCGAGGACCGCACGCTGCGCACCGTGTTCACGCACGACCACTTCGGCCCGTCCACCCATCAGCAGGTGGGACTCTATGCCGCCCTGGTCATCGAGCCGGCCAATTCGACCTGGAAGCACAACGAGACCGGTGCACCCCTGAGCGGCCGGGCGGACGGCGGCCCGACCAGCTGGCAGGCCATCATTGAACCGAAAAACGGCGACAAAGCCTACCGCGAGTTCCTGCTGTCAATGGGCGATTTCCAATTGGCCAGCCGCAATGATGAAACGCCGGTCAATCCGCCCGCCAAGCAGGAAGCCGGGCTCCACGATCTGATAGAGGTCGCGCCAAAATGTCCGGGCGGCGTCGACCGCCCCTGCCCCGAAGCCATCTCGGCCGACGATCCCGGCACCATGATTGTGAACTACCGCAACGAGCCGCTGGCGCTGCGCGTCAATAACGGCGCCAATGGCCAGACCCCGGGCCGAGCCGGCGATTTGTCGTTCGCGTTCGAATCGCGCACGGACCGGGCCATTCCGGCCTTGAACAGCCAGCCGGACTTTTTTGCCCAGCCGTTGACCCGCGATGTCCTGCCCGGTGATCCGTTCACGCCGTTGCTGAAAACGTTCGCCGGCGACAAAATCCAGATCCGTGTTTCATTCGGCGCCCACGAGGAAGGCCACAATTTCAGCATGCACGGCCTCAAATGGCTGTTCGAGCCGTCGCTGAAAGACTCCGGCTACCGCAACTCGCAAATGTTGGGCATCTCCGAGCACTTCGAGTTCGAAGTGAACGCCGTAGACCCCATCAGTCCGGGTACGCCCTTTATCGATCAGGCCTATTTTCCCGGCATGGCGACCGATGACCTCTGGAACGGCCTGTGGGGCATTCTGCGGACCTATAACGATAAAGGCACTTACTCGGCAAAATACCCCAGACCGACGCTGGCGAAACTGCCGAGCAATCCGGAAGGTTATGTCATGCCGGTGAACTGTACCGTGGATAAAAAAGGCTATAGGAACTGCATCACCACCAACGGCATTTGTCCAACCGGCACCCCTCAGGTTAGCTTTAAGGTGCATGCGTTTCTGGCGAAGGACCTGCTGGGCGGCCCGCTGGTCTACAACCAAAGGGCTGGGCTGAAAGATCCGGGCGCCATCCTGTTCGTGCGCGATACTGATCTGAACGCCGCCAAGAAAAAGCTGAAGCCCGGCGTGCCGATCGAACCATTGGTTCTGCGCGCCCGTGCCGGGGACTGCATCAACCTGGCCCTGGTCAATCACCTGCCCGCCAACCTCGGCAACACGCAACAGGATGGCTGGAGCACGCTGCCGATGATCGTCGAAGGCTTCAACAACAACGACATCCGGCCGTCCAGCCATATCGGCCTGACGCCGCAGCTGGTGGAATTTGATGCCCTGCGCGGCGCCGGCCTGAGCATAGGCCAGAACTGGACCCTGCCGGGCGGCAATCTGGTCACCGCCGCCCCCGGTAAAACGGTCAGCTATAGATGGTATGCCGGCAAAACGACACCAGGAGGCTATCCTGATGCCAAGTCGAAACTGAAGAAGCTGTTTGCCGAGCCGGTGGAATACGGTGCCATCAACCTGATGCCGTCGGATCGCATGAAGCAGATCAGTAAGGGTGCCATCGGGGCGTTGATCATCGAGCCGCAGGGCGCGAAGTGGAAGGAAGACGCCGCTATGCGCGCCTCGGCCACAGTCACGCTGGCGAACGGCAGGTTCTTCCGGGAACACGTGCTGCTGTTCCAGGACGACCTGAACCTGCAGCAAGACGGCGTGCCCGTGCCTAATCTTGCCGGTATTGAGGATCCCGAAGACACCGCTCAGAAAGGCTTCAACTACAGGACCGAGCCGCTATGGACACGCATGGGCTTTGCGGCGGATACCCCGCTGGAAATAACGCGCACCTTTGACTTCACCAATGTGCTGACGGGCGCAGCGGAAACACCGACTTTCCTGGCCAAAGCCGGCGAGCCGGTCCGGATGCGCGTGCTGCAGGCCGGCGGTCATGCCCGCAACCATGTCTTCCAGCAGCACGGGCACATCTGGTTGGAGGAACCGTTCACCAACGGCTCGACGGTGATCGGCACCAACAGCTTCTCGGAATGGCACGGCTCCCAGGCCGGTATCGGGCCGGGCAGCCATTTCAACTTCCTGCTGGCCAATGGCGCCGGCGGTGTCTTCGCAACGCCCGGCGATTACCTCTACCGGGATCAGGCATCGTTCACGTTTGACGGCGGGCTGTGGGGCAAATTACGAGTGCAATAGCATCTCGTAAGGCGTATCGGAGTGCAGCCGCAGGCCGGCTGCGCTCTTTTTATCGTTATCGGATACTCGATAAAACAGGGATATGACTATGAGAACACCCAATTACAGAAATTCAGCATTATGCTTCATCGTATTGGCCGGCCTTTTCTTCGTGTTCAGCGATCAGCTGTCTTCATTGTTCAAGAATAATCCGTCAGACAACGAAGTAATCAAGGAAGGCTTGTCCATCGCCTTGGCCATCGATCCGGTCCAGGCCGACAAGATCGCGGCCTCGACTCTGCACGAGGGCCAGCCGGCGCGCCTGCAATTCACGGTTCGGGATACGTCCAGCAAGGAACCGGTCAAGGGTCTGCACCCGGCCGTCTGGCTGGACCGCCAGAACCCGCAGGAACAGAGCCTGTCATGCAAGGACCGCATCAACTCTTACCTGCAAAGCAAGCTGGCTTTTCAGCCCGAACTCAACCTCAACTCCTATTTCGTGCTGGCACTGAACAACAAGGCCAGCATTTCCGTCATCGATCCGATGAACGGCTTCGGCGGCAGCAAGATGATCACGCGTATCCGGCTGAACAGTCCCGGCGTGGACTGGGCCTTGAGCAAGGATAATAAAAAGCTCTATGTGGCTACGCCGTTAAGCCGTGAAGTGGCGGTCATCGATACCCGCACCTGGCAGGTAAAGACTTTTCTGTCATTTGAAGCTTCACCCACCCGGCTGGCCTTGCAGCCGGACGGCCACTATTTGTGGGTGGGACTCGAGAAGACCGATAACAAGTCCTCAGCCGATGTCAGCGCCGTCGATACTGAGAAAAACCAGGTGGCCGCCTCGATCGCCACCGGCAAAGGCAGCCATGAATTTGCCTTCAGCGCCGACAGCCGTATGGCTTACGTCAGTAATGCCGACGACCAGACGGTGGCCGTCATCGATACCGCCAAGCTGGCCAGCCATCACGCCATCAAAAGCATGGCCCGGCCCGTGGCGCTGGCTTTCTCGACGTTGAGCAAAACCCTGTACGCGGCCACCGAAAACGGCCGCCTGCTGGTCATCGATGCCGAAGGCCAGGCCGGTGCGCCCATTGAGACCGGCTCGCCGCTGAAAGCCTTGCGCTTCAGCCCCGACGGCCGCTGGGGCTTTGCGCTCAGCCAGAGAGACAACAAAGTGTTCATCATCGATGCCTCAGTGAACCGCCTGGTCCAGACCGTCGAGGCCGGCGCCGCGCCAGACCAGATCATGTTTACGGATCATTTCGCCTATGTCCGCTCGACCGGCAATGAAACCGTGAGCATGCTGCAACTGGATGCGCTGGGCAAGAATGCGCCGGTAGCCGTGACAACCTTTCCGGGCGGTCAGTCCGCCCCGGGTTCATCCGGGCTGCTGTCGGCCGATGCCATTGTGCCGACGCCTGAGCGCAATGCCGTGGTGGTCGCCAATCCAGCCGATAAATCCGTGTACTATTACACGGAAGGCATGGCCGCGCCGATGGGCAATTTCGAGAACTTCGGCATGAATCCTATGGCGGTCATGATTGTAGATAGAAGTCTGCAGGAAACCGCGCCCGGCGTTTATACAGGCACCGCTCAGCTGCCGCCGGCCGGCCGTTACAGCGTCTCGGTCCTGCTGAACAATCCGACGGTCTACCACTGCTTCGCCGCCGACATCGCGCCGGACCCTGAACTGGCCAAATCAAACACTCAGCCGGTCAAGGTGGAGTATTTGCTGAACAGTAAGGAAGTGCCGGTCGGCGCGCCGGTATCGATCCGGGTCAAAGTCAATCATGCGGAAAAAAATAATGTCAGCGACCTGCAACTGCTGATCTTCCGCATCCCCGGCCAATGGCAACAGCGGCTGCTGGCCAAACCGCTGGGCGACGGCCTGTATCAGGCGGACATCACGCCGACGGAAACGGGCGTCTATCAGGTATTCGCACAGTCGGCCTCGCTCAATTTCACCTTTGAACAACAGCCCATGCTGACGTTCCGCGCCATCCGGCCAGAAATCGCTACCGCTCAGGTCAAGGAGTTGGCGCCATGAATATCAAGTTCAGAACCGGAGTCATCATCACCCTGCTAATTACCGGCGTTCTTATCGCCGTTGTGCCGGACCCGGCGCCGAAAACGATAGCGTCTTCGGCCGCACTGCCGAATGCCGAACTGCAGGACCAGAACGGCGCCTCGGTCCGTTTTGTCAGCGATGTCGCCGGCAATCGGATCATGGCGCTCAATTTCATTTACACCGATTGCCAGACGGCCTGCCCGGTCGTCTCGGGCATTTTCTCCAAGCTGCAAAGCCGGCTCGGCGACAAACTGACCAAGGACGTGCGCATGGTCTCGCTGAGCATCAATCCGGCTACTGATACGCCTGAACGGCTAAAAGCCTACGCGGAGCGCTTTCACGCCGCGCCCGAGTGGCTCTGGCTGACCGGAGAGAAGACCCAGGTCGACGCCCTGCTCAAAAGCCTGGGCGTCTACAGCACCGATGTCGCCAACCATGCGCCGGTCATTCTAGTCGGCGACCCGGTCCGCGGCGAATGGACGCGCTTCAATGGCCTGTCCAGCCCGGACACCATCGCTGCCCGAATCGATGAATTGCTGAATGCCCGCCATGGCAAATCCTGAGTGCGAGGTGTGACTGCAGGGCCGAATTTTATTCGGCCCGAAACACTCGGCGGACAGGGCTTGCTGTCTGTCCAAAACATTCAGCATTGGTTAAATAAACTCTCCAAGCTCAGGCATTGTTGAAACCTCAGAGACGGAGTTAACAGCCCAATGCCATTAAGTTAAGCCATTCATGGTTCGACAAGCTCACCACGAACGGCTTAACTTAACGCATTGATTGCACCTCCCGGCCCGCGTGATTGTAATAAGGTAATGCAGGAGCAAATGCTACCCATGCAGCCGTTCATAATTTCACACCTTAAGTTTACAAACAAGATTCTGTGGCGTGTCGTCATCCTTGAATGACTGAAGAATCGCTATAGACTTTCCCGCCGCTGCCCGTTCACTTACTTTTCAGGCTGAATCTCATCAAATCAGGTATTTCCTGAGCTAAAAATCAGGGTTTCACCCGATTTCCGCACTGTAGCTGTGCTTATAAAGTCAGATTGTCTTTAATAATCCTTAATCGATTGCTGTACAGAAAAGCGGCTGGTTCAAGGCTGCTTTCAGGCGGCAATAATTTCTTCAATTACTGTAGTGTGGAGATGTCATGAAAATTCGGCAAATCAGTGGCCGGTTAGAAACCGGCGACAAAATTTCCCGGCGCCGGCAAACGGCAGGCGTCGTCTGTCTACCCTTGCTCGCCGTGGCGCTGGCCTATGCCGGCCCGGCGCACGCCAACTGCAAGAACACCGTGTCGGCCGATGTGGTCGCGCTGGACCAGGTGTTTTATTACAACCGCCTGGGTGCGATGAATCCCGCCGGCATGATCTACGCGCTGAAAGCCGATGTCGTGGATCGGGCCGGCGGCCCCCATCCCGGCCCCGGCAATGCCATGCTGCGGCCTGACCATCGGCCCAGGCCGCTGACCTTGCGAGTTAACGAGGGCGATTGCCTGCAGGTCCGCTTCACCAACTGGTTGAGCCAGAATCTGGCGGGCTCCTTACCGGCCCCCGTGCCGCCCAGCGATCCGCCCAACCGCACGCCGGTCCAGAATGGCGACGGCCCCGCCACGCGCACGGCTTCGTTCCATGTCATGGGCCTGCAGCCGAAAGACATCGCCTCCGACGCTTCCAATGTCGGCAACAACCCCAGCGGATTGGTAGCTCCCGGCGGCAACCTGACCTATACGTTTTACGCCGAGAAGGAAGGCACCTTCCTGGCCTACAGCACGGCAGCCACGACCGGCGGTGAAGGCGACGGCGGCTCGCTGGCGCACGGCCTGTTCGGCGCCGTCAATGTCGAGAACCAGGGCGCGGAATGGTACCGCAGCCAGGTCACCGAACAGGATCTGGCCCTGGCCGCGACCTCATCGACGCTGTCCGCGTCCGACGGCAAATTTTATCCGGTCATCGACTATCAGGCCGTCTATCCTGCCGTCGACACCCGCAAGCCGCAGGAGAAGCTGACGCTGGCGGCGGCGCGGGGCGGCCTTTATCGAGCGATCCTGAGCCGCCTGACCAGCGATACCGGCTTCATCCCCGGCGATCAGGGTAAGACCCTGGTCATGGGCGACTTCAAGGGCACGATCAGACGGGTCAATACCGATGGCTCCGCCCTCGTGGCACCGATCACAGCCGTCAGCGCGCTGGAAGCGGCCCCGTACAGCTGGCGGATCGAAGGCAGAGCCCCGCACCCGCTGGCCGGCCGACCTATCCTGAGCCTGCTCGACAGCCGCAACCAGATCGTCCACTCCGATCTCAATGCCATCATCACCGGACCCAACCAGGGCAAATTTACCACAGCCGAAGAACCCAAGAATGCCGTGTATCCGAACCGTCTCGATCCGTTCCGCGAGTTCACGGTCATTTTCCACGACGAAATCAAAGCCGTGCAGGCGTTTCCAGCCTGGTACAACGATCCGGTCCTGAACCATACTTTACACGGTGTCCAGGACTTCTTCGCCATCAACTACGGCACCGGCGGCATCGGCTCGGAGATCATCGCCAACCGCCTCGGACTCGGCCCGATGAAGGACTGCGTCGAATGCAAGTACGAGGAATTCTTCCTGACTTCCTGGGTGCTCGGCGATCCGGCCATGGTCGTGGACGTACCCGCAGGCATCAACGCTCAGGGCATGGGCGTGGTCCCCAACCCGCAATTCGCGACCCAGGCTTTTTTCCCGGCTGACCCGTCCAACGTGCACCACAGCTACCTGAACGACCGGGTCAAATTCCGCAACCTGCATGCCGGCCCCAAGGAACACCATATCTTCCACCTGCATGCCCATCAATGGCTGCACACGCCCGACAGCGACAACTCGGCCTATCTGGACAGCCAGAGCATCGGGCCGGGCGGCGGCTATACCTATGAGATCGCCCATCACGGCAGCGGCAACCGCAACCGCACGCCTGGCGATTCGATCTTCCACTGCCATTTCTACCCGCATTTCGCCGGCGGCATGTGGTCGTTCTGGCGCGTGCATGACGTGCTGGAGACCGGCACCGTGCTCGACGCCGACGGCAAACCGGCGCCCGGCGCCCGAGCGCTGCCCGACCGGGAAATTCTGGCCGGCACGCCGATCCCGGCCATCGTGCCCTTGCCGACCATGGCCATGGCGCCGCAGCCGGGCGCGAAAGTGGCCATCGAAGACGGCCAGGTCAAATTGCCCGATATCGCCGCCGGCAATCCCGGCTATCCGTTTTTTATCGCCGGCATCGCCGGCCACCGGCCGCCGCAGCCGCCCATGGATCTGATCGAGGACGGCGGCCTGCCGCGCCATGTGGTCACCGACGGTACTGCTACGAGTGTGCAGAACCGCCTTGACTTCAGCAAAATCATCAACACTTTAGCGGCCATCAAACTGCCCGCCAACGGCACGCCGTGGGAGCGCCAGGCCATGATTTTCCATGGCGGCGACGGCGTGACGCCGGGCCCGAAAGCCTACAGCACGCCGAAACCGGACGGCGGAGCGGGCGCTTTCAAGGTCAACGGCCTGCCCGCCAAGCCGGGCGCGCCGTATGCCGACCCCTGCGTCGACGACAAGCAGCAGCCCGCAACCGGCAAGCCCCGTTTCTACCATGCCGCCGCTATTCAGCTGGATACCAAGATGAACAAGGTGGGCTGGCATTTCCCGCAACAGCGCATCCTGACCCTGAGGGATGACGTCGAAGACACGCTCGACCAGATCAGGCCGCCCGAGCCCCTGTTCTTCCGTACCAACACCGGCGAGTGCATCACCTTCCACCACACCAACCTGATTCCAAATATCTATGAACAAGATGACTTTCAGGTAACGACGCCGACCGACACGATCGGCCAGCACATCCATCTGGTCAAGTTCGACGTCACGTCCTCGGACGGCTCCGGCAACGGCTGGAACTACGAAGACGGCACCTTCAGCCCTGAAGAAGTGCATGAGCGTCTGGCGGCCATCAACGCGCCTAATGGCGATTGGCTGGATGCCGAGCGCCCTGACACCGCCGCAAGCAAGCCGCCGGTCTGCAACCTGGGCGACTTCCAGCGCGGCGGCGGCACCTGCGTGCAGACCACCGTGCAGCGCTGGTATGCCGATGACGTGCTGAACAATACCGGTGAGGACCGCTCTCTGCGCACCGTGTTCACGCACGACCACTTCGGCCCGTCCACCCATCAGCATCCGGGGCTCTATGCCGGCCTGGTAGTCGAGCCGGCCAATTCTACCTGGAAGCACAACGAGACCGGTGCCCCCCTGAGCGGCCGCGCGGACGGCGGCCCGACCAGCTGGCAGGCCATCATTGAACCGAGCAACGGCGACAAAGCCTACCGCGAGTTCCTGCTGGAAATGGGCGATTTCTCGCTGGCCTACCGCAATGATGACACCCCGGTCAATCCGCCCGCCAAACAGGAAGCCGGGCTCCATGATCTGCTGAGAGTCGCGCCGACCTGTCCGGGCGGCGTCCCCCGGCCCTGCCCCGAAGCCATCTCGGCTGACGATCCCGGCACCATGACCGTAAACTACCGCAACGAGCCGATCGCGCTGCGCGTCAATAACGGCGCCAATGGCCAGACCCCGGGCCGGGCCGGCGATCTGTCGTTCGCGTTCGAATCGCTCACGGACCGGGCCATTCCGGCCTTGAACAGCCAGCCGGACTTTTTTGCCCAGCCGTTGACCCGCGACGTCCTGCCCGGCGACCCGTTCACGCCGCTGCTGAAAACGTTCGCCGGCGACAAAGTCCAGGTCCGGATTCTGATGGGCGCCCATGAGGAAGGCCACAATTTCAGCATGCACGGCCTCAAATGGCTGTTCGAGCCGTCGCTGAAAGACTCCGGCTACCGTAACTCGCAAATGCTGGGCATTTCCGAACACTTTGAGTTCGAAGTGGACGCCGTAGACTCCGTTAAAGTGGGTACGCCCTTTGTCGATCAGGCCTATTTCCCGGGCGCGGCGACCGATGACCTCTGGAACGGCCTGTGGGGCATCCTGCGGACCTATAACGATGCAGGAAATTTCTCGCCCAAGTATTCGAAACCGACGCTGGCGAAACTGTCGAGTAATCCGAAAGGAACCTTGATGCCGGTAAACTGCAACACCATCGGTGCGAATGGCCTTCCTAACTGTGTAAATACAAATGGCGTCTGTCCAACCGGCACCCCTCAGGTTAGCTTTAAGGTGCATGCGTTTCTGGCGAAGGATCTGCTGGGCGGCCCGCTGGTCTACAACCAAAGGGCCGGGCTGGCAGATCCGGGCGCTATCCTGTATGTGCGCGATACCGATCTGAACGCCGCCAAGAACAGGCTGAAACCCGGCGTGCCGATCGAACCATTGATCCTGCGCGCCCGTGCCGGGGACTGCATCAACCTGGCCTTGGTCAATCACCTGCCCGCCAACCTCGGCAACACGCAACAGGATGGCTGGAGCACGCTGCCGATGATCGTCGAAGGCTTCAACAACAACGACATCCGGCCGTCCAGCCATATTGGCCTGACGCCGCAACTGGTGGAATTTGACGCCCTGCGCGCCGCCGGCCTGAGCATAGGCCAGAACTGGGTTCTGACGGGCGGCAATCTGGTCACCGCTGCCCCCGGTAAAACGGTCAACTATAGATGGTACGCCGGTCGAATGACGAGCAGGCCCTACCCTGATGCCAATTCGAAACTGAAGAAGCTGTTCGCCGAGCCGGTGGAATACGGCGCCGTCAACCTGATGCCGTCGGATCGCATCAAGCAGGCCAGCAAGGGCGCCATCGGGGCGTTGATCATCGAACCGCAGGGCGCGAAGTGGCAGGAAGACGCCAACATGCGCGCCTCGGCCACGGTCACGCAGGCTAACGGCAAGTTCTTCAGGGAACACGTGCTGCTGTTCCAGGACGACCTGAACCTGCAGCAAAACGGCCTGCCCGTGCCCAATCTTGCCGAATCGGAAGATCCCGAAGACACCGGCCAGAGAGCCTTCAACTACAGGACCGAGCCGCTATGGACACGCATGGGCTTTGCGGCGGATACCCCGCTGACGCTGACGCGCGGCTTTGACTTCAGCAACGTGCTGACTGGCGCAGCGGAAACACCGACTTTCCTGGCCAAGGCCGGCGAGCCGGTCCGGCTGCGCGTGCTGCAGGCCGGCGGTCATGCCCGCAACCATGTCTTCCAGCAGCACGGGCACATCTGGCAGGAAGAACCGTTCACCAACGGCTCGACGGTGATCGGCACCAACAGCTTCTCGGAATGGCACGGCTCCCAGGCCGGCATCGGACCGGGCAGCCATTTCAACTTCCTGCTGGCCAATGGCGCCGGCGGTGTCTTCGCGACGCCCGGGGATTACCTCTACCGGGATCAGGCATCGTTCCAGTTTGACGGCGGGCTGTGGGGCAAATTACGCGTCCAATAGCATTGCGTAAAACGCATCAAGGGTGCGGCCGATGGTCGGCTGCACCCTTTTCCATTTCTGCAGGACTGCAGACAAAACAGGGGCTTTAACCGATAAACTGCTTGATGCTCGCCGTGAAAATGCCTGGAGCTTAAGCTCACGAGTATCCTAACCTCCCTGCATGACGTCATTTTCGAATGGCGGAAGCATCGTCACCCGACTACTTAGTTTTCACAAATTGCAGCCTACCAAATCAGGTACTTTCTGAGTTAAAAATCAGGGTTTCACCTGATATGCACTCTCTAGCTCTACAGATAAAGTCTATCTGCCTTAATGATTTTTTAAGGTATCGCCAAGTGGGAATCGGCCAATGCCGTGATCCATTGGCCCTACCAGGATCAGGCGCCGTTCCGGTTTGCCTGCGGATGGTGGAGGATGCGCCAAGCCACGCAATAGAAAGCAGGATAGTCCCGTCGTGCAGGTTAGACCAATGCCTGCCGTCGAGATGAAAAATGCGCTGCTAAAGGAACAGGAATGAATGCAAGAGCAATCATGCTCAGGTCGTGCACACGGGTGATCCGAGCGAGGCTCACGGATATCGAACAAGAAGGTTTTAACAAAATTTACTTATTTATCAAATAATTATGTTTGTTTTTTGAAACATAAATTTTATAACTTAGCATTATTGAGGGTTTATATATGTCTCAGAGAGTGCATAACGACAATAATAATGTGACTAACAATGATGTTTTTCCCTCGCTAGCAACTCAATCGCATGACCCGAAAAAGCTGCCCGGCAAAACCATAAAGTACCAGGGAAAAGTCAGGCAAAAAGCCATATGCCCACTTAAGCGCCGGACTCTGGCCGGAGTCGGCCTGATGCTTATGCTGCCATGGATGGGAAGCGCCGCCTGGGCAGCACTGCCGGGCGGCACCTTGGATCCGGCGACAATACCCAAATACGCCAGTCCTTTGTATGTTCCACCCGCAATGCCTAAAGTGCCTTACAAAAGTAATTCTAAAATCGATTATTATGAAATCGCTGCACGCCAGATTTCACAACAGGTTCTTCCGGCTCCGCTGCCTAAAACGAAACTATGGGCATATGGCGCCGGCAGTGATTCGAAAACCTTCCATTCTCCTTCCTATACCATCGAAGCGAAAGTCAACCGGCCGGTACAGGTAAAATGGATCAACGACCTCAAGGATAAAAAAGGAAATTTCCTTCCCCATCTTCTGCCGGTCGATCAGACCGTGCACTGGGCCAATCCTGCCGGAGGCCCGGGAGGACAGGACAGCATGGGCACAAACCCGAATCCGTATACCGGACCAGTGCCTTTGGTCACACATTTACACGGCGCGCATGTCGTTTCGGGAAGCGACGGCTATCCCGAATCGTGGACGTTGCCTGCAGCATCGGATATTCCGGCCGGCTATGCGCCCCGAGGCTCCCATTGGACACAAATAGACGGGGCCGCCGATGAGGCCGGAGCCGCAACTTATCAATATACCAATGATCAACGCGCCACGCATATGTGGTTCCATGACCATGCGCTGGGCATGACCAGAAACAACGTCTATGCCGGTTTGGCAGGAAATTACTTTTTACGCGGCGGCGCATCGGATCTCCCTAGCGCGTCATTGCCGAAAGGCGCCTACGAAATTTCCATGATCATTCAGGACCGCGCTTTCAACAGTGACGGCAGCCTGTTTTATCCGGGCGATCGGGCGTTCTTCGAAGGACTGGCCAAGAACGATCTTCAGATACCCTTCATTCCGAGCAAAACCGCAACGGGCGGCGACAGCGATGTCTCGCCCATCTGGAATCCGGAATATTTTTCTAACGTGATGCTGGTCAACGGCCACAGCTGGCCGAAACTTAACGTCGAGCAGCGCCGTTATCGTTTTCGCATTCTGAATGCGTCAGACTCGCGCTTCATGATTCTGAAAATTGCCGGCGACCCGACAGCCCGGCCAGCAACAGAGGCCGTGCCGTTTTGGGTGTTTGGAGGCGATGGAGGATTTCAGACCCAGCCGGCACAATCAGGTTCGCTTCTGATCGGGCCCGCCGAGAGAGCCGATGTGATCGTGGATTTCACCAACGTGGCTAACGGTACGCAGCTTTACCTGATCAATGAAGGCCCTGATGAGCCTTATGGCGGCGGCCAAGGCGGGGTGGATTACGCCTTCTCCGATCCGGACACCACAGGCCAGGTCATGAAGTTTAACGTCGTGAAGGCAACTTCGAAAGACAACTCGGTTCCTCCGCAACAGATAACGGAGCTGTTGCCGGCTGAAAATTTAGGCAACCCTTCAACGATACGCAAAGTTTCCCTCAACGAAATGGAATCCGGAACCGTGTTTGCCAATTACAACACCGATGCCAATGGCAACCTGGTGAATATTATCGAGGATCCTGCCGGCATTCCGTTCGGCCCGACCATTTCCATGCTTGGTACGCTGGATAGCTATGGCGCTCCTGCGCCCTTCCCCTGGATGGACCCGGTTACCGAAAACCCCGGCAACGGCACCACGGAGATATGGGAAGTCTACAACTTCACCGCAGACGCCCACCCTGTCCATATGCACCTGGTAGAGTTCCAGGTTGAAAGCCGTGAACCGCTGCAAACCGATCTGAACGGTATGCCTTTGCTCCCGGCAACACCAATAGAAGGCACTGCCAGGGGACCGGAAGCCTGGGAATTCGGTTCCAAAGACACAGTGATCGCCTATCCCGGCGAAGTGACGCGCGTAAAAGCCCGATTCGACCGCCCCGGCCTGTATGTCTGGCATTGCCATATTTTGTCTCATGAAGACCACGACATGATGCGCCCCCTCTGCGTGGGCAATCAGGCTGACTGCCCGGTTCCGCTGGCGGGCAACTAGGCCAGGGCCGGGATAAGGCGAGTATCGTTCCGACTTTGTAGCAATTTGTGGAGCAAATTACGTGTCGAATATTACCTAAAGCGTATCGGAGTGCAGCGCCGGATGGGTTGCACTCTTTCTCACGCCCACAGTAAAGCCGGCAGTATTTCGCTCCTTCGATAACGACAATGATAGAAAGACTCTCATAAACGGTAGAAAACAGGATTAGATGATCTAAAGATGAAAAAAAGCTATTCTAATAATGTGGGAGCGACTGACTGTAGCCGCCCGTTTCAATATAAAAGGCGGCTAAAGTCGCCCCCACAAGCTTGCGTAAGTGCTACCTTCAGAATCTATGACCTGCTGATTGCCTGCCATGAAAAACCCTGATAAAACAATAAACAGATTGAACGCGGCCGGCTTTGTGCTGTTATCGGCCGTGTTGTTCAGCCCTTACCTATCGGCCGCGCCGCTGACGGCTTCGGAAACGCGGGGCAAGCAGCTTTACCTGACCGGCGCCGGCCCTTCCGGCAAGCCGGTCAAAGCGCTGGTAGGGCCCGAATCGACGGAACTGTCGGGGACGGATGTACCCTGTGCCGGCTGCCATGGCGAGGATGGGCATGGGCGGCCGGAAGGCGGCATCGTTCCAACCGACATCACCTTTGAGCACCTGACCCTGGCCTATGGGCACACCCATGGCAACGGCAGAAAACATGCCGCTTTCACGGCCGGCACTATCGCCGCGGCTATTGCCGGCGGCCTCGATCCGGCCGGTAACCGGCTGGATTCCGCCATGCCGAGATACGCGTTGTCTGCCAGCGACAGCGCCGACCTGATCGCGTACCTGAAACGCCTCTCGACCGATGCCGATCCGGGGCTGAGCGAGTCTGTTATCCGGCTGGGCACAGTGCTGCCGATGCGCGGCCCCTTGGCGGGCATGGGCCAAGCCATGAAAGACATGCTGTCGGCTTATTTTGACGAAGTTAATGCGCGAGGCGGCATTTACAATCGCGAGATTCGTCTGGAAGTCGCCGAGTTCACCGGCAGCGCCGATTCGACCATAAAGAATGCGCGCCGTCTGCTCGAAGCCGAACCGGTATTTGCTTTGATAGCGCCGTTCGCCGGCAACCTGGAGCAGGACATTTTATTGCTGAGCGAGAGCCGCAGCGTGCCGCAGATCGGCCCTTATACCTTGTTTCCCGAAGAGAATCCGGTCCGCAGCCGATCCGCTTTCTATCTGCTGCCGGGCCTTAAAAACGAAGCCCGCGCCATGGTGGATTATGCGGCTGATGCATTGCGCCTGAAGAATGCCGCGCCGATGGTCATCGGCCCTGAAAACGCCATGGTCCAAGGCGCGCTCGAAGCTATCGACAAGCAAAGCCGGGCTCGCGGCTTGGGTCCGGCCGGCAAATTCATTTATCCGCAGCGTCAATCCCAGATGTTTGCTGCTGAACTTAAAAGGCGGGCGCCGGGCGTGATTTTCTTTTTTGGCACTGATGATGAATTGCGCATGTTATTGAAGAGCGCCGAACAATTGAAGCCGAAGCCTTACCTGTTTGTCTCCAGCTCACTGACAAGCCCTGACATGTTTAATGAAGCGCCCGGCAGCCGGATTTTTATGTCCCTGTCTCTCGCGCCGCCCGCTCAAGCGAGCGCGGATGAGTTTTTCCGGCTGATCAAACGCAATAATCTTTCAATGCATCATTTAACCGCGCAAGCCGTATCTTACAGTGCAGCCAAACTATTAGCGGAAGGCCTGCAAAGAACGGGCAGGGACTTAAGCAGGAAAAAGCTGATCAATACGCTGGAAACCATTTATCAGTTCGACACGGGAGTGATACCCCTTCTTTCTTACGGGTCGAACCGACACATAGGCTCAACAGCGGTTACTATTGTTTCAGCATCCCGAAATGAGCGTTAGTCCGCCAATTGGACTTGGCGAAACGAAACAGGATTAAAAGACCGATTGTCAGAGCGGGTAATGCCGGCCTCTCCTGCCACTGAGATCAATTCCGCTACATTATGCACATTGAGTTTTTTCATCAGATTAGTCCGGTGCGTCTCCACTGTTTTTAAACTGATGCAAAGACTGTCCGCCATTTCTTTATTTTTATAACCCTCGGTTATCAATTTAAGCAATTCACGCTCCCGTGTGGTCAGGAGGTTCTGCAAATGGTTGGCCGACAGCATTCTTTCCGCCCGAAGATACCGGCTCATGATCGTCGGTAAAATCTCATCCGAAATATAGTAATGGCCCGCCAATACGTTTTTTACGGCGGAAACCAATTCTTCCGTCGAGGCGTTCTTCAGCAGATAGCCATCAGCGCCTGCCTGGAATGCGTCAGAAATGCTCGCGCCCGCATCCTTGAACGTGTAAACCAGTACTTTTGTGCCATGCCAGCGCTTCTTGACTTCTTCTATGGCTTCCACGCCGTTCATCTTGGGCATGATCAGGTCCAGCAGCACCAGATCAGGCGGGACGAACCAGGTTTGCCGAAACAATTCAATGGGATCCCCGGATTGAGAAACAACATTAAACTGCGGTTCCTGAGTCAGTACCGCATACAGCCCTGCTCTTATAATCGTTTGATCCTCAACTATTGCAATCTTATACATTTACAATTCTCCACTTCTGACGGGACTTTTTAAAAGCATTGAAAAGAAGATACTTTTAAAAATTTACAACTAATCAATTCTATTGATGCTCGAATAAAATATGTCTCATCAGGCAGACACATGATCAACATGCCCCCCGCAATCTGATGTATCAGCGGATAAAAAACGTGATGTGATTCGCAAATTTAAAAAAATGTTCGTTTTTTATTCTTTTTTGACTTGACACATTGCGATATTATGCTAGCGCTTGTGCCAGAAGGGATAAATAAGCACTACTACCTAAATATTAATTTTATCTAATGATTATTTAATTAAAAATTAAATAAATATATGAAATTATTGATATTAATTTCATGGCCCGCGGAAAATTTTAATGTATTTTTGAGTTATCATTGATTTATGCCATGAATGAGCCGTGCCGTCCGTGGCGCCATTGTCCCTGCCAAGTGCGGGCTTAACCCAGCATTTCCGACTGTTTCGGCCGCCGTCCGTCAGGCTCCATCCAATAAAGATATTCGGCGATGTATTTGGGATTACCCAGGGCCGGGCATGTTCCCCAGCGCTCCAGCGGCTCGATGCCGTATTTGACGACGCCTATGTGCTGGGTTTTGTCCTGGTCCAGTATCGGGTCCGAGAAAGTAAAACCCAGTTGTCTGCGCAGCAGTTCGATGTCATTTTTTTTGCCTGTCAGGAACTTCCATCCCGGTCCGACTCTGAAGAGCTCGGCATAGGCTTTCAGCGCTGACGGCGTGTCATGTTCCGGCTCCAGCGTGATCGAATACATGAAGATATCGCGCCCTGCCCTATCGCCGAATTCTTTCTGTACCTTTTTCAGATTCGCGGTCATGCCCGGGCAGATATCGCCGCAACGCGCATACATGAAATTGATGAGCACGGTTTTGTTCTTGATCAGATCATCATAGAACCGCACGGCCTCGCCCTCATGCGTAATCAGCGGCACGTTCGGAAAGGATTTTTTGCGGCGCTCGGCCCGGTCCATTCTGGCCGGGTGAAAATCGCCTTGGGCGATAGCGATGGAAGGCAAGGCGTTCAATGCGGCTATGCCGAGAGAAGCGCCGGTCAGCTTTTTGATAAAATCTCTTTTGTTCATGGTTTTATCCTCTCTCAGTCGCGTTACTTGCCGGCCTTCGAATCATCGGGCGGCACGATGCGGAAACGAATCATCATGGCATGGTCTTCATGCACGACGTTGTGGCAGTGCAAGGGATAGTCGCCGTACCAGTCGCGGAATTGTATGTAGTAGCTGACCTCGCCCGATCCCGACGAGCCCACGGCGCCATCGCCGATTCTTACTACGTCCTTGCGGGACTTGTCATCGATCGCCAGGTTCTCGGCCTTGCCGTTGCGGCTGAGCAGTTGAAATTCCTCATGATGTGTATGCACCGGATGAGACCAGCCGCCGCTCGAATTCAGCGTCCATCGCTCCGCCGAACCCTCTGCCGGATAGGCGCTGATTCTGGAGGGATCGAATAGCCTGCCATTGACTGTCCAGGCGCCATTGCTTGAATCGAATTTGAAGGTCCGGTTGACCTTGATGGGATTGGTTCTGGCCGGCAACGGCACCATGACTTGAGACTGGAGCGTGCTCAACGGCGCGCTTTCATCGACGATCGGATCGCCGGACACGATGAACTTAAGGAGCTGAGTCTTGCTGCCGGAAGGCAAAATCTTGCCGGAAGTGCCCTTGCCGTTGAGCTGTTCCAGCCGGTTTTCCAGATAAATCACGGTGCCGGGCGCATATTGGCTGAAATCGACGATCACGTCCGCCCTTTCGGCTACGCCCAGCCGTACGCTGGAGACGACTTGCGCCTTGGGCAGCAGATTGCCGTCATTGGCGATGCGCGTGAACTTGGCGCCATTGCTCAGAAACAGTTCGATGAACCGCGACGGCCCCGCATCCAGGCAACGGAAACGGTATTTGCGGCGTTTGACATACATATAGGGCTTGATCTTGAAGTTGACCGTCTGCATGTCGCCGACGATGCCTTCCAGATTGAAGGTATCGAAGAACATCTGTCCGGTCTGGTCGAAGACCTTGTCGGTAAACAGCAGAGGGACATCGTATTCGCCGCTGGGCAGCCCCAGGCCGGTCGTTTCATCGCCGGTATCGAGGTTGATGTCATTGCTGAACAGCGTGTAGAACGAGGCCATGCCTTTATAGACGTTGGCGGCTGTAAAGTCGAAGCGGTGGTCGTGAAACCACAGCGTGCTTTGCGTTTCCCGCCAGTCGCCCGGACACCAGGCGCCATTGTACCAGGTGCCGTTCCTGTGCGTGCTGGCGAAGCCTGCCCGGATGTTCGGATACCAGTAATCCCACCATTCGCCGGAATCGAAGAACCGGGTCGGCCCGCCGTCGGATTCAGGGGGATTGTGGGCGTTATGCAGATGCGGCGAGCACTGGTTGATGCCGAATCCCTGGTTTTCCTTGTCATCCTTGGGCAAGCCATTGTACATGCGCATGAGTATAGGCTCGCCGTAATGGGCATTGATGCGCAGCACGCCGACCGCGTCCGAATTCAGGTCGACATAAGTCCAGACTTTGGAATTGAATGCCGGGTATTCTTGCGCCGAATAAAAATTCCAGTCGATTTCCCTGACCATCAGTTCATATTTCGTGCAGGAGTCCAGGCCGCCCAACTCGTTCCAGCGCTGGTGCGCCTCGTCGCGCGCTTCCTCGAAATCGTCGAAATCATTTTTGCCGGGATTCCAAAGCGTATGCTTTTCGCCGCATTTGCCTTCTTCCGGCGAAGGGCCGGTAAAAGAACCGACCGATTGACAGGCCTTCGGGATCGGCAGCGGCTCCGTCCAGGGCTTCCTACAGGGTGGACTGATCAATCCGCTATCGGCCGCTTCGGCCAGATTGGGCAGAAAATGGCGACCTCCGATCGCTGTCAGGCCGCCCACGCCAGCCGTCAATCCCATTTTGAATAATTCGCGTCGGCTGATGCCGGCTTTCTGAATATCGTTAACCTCCTGCATATACCGGGCTATGGCCTTTTCGCGCTGGCTGTAATTCGTTACTTTGACTGTTTTCTTAAACATGACACTCCTTCCCCATCTTTATTTTTGAAAAACCGCGCAAAGAAATTGTGTTTCAGTGCTTTTCTTTTTGCCCAACACTCAACAGCAAGTCCAGATGCTGTTTTGCCGTTCAGCCTTAAAAACCGGCCCCTGGCGAGGCCGGTTTCCGATTCCCTGCGCTTATTTGGGCGCAACAGCGATGTTTTCCCGCTTGGCGCTTGTCGCCGAGGAAATCAGGCTGATCGGCGTCCTGCAGGCTGGTCCCGGTCTTAACCGGACTTCCCAGGTACCGTTAGGCGCGCCGGCAACAACAGGGGCGGCTGCCCCCAGTTTGTTGGCACTCAGATCGGCCGGCACAGATGCCGTCAGATACAACTGGATGCTGTTATTGGTCTGCACCGAGCTGGTGCCGGACACGCGCCATTCGCCCGCCGTGGTGCTGATGACCTTGCACTGTGATGTAGTTATCTGGATATTCTCAGGATTGACGACCGTCACTGCGACATGCGCTGTCGGCGAAACCTGGCCATTGTCGTTGGCTACCGTGTAATCGAAGCCGAAGTTGCCTGCCGCTGTGCCGGCCGTGAAAGTCACCTTGCCGGTTGCATCGGCAGCCGCCGTGCCGCCGGTGACGTTGGCTAACGTTACCGAGGCCGGATTCAGCGTGCCGCCATTGCCCGAATCGTTGGCCAGCACGTTGATCACTACCGACTGGCTGACAGTCGCATTGACTGGACCATCGGGATTAACGATCGGCGCAGGGCCTGCTGCGGACGGAATAACCGTAACCGTCACCGTCGCCGCATTGGACTGGCCGACGCTGTTCGATGCTGTGTATTGGAAAGTCACGACACCATTGACGGAACCCGGCGTGTAGATAATTTTTGCGCCATCAGCGAACGCAGTTCCAGAACCGGCCGGTATCGCAGGCCCGACCAGTTGCAAGGAGGTGATGGGCGTTGCCGTATTGACGATGTCGTTCTCGGCAACCTGAATTTCGACGGCCGCGCCATTCGCTTCCGCCGTTGCGCTGTCATCCAGCGCCAGCGGCACGCCAGGCCCGGGTATATTGGCGCCTGTCGCCTGATTGCGCGTTACGGGGAATGTCCCGCTGCCGTTGGCAGACGACAGAACGGTGACAGTATCCGGCGGCGTGCCTCCTACCCCCGTAGCCGTCAGTATCATTTCGGCGGGATCGTTGGCGTTGTTGGCGGCCACTGCCGTATGGCCAGGGTATTTATTCTCGTCGAGGCTTAGTTTTGGCGGCAGATCGGTTCCGAAGCCTTTATCGCTGCTGGTTGCCGTTACGGTCAGCGTATCCGAGCCGTAATCGTAATTTGCCGAAGCCGCTGTCACGATATCGACGGCATCCTTCGTGACCTTGCTGGACGGCGTGTCGGCACTGTTGATGACCGATACGGGACCAGGCAATGCGCCGCTGGGATCCACCAGGCCCTGAGTATAGAATTGGCCGAGGCCAGCCGGACCGAACGGAATCATCTTGACAGGCTTTATATTTGCCGCCGCCGCTGTCAGCGAGGGATTGGGCTGGCTGGGCAATGCCTTGATATTGCGGGCGTAGACATCGACCTGCGTACCGTCCGTATCGCGCTTATAAAAGCTGTTGTAGATTTCCAGCGGGCTGGGAATTGGATTTGCCACAAAATCGTGCAGGCGGCCCATCAGGCTGAACTGGTCGGAACGAATACACATACCGCTAGCGCCCTGATCGCCCAATATGATGGGCGTGCCGTCTGTACGGACGCCGCAGATCTCGAAATAATTGGTGCCGAAAGGACTGCCGGTGACAAATTCCGTGGCAGCCCCATCCGACAGGAATTGAGCGCCGTTAACCGTGACCGGCCCGAGCGGGGCGCCCAGGCTGTCGGCTCGCTGCAGGAAAGGCCCGACACGGCTTTTGAGCGCGCCATCAAATATGCCGCGCGCCACACCGACGTCTTCGCTGAAGACGATGTCGCGATTGCCGGCGGAAACGGAATCAACCGGAAAGGTTTCAACGCCGTAAGGGTGCGTCACGGTATAAGTGCCAGGTTCGGGAACGCCGGCAAATACGCGGATACGTGTAAATGTTATTTGATCGCCTATGACTACGGGGCCTACAGAAAATGCCGCTTCCAGCGCCGTAACCAGCGTGGCGCGCTTGCCTGCCGGCATGTCCATCACGGATGTGGCATTGAAGTAAAACGCTTCATCGGGAAAGTTGTTCGGGAAGCTGTAAGGCGGATCGGGCAAGCCGGGTCCGACCAGTAAACAGGCATTCTGCTGCGCAGCGCCGGGGTCATTGGCGTCCGGCAAACACAGATCCAGAACGGTGCCGTTCAGATCCTGATACCAAAAGGGAAAGCCATATCCCGGCGGCGATGGCACGTTACTAGGCCCGACCCTGGCCAGATCGGCCTGTGCGGAGAAGCCCGCCGCAGCGAGCGCGACTGCAATAGCTGTGTGTCTCATTTTCATGTTTAAACCTCACTGTAGGATTTACTTTCATTAGGCGGTAATCCATGAACTGCTGTATGAAAATTATTTCTTGTATCGATAATCCTCATCCATTCCTCAACTGAAGCCGCCTAATTAATGTCCGGTATGGGCATCAGGCAGGCTCGTTAAGGGCCGCAATGGCAGCCAGACTGAGCTGCTCTCGATCACAGCGTATAACAAAAGCAAATCAAACAAACTCGGGTGAACACCTGAAATTGAGTCAGGCAAATACCTGATTGTAAAAGCAGGATTTAACTTTTAATTCAAGGGAAAGCATCCGCAGGCAGGATACTCAACAAATTGAAATGATTGAATTTTCCATAGTGAATGGCAAATACCTCAATCATGGCGAAGCACCGGACAAACGCATCGATACCAAGCGATCGAAAACCTCGCGCGGCAATAAAAGGAGATAACGAAAAAAGCCGAACCCTCTTCAATCCCGCAAGTTTTCACAGCCTCGCCCCCGGCAGCGGCATGCTTTGCATCAGACGGGATGAGACGCCCATGCGCGACAGCAGGGATAAAAAAGCCGCCGTACGGGATTGTCAGATTCGACCATCCGGCACGGCGGCTTATTGCCCTACCGTCGCTCTAAAGCGGCTTTACTATCTCCTTACGGTGACAGGGACGGTTATTTTGCCGCCGCCTGACGAAACGACAGTGATAGTCGTATTGTTTCCTAACGGGGCGCCGCCGCGGCTATCGAATTTCCATCTGCCGCGCTGGTCCGCCGCCGCAGTGCCGATAACGGTTCCCGTCTCGGATGAACCGACATGGATGGTGACGGTGGTATTGGCCCCCGAGGTGCCTCTGATCGACCAGCGGACGGCCCTCGTCCTGAAATCGGCTGTGATCACTGTCACCTGATCGGTTACGGCGACGGGATTGACCGTGATCGTCACGGTGGCCGTGGCTGTCAGGCTGCCGTCGGAAACGGTGTACTGGAACGCGTCGGTGCCGGTAAAGCCGGCATTTGGCGTATAGGTGACACTGTTGGCGTTAAAGTTTACCGTACCATTGGCAGGGGATGATGCGATGGCCGCTACGGTCAGATTGTCGCCGTCTATATCGCTGTCATTGCCCAGCACAGAAACAGTGACCGGGGTGCCGGCAGTGGTTGTCGCCGCGTCATTGACCGCGACCGGGTTATCGTTGACCGCTGTCACGGTAACTGTGATCGTGGCAGTGGCCGTGAGATTGCCGTCGGAAATGCTATAAGTGAAAGCGTCTGTGCCATTGAAGTTGGCATTGGGCGTATAGCTGACCGTATTATCCGGATTGATGGCTGCTGTACCATTCACAGGCGGATTGACTGATGTCAGAGTCAGCGTGTTGCCGTCTGCATCGCTGTCGTTGGCGAGCACCGCAATATTCGCCGGCGTATCCTCGGCCGTTGTCGCCTCATCGTTCACGGCCACCGGAGCGGCATTCGAGCCGATGACATCGATCGTCACGGTTGCCGGACCAGACGAGTTGCCGTCCTGCGCCGTATAAGTAAAGCTGTCCTGTCCGATAAAGCCGGTATTGGGCGTATAGGAGAATGAGCCGTCCGGATTCAGGGCAAGCGTGCCGTTACTGACATTGGCAGCCAGAACAGCGGTCAGCGCTGTCCCATCAGGATTAATATCATTCCCCAGCACACCGGGCGCAGGAATCTCAAGCACGGTATTCTGCGATGTGCTGTAAGCATCGTTGACGGCTACCGGCTGTGCCGCTCCCACAATGGTGACATTCTCGATATCCGATCCGCCGGCCGTCGAGATCACCCTGACTTTGGAAGGCGCAGCCGTTATATCGGGAACCGTCAGGCCGCCATTGCTCAGATTACCGAATCCGAATGCCGTGAGTGTCGGCGGATTGAGCAGATCGCTGGAAACGGCTTCTATGGTCATGATTTTCAATTGCAGATTATATTCCGCTCGCGTAATGTCGACCTTGTCGGTCAACAGGCTCAGCAATCGGGTAGGTGTCTTGCCTGAGCTGTTGGCCGTCACACTGACCACTCGGGGCAATATGGCGGCATCTTCCAGAAGCAGACTGGAATAGAACAAGCCGTTGCCGTCGCCGATCAGCGGATTTTCTCCGGCCGGCAGATTCGCGCCGCCGCTGACGGTTACATTGGCCGCTGCGTCCGAGGTGGCAAAGATATCCACCTGGCCGGCGCTGTTGGCCTGACGGGCGTAGGTGGTTCGGGTGGTCACCAGCGCGGCCGGTTCAACTTGCGTGAAAACCTTGCCGGAAACGGTGAACAGGTTGGTCTGCACGCTGCTGGCGCTGCCATTATTGTCGCTATCGCCCGGGTCGATAGCGAGCGGCGTCAGGCCGTCCAGCGCCACGGCTTCGATGCGGAAGAAATTGGTGTTGCAAGGACTGCCCGTCACAGTATGGGGTACGGCCGGATTGCCGATGTATTGCCCGCCCTGCGCGTCGGTGATCGGCAGATCGGAATCCCATTGCAAAATCGGCCCGATGCGGCCCTGATGCACGGAATTGGCGGCAAACGAGAAATCGAAGCTCTCGTTGACGGCCCGTCTGGCCGGCGTTTCGATCGTATAGACTTCGCGGCCCCAGGGATGGGTTACCGTGTAGATGCCGGCCTGTGGAATATCGATGCGGATCCGCAGGCGCGTAAACGGAAACTGGTCGCCGTTCCTGGGGGTTTCGGTCAAAAAAGCGGCCTCGACGCCGGTGATCAGGCGCGCATCAATGCCGGCGGTCGTGGTAATAATCGCATCGGCTGACGCCCAGAAGCCCTCGGCGCCGAAACCGATCTGCTCAGAGAAGACATTGCCTGGAATCACCGGATCGGAGATGCACAGGTTCGGGTCCAGGCACATTTCCACGGTCAGTCCGCTGGAATCCTGAACCGATAAAGGAAAACCGTTTTGTGGGTTAATGGGACCGATGTTCATGGGCGTTGCCCCTTCGATCGGGCAGCCGCCGGGAATTGCGTGGGCGCTCTGAGCGCAGGCAAACAGCGCGAAGGCGGCGACAATACTCGTATTAAGCCTTGAATTCATGAGGTTTCTCCGTATTTTTTATCAGTCGTTGCAAGTGTCGGCATAAGCCAGATATAGCCGCACCTTCACCGGACGATGGTTATGTCTTCGCTGTCTGTTCCCCCTTTTGCCGAGGTCACGGTGACTTTCGCAGGCGGAGCTGTCATATTGCTGAATGTGCCGCTGCCGTTGGTCAGGTTGCCAAACCCGAAAACCGTGAGGACAGGATTCGTTGCCTTGTCGCTGGAGTTCGCCTGGATGGTCAGGATCTGTGATGTCACGTTATATTCGGCCTTGGTAATATTCACGGCATCGGTGAGCAGGTTGATATGCGAGGCGTTGGCATTGCCGCTGTTCTTGGCGCTGACTTCCACTGAATCCGGCAACACACTGGCGTCCACTGGAATGCTCTTGAAGAACAGGCCTTGTCCGTTGCCATCCAACGGTACGTCATCCGGGGGCAGATTGGGCTCCCCTCTCACCGTGACTTCGGCTAATGGCGCCGAGGTGACAAACGCGTTCACCTGCCCTTCATCGCCGATCTCGCGCGTATAGCTGGTGCGGTCGACCACTAGCGGAGCCGGCGCGTTGCCGCTGAAAACCTTGCCGGAAACGTTAAATAAATTGGTCTGCACGCTGCTGGTGCTGCCATTGTTGTCGCTATCGCCCGGGTCGATAGCGAGCGGCGTCACGCCGTCCAGATCAACAGCCTCGATGCGGAAAAAATTGGTGCCGCAAGGGCTGCCGGTCACAGCATGGGGTATGGCCGGATCGCCGATATATTGCCCGCCCTGCGCGTCGGTGATCGGCAGTCCGGCATCCCAGCGCAGAATCGGCCCGATGCGGCCCTGGTGCACGGAATTGGCGGCGAATTCGATATCAAAGCTGTCGTTGACGGCGCGCACGCCCGGCGTGTCGATTGTGTACACCTCCTGCCCCCAGGGATGCGTCACGGTATAAATGCCGGCCTGCGGAACATCGATGCGGATGCGCAGGCGCGTAAACGGAAACTGCTGGCCGGCCGCCGGATTCTCGGTCACGAAGGCGGCCTCGACGCCGGATATCAGACGTGCATCAATGCCGGCGGTCGTGGTAATAATCGCATCGGCTGCCGCCCAAAAACCCTCGGCGCCAAAGCCGATCAATTCCGAAAATTCATGCCCTGGAATCACCGGATCGGAGATGCACAGCGTCGGATGCAGGCATATTTCCACGGTCAGCCCGGTGGAATCCTGAACGTAGAGCGGAAAACCGCTGTCCGGGGAGTTGTTGAGGGGACCGATATTCATGGGCGTCGCCCCTTCAATCGGACAGCCGCCGGTGATCGCCTGCGCTGTCTGAAAAAAACTGAACGGCAACAGTACGAGAGGAAGAAAAATAGTACGCCTTGATTTCATAATTTTTTCTCCAAGCTTTTCGAAAGATGCGAATGACGAAAAAGACACCCGAATTCCTTTACCTAAAGATAAGGACGTAGAGGTTTAAAGTGGTTAGGCGGCGGTTTCATAATCGTAATCATGAAACCGGAATTGTTGCGTCCTTTAACGCTTGCTCAAGCATATTAAAGGCGAAGAAAATACGCTATCCGGTGAAAACTGTATTTGGCGCTGAAAAATACCTGACTAAAAATTAAGGTACATTGCAGCGGAATGGAAATCGTGTGGAGATTTATTGAGCCAGACGAGCAGCCATACCTTGATATGACTGATTTGGCAGAGGCCTTTTTTATTTTGTCGGCCGGGCTGGCCGATAGGGTGTCAAACCGGTCTTCATTCAATGTCCGGCACTCATCACATGACGGGGTCTGCATGCGTAAAGTCGGATGAAACCGATCCTGCACTCATCGTTTAAGATAAGAGCCAGGCTTTATATAAGTTCACTGTTGGAACTGATTATCGGCTAGTTCAGCGCTGTTTCACAGTTTTTGGCAGCGGACCGGCATACACAAACGGAATTGAATTTCAGCTATTTGGGGCTTCCAAAAGATTGTCGGCCGGCTTATTGACGGCCAGCACCAGTTCGGCGCGCTGCTTTTCCAGAATCAGCAATTCAATTTCGCGGCGCAAATACTCGTCCGATTTTTCAGTGGCCTCGAAACGCTTCTGCTGCTCCTTGACTTCGGCTTTCAGCTGCATATCTTTCAGGCGCGCTTCGTACTCAATCTTGTCCTCCTGCAGCTTCTGCTGCACATTGTTCCTTTGCTGCTGCTGGTGTTCCTGCGCCTTGAGCTCGGCTTCCAGATCCATCTGCTGCAGGCGCTGCTGCTGCTTAAGGTTCTCGACATGCATTTTTTCCTTGGCCTCGTTCCAGCGCGCCTGCTGCTTTTCGAATTCCCTGATTTCGGCGTCCAGCGCCTTTTCCTTCAAGCGCGCGTTATGCGACAGTTGATTGAGCTGGTTTTGCTGTTCGATCTCGTGCAGCAGCGCCTGGCGCTTTTCCTGCTCCTCGATTTCGGCCCGCCAGGCCATCTCTTTCAGGGCATTTTCGTGTCTGATTTTTTCCGCATGCAGACGCTTTTCAATGTCGAATTGCTCGGCCTGCAGCTTTTCCTGGTCCTTCAGGCGCAACTGCTGGTTTTCAGCGTTCTGAATGGCTTTCAGCCTTCGCAGTTCCTCTTCCCTGTTCAGCTGCTGCAGTTGCTGTTGTTCATGCAGCAGTTTCTGATTTTCCAGTTCCTGCGCCTGGCGCTGCTTTTCCTGCGCCTGTTTTTCCCGGAACTCGAAATTCTTTTTAACTACGCTCAGATAGACGGACGCCTGCGCAAACCGACCGTCCAGCGCCAGCGCCGCATCGTCAGGAAATTCTTCGAAAGAGGGCTTCAACGTGCAGAAAGCCCGGCATTGAATATCGCGGATCATCAATAGCTCATTAACGGCCAGGGCTATCTTTTGCTCTGTGCGCCTCAAGCCTGTCTGTATCCAGGCGCCGTCGTCCAGATTCAGCAATTCCCTGTCGACGGCATCCCTGACCAGGCCTTCATAAGCCGCTTGGATATGTTGGTTGATGTCGGGCAACAGCTCCCAGTTGGCGGCCGCGTACTTGATTGAAGCCTGAAAGCGAATATCGAGCCGCGACGCTATGGTGCAGAAGCCGTCATAGAGTTTGTTATCGGCCGTTAAGGACCAGTCGGCTATCGTGAGCGGATAGACAGTATGGTAAAAGCGCTTGACGAATTTCTCGGGCCGGCTGAACAGCTTGCTGTAGAAGCCGAGCCGGGAGTGAACGATGCGCCGCTCGGCATCAAAGCCGGGATCCCAACTCTCCTGCCCGGCAATGTCTTGGCCGGAATCGAAACCGCCCAGCCATTTTTCCAGATCGGTGTTTTCATTATTCATTGGCGGCCTGCTGCACTGCTTCGAGTTTAATGTTGGATTCGGCTTTGATAGCGCGGATTTTTTCGCCCATGCGCTGAGCGATCAGCGGATACAGGTTGGGCGCGAACTCGACGGTTCGGGCATCGACCTTGCGCAGAAAACCGCGGCTTAGCAACAAGCCGACGGCAAACATTCTCGACCAGTCGGAATAGCGCCTGGCCCGCTCCAGCTCGCTTTTCTCGATCACCATTTCAAGCTCGTCGTTTTCATTGATTCTGAATTCGGTGAATTGCCGGAGGCATTCGAACACCAGTTCCTCCTCCTGATCGGTCAACGGTCCGGGCGCCGTCATCTCCAGCCGATACGACAGCAATACCGTAAAAAACTCGATCATGGAGGCGCAGACGAACGCGAACGGGGAAAAATCTCTCCACATCAGGAACGACGGCTGCACGCCCTGCACAAACTGCGCGTAAGACATCACCGCAGGCGCTTCGGGCACGGCATGGCCCAGACCGGTCGCAAGCTGGTTGAATTTAAGCTGCACGTCGTTAAGGCTGGACAGCACGGTCTGGTAGGCGCCGCTTTCATCCTGCCCGAGACTCACCTGCCTGAGGCTGGCCTGCAGTTTGCGCATGTCGTCGTCAAGCTGCCGGAATCCCTGTTCAAGCTGGGCTGACTGCTGCGCTTTAGCCTGATAAAGCTCATTGTAATGCTTCCAGAACGGCCCCTCGCCTACCTGATTTCTATACTCGGCAGCAATTTGCGGATGCGTGCCGAAATAGGCTTGCGAAACTTCCTTGGACGCCAGTTCCAGTTGTGCGCGCTGCTGTTCGAGAATCTCGGTTTTTACGGCAAGGATTTTGTTCAGGTAATGATTAACGTCATCCCTCACCTGATTCAGCCGCTCGATATGCAGGTTGTCCTTTTCCGATATTTCGTAAAATTGAAAATAAGAAAATGAAACCGAGGCGGCAATCGCCGTCAGCAGGGAAGCTAATACGCTGATATAGCGAATCCGGTTGGCTTTCCAGTGGATGCCGGCAATTTCCAGCGAACAGATGACGATGATGGACTGAATCGCCACAGTGATGATCAAGGCGATCCACGGCGTGATGAAATGCGACATGCCGTAGTAAGTCGTAAATCCGGAGGCCAGACTCAGCAATAGAACAATCGGGATTGTCCATATCCTCAACAGGCCGACAAACAGTGTCTGGATACGGTTGATGATGCCGCCGGTGCCACCGGAGCCCATGACGCGAAAATTATTCAGGTTCATTCCTCACACCTTGATTAATCTTACCGATGCGAGAATTTGCAGGATATTTTTCAGCTGTTTTCATATCGGTATTTATATGGCGGGTTATTGTTAGTCGGCTTCAAATCAAAGCCTTTATGCCTGTATTTCAATATGTTAAGTGCGAATACTTATAGCCGGCTTTGAGCCATGCGGTCAAGATAATATTTACGGCGCGCACGCCTTGTGGAAAAAATGCTTTGTAGGGTACGCGTACCATTTTCAAAGTTTTTCGATGAACCAAACTTCAAAAGGTACGCGATGCGTACCCTACGACTGAAATTCGCCTTCTCACGTAAAACTTCATAGGCTCGGCTTGATACAATGTTAAATTAGCCACTGGAAAAACACTCAACAGTACATATGGACATTATATTTAAAGAATACGGCCGGGTTATCTGGCAGAAAAAGTGGTATTTCCTGTTATCGCTGTTTGCTTTAGCCTGCGCCGTTGTGCTGGAGCTTTCGGCCCCCATCTATTACAAAAACATCGCCAACGGGTTGGCGACGCCCTACTCCGGCGCGACCCTGGCTTTTTTGCTGGACAATCTGAAGACGATCGCGTTGATCTACGCCTGCATCTGGCTGTCATGGCGCCTGCTGGAAGTCGCGATCGTGCCGCTCGACGGCGGCGGCGTCAACTTGCTGGAAAAACGCTGTTTCGAGGTGCTGAAAAAACAGAAATACGCCTTTTTCGAGAACAGCTTTTCAGGCAGCCTGATCAAGCAGGCCAACCGCTTCTCAAGGTCTTTTGAAATCATCATGGACTGGTTCCTGTTCCAGTTCTTCATGAACATTGTCGCGATCGCTATCTCGTTCGTGATCTTCTACCGGCAGCAGCCGCAGTTCGCGGTTTATTTCCTGGCCTGGGTGGTATTGTTCGTGACCTGGAACATCGGCTATTCGGTCTGGAAACTGCGCTTCGACAAAGCCGTGGCCAAGGGCGATTCGAAAGTCGGCGGGGCCTTTTCGGACGCCATCAGCAATATCTTCATCGTCAAAAGCTTTGCCCTGGAAGCCAGGGAGCAGGCTCAGATCAACCAGGCCTCGGATTTCGTCTACCGCAAGAAGAAAATCGCCTGGATATTGATGTTCGTCTCCTTTGCCGTACAAGGGCTGATGACCTTCGGCATCGAGCTGCTGCTGGTTTATCTGATGATCCGGAAATGGCAGGCCGGAAACTTCCAGGTCGGCGAATTCGTGCTGTTCCAATCGATCATGCTCATGCTGATCCAGCGTCTGTGGGAATTCGGGCGCAATTTCCGCAATTTTTTCACGGCGCTGGCCGATGCCTCCGAGATGGCCGATGTGTTCAGGCAAAAGGACCTGGAAGTCGATGCCTCCGACGCCAAGCCGCTGAAGATCACTAAAGGCGCAATCCGCTTTGATAACATCAGCTTTAGCTATAACCCGGCGAATCCTGACCAGCCGCAGCTGTTCGAAAACTTTTCGCTGTCCATCAAGGCCGGCGAGAAAGTTGCCCTGGTCGGGCCGTCCGGTTCCGGCAAATCATCGTTGACCAAACTGCTGTTTCGCTTCCTCGACCCGCAGCAAGGCACGCTGTCCTTCGACGGCATGCCCGCCAAAACCTTTACGCTGCCTGCCCTGCGCCAGCAGATTTCCATAGTGCCGCAGCAGCCGGAGCTCTTCCACCGCTCGGTGCGGGACAATATCACGCTGGGCGATGACATCCCGGAAGAACGCTTGATCGACGCGGCCCGGAAATCGCGCAGCCTGGAATTCATCGAGAAACTGCCCAATGGATTCGATACGCTGGTGGGCGAACGCGGCGTCAAGCTCTCCGGCGGTGAAAAACAGCGCATCGCCATTGCCCGGGCGTTTCTCGAAGATGCGCCCATCGTCGTGCTGGACGAGGCCACCAGCGCGCTCGATTCGCTGACCGAAAAACAGATCCAGGTGGCCATTTTTGAGCTGATCGAGAACAAGACCGCCATCGTGATCGCGCACCGGCTGTCCACGATATTGAACATGGACCGCATCGTCGTCCTGGACAAGGGCAACATCATCGAACAGGGCACGCACGAGCAGCTGCTCGCCCTGAAAGGCAAGTATTACGCCATGTGGCAGCATCAAAAAGGGGATTTTCTGGGAGAGTGAGCTGCAGGTTTTCAAAAAACAATCCTGGGCGAACAGGACACAGCATTAGCAGCACAGCCGGACGGGGTTACAAATCCCGTCCGGCTTCAGCCTTGATATTTAACCACTGCTAACGGCAAAGTAATGCACACAAAACAATCCGTCCCGGTCGCACCAGCAGTGCCCCGGCTCGAATCCGGCGTTGCGGGCCAGAGACCGGAATTCCTCGATCCCGTATTTGTAGGAATTCTCCGTATGAATGGACTCCCCATCCAGAAAATCAAACGTTTCGCCGGCCACGAGAACCTGCTGACAGGATTCGCTGCACAGATGCATCTCGATGCGCCCTTGCGGCTCATTGTAGAAAGCATGATGGTGAAAAAGGTCGAGGGCAAAATTCGCCGCCGCTTTGGCATTGATGCAGCGCAACAGGTTCAGGTTGAACTGTGCCGTTACGCCGGCGCTGTCGTTGTAGGCCGCCTGCAATATGCGGGCATCTTTTTTCAAATCGAAGCCGATCAGCAGGCCGCCATTGGGCTGCACGCATTGCGCTATGCCACGCAGCAGGTTTTCCGCTTCCGCCGGCTCGAAATTGCCGATGCTGGAGCCCGGAAAAAAAATGACTTTCCTTTGCGCATCCGGCAAAAACGGCATTTCGAAACGCTCCGAGTAATCAAGGCAGGCCGCATGAATATCCAGCCACGGATAATCGGCCGCCAGCGTGCGGCTGGCGGTGAGCAAGTGCTCTCTGGCAATGTCGACCGGTATGTAAACAGCTGGCCTTAGCGCCTCCAGCAACAACCGGACCTTGCGGCTGTTGCCGCTGCCCAGTTCAATAAGCGTGCCGTCCTGCCCCAGGGTTCGGGCGATGTCCTCTGCGTGTTCGGTCAGAATGCCGATTTCGGTGCGAGTCAGGTAATACTCGGGCAAATCGCAGATCGCCTCGAACAGCCGGCAGCCTTCGGCATCATAGAAAAACTTCGGCGACAGCGTCTTCTGCGGCAGACGCAGTCCTTCGACGACCTCGCGCCGGAAATCGGCCGGCGGCGGCTTAAGGTCCGAAAACCGAAGATGCGGCCCGATCAGCTCAGTCTGCATCGCCGGCCAGCCGTATGCCCATGAACTGCCAGCGGTCGGCAGGGTAAAAGAAATTGCGGTATGTGGCCGCGATGTGCGACTGAGGCGTTACGCAGGAACCGCCGCGCAGCACCATCTGATTGCACATGAATTTGCCGTTGTACTCGCCCAGCGAACCGCTCAGCGGCTGAAATCCGGGATAAGGCCGGTAAGAGCTTTGCGTCCATTCCCAGACATCGCCGAATAACTGGACCGGTCCGTTCCGTGCGCCGTCTTCGGCGGCCACTGGCTGCAGGAAGCCGGCTTCGCGCAGATTGCCGCGCGGCTCGCAGTCCTGGGCTGCAACCTCCCATTCCGCTTCGCTCGGCAAGCGCTTGCCGCACCAGCGCGCATAGGCGTCGGCCTCATAAAAACTGACATGGCAGACGGGCTCGCTCAGATCCAGGCGTCTGAGCCCGGCCAGCGATAGGGTCCACCATTCGCCGTCAGGCTTCTCCCAATAAAGCGGCGCCTGCCAGTCTCTTTGCTGCAAGGCCGCCCAGCCGTCGGAGAGCCACAGGTCGGCGCGCCGATAGCCGCCGTCCTCGATAAAGGCCAGAAACTCGCCGTTCGTCACCAGGCGCGAAGCCAGTTGAAAATCCTCCAGAAAGACCTTGTGCCGGGGCGTTTCGTTGTCATAGGCGAAGCCTGGGCCCGAGAAACCGATCTCTCGAAGGCCGCCGTCATAACCCAGCCATTGCATCAAAACCGGCGGTTTCCCGACAGGCTCGGGCGCTGGCCGATAAGCCGGGCGCAACGGATTGAATGCGAAGTTATATTTGATATCGGTCAACAGCAGTTCCTGATGCTGCTGTTCATGGTGCAGCCCCAGCACGGTACGGAACATGATCTGATCGCGCCGGGAATCATTCGTGTGGGCTAGCAGTTCCGCCATCGCTCCGTCGACATGGGTGCGGTAGCGGTAGACTTCCTCGACGGTCGGCCGAGACAGCAAGCCGCGCTGAGGACGCGGGAAAAAACTGCCGACGGTCTGGTAATAGGAATTGAACAGGTAGCCGAAGCGGGGATGAAAAACCTGATAACCGGGCAGATAAGGCGTCAGCAGAAAGGTCTCGAAAAACCAGGAAGTATGGGCCAGATGCCATTTCGGCGGGCTGACGTCGGGCATGGCCTGGATGCCGTAATCCTCGATGGCGAGCGGCTCGCACAGCTGTTCCGTCTCATGCCTGACGACCTGATATTGCGCCAGCACTTCGCCCGAAAGGGCCTGATCCGGTACTGCCGAACTGCGGGGAACTGCAAAATCGGTACGGCGCATGCTGAACTCCTCATCAGAGTTAAACTGACTGGCATCCTAAATCCGGATGCTTTTCAAGTCAATCCGGAAATTCCCTATATTCCGTCAGGAATTGTCATCCCCATTGGCGGCCGCCAGTACCTGTTCGGCGTATTTATCGGCGCCGGAAGGCAGCGGCGCTGACGATGATTTGATCCAGGCGACAATGTCGTTCCATAGAATCGGGGCTTGCCGATCACGCAGCAGCATGTGATAACCGTTTTCATAAAAGGCGACCCTTTTTCGCTGCTGACGGGTTTGCAGAAAATCCTGCAGAAAGCGGTAAGTAGGCTGTTTTGGCACAATCTCGTCTTTATCGCCATACAGAACCAGCGTATCGGCTTCTATCTGCTTGGCGCTGTGCAATGCTATGTCCATCAGGTCGGCCAGGCCGGACATCGCTTCCACACGCGTGGCCTTGATGACCATCGGATCGCGGCTCAGCGCTCTGAGCATCTCGATATTGTCGGACGGCGTGACTTTGACGACGCCTTTGCCGGTCAATGTCAGCCAGGGCATGGTATGCGACAGCGCCCATAATAGCGTCTGCTGATACCAGGGCATCGTTTCCCGCCCCCAGACAGCCGGCGCGGCCAGAATCAACCCATCCACGGGCGTTTTCAGGGAGCGCGCCATGGTCGCGATGATGACGGCCCCGCCCATGCTTTCGCCCAATAAGTAAACCGGCAGGCCTGGATGTTTGTTCCGGATCAGCCGCACGAATAAGTCCAGATCCTGCACATAAGCATCGACGCCGCTCCACAAGCCTCGATGCGGGCTGCCGCCGAAGCCGCGCTGGTCATAGGCGTAACTGATAATGCCCTGTTGCCGGAAAAAATCGCCGGGCTGCTGCAAAAAATGACTGTAGTCATTGAAGCCATGCAGCGCTATCAGCACCGCCGACGCCTTACTATGCTCGGGCAGCCATTGCCTGAGCGGCAATTCAGTGCCATCGGACGTTACATAGCGGTTTTCCAGTATTTGTCCGCCATTGAGGACATAGGGGCCGGGTTTGTAAATCCTGGGAGTACAGCCTGAAAGAAAAGGGCAGGTTGAAAGTAGCGTCAGCATCAACATAGACAAGCTGAGCGTTGAAGGGAAAATAAGGCGTTTTAGCATGCGGAAGATTTACTACGTTGTTTTTGTTACTGCGTTTTTAAAAATTAATGGGATCGTTCTATAGAGGGCTAACCGGGGCACAAGTTGCAATAGAGACTCAGACAAGATGACGACAATATTAGGAACACTTTTCAATACAGAAACTTGCAACATAAACTAAATGTTGAATATTTTTTCCCGTGCCGCAACGATTGCCGATTCAACGGATGTAAAAGCGCTTCGCTGCCTTGCCCCTGCTCTGCCATAAAAACGGAATAAGCCGGTTAATGAAGGAGCGCTTCCTGTCCAGGCATCGTCTGAGTCTTTTATATCGGCAAATACAAAACGCTTCCATTCACTCCAGACACCCACCATACTCTTTCAATGCTAGACTATGCAGCTGTTGAAACTGAGCTCTCTATGTCACTGAACTCTTTATCAAATTATTTTATCGCCTGCAATCACTCAGCGCCATGCCCTTAACATCGTTTCATCCCGTTATCGCCCAATGGTTCAAAGCGCATTTCAATGCCCCCTCGGACGTGCAATGTCAGGCATGGCCTGCCATACGCGCCGGCAATTCCACGCTTATCGCGGCGCCTACCGGATCGGGCAAGACGCTGGCGGCGTTTCTGGCCGCCATCGACCAGCTGGTGCAGCAAGGGCTGGAATCGCCGCTGCCCGATGAAACGCGCATCCTCTACATTTCCCCGCTGAAGGCGTTATCGAATGATATCCACAAGAATCTGGAAGAACCGCTGAGCGGCATCCGCGAAGGCCTGGCCGCCTTTGGCCTGCCCGATGTGCTGATCCGCGCGCAGACGCGCACCGGCGACACCTCGCCGGCCGAGCGCCACGCCATGAAGCGTTGGCCGCCGCACATCCTGGTCACGACGCCGGAATCGCTGTATATCCTGCTCACGTCGGATTCGGGGCGCGCCATGCTCAGCACCGTGCGCAGCGTCATCGTCGACGAGATTCACGCGCTGGCCGGCAGCAAGCGCGGCGCGCATCTGGCGCTGTCGCTGGAGCGCCTGGCGCAGCTGGCCAAAACGCCGCCCGTGCGCATCGGCCTGTCGGCCACGCAAAAACCCATCGAAACGATAGCGCGCTATCTGACCGGCGCGACAGCAGCCAGCTGCACGATTATCGATACGGGCCATGTGCGCCGGCGCGACCTGCAGATCGAAGTCACCGGCTCGCCGCTGGAAGCGGTCATGGCAGCCGAAGTCTGGGGCGAGATCTATGACCGGCTGGAGGCGCTGATCGGGGAACACCGCACGACGCTGATATTCGTCAACACGCGGCGTCTGGCCGAGCGCGCGGCCGCGGCCCTGGCCGAACGACTGGGCGATCAATACGTCACGGCGCACCACGGCAGCCTGGCCAAGGAACACCGGCTGTCGGCCGAACAGCGCCTGAAACAGGGCTCGCTGAAAGCGCTGGTCGCGACCGCATCGCTGGAGCTTGGCATCGATATCGGTGATGTCGACCTGGTCTGTCAGCTCGGCTCGCCGCATGCGATCTCGACTTTCCTGCAACGGGTCGGGCGCTCCGGCCACCGGCTCGGCGCCGTGCCGAAAGGCCGCCTGTTTTCGCTGTCGCGCGACGATCTGGTCGAATGCACGGCCATGCTGGCTGCGATTCAGCGCGATGAACTGGACCGCATCCTGATACCCGATGCGCCACTGGACGTGCTGGCGCAGCAGATTGTGGCCGAAGTCGCCTGCCGCGAATGGCAGGAAACCGAGCTGTTCAAAGCCTTCGGTGCTGCCTGGCATTACCGCGAGCTGAGCTACGAGCAGTTTCTCGACGTCGTCAAAATGCTCAGCGACGGCTTCCACACGCAACGCGGCCGGCGCAGCGCCTACCTGCACCGCGATGCCGTCAATGGCCTGCTGCGGCCGCGCAAGGGCGCCAAGTTGACCGCGCTGATGAATGGCGGCGCCATTCCCGACCAGTTCGACTACGATGTGATCATGCAGCCGGAAGGCCTGTTCGTCGGTACTCTGAACGAGGATTTCGCGTTTGAAAGCCTGCCCGGCGATATCTTCCAGCTCGGCAACAATTCCTATCGCATGCTCAAGATCGAACAGGGCCGCGTGTATGTCGAGGACGCGCACGGCCAGCCGCCCAATATTCCGTTCTGGTTCGGCGAAGCGCCGGGCCGCAGCGATGAACTGTCGCAGGCCGTATCGGAACTGCGCGCGACGCTGGACGCCAAACTCGAACTCGGGCAGGAAGCGGCTTACCGTTATCTGGCCGACGAACTGCAGCTGTCTGCCGCCGCGGCCGAGCAGCTGCTGCTGTATCTGGCTGCCGCCAAGGCGGCGCTGACCGTATTGCCGACGCAGCAGCGCATTGTGTTCGAGCGTTTCTTCGATGAAACCGGCGACATGCATTTCGTCGTGCATTCGCCGTACGGTTCGCGCATCAATCGAGCCTGGGGACTGTCGCTGCGCAAACGCTTTTGCCGACGCTTCAACTTCGAGCTGCAGGCCGCGGCCAGCGAAGACAATATCGTGCTGTCGCTGGGGCCGACGCACAGCTTTCCGCTGGAAGAGCCGGCGCAGTATCTGAAAGCCGCGACCGTCAAGGCCATACTGGTTCAGGCGCTGCTGGCCGCGCCGATGTTTCCGACACGCTGGCGCTGGGTTGCCAACACGGCGCTGGCCGTGCCGCGCAACCGCGCCGGCAAGAAAGTCCCGGCCTATTTCCAGCGCAACAACGCCGAGGATCTGATCGCGGTGATTTTTCCCGATCAGCTCGCCTGTTTTGAAAATATCGCCGGCGACCGCGAAGTGCCCGACCATCCGCTGGTCAACCAGACCTTGTCCGACTGTCTGCATGAGCTGATGGACATCGACGGCCTGGAACGCCTGCTGGCCGGCATCGAACAAGGCGCGGTCAGCATTGTTGCGCGCGAACTGGCCAGCCCTTCGCCGCTGGCGCTGGAAATCCTGAACGCGCGGCCCTATGCGTTTCTGGACGATGCTCCGGCCGAGGAGCGACGCACGCTGGCCGTGCAGCAGCGCCGCTTCATGGACCCGCAAACGGCCGCCGAAACCGGCCATTTGAATCCTGAAGCGATTGCCCGCGCACGCATGGAAGCCTGGCCCGAGGCCCACACGCCCGATGAACTGCACGATGCGCTGGTCGTGCTGGGCTTTCTGACCGAAGCCGAAGGCAAACGCGGCTCGTTGGCAGTGCAGCAGGATTATTGGCCTGAGTTGCTGGAAACGCTGATAAAAGCCAGGCGCGCAACGGTCATGACTGTAGCCGAGGATACCCGCCTGTGGGTTGCGGCAGAACGGCTGAAAGCACTGCAATGGATTTTCCCCGATGCCAGGATCGCCCCGGTCATCCGGCCTGTGGATTCGAACGAGGCCGCAGACCGCGAAAGTGCGCTGGTCGAAATCCTGAGCAGCCGAATGGAAGGGCTTGGGCCGGTTACGGCTGCGCAACTGGCCGCATCGATGCGGCTCGATGCATCTGAAGTTGAATACGCCCTGCTCGCCCTGCAACAGGAAGGCGGCATCATCCAGGGCAAGTTCACGCCGGACACCGAAACCACGGAGTGGTGCGAGCGCGGCTTGCTGGCCCGCATCCACCGTTACACACTGAAACAGCTGCGCAGCGAAATCGAGCCGGCCTCGCCGGCCGACTTCATGCGTTTCCTGTTCCGCTGGCAGGGACTGGACGATCCGGGTGCCGGCGAGACCGCGCTGCAAAAGCGCTTATTGCAGCTGGAAGGGTTAAGCCTGCCGGCGGCCAGCTGGGAAGCCGATATTCTGCCGGCCCGCATCAGGCCTTATGCGGCATCCGATCTCGATAAACTCTGCAGTGCCGGCAAAATCAGTTGGCTGCGCCTGCACTTGCCGGCCGGCGCCCCGAAGCGCAAGAGCCCGGCCGGCAAAACCACGGCCTTCAGTTTTATTGCCCGCGCACACCTGCCGCACTGGCGCGCCTATTCGCCATTGCCCGATATTGAAACGCTGGAATTGTCGGGTAAAGCCCAGAAAGTCCATGATGCGTTAAAACAATGGGGCGCCAGTTTCTTCGAGGAACTGCTCAGCGAAACCGGCCTGCTGAAGTCGCATCTGGAAGAAGCGCTGGCAGAACTGAGCGCCTGGGGTCTGGTCACGGCCGACAGTTTTCAGGGCCTGCGCACGCTGATCACGGAGCAGAAAACCCAACACCGGCTCAGCCAGCGCTATTCTTTCTACGATCCGTTTGCGGAGGCCGGCCGCTGGTCGCTGATCCGCAGGCATGCCATAGCCGAAACGGAGCGCCATCAGCATTGCGAGCATATTGCCCAGGTCTTGCTGCGCCGTTATGGCGTCGTGTTCCGGAAAGTGCTGGAACAGGAAAACAACCTGCCGAGCTGGCGGGAACTGCTGTATGTGTTCCGGCGCATGGAAGCGCGCGGCGAACTGCGCGGCGGGCGCTTCGTGCAGGGCTTTGCCGGCGAGCAGTATGCGCTGCCGGAAGCGGTCAGCGTTCTGCGCGAGATCCGCAAGCGGGCGAAACGCGGCGATCTGATCGCCATCAGCGCCGCCGATCCGTTGAATCTGACCGGCATCATCACGCCCGGAGTGCGCTTACCAGCGCAGGCAAGCCGGCGCATTCTGTACCGTGACGGCGTCCCGATGGCCATCGGCGCTCAGGGAAAAATCAATTTTCTGGCAGACATCGAGCCGCAAGACCAATGGCAGCTCAAGAATGCGTTATTGCGCCGACGCTAGAAGACATAAAAAAAGCCATCGCCGATATGCCGGCGATGGCTTTTTGTTTAACAAGGCACCGGATTTTAACCCGGCGCTTCCCGGTTACACCGTTACTGTTGCTTCGTCAGCTTGCGCAGGTGTTCGAGAATGAATTTCCGTTTGGCGATCAGCATATAGCTCAACAGACCCAACAGGATACCGTTTAACAGTCTGCCAACAGCCGAACCTTCTTCAACAGCCGGCGCGGATGCTGCAGCCGCTTGTTTAGCAGGCGTTGCTGTTGTTTGTACAGGAGCGGCTTTTTGATCGGTGACGCCTTTCACTTCAGGCAAGCCCAAGCTGCGCCATGCATCATAGTCCTGCCAGATCGGATAGTTCTTCTGCCAGAAACCTTTGGTGAAGTAAGGTGCAAGACTCATGCCATGCGATTTGGGAATGCCTTTCTCATCAAGAAAGTCTTTATAGACCACCAGGCTGATATCGCCGCCCTCGCCCGTGCCATTGGTTGTAAAGGACTTCTCGACGTGGTCGTGGAACATCCAGATGCCCTGGCCGAAGCTGTGCAAGCCGTCATCGACACCGCTCAGCTCCAGGTCAATCCGCTGAGCCGGAACCATGCCGTGCACGTCACGCGTAATATACGAATCGGGGCCGTTATCGACGCCGTCATAATGCGTGATGGTCGGTTTGTGCCCGTGAATGTGCATGGCAAATGCTTCGGTATGGCCATTTAAAATGCGCAGTTTGACTTTCTTGTCCTGCTCCATTTCGATCAACGATTCCCTTAGTGTGTAAGGGAATGAACGGCCGTTCAGCATGAAGTAGTCGTCGGTCGCGTCGGTCACGTCGTAATCGACGTTCAGATGTTTCGCGATCAGACGCGGATCATTGGCTGACCGGGCGACAATTTCATGCAGCTCCTTGTCTGCAGACTGATAATGCAGGTCGTATTCCCGGGAATATTTTTCCAGGACTGCCACTGAGGGATGACGAACCTGGCCGTTGCCAACGTTGAAAGTTTGCACCCAGTTGTTCGGGCGGTTTTCCTCAATAATAAACATCCCCTGCAAGCCCATAGGAATATGCGTATGCGGCTGGACATGGCAGTGATAATACATGGTGCCAGGCTGACGCGGCTTGATCACATAAGTTTTGGTTTCTCCCGGCATCGTATCCATGTTGCTGGTCTGGCCTACACCGTCGTTGCCATGGCCGCTATGATCCATAAAAGGGTGATCGATGCCGTGCAAGTGAATGGAATGCGGCAGGTAATGCGTATTTTCCAGCACCAGCCAGATGACGTCATCCTGTTCGACGCGGATAGCCGGAGACGGCGCACGCAGCAGCGGATTGGCTTGGGGTTCGTACAAGCTCAGAGTCGACATATCGCGTGTTTTAGGTGCGAAAACCCAGAAAGTCGGCTTTATGCCCGGTGCTATGTCAAACTGGGTAGTCAATTCAGTGCTGTCAGGCGAATGACCGTTCAACTCGATAACTTCGAGTTTGATAACAATCTTGTCAGGGTCGCCGTCGCCGTCCATATCGTCGGACATGGTGATAGCGTCGGCAGCCAGTTGGGTTTCCATTAATGTTTGCATGGAAACGCCGTTCGTGCCTTTAACAAAAGCGGCGATATCGGCAGGGTTGTCAGGGTTGCATAACCGCGACTCCTGTATCGTTACCCCATCAATAACCTGTTCCTGGCGCCATTCTTTTGGCGTGAAGTCAGAACATACCTCTTCCACCTCTCCCATTTCAACTTTGGCCGAAGGTGGTAAATCATTAGCTGCCTGTATCCAGGGAGGCATAAGGAGCATCGCTGTGCCCCAACTAATGGTAAGAAGTTTTTTACGCATAGGATGACCTCGGAAAATTACACTTATAAAATAACTAGCCGCTATATAAAACGGAAAGAATACTAAAGCAACTATTTTAAACGAATATGGCGTAAAATTCTTTCTTAACGCCCGAATAAAATAAAAATGGCAATGGTTTCAGGATTTTGTGATGGGTGTATGAATGACGATCAAACCATTGAGGTGTAATCTGATAACTGCATAGTGGGCTTTAGAGGACAGACTATTTATTCTCTATTAATGATTGATTACCCGCTTGGCCGGCATCAAACCGACGTTGCAACTTCTCTCTCATCCTTAATAAACATTCGCTACTTTACACAAGACATCTGGTCAGTACCTGTCGCATCGTATTGACAGAGACTTCGACTCTGACAGTTAAAAACAGTTCCCACTCAACACCTAATTCAATAAAAGAAGCTTACCAGCCCGTCAAGAAATTAACCACTATAATTTTAAGGTTATTTTTATCCTGATCGGCTCTGTTTTTCTGCTTTTTTATCTCAAAAAGGGCGAATTTCTCTGTTTTTAGTCGTGCAACTCAATCGGAGTCCTGGTTTCTATGAACCGATAAGATCAACTGAAAGGTGAAAAAAATACGATATTAAGTTTTCAGACTTTAATACCACATGCCGCCTATTCGCCAGCGCGGCCTGCGTTGAACTCTCTGCACATGCAGAGGAATGGTAAGCAGTCTGGATTCATCGGAAGCATCATTGGATGGGTTTTTGCTTATTTTGAAATGAGACTTTAGCTCTCTCATTCGTTCCTCAGTCGCGGGATGCGCTCTCAGCAGAGACGGTTCAGGTGTTCCGTGTCCAGCCAGGAACAACCATTCGAATAAGCCTGCACCGTAGTATTCCATCTTGAATAATGCGCTTACCAATCCGTCAGGGTCGCCTGTCAGATATACCGCATGCGTATCCGCCTCGAATTCGCGCGTTCTCGGCAGCGCAAGTTGCAAAAGACTGTTGATAATCGGAGCAAAAAGCATCATTACAATCACTGACCAAGGCACTATGGCGCCGTCCAGAAAAAACATCGGCAGATTGATCAGCAGCAATAATTGGCCAAAAGTAGACAACAAACTGGTCATTCGACTGAGCATGTCGGCGATGCTCAGCACCTGATTGTCATTGTTGCCGATATGAGCGATTTCGTGAGCCAGAATGCCGATGAGTTCGCGCCGACTCAATGTACGCAGCAGGCCGTCAGTCAGGACGATGCAGGATTTGTCGTGATTGCCTACGCTAAAAGCATTCATGGTACGGCTGGGCACATAATACAGTTGCGGCACGGCTCCAAGCTTGGCATGCGCCGCCAATTCCGAGACCAGCTGTTGTAAACCCGGAATCTCATCATGAACGATCGGCCGCGCCCTGTACAGTTTAAGGATAATTCCCGGCATAAATTTGATGCCGATGAGCAGCATAACTGCGCCAACAGTCGCCGCCCATTTCAATCCTTCCATACCCCATAACAAATAACTGACAAGGGAGATCAGGAACTGCATTGTGACGTATAAAATCAACGACTGAAAAAAATTGCTCAGGCGGTGATGATTGAGCTGTTTTTGCTCCCAGATTGCTTGCGTATTCACTGTTTCATCTCGCTTTTAAGTAGGTCTGTAATTTCTTCTCTGTTAACAACTTCTTTTTCTTGCAGTAGATTCGCCAGTTTGTCCAATACCTCTCTGTTGGTTGTAATCACTCCGCGGGCGCGCGTTTCAGCTTCTTCTATCAGCGCCATGACCTCGGTATCGATAATTCGAGCTGTCTCATCACTGAAATTGCGGACTTCGGGTGTTTCTGCCTCCAAAAACTGCAGTTGCTGCCGTTTGCCGTAGGTCAACGGTCCCAATTTTTTGCTCATGCCCAGACTGCAGACCATGTTGCGGGCAATCTCGCTAGACCTTTCCAGATCATTCTGGGCGCCGGTCGAGATGTTGCCAAAGATGAATTCTTCTGCGACGTGTCCGCCCATCAGAATAGCTAACTGATCCTTGAGCTCATCTTCGGTGGACAAAAACTTTTCCTCGACGGGTAATTGCAGCGTAAAGCCCAGGGCCGATACACCGCGGGGGATAATGGAAATTTTATGCACCGGCTGTCCGGTCGGCACATGCTCGGCGACCATCGCATGCCCCGCTTCGTGGTAGGCGACCCGGCGCTTTTCGTCGGGGCTGAGGGCGCGGTTTTTCTTTTCAGGTCCGGCCAGTATGCGATCTATAGCCGCTTCGAAATCTTCCATTTCAACTCTATCATGGCCGACCCGGGTCGCTATGATCGCCGCTTCATTGGCAATATTGGCAAGGTCGGCGCCGACCAGCCCCGGCGTGCGCTTGGCGATGATCTCGATATTGATGTCATCAGCCAGAACCATATTTCGAGTGTGCAGCTTCAGAATTTCGATGCGGTCCTGCAAATCCGGTTTATCGACAATGATCTGGCGATCGAAGCGTCCGGCGCGCAGCAGCGCCTTATCCAGAATTTCGGGCCGGTTTGTTGCCGCCATGACGACCACGCCCACCGAAGTATCAAAACCGTCCATTTCGGTCAGCAACTGGTTCAAGGTTTGTTCACGCTCGTCATGGCCGCCTATCATGACAGGCCCGCTGCGCGACCGGCCGATGGCGTCGAGCTCGTCGATAAAGATCATGCAGGGGGCTTTGTTGCGTGCCTGCTCGAAAAGATCGCGAACCCGGGCTGCGCCCACTCCGACAAACAATTCAATGAATTCCGAACCGCTGATATTAAAGAAAGGCACGCCCGCTTCCCCGGAAACCGCCCGTGCCAGCAGCGTTTTACCGGTGCCGGGCGGGCCGACCAGCAATATGCCTTTGGGCATACGCCCGCCCAGTCTTTGTATTTTTTCCGGCGATTTCAAAAACTCGATGGATTCCTTCAGTTCCTGTTTGGCATTGTCGGCGCCGGCCACATCGTCAAAGGTGATCTTGGGCAGCGTATCCTGATGAATACGGATTTTATTGCCCAGATTCAGGAATTCCCTTTGTCCGCCGGTGGTGCGGCGAATAATCCAGGACCAGATAAAAACGAATATTAAAATCGGGATGACCCAGTTGAACAAAATATTGGTCAGCCAGTTCTCTCCGCTTCTAACTACATATTCGACGTTGTTTTGCGCCAGCAAATTAGCCAGATCATCCTGTAATAGCGGAATGGTCATGAAAGGCCTGGACGGCTCGCGCGGATCGTCCGATTTAATCACGCCGGTAATATAGCGGTCGGTAACAACAGCCTTTTCAATCTTTTTTTCTTTTACGTACTTCAGAAACTGGCTATAAGGGATTTCATCCCGCTGAATTTCCTGGATACTGTTAAACAAAGACAATAACACTATGAAAAACAGCGCCAAGTAAATGATTCTTCGCTGTTTGGAGTCGGGCGTTTTTTCATCGATGGGTTTATGAAGCTCAACCTCCGGCTTTTCCTTGGAGAGTGAGCCGGAACCGGCCATTAGCAAATCCTTCAAATAGTTGTATAACTTATTCAATAGATTTTTAATGCTGTTTACCGGCTTATCCATTGTACTGTTCCTTCAACCTAAACGTTGTATTAGAAGCGGCACAGTTTTAATGTGGGACGGCCTTGGCCGCCAATCGATAGATACTTGAGATACTTGCCTGTCCATGAATCTGAAGCATGTCAACAAATCCGCTCCCGTATCCGAAAAGCCCTTTTGGCGATAGAGAAAAAATAACTTTCAATCGTCCAGGGAATTCTATTAATTTGGTTATACAACGGCTTATCCCCATCAAAGAGCAGTCACACCTTAATCAGGCATATTTTACATAGCGATCTGGCTGCGCTGTCTCCTCCGCAAACTCATTCGCATTTGTGGATTCAAGCACGGCAATAACCTCCTCACAGCTGATCGTATCTTTATCAGAGTCGATAATGTAATTGGCCAGCTTGGAAATTGCTTTCCAGTTTTCATAGTCGTTTATGAAGTCAAAGGCGACATTAAACAACTCGTCCAGTTTCTCATCCTGCCGTTGTTTACTGGGGGAGTAACTTTGTAAATATTCATAGACCGATGCGATATCAGAACGTCCGCCATAATTCTTCAATGCGTTTAAATTGACCAGACGATGATTGAATAGCTCATTATCGGCATCAGCGATATATTTAGCTTCGGCAAGCGGACCAATAAGCAGATTAACGATGTCCGCCTCGAAAGCAGTGACATAATCCTTCACTGACTGAACCATGTCGTCATGTCCAGCCAATTTATCCAGGAAGTCATCCATGGAATAAGGCAATGATTGAATTAACCGTCCCCCTTCCACTCTTGCAATACAATCATCATGGGCGATGTGATAAACATTTTTAGAGCCTTCCGAAATCTCGCTGTCCTTAAAAAAAATCTGAAAGAAAACCGGAGGAAGATTCTGGGCCTTGTTGTTCAAATAAATTGCCGCTGCATGCCCGGCTTCATGGAAAGCGACGCATTGCTTGTGTTCTGTGAGTTTGTTGTCAAAACTGGGAACGTCAATTATTTTGTTTCGCTTCATATCGAATACCATGTTTAGGAGATTCCGTGTGTTCATGCATCACTTAATGTGTTTGGTAAAAAGACTAAGGAAGTAAAAAACTCCGTTTCAAAAAGCTACTCCGCATCCTGAAACCAGTAGAAACATTGATTTTTAATTTCCTCTTCGGATTCAAGCCAGTCTTCGAGTTCGTGTCCTGCTGCAAAACCTCTTTTTTCGGCTTTGGAATAAGCGCGCTCTTCCACCATTTCCCGAAACGTATCAGGGTTGATAGCTGTCTTGGGTATGTGTTGCATGGTTTTGCAATCATCTTTCATCTTTCTTCCTAAAGTGCGAAGAAATATTCATTGGAGTCTATTCTATGAACAGACGGAGTTGGCAACAATCCGTACAATTACCTAGCAATTGCCTAATTAATCAAACATTTAGAATCAGTTGCAAAAATAAATAACGTTGTTTAATTTTTTAAAATGTATCAATTTCACAACATCATTTTGCAAAGAAATTTGCGTCTGGCAAAGCAGGAGGATAATAAAAATGGCCTTGCCCCATATCACAATCCAACTCTGCCAGCAGCTTTTGCTGGGCTTCCGATTCAATACCCGGAGCAATAACTTTTAAATCCAAACTGTGCCCCAAGGCTATCATGGAACGTACGATGTCTTCGTAGTTGGAATTACGCAACATTTCAGATATGAATGAACTGTCAATTTTCAGCTTTTTTACCGGTATACGCTTTAAATTGATGAGTGAAAAATAGCCTTTGCCAAAATTAGCGATGGTCAAATCTACCCCCGCCTCGGCCAATCCGTTTAAAGCCTTGATGATCGGTTCGACATTGTCCATAAAACTGTTCTCACTAATTTCCAGTTCCAGACAATGAGGTGAAAACCCGTGCGTGCGCAGTATGCGTTCAACGGTAGCCACAAAATCGGAACGCAGCAATTGAGCCGCCGACACATTCACCACTATTTTGTTCATCGGCGCGCCTTCATCCAGCCAGTGCCTCATCTGTTTACAAGCCGTTTCTATCATCCATTCGCCCATAGCCAGGATGAAGCCGCTCTCTTCGGCTATGGAAATGAAGCGCGCAGGGTCTATCAAGCCCATAGTCGGATGCTGCCAGTGCACTAACGATTCGATAGCGACAATGTTTCCGGCAGTAAGACAAATTTGCGGCTGGTAATATAAAACCAGCTCATTTCTATCTATCGACTGTTTTAAATCGCTTTCCATAGCCATTTTTTCAAAAGCCTGCGTCGTTAACTCCGGGTTATAGTATTGGAAGTTATTGCGCCCTTCTTTTTTGGCGCGATACATAGCGGCATCGGCATTCTTGATTAAACTGTCAGTGTCGTCCCCATCCCGTGGAAACAAACTGATGCCTACGCTGGTGGTTATTTGCAAGCGGTGACCTTTGACTTCAACCGGGTCGTTAAATGTTTCAATCAGTTTTCTAGCCAATCTGGCGGGGCTTTTCGCGTCCAAAAAGTCTTCCATAAGCACGATAAACTCATCACCGGCATAACGTGACACTGTATCTTCCTTTCTGACCAGATTCTTGATCCGCCTTGCCACTTCCTTTAACAAACCGTCGCCGACGGCATGCCCATAGGTATCGTTGACGATCTTGAAGCGGTCAAGGTCAAGAAACAGCACAGCCACCAGCGAGCTTTCCCGCCGCGCATTTTGCAGGGAATGATTGATGCGATCCTTTAATAACATCCGGTTGGGCAGTTGAGTCAGCGGATCATGATAAGCCAGAAATCCGAGACGATTCTGAGCCTTTTTAAGATGGGTAATATCCATAACCACATACACATAATGCGTTGTCTTGCCCTGCGCATCCTTGACCTGATTGATGGTTGTCCAGCAAGGGAAATCGTCGCTGTTTTTACGCCGATGCCACATTTCACCCTGCCAACTGTGCCTATTTTTTCTGCTTTTGTGGAGCTCATCATTGATTTTTATGGTATTTTTTTTGGATTGCAGAAAATCGGCTTTCCTGCCGAAAACCTCCTGCCGGGAAAAACCGGTTAGAATCGTAAAAGCAGGGTTGATTGAAATGATGTTGTTGTCCTGATCGGCGACAATGATGCCTTCACCCGTATTATTGACGATAACCGATGCCAGATTTAACTCCTCCTCGGCCAATTTACGCTGAGTGATATCGTTCAAAGTCATGAAAACCTGATGGGGTTGTCGCTCTCCCGGGCGGAATTCCGGCATGGAACTGGTCATCACCCATGTATGATCTTGTCGTACGCGATTTAAAAAACCCATAACGACATTTTCCACCGGTTTTCCGGTGCGTAAAGCCAGCATGGCCGGATGCTGCTCATGAGGAAGAACCGAACCGTCTTCTCTGACAATCCTGGCGCAGGTCTCGGTCAATGCGCGCCCCATCATGTCATCCGACTGCAAGCCCAGAATTTGCTCTGCCGCCTGATTGGCAGAGATGATTGCCCCAGCATTATTTAGATATACAACGCCCGTATCCATATTTTCCAGTAAATTCCGATACCTGGTTTCGCTCACTCTTAAGGCCTCAGCGGCCAGATTGCGATTCACCAAGCTCTGCATAAACAGAAAAAATGAATTAACATTCTGCGATTCGTCCTTAAATAAATTGAACATAGCCCATTTACTCCTTCATCACTTCGCACGATAAAGGCGTCATTGCATCAGGATGTTTCAAACATTCCTGGTAACTTGTATAGCGATATTTATGCTGGATCAACATAGTGATTTTCCCACTTGGGTCCCAATCTTCAACTTTGAAGAGATTTACTCAAGCCTTTGAATAAATCTCTTCACGCCTGCCTTGCAACATAGATGGCTGGAATTCTTTGCCAGATCGTAATGAAGGGAAAACAGTCAAATCTAACTTAATCTTTAATGTTGTTATTTGATAATGACTTGATTTACTCTTACGGCCGCCATGATTCTCCGGATGTTCCGGTTGATGCCTTGCCGGATAATTCGCCCAATTGACATTCGATCATCTACAGAATTTCGCTACTATTTATTTTGCCTGTCCTGGCGAACTTTTTTCTTGGATTTGGTTTTTGTGGATTTGTAATACTCGAACTCATCATCCATAAATCTCTTTTCCTTTAACTCAATATCAACCTCGTCAATTTCGTAATGCCAATCAAAACTTTTCTGTTGCTTAAGTGCATTAATATTAGCCGACATTTTATACTCGCTATTTCATCTGAATTTTCAACAACCATTTAAATCTGAAAATCTATCTATTTGGATAAATTATGTATAAACACCCTAAAGAGATACTCAATTTGAAGGCAGTCCTGCAAAGCTAAACTTAAAACTATCTAAATGGTCTTATATTTATAAAAGAAAGAGCTTGATTAAAACATTCGTATATTCACCTAAGTGTTTTTACGCATATATAGCCATTGGGAAATGTAGTAATTTTCTTACACGTAGACGAAATTGAGATTCTGTTTCGAGAAAATGGGTCCGCAATTGTTGAAGAACGCTCATTCTGGAAAATTCGTAGATTAACTCGACTGCCGCTTTGCTGAGGTCACTGGTTCTGATGCTTCCTTAATTACTCATATTTATTGATACTGCGCACCCTCTCTCAAACAGGGCATCAAAGCTCTTGATAGAGCGCTTGTTTTTAAGGTTAATCGGGTGTTAAGCTGAAATCCTTCACCAAAAACATGAAGAAATGAAACAAGAATCCAAAATAATTCAGCAAGGTAGCAAATTAGAGGACCTATTCTGTGAAGTCAGGCAACAGCAAAGTAGAGCCAAAAGTCACATCTAGATCAAGTGTTCATGATGTACAGCATAAAAAGCATTTAGTAAGCTCTCTATTACCTGTAGTTGGCATTGGAGCGTCAGCCGGCGGCTTGCAAGCATTAGAAGCATTCTGTTCCAATCTGCCGTTGCACAACGGTTTTGCTTTCATCGTAGTATCTCACCAACAGCCCAGACACATTAGCCTGCTACCTGATTTACTGGCTGGATTTACCAAAATTCCTGTGATTGCTGCCGAAGACGGTATGCCATTGAAAAAAGATCATATATTCGTATGTCCTCCCGGGAAAAATCTCGCCGTATTCCATCGTCGAATTTATCTTATGGACAGAACCGATCATGAGACAATGCGTATGCCTATAAACTTCTTTTTTCATTCCCTGGCGGAAGATGTAAAAGAAATGAGTGTCGGCATTATTCTTTCAGGTACCGGTACCGATGGCACTTTGGGGCTAAAAGCCATCAAAAGCGCATCAGGCATGGCCATGGTTCAAGATCCTGTAACCGCAAAATTTGACGGCATGCCCAAGAGTGCGATAGCAAGGGGCGATGTCGACTTTGTATTGCCCGTTGAAAAAATGGGACAACAACTGCTTCAATATTTTGATGCACCTTGCTTCAACAATTTTCAAACGCTGGAACCGGCGGAAATGTTAGCTGCCACCGAACCTTTACAAAAAATTTTTATCCTGTTGCGCAACCGCACCGGCCATGACTTGTCGGCTTATAAGCCTACCACGGTCAACCGCCGCATAAGCCGGCGCATGAATATCCATCATATCCAGACCATGAACGCTTACGTGCAGTTTCTGCAGGAGAACCCTGTTGAAATAGATAAACTGTTTAAGGAACTGTTGATCAACGTCACTAATTTTTTCAGAGACGAACCCGCATTCGCGGCATTAAAAAATATTGCCCTGCCGAAACTATTTGAAAATAAACCCGACAATTACGAAATGCGCGTATGGGTTCCGGGATGCTCCACCGGCGAGGAGGCCTACTCGCTTGCCATTCTGTTTAAAGAATATAATGAAACACATGGCAAAACTTACAGCTTTCAGATCTTTGCCACCGACCTGGACGAGTCATCCATCATTCAGGCACGGGAAGGCCTTTATCCAAGCGGCATTGAAACCGATGTTTTGCCGGATCGCCTGACCCGCTACTTTGAACGGGAAGACAGCCAGTATCGTATCGCCAAGGAAATTCGCGATACCGTGATATTTGCCACGCAGAATCTGCTTCAGGATCCGCCATTCACCCGCATCGACTTGATCAGTTGCCGTAATCTGCTTATTTATCTGGACGGCGAACTGCAAAAAAAGATTTTTCCGCATTTCCACTACACTCTGAAGCCAGGCGGCCTCCTGTTTCTTGGCACATCCGAGTCGATCGGCAATTTTGATCATCTGTTCTCAGTTGTTGACAAAAAGAGCAAGATCTATCAGCGAAAAGATATCCAGGCCGGTTTGCCGACATCCAAACCCCGTTTGTTGCCGACAAGCGCCAAAAACGCACCATCAATGGAACATAAATCACACAAACTCGACTCCCAGCCCGGCCAGATCGCCCGGCAAATTGAGAAGTTATTGCTGGAGCGCTATGCCCCGGTCTGCATTATCATCGACGAACACGGCAGAATCATTTACATTCATGGCCATACAGGAAATTATCTGGAACCTGCGCAGGGCCAGCCCAACTGGAATATCATCGAAATGGCCCGGGAGGGCTTGCGCGTGCCGCTGGCGACATCGCTGCGTAAAGTCCAGAAAAAGGGCGATATGGAAATCATCAATAGTGGAATCAAGGTCAAAACCAATAACGGTTTTGAAACGATCGACCTGAAGCTGGTAAGGCTCCTGGAGCCGGAAGCACTACAGGATCTGTTCCTGGTCAGTTTTCATCCGCATCATAAAGATGCCGGCTCACAAACTGGCGAGCCAGCTGTCTTCCCGATCCTGATCAATAAAAACGATAAGGAGCAGCTCGCTCATGAACTGCTTTCTACTAAAAAATCACTGCGCGCAACTATCGAGGAACTGGAAACATCGAACGAAGAACTCAAGTCCACGAACGAAGAACTGCAATCGGCCAATGAAGAGCTGCAAAGCTCCAACGAAGAACTGGAAACTTCCAAGGAAGAAATGCAGTCTTTGAATGAAGAATTAAATACCATCAACAGCGAGCTTCAAACAAAAGTCGATGCCTTATCGAAGATCAATGACGATATGCAAAATCTTTTGAACAGCACGAATATTGCAACCATCTTCCTCGACAATAACCTCAAAATAAGACGCTTCACCAAATCGGCCATCAATATTGTCCATCTGATCAACAGCGATATAGGGCGGCCGCTCGGCGACCTGGCGTCAAGTCTTAAATATGCCCACCTGATAGATGATGCCAAAGCGGTGTTGCAAACACTGATTTACAAGGATACAGAAGTGCAGTCCACAAACGGTGCGTGGTATCTGTTGCGCATCCTGCCGTATCGAACCGCGGAAAACATGATCGACGGGCTGGTTATTACGTTTATCGACATCGACAGACTGAAGAAAGCCGAACAGGCGGCTTTGGACGCCAGTATGGCCAGCGCGATTGTCAATACCGTATCCAACCCGCTGCTGGTGCTCGATGAAAATCTCAGCATCATTACCGCCAATCCTGCGTTTCATAAGACTTTCAATCCGTCCCATGAAGACCTGACAGGACAATCTTTCTTCACTATCAATAGGTCGGCCTGGGATTCGGATCAATTACGCGGCCATTTATACAAAACATTAAACAGCAATACTCCTTTCGATGCGTTTAACTATACGTGTGAATGCCCTGTCATAGGAAAAAAACATCTAACCCTCAATGGCCGCTTGCTTCAGCAGTCATCGACCAATGCCAGACGCATTCTGTTAGCCATTGAAGATGTCGAACGGGATAATCCATGAATACAATCGTCCTAATTTCTCCGGCGCATAGGCAAAAATTGCGCACTATAAATCCGGCGAGCGCCTGCCCCAACCGCAAGCGTTCACTTTTTCACTTATCCGCTGGAATAAATCGCCATGTTTAATTCATTCGACGGGAATATCGATTACGAAATTCTCCAGACAGATGCGGAGAACCTGCTTGTCCAGTATCGAGAGAATCTCCGCAATCGGGCGGAAACGATGCTTAACAAATCCGGAACCGACATTACGCGCATGTCCAGCCAGGAAATTCAAAAGCTACTGTTCGAATTTCAGGTCCACCAGATAGAGCTTGAGCTCCAGAATGAGGAGTTGAACAGAACGCATCAGGAGCTGCTCGCCTCACGCGACCTGTATGCCAACTTATACAACCTTTCTCCGGTTGGCTATCTGACCCTCAATAAAGACGGCGTTATCCTGCAGGCCAATCTGACTGCGACGCGTCTATTGAATCATCCCATTGAGGAGCTGATCAACAGGAAACTGGCGCAATATATCGATGCCAGCGACCAGGACCCGTACTATTTATTCCTGCGCAGACTGGCAACGGAACGCACTCATCAGTCATTGGATGTCCGGCTCAAGAGTGACGGCAGCGAGATCACTCATGTGGAATGTCAGGGTAAAATCAATGACATCAATAATAATGACAGCGAAATCTGGCTGACTTTAAACAACATTACGGAGCGCAAACGCGCTGAAGAAACCATAGCCAATCTCAATAAGAAATTGGCTCAAAAGGTGCTCAAGCAAGATTGCGATTTGTCGCTGAGCAATCAGAACCTGACCCAACTGGTTGAAGAGCTCAAGCATTCCAAGCAGCAGATACTGGAACGCGAGGCTAAACTTAATTCCATCTTCAATGCGTCTGTAGAAGGCATCATTACCTGCGATATGTCCTGCAAGATCATTTCCGCGAATGCAGCGGTAGAAACCATTTTTGGCTATACGGAAGCAGAACTGATCGGTTGCAGCATCAACAAACTCATGCCCTTATCTCAGGATAAATGCTCTCATCGCGAGCGAAAGAGCTATCGGCAAGAAGCCGATATGCCCAAAGTGCTGGGCCGCATTCGCGAGGTTGAGGGCATGCGCAAAGACGGCTCTGCAGTGCCGCTGGATATATCCATCGCCGAATTTACGCTCGACGGCCAGGATTATTTCACCAGCATTGTCCGTGACGTCACCCAGCGCAAGATGCAGGAATTGCAGCAGAAAGAGCATCTGGAAGCGCTTTCCCATGTCATGCGCCTCGGCCTGATGGGGGAACTGGCATCGGGCATCGCTCATGAAGTCAACCAGCCGCTGACAGCGATCGTCAATTACGCGCAGGCCTGTCTGCGTTTCATTCAGGCTGATCAACCCGATCTGGCAAAACTCAGGTCAATTCTGGAAAAAACCCATGACCAGGCGCTGAAAGCCGGACAGATCATCCATCACATGCGGGACTTTGTCAGGTCCAAAAAAATACATCGGTCGACCGCCGACATCAATGCGCTGATCGAAAATGCGGTCAGCCTGTCAATAACAGATTTAAAGCAATACAATATCCAGCTGTCTTTCAACCTGGCCGATAATCTGCCGAGTATTTATGTCGATAGCGTCCAAATTGAACAGGTCATTCTAAATCTTGTCAGAAACAGCATCGATGCGTTGAAAGACGTGGCACATAACAAACAACGAAAGCTCTTCATTCAGACACTTTTGAATGATGAGAATTTTATCGAAGTAAAGGTCAAAGACAACGGCCACGGGCTCGGCGAGTCCAGCCAAAAGAAAATATTAACGCCTTTTTACACGACTAAATCGTCCGGCATGGGAATGGGATTGTCCATCAGCCAATCTATAGTCAAATCCCATGACGGTTCATTGCATTTCGCCAGCAAGGCGGGAAAAGGCAGTACTTTTTATTTCACCATACCTGTACGGAGGAAATCTAATGACGCATAACAAGCCGACGACTCCTATAGTCTATATAGTTGATGATGAATTCGCCGTGCGTGATTCGCTGACGATATTGATCGAATCAACTGGACAGCCTGTGATGAGTTTCGAATCGGCCGAATCCTTTCTGGACCACTATGATCCTGAACAGCCAAGCTGCCTGCTTCTGGACGTTAGAATGCCGTCCATGAGCGGGCTGGATCTTCAGGAAGAGCTCATCAGAAGAAGCATAGATATTCCCATTATCTTCATCAGCGGCCATGCAGATGTGCCCGATTCGGCAAAAGCATTCAGAGCCGGCGCCGTCGATTTTCTGGAAAAACCGTTCAATGAAGAAATATTGCTGAGCCGCATTGAAGAAGCCCTGAGCAAAGATGCTCAAGTCAGAGAGCAACTCAGAGAGAAAAACAAGATACTCGAGCGTCTCAGTCATTTAACAACACGCGAGAGAGAAGTACTGAACCTGATAGTCAGGAGTCATTCCAACAAAGAAGCCGCTAGAATACTCGATATCAGCAACCGCACCATTGACGTACACAGAGCCCATATCATGGAAAAAATGCAGGCCGAAAATCTGGCCGAATTGATGGTTATGGCAATGCAGTGCGACCTCCTGTAAAACCCGCCCGCAATCAGAACGATAAACACGCTCGTCAAGTCAAGCAATCGCCCGCCACAACCCACAAATTTAAAGCAATACGATCGGTTCGCACGCTAGCTATCTTTTTCGTTTAAAATGTTATAACATAACATTTTAATAGATATTCAGCCTCCGTCTGCATCCAAACGGATTGTTGATCTTTCTGATTAACTTTTTCCAATGAAACCATGAGCTACTCCCTGTCTCACGATCACGAGAAATGTATTTCCGAAGCCATCAACATGGCGGAACGACTTTGCATCAACCGCAGCGTGAAATTGACGCCGATACGCCGCAAAGTACTGGAGTTGATCTGGGAGAGCCACAAAGCCGTTAAGGCTTATGACCTGCTCGATCAAATCAAGCCTTTGAACTATTCCGCCAAGCCGGCAACCGTCTATCGCGCGCTGGATTTCCTGATGAGCCAGGGCCTGATTCATAAAGTGGAAAGCCTTAATGCCTATGTCGGCTGCAATTGCTCAGGCAGACAGCATGAACAACTACTGCTGATTTGTGATCAGTGTCATGAGATTGAAGAACGCGCCGCCTTCGAAGTCATGCATGCCCTATCGTCGGAAATCAAACAGGCCGGTTTTTCCATCAGCTATAAATCGATTGAAATCCATGGCACCTGCGCTGGATGCGCATCATCTCATGATCAATCAGCCTAATCTGAACGCAAAAAGCGCCTGTCCATTTATGGCTTAAGTGTAACGATATAACATTAGTTTTCATTAATTTACAACGATGATGTACAAAAAATTGATTTTACTGGCTGCATCAGGATCTCTCACTGTTCCTGTACTTGCCGAAGAATCATCGACTATTGAATTGGAGGAAGTGGTCGTCACTGCGCCTTTGCGAGCCGACTCATTGAAAACAGCGGCTCCTGTAACGATACTGGCAGATGACGAACTAAGCATGAAGACCGGTCACAGCATCGGTGACACCTTAAAAGACGAACTGGGCATCAGCAATCAGTCGTTCGGCCCCGGCGTGGGTACGCCGGTCATTCGCGGCCAGGCCGGCCCTCGGGTACGAGTGCTGAATAACGGTATTGGCAGCAATGATGTCTCGGCGCTCAGCCCGGATCACGCCACCAGTGTCGAGCCGCTTTTGGCGGAACGCATCGAAGTGCTGCGCGGCCCCGCCACTTTGCTCTATGGCAGCGGCGCAATAGGCGGAGCGGTCAACGTCATTGACAATCGCATCCCCGGCCAGATGCCGGATAAGTTATTGGGCGGCGCCTTGGAACAGCGCTTCGACTCCACGTCCAATGAAACCAGCACCACGATGAAGCTGGAAGGCGGGCAAGGCAACATTGCCTATCATCTCGACGGTTTTTTCCGCCATCGCGGCAATCTCGATATCGGCGGCCGTGCCATCGATACGGCTGCCGTATCGATCACCGATCCGTCGCTGGTTGTGGTCGACAATCCCGCCGGCCATCTGAACAATACCGGTGCTGAAGCCATCAGCGGCTCGGCCGGTCTGTCCTGGATCGGCGATCCGGGATTCGCCGGCATTTCTATCAACAATCTGAACAATAATTACGGCATCGCGCCGGACGGCACCGGCGAGGAAACCGTGCGGATCGCCCTCAGGCAGGATAAGTACGATTTTAAAAGCGAGCTACAGGATCCGTTCCGCTTTGCCAAGAGCCTGCGCACCCGGTTCGGCTATACTGACTATCAACACACGGAGATAGCCAATGGCGAACCCGGCGCATTTTACACCAATAAAACTTACGAAGGCCGGCTGGAACTGACTCATCAGGACTTGGGACCGTTGTATGGCTCGGTAGGTTTTCAGGCGCAAGCGAGCGACTTTAATGCCATTGAAAAGCTCACTGGCGAGCACATCATTCCGCATTCCCAAATCAACAGCTACGGCGTATTTGCGGTGGAATCGATTGACGTTGGCGCAGTCACCTACCAGCTCGGCGCTCGGGTCGAACAAACCGACATCCAGCCGGAGGGCATGAACGACCTCAGCTATACGCCGGTCAGTGCGTCGGTCTCGGCAGAGTGGAAAGTCAATGACCAAAACAATCTGAATCTGGCCGTCACCCGTTCCTCGCGGGCGCCCAATGTCCAGGAATTGCTGACCAACGGCTTCCATGATGCCACGCGCAGCTTCGAACGCGGCAACATTAATTTAACAGAAGAAACTTCTTACAACCTGGACCTGGGCTACCGTTTCAGCTCCGACTGGATGCGCGCTGAATTCGATCTGTTTCACAACTGGGCCAGCGATTACATCACGCAGCAGCGCAGCGGCGAATTCGTCGACGAGGACGGCAATCCTTGTGCCGTCGACTGCGTGCCTGTGCTGACCACCCGCCAGAATGATGCGATTTTCAAAGGCTATGAGGCCAAGCTGATCTTTCCAGTGATGCAAAACCGTCATGGCCAACTGGACCTGACCTTGTTCAGCGACTACACCCGGGGGCAATTCGTCAATGGCGGCGATGTGCCTCGCATGCCGCCGCTGCGCTATGGCCTGCAGCTGGATTACAGCAAGCAGGAATTTTCCGGTTACCTGCGCTTTACCCGCGCCGATTCCCAGCCGCATGCCGGCGACTTCGAAACCTCGACCGCCGGTTATTTCCTGCTCAATGTGGGCACTAATTACAGAATCAAAGCTTATAAGGACGCCGAGTTGATGTTGTTCGCCAAAGGCAGTAATTTGCTCGATCAAAATATTCGCAATTCGACCTCTTATCTGCGCAACTTTGCGCCGGAAGCCGGGCGTGGAGCGGAAGTGGGCTTTAGATTGAGTTATTAACTGATGTTACGCAAAGCCGGTTTCATCCCGTTTGCCGCGCCGAGCACCGCCGCTAAAAGCTGCGGTAGGCTGGGTTGCTAAACCCAGCATTTCGGCCACCCATGCTGGGTTTCCGCTAAAGCTCCAACCCAGCCTACACAGGTTGTTAAAAATCAGTTATTAAATGAATTCGCCAACACAAATTCCCGTTATCATCTTAAGCGGCTTTCTCGGCAGCGGCAAAACCACCCTGCTGAACCGCCTGCTAAGCCATGCGCCGCGCTCGGCTGTCGTAATCAATGAATTCGGCGCCACACCTGTCGATCAGCAATTACTCAGACAGCACAACGTGCCCTTGAGCACTTTGTCAGGCGGCTGTCTGTGCTGTCAGGTACACGGCGCTTTAACGCCACTGCTGAAAAACCTGCGCATGGCCTGGCAATCGCAAGCCCAGAAGCCGTTCGACCGCGTACTGATCGAGACCAGCGGCATCGCCAACCCCGAGCCGGTGCTGGACACTTTATTAAGAGAGCGCTGGCTGTCATCGCGCTATCGACTGGATGGCGTGATCGTGACGGTTTCAGCCGCTTCCGGCGCGGATGTCTTGAACCGCTTTCCCGAGGCCCTGGCCCAGATTGCCTGGGCCGATACCTTGATCATTACGCACACGGATCTGACGGAAGACCAGCAAACTGACAACCTGATAGCGCTGTTGAATCGTCTGGCGCCAGCCGCATCAAAAATTCAGGCTGCGCATGGCGACATTAATCCCGCCACTTTGCTTGCGTTTCCGAGACGAAATTGCTATCGATTGAAAACCAATACGCCGATACCGGAACACGGGTTTGGCAGCACAACGCTGCAATTCGACCATCCTGTTTCCTGGCCGCGCTTAAAAGCTGCGCTGGAGGGCCTGCTCGACCGGCATGCCGCCCAATTGCTGCGCCTGAAAGGCGTGGTTTACACTACCGAGCATGATGTGCCGGTGTGCGTGCAAGGATCGGCCGGCCGGCTTTATCCGCCGACGCTGTTGCCCTCCAGAACATCGGATGATGGCCGCAGCCGGCTGGTGTTTATCACCGACGGCGAGATACAAGGCCTGACTGAAACTGTAAAGTCAGGTCTGGTTACGCCCGTCTGATTTAGCGATAATCTTCAAGGATCATTGCCTCCCTGACTTGAGCTGGTACAAATTCTGCTAATTTGTTAAACGAGCTCGAAAGTTTCCGGTATTCAGCGTTATATTCTGTCATTTTTATGACATCGTGCAGGTTGAATGTGCGAAGCCCGACAGAAGCCGGATTTGGTCATACGGACTGATTTTTTCGAGCCAATTTTCAGACAACTCAAACTGAAGAGGTATCGACTATGGCAGAGTTTTACGTTGAGAGAAATGCTCAAAGCAATGGCGATCATGTGGTTCATAGATCGGATTGCGCTCATCTTCCTGCCAAGGAAGCGATTCAATATTTGGGAGCCATCAGCAATTGCGACAGTGCCCTGAAAAAAGCAGGTCAATTATTCAGGCAGGTTAACGGTTGTACGTATTGCTCGGTTTCAAGTCATACAACCTGATCCACAATCAGAATGGTCGGCCAAACCGGGAACTGAATGAAAACCGCTCAGAGATATCCGGTGGAGTATCCGCTCATTTTATCTCTGACAGGAATGTTTGAAAAATTGATGCGGCCCGGCAGTTTATCGCAGCATGTTGGTTCCGGACGGTTGAGCGTTTATTTTATTGTAGGCTGGATGATAAACCCGGCATTTCAAAGCCCTATGCCGGGTTTCCGCTAAAGCGCCAACCCAATCTGCATGACTGGCCTATGCCTTTTCACCAGCGCCGGCCTTCCCGCAGCAGATCGATCAGTTCATTCTTGCGCAAGGGGCGGCTGACATAGTAGCCCTGCGCCAGATCGCAGTCGTGGGCGCGCAGAAAATCGAATTGCTCCTTGCCCTCGACGCCTTCAGCGACGACCTCGAGGCCGAGCTTTTTACCGAGCGTGATGCTGGCCTCGACAATGGCCGCATCATTGGTATCACGGGCCAGATCGCGCACAAAGCCCTGGTCGATCTTAAGCGCATCCAGCGGAAAGCGTTTGAGATAGGATAGCGATGAATAGCCGGTGCCAAAATCGTCAATGGCGATGCGCACGCCCAACGCCCGTAATTTCTTCAGGATCTCGGCCGCCGCTGCCGGGTCCTGCATGACGGTATTTTCGGTCATTTCCAATTCCAGCGCATTCGGGGGGATGTTGTCCCGTTTCATGACACGGCATACCTTGTGCAGCAAGTCCGGATCGTTGAACTGGGAAGCTGAGACGTTGACGGAAATACGCACATCGTGAAGTCCCATTTCTCTGTATTCAGCACAAGCCTGGTTCAAGATCCACTCGCCCGCCTGCATGATCAATCCGGACTCCTCCAGCATTGACACGAAGCCGGCCGGCGTCACCAGTCCGCGTTGCGGATGCCGCCAGCGAATCAATGCTTCCATGGCAACAATGCGGCCGGTAGTAAGCTCAGCCTGAGGCTGATAATAGACCAGAAACTCATTGCGCTTCAAAGCCAGGCGCAGATCAGTCTCCAACGTCAGCAGTTCATGGCTGCGGGCGTTCATATCCGGTGCGTAGAAGCGGTGCTGATTATGACCTGACATGATGGCCCGGTACAGGGCTGTACCGGCATTGCGCAACAATTCTTCGACGCCGGTGCCGTCGTTCGGATAGATGGCGATGCCGGTGCAGAAGGTAATGTAGGTTTCCTGGAGGCCCAGAGACATCGGGCGATCGAAAGCCGCATAAATTTTGCGCAGCACGACCATCAGGTTTTCCGTGCGCGGCAGATCGCCCACTATGATCGCAAACTCATCGCCGCCCTGGCGGGCGATCGTATCATTAGGGCGCAAAGCGGCCTGCAGCCGGTCGGCGATCTGCTGGAGCAAGGTATCGCCGACCGCATGCCCCATGCTGTCGTTGATCCGCTTAAAGTTATCAATGTCCAGGAACAATACGGCCACAAAATTATTGGCATGCCGGGCACGCTCCAATTCCGCGGCAAGCCGATCCAGCAACAGAACCCGATTTGGCAAGCCGGTCAGAAGATCGTGTGTAGCCTGATGCTGCAATTCGGCTTCGAACCGTTTGCGTTCGGAAATATCGCGGGCAATCGTGGACAGGTATTCGACTTTCCCAGCCGAATCATAATGCACCAGCAACACCTGGGACACCGGGATTTCTATGCCGTCTATACGCCTCAAAGCCGTCTCTCCGGACCAAGTGCCTGTACGGTAAGCGATAGGCAGCGCTTCGTTTTTTAATTGATGTTCTATGCGTTCGGGAAACAACTCTGTCAGACAGACTTTGCTGATATCCGTTTTGGGGTCGAGGCCGAGCAAGCGATAACCGGCATTATTGAGGTAACGCAGGCAGCCGCCCAGATCAAGGATTGCGACCAGGTCGGTCGTGGCCTCCAGAATGGCGGCCAACTGGGCGCGTGCTTCTTCGGCCTTGACGCGCTCAGTGATATTACGTCCCGTAGAAACAAAATGCCTAATATGCCCCTGCTCGTCCTTCAAAGGCGTGATGACTTTATCCTCATAGAACAGCTCGCCGTCTTTTTTACGGTTGATCAAGGTGCCTGTAAATATGTCGCCCTTGAGCACCGTTTGCCAGAGATGCTGATAAAAAGCTGGGCCCTGCTGGCCGGATTTCAATATGGAGGGCTTGCAACCCACAGCCTCGGCGCGTGTATAGCCGGTCAGTCTCTCGAACGCCGGATTGACATATTCGATGCAACCATCGGGATCGGTAATGATAACGCTTTCGGCTGCCTGCTCCACGACCAGGGACAGTTTGCGCAACATGTCTTCGGCCTGACGCTGTTCGCGGCGCAGTTGCGCTTCTTCAAGTTCACGCTCCACGGCGGGTACCAGGCGCGTCAGATTGCCTTTCATAACATAATCCTGAGCGCCGGACTTCATCGCCAGCACGGCCGTATTTTCGCCGATCGTTCCCGACACAAAGATAAAAGGCAGATCAAGGTCGTGCTGTCTGACTACTTCAAGCGCCCGCATGCCGCTGAAATGCGGCATTGTATAGTCGGACAATACGATATCCCAATGCTGCTTCAGCGCCTCGGTTAAAGCCTGTTCCGTCTCGACCCGCTGCCAATCGACAGACCGTCCGCCTTCTATCTCTAATTGATCCACCAGCAGCAGCGTATCATCTTCGGAGTCTTCAACGATCAGTATGCGCAAGGGCTGCGCAGTATCTACCCGCTTCAGCATGACATCACCTTTCTCTACAGACCTATCAGTCGGGCGGCGGCTCATTAAGCAATATCCAGTAAAGGCCGAGCTGTCCTGCCGCCCGCACAAATTCGTCGAAGTCGACCGGCTTGCGGACATAGCTGTTGGCGCCCAGCATATAGCCTTTGAGCCGGTCCTCTTCTTCATTGGATGAAGTCAAAAGAACAACCGGCAGCAGCTGGGTGCGTTCATCATCCCGTATGCGGCGCAGCACCTCGAGGCCGTCGATCTTGGGCAATTTCAGATCCAGCAGCACGACCAGCGGCAAATCATAAGGATCGCGTCCTGCATAAGACCCTGTGCCAAACAGATAATCCAGCGCCTCCGCGCCATTGTGCGCCACGATTATCTTATGGGTAATATTGCTCTTCTTGAGGGCGTGCAGAGTCAGCGCCTCATCATCAGGGTTATCTTCCACCAGAAGAATGACCTTATTGTTCATAAATTCTCTCGCGCCTCCAGCGTAAAATAAAAGATAGCTCCCTGTTCGACCGCACCCTCAGCCCAAATACGCCCGCCATGCTTATGGATAATCCGTTGCACGGTCGCCAACCCGATGCCGGTGCCGGGAAATTCGCTGGTGTCGTGCAGGCGCTGAAAAGCGCCAAACAGTTTTTCGGCATAAGCCATATCGAAGCCGGCGCCATTGTCGCGCACGAAATAGACCGATTCATCATCCTGCATTTGCCTGCCGAATTCGATCCGTGCCTCGGGCCGTTTACTCGTGAATTTCCAGGCATTGCCGATCAAATTGTCTAATACGACACGCAACAATCGGGCATCGCCCCAAACGATTACCCCCGGTTCTATCGCACATTGTACAATGCGCTCCGGCTCCTGCTTGCGCAGCTCCTCAATCACTTCGTCGGCAAGCGCGCTTAAATTGACATCTTCCCGCTTCAGCTCAGACCGAGTGATGCGCGACAATTTGAGCAGGTCATCGATCAATGTTGCCATTTTCTGAGCAGCAGCCCTCACCCGTCTCAAGCGATCCTGGCCTGTCTCATCCAGACAATCCGCATATTCGTCAAGCAGAATCCGGCTGAAACCGTCCACGGCGCGCAATGGAGCGCGCAGATCGTGCGAAACCGAATAACTGAAGGCTTCGAGTTCATGGTTGACTGATTCCAGAATCATGGCCCGATCGCGCAGGGCCATATTCAGTTGCTGGATGCGCCGTTCGTTTTCCTTGCGTCTGCTGATATCTTCGATGATGCCGTCAAAATAAAGATTGCCGGCGCTGTCTTTTTTCATGGCGGCGCTGACGGCCGCGAAAAACTCGCGCCCCTGCAGGGTAACCAGCTGTATCTCTTCGTTGCCGACAAATTCTTGCTTCATGATTTTGTCTACAAAGTCTTGCCAGCAGCCCCGGTCACGGCACAAATCACTGACCGGGTGGGCCTGTAATTGCTCTGCCGATTCGGCTTCGAACATATCGACGATGGCGGGATTGACTTCCAGAAACCGTCCATCCGCCGTTGGCGTTTGGCGATAGACGCCGACCGGCAGGTTGTCGACCAGCTCCCGATACTTGGCCTGCGCCTCGAGCTGTGCCCGCTCCGCCCGCTTGCGCTCCGTAATGTCGCGGATAATGCCGGTTACAAACAGTTCCTGATCTATTTTTGACGGGCTCAGATTGATCTCCACCGGAAACTCGCTGCCATCCTTTCGGCGGCCGGACAGATAGAGGCCAACTCCCATCGGTCGTACCAATGGCTTATCCATATAAGCTTGCCGATAATCTTCATGGTGCTCACGAAAGCGCTCGGGCACCAGCATTTCGATCGGCTGCCCCAACAGTTCATTGCGCGTATAGCCGAACCATTTCTCGGTCTGAACGTTGACCAGCACGATATTGCCTTCGCGATTGGTCATGACGATGGCATCGGGCGCTGATTCAAGCAGCCCTCGAAAGCGGGCTTCGCTGCTCACCACTTCCTCTTCGACCTGTCGCCGCCTCACGCGGTAGAAGGCAATGAACCAGCTGACTGCGCCTAATAGCAGGCTTAAGGCGCTAAATGCAAACCACCGGCCTTGTACCACCGTTTTCTCGTCAATCACCTCGGCCGGCACATGGGCGACCAGCAGCCAGTGTGCATCGCCGGCGACAACGTTCTCACCGACTTTTCCAAACAGTGCGCTCGGCGTAATCGCGCCGTAAGTGAACAAATCGCCGCTGGACATAAATTGCGGGCGTTCGGGGTGTTCGGTAATAGAACGCCAGGCCTCGCCATAATCGTTGGCGAAGCGCTTGTTCTTCCGGTCGGGGTACATGAAGCCCCATTCGTCCTCGGAGCGGGCGCCGACCAGCCAATAACCCTGGGTGTTGAGCAACCACAGGCTGCCGATGCTTTGCCTGGAAATCGCCCTAAGCTGATCGATCAATCGCTGTCCCCGATAGTTCAACAGAATGATGCCGCGTTTTTGTCCGCGCCGGTCGAATACCGGCGTGCCAAACCGGATCACAGGCTTTATCGGCTGCTCGATGGCGTCATGCTCGATGCTGAGGTCGAATGAAGAGATGTAGATATCGTCCTTGTCCAGGGCGAGCGCTTGCTCGACAAAATAGAGTTCGGACCTGTCCTGCAGTTCTCTCGCCGGCACGATCACGGGCTGTCCCCGGTTCCAGTTGATACGCACTCTCTCCTGCCCTTTTTCATCCAGAAACCGGATCTGGTCATAAAGTTCGCGGTATTTGACGAAGGCGAGCAGGTCGTTCCCCAAACGCTTCCAGACTATGGGGGATTGCTTTTCGAGCCATTCATGCAGCACCGGCTGGTCTCTCAGGTAAAGTATGTCGCCATGCAGTAGCCTCAATTCTTCGTCAACGGTTTGGCTTGCGGTCTTCACGGTCTGTTGCCCTTCGCTATACATCAAGCCCAGCGTCGATGCCTCATGAGTTTTATGAACGATCCACAGAACGACGGCCAGCACCAGCGTCAGCAGCACCCATATTAAAATCCATTGACGGATTATCAACCAACGTTGGCGGTCCTTGTTTGCGATAAAAAACCTTCCATTCATAAATGGCTACCACCATTTGAGTTTGCTGTTTTTGATAGTGTGCTGAACCAGTGCAATAATTTTTTATGACTGCGCTGAAACCGATCCTTTATTTATTTTTAGAAATGTGACCAACACCAGCGTGGAAAATTCGAAAAACTTGAACTTGTATTTGCTGATGCAATCGCATTCAGACTGCTCTGCGATCATGCAAGAAGATATCGGCAGGTGAACCATCCACAGAGTTCACGAGCTATTTGGAATACGGAAATGATGAGATCATACAGACTCTCAGCCCTTCATGAGCCTTGAGTCTTTTGTGATTTTATATGCTGAACTGCTGGGTATGGATCAAACCAGCCTGATCCCGTCTTTTTCAATGAGGATAAGCTGTTTCTTGTACAAGGCGCCGATGGCCTGCTTGAACACTTTTTTGCTGACCCCGAACGCCGCGTAAATCGCTTCCGGCGGGCTTTTGTCGCTCAACCCCAAATAGCCGTCATTCTGCTTCAACCTGGCCAGAATTTTATCGGTCAATGATTCGACTTTGCCGTAACCAGGCTCATGCAGCATCAAATCGATTCTTTTGTCATCCCTGATCTGCCTGATGTAACCCTCTGCCTTCTGCCCTTTTCTGAGAAGTTGGAACACTTCGTTTTTATACAGCAGGCCCCAATGGCTATTGTTGACCACAGCCTTATAGCCCAGATCGGTTTTATCGGCGATGATCAGCGATACTTTCTGGCCTGGCTTGAAATCGACCGATTCTTCCTCTAACCATTCGTCCAGTTTGGTCGTCGCGGCAATACGCCCCTTGTCATCCAGGAATAATTTGACCAGATAAGACTTGCCGACTTCCATTTCATGGTGCTGTTCACTGAACGGAACCAGCAGATTCTTGGGCAGCCCCCAGTCCAGAAAAGCGCCGATATAATTGATAGAAACCACTTTCAGCCAGGCCACTTCATCCACCTGAGCCAGAGGCTTTTGCGTCGTCGCGGCCAGATGGCCTTCCGAATCGACATAGACGAACACATCCAAAGTATCGCCAACCTGGCAATTGGTCGGCAGTTTTTTATCGGCCAGCAGGATTTTCCTGGCGGTTCCGCTATCGAGATATATCTCGTAGCCCAGCTGTCTGGCGACTTTCAACTTGTTGATTTTGCCAATGTTGATCATGAATAAATACTCGATAAGTTTTTGAAAAGTGGCTTGTTCCTACGAAGCATGAAGCTGTCTGATTTCTGCTTCACATGAAATGCTTTTAGGGGCGACTGAAGTCGCCCCCACATTCCTTAGCTGGTGATGACAAACCGCACGGCATCCAGCCTCAATTGCGCCACCTGAATGTTTTCATGCAACAGCATCGCCCTATCCTTCAGCAGCTCGATTTCTTCCTCTCTAATAGTCGGATTGACTTTCTTCAGTCTGGCCAGGCGTTTTATCTCGCTGGTCAATGAATCCAGCATGGCCTTGGTCGCATCGGCGATCAGCACCTGCATATCGGCGTTGGCTTTTTGCTCGGCTTTGTCCAGCATCTTGACAAGATGCTGGCGCTGGCCGTTCATAAATGCCACGATCTTCTGCTTATCGAAAGTCGTTCCTGTCTCAATCAGGCTGCGGTGCGCTATGGTTTCGCTCAAGTCTTTGACATTCTGGTCAATCAGGACCCGAATCGGCGTATGCGGCAGAAAACGGCCGACCTGCAGTTCGGCAGGTGCGCTGCATTCGACAATAAACAGGCACTCCAACAGAAACTGCCCGGCTTTCAGATCGCTGTGTTTAACCACACTGACCGCGGCATTGCCGGTTTCACTGGACAGCACCATATCCATGGCGCCCGTTACCATCGGGTGCTCCCAGGTCATGAACAGCATGTCTTCGCGCGCCAGCGCGCAGGCCCGGTCAATGGTCACGGTGACGCCGTCCTCAAGCAGCCCCGGAAAATGGGCGAGCCGCAAATGCTCGCTGGGTCTGAGGATAAAGCAGTCGGGCGAGTGAAACTCGGTATCGACGCCATAGCACTCAAACACATCTTCCATATAGGGCCAAAGCACGCCTTCGTTCTCGTAGGCCTTGAGCTGGTCGATAATAACCTGGGCCGGCTCTTTCCGGCAGGAATTCAATTCCAGCAATTGGTCGCGGCCGTTGTGCAATTCGATCTCGATTTCCGCCGTCAGAGCCTTCGTTTTATTGATGAAAGCGTCTATCTCGGCCTGACTTTCGGTCTGTAGAAAAGCGGTCAATTCATCATACAGCCGGTCGGCGACTGGCTGGGCCGCCGAGCAGTTGCTGCGGAAGGCGTTCAGGCCTTCGTCATACCAGCGATACAAGCGGTGCTGTTCGGTATTCTCCAGATAAGGCACATGAATCTGGATCACATGCTTCTGGCCGATACGGTCAAGCCGCCCGATGCGCTGCTGCAGCAAGTCGGGATTGGTCGGTAAATCGAACAGAATCAGGTGATGGACAAACTGAAAGTTACGGCCTTCGCTGCCGATTTCGGAGCAGATCAGCAGTCTCGCAGCGCTTTCCTGATCAGCAAAATAGGCGGCGGCGCGGTCGCGTTCAATGATCGACATGCCTTCATGGAATACCGCCGAGGCAATGCCGGCGCGGTTTCTCAGGGTTTGTTCAAGGTCGATCGCCGTTTGCGCGTGCTTGCAGATCAGCAAGGCTTTCTGACCGGCCAGCTGCTTGATTTTATCGACCAGCCAGACATAGCGGGGATCTTGTTGCAGATCATCGGCATTGGCCTGTCCGGTTAACGCATAACCGTAACGTTCCCGTTCAGGAAAGCCTTGCACCGTTTGCCGGGAGTTTCTGAACAGAATGCGGCCCGTGCCGTGGTGATCCAGCAGTATCTTAATTAATTCACTGCGCGCAGCCGGTGCTTTGGCGGCATCGTTCAGATTTTGCAGCAGGATTTCAACGTTGTCGTTTTTAAGCAGTGTCCTTAACGAGGCTGTGGCGACTTCATCGAGCGGTTCGCCGGCCAGCAGCACCTTGGCCGCGTTGGCGACCGGCTCAAAAAGCCGTTCTTCTTCCAGGAACGCTGCAAAGCTGTAGAAGCGGTCCGGATCAAGCAATCTTAACCGGGCAAAATGGCTCTCTTTGCCCAACTGCTCCGGCGTGGCGGTCAGCAATATCAGGCCGGGCGCCAACTGAGCCAGACGCTCGACAAACAGATATTCCGGACTCGGCGCTTCTTCTCTCCATTCGAGATGGTGCGCCTCATCGACAATGACCATATCCCAGGCCACCTGTAACGCCTGCTGCTGCCGGCGCGGATAGGCGGCGAAGAAGTTCTGGCTGCACAGCACCAGCTGTTCGGTTGAAAACGGGTTATCCCCGTGCGTTTCGAGGCAGCGCTCTTCATCAAAAATGCTGAACCGCAGGTTGAAGCGTCTGAGCATTTCGACCAGCCATTGATGCAGCAGACTTTCCGGCACCATGATCAGAATCCGGTTGCTCAGCCCGTTGATCAGCCGATGATGGAGGATCAGGCCAGCCTCGATAGTTTTGCCTAGGCCCACTTCATCGGCCAGCATGATTCTGGGCGCAGAGCGATTAGCCGCCTCCTGGGCGATAAACAACTGGTGAGGAATCAGTGAAGTCCTCCCGCCGAGCAGGCCCTTGACGGGCGATTGCTGGTGTTGCTGGAGTCGGCGCCAGGTTTCGTAACGCAGCTGAAACCAGGCGCTGGGGTCGATTTGCCCTGTGAACAACCGATCCTGAGGCTTGTTAAACTGGATGTGGTGATTCAATTCGACTTCTTCCAGACGAACTTCCTGGCCACTCTCATTTTTAGCGATATAGGTGATCAAACCATTTTGCTCGTCCAGTCTGGTTACTTTCAGCTTGACCTCATCCATCGATTCAATCGGATCGCCCGGTGAGAACCGGACACGGGTTAAGGGCGCATTATCGCGCGCATAAACGCGTCTTTCGTCACTGGCCAGGAAAAGCACAGTGACTCGATTGCCTGTTACCTCGAGAACAAGACCTAAACCGAGCTCTGATTCGGTATTACTGATCCAACGCTGACCGGGGATGAAATTTTCCATTTATAAATATGCCACTAAAAATAATAATTAAATCAAAAAACGCCATCATTATAAGCGTTACATAAATTGCTGCGGCAATTAATTATTTTTTAGTTTTTTGAATAAAGAACAAGAAGAACTATACTTCCATGGTTCAGCTGTAGTTTGACGCGATAGGAGCAGCTATTGATAAAGGATGCGAAAATAAAATGCCGGTTGTTATAGCGGTCCTGTGTCACTATTTGATTTCGACCCACTTCAACAGGAAATCATAGCTTGGCAGCGTTTGTTAAGCATCCATTAAGGTTTAGCCGCCTACTATTTCTTAAAACCTATAACTGTCGTCAATCGTATTGGTTGACACACCTGCTCTGAACTAAATTATTTACCGAGAAGGATTCTATGAAAAAGTTGCTTTTTATAATTCAATTGGCTGCGCTTGTCGCCGCATATTCCTCGCCTTCTTATGCCTCCGGGGGACACGGTAAAGGACATGGCCGAGGCCATCATAAACACCGTGAGGTAATCGTGGAGAGACACTATTACCACGAGCCTGAAGCCAGATATTATCCAGCACCGCCTCCGCCGCCCGCGCCTCGGTATCCAAGTCCTGATCGACGATCCACATCAGGACTGGTAGGAGGCGCTGTAGGCAGTGCTTTAGGCTATGAGATCGGCAAGGGCGACCCCGTTGCTTCCGGACTGGGCGCAGCCGCAGGCGCCTATATCGGCAACGGCATGAGCGGCCGCTAACCATCCATTCTTCACAGCGAACATGAAACCTGCCTGGGGTTGCCCTGGCAGGTTTTTTTCGCCTTTAAATTTGGCCGAGTAAAAACGCTTCCGGCTGCCCTACCCATCCGGCAAAAATACATTACACTTATAAGCTGAATTCCAATATCAGTTCAGGTCACTGTACTTTATGTCTATTTTTATCCGCATCGGTCTAATTTTTTTTATCTTTTCAAGTACGGGCTGCGGGAAGGCCTATCAGGCGGAACATATTGAAACGTCTGACTTTCTGGATGACTATTCCTTGCTTAAAGAAGATCGGCAAGATGATGCCTTGCTCAGTTACTGGAAAAGCGGAACAGACTGGGCTTTTTATAAAAAAGTGATTGTTGATCCAGTCACTATTCATAAGCTTCCCAATTCCAAACTCAATGTATTGCCCCACGCCGATAACTACCGGCTTAAGGAACTGCTTGATTACAGAATCCGCGAAGTCTTGAAACAGGACTTTAAATTAGTCAACAAACCCGGTCCCGATACGCTGCGCATCCAGTTTGTCATCACCGATGCTGACACGGAATCCCATATCGGCAAAGCCAGCGTTGAAGGCAAAATAACCGACTCGCAAACCGGTGAATTGCTCATGGCGTCGGCCGACGGCCGTGGAGGCGGCAGAGCACTCATTGGAGCATTCAACGGTTGGGAAGATATCATACTGGCCTATCAATATTGGGCTGCACAGTTAAGCTATCAGCTCTGTGAAAAACAGGGCCGCAGTGCGTGCCAGAAGCCGAAATTCCCTGCCTGAAAATCTATATATTGATAATCGTAAAAAATATACGCCTTGTCTTGAAAAGCATTATGCTATCGCTTCATAAAATAATTCATGAGGATTCACTATGCCTTATACGCAAGACATTGTAGAGGAACTGAACATGCTGGTCCGTTACAACCTCACTACCACTCAAGAAGGCGTCAAGGTTCACAAGACAGCAGCGCCGGAAGTCATAAACGCTACCCAGCGTTTATACGAAAAAGGCCTTATCTCGCAGAAAGATGGCGGCTATCTGACCAACCTGGGCCGCGAGGTTGCAGAACAGGCCCAGGCTATTCTGGATATACTCAAACCCGCCTGAAATATATTGTCGGATTCCTTAATATTTCATTGATTGCCAGCCTTACCCTTGCTCGCTTATTTAATAAATTCAAACACGAACAAATAAAAAAAGGCTTAGCGGTTAAACCGCTAAGCCTTTTCTGTTAAACATGATTAATCGATCAGGCCTCAAGCACAACCGCTGCCCGAAGCTTTTTCATGGCATTTTGTTCCAACTGCCTGATTCTTTCCGCAGATACATTGTAGCGCTCGGCCAGTTCGTGCAAAGTGGCTTTTTTATCCGCCAGCCAGCGACTGGAGAGAATATCCAGGCTGCGTTCATCCAGCTCCGATAGAGCTTCGGATAATAAATTCTGCTCATGCCCTCCCCAATCTTCATTTTCAAGCAATAAGGCCGGGTCAGTGCCGTGTTGCTGTAGATAGTTGACAGGCGCTATATAGCTTTCTTCCTCGGATTCATCGCTAGGCATATCGAAAGCCATATCCCTGCTATCCAGGCGTTTTTCCATTTCATAAACGGTATCGACATCGACATCCAGGTCTTTGGCAATGGCGGTCGCTTCGTCATTGGACAGCCAGCCCAGATTCGCTTTGGATTTGCGCAAATTAAAGAACAGCTTCCGCTGCGCCTTTGTGGTCGCAACTTTTACGATACGCCAGTTCTTGATAACATACTCGTGTATTTCGGCTTTGATCCAATGCACCGCAAAAGAAACCAGCCGCACGCCGACATCAGGATCGAAGCGCTTCACGGCTTTCATCAATCCGATATTGCCTTCCTGGATAATATCAGGCATAGGCAAGCCATAGCCGCTGTAGCCTCTGGCAACATGAACGACAAAACGCAAGTTGGACATCACCAATTCCCGAGCCGCTTCCAGATCGTCGTGATCCCTGAATCTCAAGGCTAATTCACGTTCTTGATCGGCAGTCAATCTAGGCATCTGCCTGACAAGATTCAAGTAAGCGTCAAATGTTCCGACTGACAGATTAACGGGTAAAGCTAATGCACTACTCATGGTATCCCCTTGGTAAAAAACTTAGTTCGAATTCTAGCACTCTCTTTTTAAGAGTGCTAATAATTTTCTAAGTTCCACTGCTCTACTCGGGTTTTAGCTTATGAAGCTGGTAGTTAAGCACAGCCCATGCGCTCAGCACACTCAGCAAAGAAGAGATAAACAGCAGCGCCGCAGTTTCCGAGTAACTCAAAAACAGCATATGAAAATCCCCTTCATATAAACCGGAGAGTTCCTCTATGGGCTGCTTCACAATCAACATCATCACGGCAACGATAAACCATGCCGCCACGCCTGCAAAAAAGCCGATCCAAAATCCACTGTATAAAAATGGCCGTTGTATAAAGCTGTTGGTAGCGCCTACCAACTTGGCAATCACGACTTCTTCGCGGCGTTTATGCAATTCCAATCGTATGGTATTGCCCGTAACAAACAATACGGCGACCCCCAACAGCAGGCTCAGTACAGTGCTGCCGCGCCGTGCCAATTCCATGATAGACTGCAGACGCTTAATCCACTGCATGTCCATTTGGGCAAAATCGACTTCAACAGCCTGTTTAAAGGTATTAAGCAACTTCTCAAGTTCCAATCCATCTTCCAGAGTATTTTTAGGTAAAACCTGGATGACGATAGGCAGCGGATTTTTTTCCAGCGCTTTGATAGCCTCGCCGAAACCGCTGAAAGTCTGGAACTCTTCCAAAGCCTGATTTTTAGTTATTAATTTGACTTCCTGGACGGCAGGATTGCCCCTTATGTTCTCTGCAAATTTTCTGGCGCTTGCCTCGGAAATATCATCGCGCAGAAACAGCGATATTTGATTGCTTGCCTCCAAATTACCGGCCAACTGCTGAAGATTTGCCACGGCAATATAAAAAACGCTGGCTAAAGAGATGGCAATGGCCAGCACGGTTATGGTCATAATGGTCGTGTACGGTGAATCGACCAGACGCCCGAGGCTGGAAAAGAATGCATGTGCATGCAGGTCAAGATGGGCGTGCAATTTATCTCTGAAATCACCTCTCAAGACTCTGGTTTTCGGACCATCCGCTCTGGCGGGCGTTGCGGTTTTGCTTTTTGGGTGATGTCTTTGAGGCCTTGCAGGTGTTTTTTTGTCTCGAGCATCATATAGACTTCTGAAAATCTTCATCAAGACGCTCGGAAAGCTGGCTGTATTTTTTCTGCGCTTCATCGTTTAACCCGCCACCAGTTGCCCATGATCCAGCTTCAAAACGCGATAGTTCATTTGATTGATCAGTGAGATATCATGCGACGCAATCAATACGGTGACGCCGACTTGTTGAAACTGCTCGAATAAATGCATGATTTCCGCTGACAATTCCGGATCCAGATTCCCGGTTGGTTCATCGGCTAGAATCATCGGCGGCTTATTGACAACAGCTCTTGCTATGCCAACACGCTGCTGTTCGCCGCCGGATAAAGCCAGCGGATATTTTCTTTCCTTGCCTAACAATCCCACCTTATCCAATGCGGCACGCACCCTACGGGGGACCTCGTGGTGTCCGTAACCAGCAATCAGTAACGGTAACGCCACGTTATCAAAGACTGTCCTGTCCTGTAACAATTTATAGTCCTGGAAAATCAACCCGATTTTCCTTCTTAAATAGGGAATCTGGCTTTCCTTTGCCTGATTAACGTTATGGCCGTCCAATAAAATTTGCCCGCGGCTGCAACGCTCGATGACGGCAATCAATTTCAATAAGGTACTTTTGCCAGCCCCTGAATGGCCGGTTAAAAAGGCCATTTCGCCATGTTGCAAATGGAAACTGACATTGCGCAACACATCCCCGGTCTCAGGATAACGCTTGCTGACTTTATCAAACTTTAACATAACATTTTTCAGTCTTTGACGAATAATGCGTCTACAAAAGTTTCCGCATTGAAATCCTGCAGATCATCGATTCCTTCCCCTATGCCGATGAAACGGATGGGAATGCCGAACTGTTTAGCCAGGGCGAAAATAACACCGCCTTTCGCCGTGCCGTCCAGTTTAGTTAAAACCAGTCCCGTTAAGGCAACTGTCTCATTAAACAGCTTGGTCTGAGACAATGCGTTTTGACCGGTACCGGCATCCAATACCAATAAGACTTCATGAGGTGCCGTTTCATCCAGCTTGCCCATGATCCTTTTTACTTTTTTCAGCTCATCCATCAAGTTTGATTTCGTGTGCAATCGACCTGCTGTATCGGCAATCAACACATCGATGCCTTTTGCCTGCGCGGACTGGACGCCATCATAGATAACCGATGCGGAATCAGCGCCGGTATGCTGAGCCACCACATGGATGTTATTGCGCTCGCCCCAGGTTTGCAGCTGCTCGACGGCTGCAGCTCTAAACGTATCGCCGGCCGCCAGCATGACGCTATAGCCTTGAGCCTGCAAACGTTTTGCCAGTTTGCCGATAGTCGTAGTTTTGCCGGCGCCATTGACGCCCACCACCAGAATAACAAATGGCTTATCCTGTTTAGGGATATGCAGAGGCTGGCTACAAGGTTGGAGCATAGCCAGCAATTCCTGCTTCAAGGCAGATGTCAGTGCGGCGCTATCGTTCAACTGATGCCGCTCGACGCACTCAGTCAGGCGTCTAATGATTTCCGTTGTGGCATCCATGCCGACATCGGCCATTAACAAGCGGGCTTCAATCTCTTCCAGCAAATCCTCGTCAATTCCCTTTTGCCCCAGAGAGATAGTGGCCAATGCACCGCTGAGTCCGGAGCGGGTGCGCTTTAGCTGCGATTTGAGGCGTAAATACAGAGATTCGGCCGGCGGCTCGACATAGACCTCTTCAGCAACAACGCCGGCAGGCGCTTCCACCGCAACGGGCTGCGGCGCTTCTGCATAGACATATCTGCTGTAAAAACTGATGGCGACCAGCGGCAGCATCAGCAGCGCAGAAAACGCATTATGCGCCACTACCACCCATAAAGGCATGGCCAGCTTGACACTGACAATGCCCATGACGACTTGCACAAACAGCAACACACTCAAAAGCAGACCGGCTTTTCTAACGGGCTTCGGACATTTTTCCGAAGTAGCGCTCAGCATCAGCAAACTGAGCAGAATAAAGCTGACCAGTGCGCCCACCCTATGCAGCCAGTGCGCCGCCACTTGGGCATTGTAGGGAATTACACCGCTGTATCCGTTGATTAAGCCGTTGAATAAATTAAGTGCACCTTGATAATCGGCTTCAGGCCACCAGGCGCCATTGCACTGCGGAAAACCGGCGCAAGCCAATGCAGCGTAATTTGTACTGGTCCATGCGCCTAAAACAGTTTGCAAAAACAAAACCAGCATGGCAAAGCGGGCAAAGTTTACAGGACCTGTGCGTGATTTTGATACAGAAACGAGTGGGTCCAGCCGCAAGTACAGCCAAGACAATTCCCAGAAAATCATCATTCCCAGCAGCACGTGACCGGTTACCACAATCGGCATGGCTTGCGTTTTTACAATCCAGGCCCCCAGAGCCGCCTGCAATCCGAACAAGAGCACCAGCGCCCATGAAACTGTTATAGATTGCATGCGCGCCTGTTTCTGACGCCACGACATCAAAGCCAGCAATACGATAAAAAAGCCTAGGAAGGCCGCCAGATAGCGGTAACTCATTTGCTTCCATGCTTTTACGGTATCAAGCGGCTTATCTGGAAATGCTTGTATGGCTTGAGCTCTAAAATCCGCATCATCACTTATTACCAATTGACCATAACAGCCAGGCCAGTCAGGACAGCCTAGTTCCGCTCCCGATAAACGAACATAGGCTTCCAGCACGATCACTATTAACGCTAAAACGGCGCTAAAGAGGGTTATTTTTCTAAACATTTTTTATATTTCTATTAACCGATTTGTGAAATTTTCAGAAGATGCATCAGATCGCTTTTTACTTTATAAGGATCGAACCCAGGCTCATATTGCATCATTAAATTGCCTAACGGGTCCATTAGCAGCAGCATACCGTCGGGTACACCGTCTTGCCTGATAGCAGCGATTTTTTTAATGAGGGCTTCATTTGGCTTGAGTCTTAATAAGCGCATGTCATCTTTCCACCACGCTGCCGCGGCCTCAGGTGCAACATCCTGAAAAACCATGACAACACGACGAGTCCGGATCAAATCCTTACTCATCATTAGCTGTAATTGTTTGGTTTTGTACATAGCATCCTGGCATACTTCATTGCAATCATCATGCGGAATCACATTGACGATCAGCCAGTGTCCCGGCAATTGATCCATATTCTGCGCTGTAAACTGATCAAATCCTGCAAAATCGCTCCGTTCAGTCGTGATAACAGGGGTTATAAGCTGACCGTAATTAGTTCTGCCTTCCAAAAGCTCAGGATTTTCTTTTAATACCCAGGCAATTAAAAAAGGAATGATAGACATACCAAAAATAGCCAGAATCAATAAACGATTTCTTTTCTGCTGATTACTCATTGTCTCTTTTAAAACTGTACCAAATAAATATAAACGTAAGCGTCAAGGCTAACCCAAACCACTGAACCGCATATCCTACATGCTGCTCTGGGGACATGATTGTTGTAGTGCGCCATTCCCGTTTAAATCCTCCGGATAAATTATTATCCAGTTCAATCTGGAACGAGAATAATGGATAGCCTAACTTCTTAGCCAGAACATCACTATCGACCCATTGAACCACCGAGGGCCAGCTGTCAGTCGGAATCTCAGCGCCGGACAATTTTATACCGACACTAGGAAAACTATTAATCCGCCCCGAAACAGTCGTTTGCTGCTCATCAACAGACAGATCAGGCAAAATTGAACGGTCTTTGTTATTTAGAGGTACCCATCCTCTGTTAACCAGTACCGCCCTGGTCTCCCCCTGCAATATAAACGGTGTCAATACATAATAGCCGGGCTTGCCGTCACTGATTTGATTATCTATCAAAAACTGATGCGCCGAATCATATCTACCGGTTACTGTAGCATGCCTGTATTTCAACACACTGAGATCATCTTCGGCATGTGCCGACAAATGCAGCGTACCGGAAGACATCCTTTGCTCCTCCAGTTTGATAAATGTCCGCTTTTCATCCGATCTTCTTAATTGCCAGGCTCCCAATGACAACAGCAATGATAATAAACACAAGTAAACTATTGTCGGGGCTATTTTGAGCTCCAGTGACCTGGAGCCAACTTTGATAATCATACTTTTTTGCTTTTACCTATTGGCACAGACAACTGAATAATCGAGAATACCAGAAACTTACTTGCCAGCATAACTACACCATGATCATAAAAACCATTGTCATTATTGCCTTCGTCCTCATCATTATCAGCCTCGGCTCTGCACTTTTTTATCTGGTTAAATATAAAGATCAGGAACAATCCGAAAAAACAGTCCGTGCACTGACTTTTCGCATTACTCTTTCAATCATTCTATTCATTTTTATTTTTATCGCCTTTGCTACGGGTATCTTTAAACCTCATGGATTGGGCGTTCAAATGCACGGACAAAAGCCGGCACAGACTCAAAAATAGCATTGCTGTTGTTCCGACAAAAAAAAAGCGCTGCCGGTTTAGGCAGCGCTTTTTTGTCAGCCTTGTTTTTAGATTACATTAAATAAACAAATACAAACAAGCCTAACCACACAACGTCAACGAAGTGCCAGTACCAAGCGGCAGCTTCAAAAGCAAAGTGATTTTCCGGTTTAAAATGGCCTTTCCAGCTACGGAACAGCACAACGCTCAAAATAATAGCACCTACACAGACATGGAAACCGTGGAAACCGGTCAGCATAAAGAATGTAGATCCGTAAATACCGGAACCTAAAGTCAAGCCCATTTCAGTATAAGCTTCATGATACTCATAGGCCTGAAAAGTCACGAATAAAAAGCCCAAAGCCACAGTCGCCATCAAACCTTTGATTAGTTGATCGCGCTTTTGAGCCAATAAGCCATGATGCGCCCATGTGCAAGTTACACCGCTGGTTAACAGGATCAATGTATTCAGAAAAGGCAGACCCCAAGCTCCCATTGGCTCGAACTCGCCGCCGACATGGGCAGGACCGTTAGTCGGCCAGGTAGCTTCAAATGATGGCCACAACAGTTCTTTAGTTGCCGCACCTGTGCCTTCACCACCTAACCAGGGCACAGATAAATTACGGGTATACCAAAGCGTGCCGAAAAAAACGCCGAAAAACATGATCTCTGAGAAGATGAACCACATCATACCCATACGATAGGAAATGCCTACCTGAGTATTGTACATGCCGGATTCACTTTCACCCGCCTGCAAGGTAAACCATCCGGCCAGCATGATAATAAAAACAACCAACCCCAATATCATCCAGGCTGATCCCATGGATGAACCATTTAAATGGTTTGCAAAACCTGCCAGCATTATCATTAAACCGGCAGTACCGATAAACGGCCAGGTAGCCTTATGCGGAACGTAGTAAGAGTTATTTGTAGACATAACCATCCCCTATTATTTTTTTACTGATGATTCAGTATTATCGAAAAATGTATATGCGAGTGTAATCGTTTTATATTTTTCTGGCAGTTCAGGGTTCACAACAAAACGCACGGGCATGGTTTTGCCTTCATGCGCTTTGAACGTCTGTTCTGAAAAACAGAAACACTCTATTTTTTGTAAATATTCAGCAGCAGGCCCTGGCGAAATACTTGGAATCGCCCGTGCCACCATCACTTTATCGGTCTTGTTTTCCGCATAGAAATTCACTGTATGGTATTCGCCCGGATGAATTTTTAATTTCTTCGTTTCTGGACGGAATACCATAGGCGTCGATTCATTCAACGCGGACATAAACTCTACGGTAATTTCTCGACTCTTATCAACTTCGTAACTTATTTCCTTGACTGCCGCGCCCTCAACCTTGCCATTGAGGCCCGTGATATCGCATAGCACGTCATAAAGAGGAACCAGCGCGTAGCCAAAACCAAACATACCCAATACAACAAACACCAATATAACAACTAACTTAGTGTTTTTTTGCGTAATGTTTTCTTTCATTGAGAAACTGCTCTTATTACCGCAAAAACATAAATAATGACCGCAACGATGATTAATACTACTGCTGTCAGAATATTCTTCTTTTTTGTATCCATATTGCACCTGATAGGCTGACTCTTATAGAGGCAACGTATCTTTAAAGTTACCTTTAATAAACATGATCTAAGCTTACAGATCCATTAGAACCTAATGGATCTGTAATATTCAGATTAGATATGTTCAGTCGGTACAGTGGCTGGAGGCGTTGTAAAAGTATGGTATGGAGGAGGAGATGGCAAAGTCCACTCCAGGCCATGCTTATGCGCGTCTTCCCAAACTTCATCTGTTGCTTTTATACCTGTACCGCCTTTAATGGTATCGATAACGATCCACAGGAACAGCAACTGGCTGATTCCGAAGATGAAGCCGCCAATACTTGAAATCATGTTCCAGTCAGCAAATTGAACCGCGTAATCAGGAATTCTGCGCGGCATACCTGCCAACCCCAAGAAATGCTGAGGAAAGAACAGAACATTGACTGATACAACAGATATCCAGAAATGCAATCTGCCGATTCTTTCGTTGTACATATAGCCGGTCCATTTAGGCAGCCAATAGTAGCCTGCCGCCATCAAAATAAAGACAGAAGCCGGAACCAGCGTGTAGTGAAAGTGAGCAACAATGAAATAAGTATCATGGTACTGGAAATCGGAAGGCGCTATAGACATCATCAGTCCAGTAAAGCCGCCCATGGTAAACAGTACGACAAAAGCGATCGAGAACAGCATCGGTGTTTCAAATGTCATTGAGCCTTTCCACATAGTGGCTGTCCAGTTGAAAACCTTAACGCCAGTCGGAATCGCAATCAGCATGGTTGCATACATGAAGTACAACTCACCTGCTACAGGCATGCCGACTGTAAACATGTGGTGAGCCCATACGATGAATGACAGGAAAGCGATTGATGCAGTTGCGTAAACCATTGAACTGTAACCGAACAAAGGTTTACGAGCGAATACCGGAATGATGGTGGAAGCCACACCGAAAGTTGGCAGAATCATGACATACACTTCAGGGTGTCCGAAGAACCAGAAGATATGCTGATAAAGAACCGGATCACCGCCGCCAGCAGCATCAAAGAAACTGGTATCAAAGAAGCGGTCTGTCAACAGCATGGTTACCGCGCCGGCAAAAACCGGCATGATAGCGATCAACAGGAAAGCGGTGATCAGCCAAGTCCAGACGAACAATGGCATTTTCATCAATGTCATAGCTGGAGCGCGCATATTGAAAATAGTCGCAATGATGTTAATCGCCCCCATGATGGACGAAATACCCAGCAAATGCACTGAGAAAATCGCGAAAGGCAATGCGGTGCCAGTCTGCAACACCAGCGGCGGATATAAAGTCCAACCGGCTGCAGGTGCGCCGCCTTCCATAAACAAGGTGCTGGCGAGCAATAGAACACCGGCTACGAGCATCCAGAAGCTCATGTTGTTCATACGGGGCAATGCCATATCAGGCGCTCCAATCATCATTGGAATCATCCAGTTGGCTAAACCTACGAACGCGGGCATAACCGCGCCAAACACCATCACTAAAGCATGCATGGTGGTCATTGAGTTGAAGAATTGGGGATTGACAAACTGCATGCCCGGTTCAAACAACTCAGCACGAATAACCATTGCCATTGCGCCGCCGACGAAAAACATCGCCAGTGCGAACATCAAATACAAGGTGCCGATATCTTTATGGTTAGTTGTAATTACCCATCTTAAAAGCCCCTTCTGAGGGCCGTGATCATGATGATCGTCATGTTCATGTTCAGCTACTACAGCAGACATATTTTAACCTCTATGAATATATGAAAAGATTTTATTGATAACAAAGTCAATGACTTACTCATCATCATCTTCAGCAGGCATAGCCGATTGCAGAGACTGAATCGCTGAAGGCTGTATAGAATCCCCTACCGAATTTCCCAGTTTGTTACGGGTATATGCTACGACCGCGGCAAAATCAACCGCATTTAATGTCTTTCCGAAAGCCGGCATCATGCCTTTTCCGTTCAACATCAAATCAACCTGAGCATTGATGTCACCTGTCACCGCAGGACTTCCCTTTAAAGCAGGGAACGTACCAGGCAATCCAGCGCCATCAGCCATGTGACATGATGCACAGTTCTGGGCGTACACAGATTCTCCGCGAGCCACTAAATCATCAAGCGACATTTTTTTACTCGCATCCACTTTTTCCTGCGGCTTTTCTTTTGCGGCAGGAGCAGACCCTGCAGGCAGCAGTTCTTGTATAGCTTTAGGCTGTATTTCATCACCCACTGAGTTGCCTAATGCATTTCTGGTGTAAGTAATAACCTGAGCCAATTCAGCTGCGTTCAGCATTTTTCCGAAAGCCGGCATCATGCCTTTACCATTCAGCACCAAATTAGTCTGGTCTTTAATATCGCCTTTCACAACAGCGCTGCCGGTAATAGCAGGGAATGTGCCCGGAACGCCTTCGCCACCGGCCATATGACAGGATGCGCAGTTTTTCGCATAAATGGCAGCACCTTTAGAGACCAGTTCATCATGGCTTTGCTCACTTAAATCAGGTCCTTTTGCCGCTTCTTCCTGAGTCTTTTTCACCCAAGCATCATAGTCGGCCTGTTCCATTGCAACGACTACGATAGGCATAAAGCCATGATCTTTACCGCAGAGTTCGGTACATTGGCCACGATATACACCAGGCTTGTCAACAGAGGTCCAGGCTTCGTTAATAAAGCCAGGAATAGTATCTTTTTTCCAGCCCAACTCAGGCACCCACCATGAGTGAATTACATCAGCCGCTGTAAATACGAAACGAATCTTCTTCTTTGTAGGAATAACCAAAGGGTTATCCACATTCAACAGATAGTTGGGAACTGTACGAGGATCTATGTCCGAACCTACCTGACGCGCCTTATTACTGGCTTCATCCAGATTACTGAAAAAATGAATACCGTTATCCAGATATTCATATTCCCATTTCCATTGCCAACCAGTGACTTTAATGGACATATCTGCATTTTGCACATCATCCAGTTCCAACATGGCTTTGGTTGCAGGAATGGCCATACCGATGAGAATCAGTGTCGGAATAATGGTCCAGATAATTTCGACAGTAGTATTTTCATGAAACTGCTCCGCTTTATGTCCTTTTGATTTACGGTGATGGTAAATCGAATAGAACATAGTGCCGAATACGACGACGCCTATGAATACACATATCCATAGAATCAGCATATGCAGGTCATAAATATCATTACTGATTTCTGTAACCCCTTTCATTAAATTGAGCGTATACGCCGCCTGCGCTGTCCCTAGGCCAAAAGCCATTAAGATCAGACCTGCGAGCAGTTGCTTTATTGTTTTCACGGAGCGCTCTCCTCGTTAGTAGTTATAAACTCTTGTATGCGTTATCGTTTCGTAATTTCAAAGACGCACTAAACCCCCATTGCGTCTTTTCTATAAGAATTCTCACAAATAAACTGTGCAATTCTAACCTATGAAGCTTCTCTAAGCTAGAAGTCTGTAGAATTTAGACCGAAGAGCTTCACTCTATCGCTATTTATCTTATGTATTGAAATCTACTTCGGAAAAAGACAATTTTGGATTTGTGTTGGTTTCTTATGACATCTGAATTAACTTGATGCAAAATAATTCTAACTGATGCAGAACAATTCAACTTGATGTAGAACAATTTTCTTGAATTAGTCACTGCTAAATGAAACAACCAAGCATTTTCAATTCTCGATTGCCCGTCAACTTCTATAAAGATCTGACAATTTTTAGTGCAACTTCTTCAGAAAAGCCGGATCAATGCGGCAACCGCCAATTTCGGGACGATTCAGCAGATCCTGCTCGAAATCCCTGAAAGTCGGCAACTGAAATGCTATACGGTTAATTTTTCCGCCTGAAAATTCAAACTCTATGGCGCCGCCTTTGGCGCGCGGACTGCCATCGTTGGTAGTAAATAAGAAAATCCCCACATTCTCCGCCGATTTTCCTTGCTGCTCAGGCGCAGGGCGAGCGCAGCTCAGCTCGCTTATGGAAAGCCCGGAAAAGACTCGCGCCAATTGATGTGCGCTAATAATGATTCCTTCTCCTGGAATAACCGCGGGAGCGAATGAAGCTGGCTGCGCTGTTTGAGCCTCTGGCGCACCTGAGACTGGGGGCGCTAACGGAGCAGATGGATTCAACAATGCTTCCAGGCCGAAATCGCCCAAATGATTCTGTAGCAATACCGTACCGTCACCACTCTTTGCAGTAGTTAATAAAGGAAACATCTGGCGCGCCATTTCAGCCGGATTGGGATTTTTAAGCACTGAGATCAGCTGCCTTTCCACTGACTGCATCGGCGTAAAAAATTGTTCTTTTTTCTGCCTGGATTCACCGATCAAATTCCAGTCCGACTGCGCATTGACGGATAAACCCATTGATTTCATAACGGCATAATCGTCAACCGCGAGGCAATTACCGAAGCCCTTGCGGCGATAATCTTCCAGCACTTTGGGCCGGATCTCGTCGGCCATGGCCATCTGTGGAGATATATTATAGCTTTTCCAATCGCCGTTTTTAGCCAGAAAATAATAAAGCACGGCATTACGGTCAAACTTATTAAAGCCGAGATCCTTCAAAACCAGCTTTAATTTCCGGCAATTACTCTCGACTTCAGCATAATTATTCCAGTCGGGATTTAACTTCGGCTTTGCCGGATGCTGCGACTGCTCAATCAATTGCTGCAGTGTAATCTGGCCTGTAGTTGATTTTATGGGCGAGTACCACATTTCCTCCAGCGATAAATCTCGCGCGTCGGGAATTCCATCCGCCGTCATTTTCAACAATAATGACGGCAAAATTTCAGGATAAACCTTTAGTTCGCCCAGAAGCTTGATATCCGAGCCAAACGGATTGATGCCGCCTTCCGACACCTCATGAATCTTGAATACGGAATGATTGAGCGTACCTGTCTTGCCTGAAAATGAAGTCGCAGCCGGCAATGAGTGCGATTCCGAACTATGCTTGACTGATTCCTGGACGGCGGCCGGCGCCGCTTGCTGACTGCTTTTCACCCATTCGCTGGCGAACTGCCCCATAACAGCAACGCCCATACCGACCCCAGTCATCGCCAGCAGACCACTGGCCGCATTCACATCGCCGACCAGTTTTGATAAATTCAGATCATTATTGGCATCTGTATAGATGTTGTAGTCGACCATAGTCTCCTTGCCTGAATCCAAGCGTATCCACGGCGTGAGATACTGTTTTTTAGCCTCGAACTTGAAATTGCACTTCCCTGTCGCGGTCTGATATAGGAAACCGGTGGCTTCACTGTTGAACTTGAGCGCATTATTACGAACGCCGTAAATCAGAGCCGCTGATGAATCGCCCTTGCTATAGGATGGCGCAATATCAGTGCAGCCGTTTTTTAATACATTGTCCGCTTTGGAATCAAACTCGGAAATCAGCCGTACATAATAATCATCGCCGTCAATAACCGAAAATCCCTGCAAAGGCTGGAAAGAATGCGGCTCAATTGATGGAGGATCGATAGCAATTTGACGGGTAGTTGTACATCCTGACAATATATAGCCAGCAGAAAAAATAAGAATGGGAATATAACGAATTGACATGCTTTAACCCTGTATCGCTAGCTGAACTGCGACTCAAGCCAAAAAAGGGGAAAATAATAGGACTTTCCCGGGGGCTTTGTCATGCTTTATTTTTTACCGTGCATCCAAGCAAACTAAAGCACATGGAGATATAAAAAGAATAAAAAGTATCACAGCAGATCATATTTAAGGTACACATAAGGCACTTATTTGCCGATGCCTTTCTCTAATTGTAAAAAAAGATCATAGCCTACCTGACGAGAAACCCTATGCCTACTAAAAAGACAAATCTTGATAAGGATAAATTGAATCAAATTGTTATTGAAGCTCGACGTAATCAGGAATTACGGGAACAATCCTACCGGGGACAAGCGCTCAAAATGTACCCATGGATATGCGGACGTTGTACGCGAGAATTCACGCATAAGAACTTAAGTGAACTGACCGTTCATCATAGGGACCACAACCACGACAATAACCCTCCTGACGGCAGCAACTGGGAATTGTTATGCCTTTACTGCCATGATAATGAGCATTCGAGGTATGAAGAAACTCGCTTTGACAGCGGTCAATCTCATAAAACGTCCAAATCGATTCCTACTCACAATCCTTTTACAAATCTCAAAGCCCTACTGGACAGCAAAAAATAATTCAGGAAGTTTGTCAGCGGGCAATTGCATGGCTACCCTGTCTTGCCATCAAAGAATCAATGCCGAGATTTGCCAAAGCATCCGCCCGCTCATTGCCTTCATCTCCTGCATGCCCTTTTACCCATCGCCATTCTATATCGTGCTTCTCAATAGCGGCATCCAGCCTGCGCCATAAATCCTCATTTTTAACCGGTGTTTTAGCTGCGGTTTTCCAGCCCCGCTTTTTCCAGTTGACCATCCATTCGGTGATCCCGAGCAGTACGTATTTTGAATCGATATGAAGCTCGACAGTACAGGGCCTTGTCAGCGCTTCCAGAGCCTGTATGGCAGCCGTCAGCTCCATACGATTATTTGTCGTTTCCAGTTCCCCGCCGTACAGTTCCTTGGTCTTACCTTTGTATTTGAGAATGGCGCCCCATCCGCCAGGTCCTGGATTGCCGCGGCAGGCGCCGTCGGTATAAATAATAACGCGATCAGTCATGTTGGCTCGACTCTGTTGGTGAACCCATTGAATTGGCAAAGACCAACTGGGGGTTTGTCCTTTCCACAGGTGCTAAAGGAATTAAATGATAACGGCGTTTTATCGCCTTCACCGCATACGCCGCCGCAGAAAATGCATGTCTGTTGGCATTCAATCTGCCATTCGTCGATTTCACCGAATTCAGATTAAAATCTGATGAGAGCGTTACTTCAAAGTTCAGCAACTTCAGCCAGTCTAATATTCTTGCCCTGGAAATAAAATGTCCACGCCAGGAATCAGCCATTTTTTTATCCCATAAATACTGATACCTGACCCATAAGCTCCAAGGATTAAAATTCAGCACGACCAACAAGCCTTCCGGCTTCAGAACGCGTTCCACCTCTCTCATGGTCTGAAACCGATTGGCGTCGAATTCCAATAAATGCGGCAGTATTATCATATCAACGCTATTGCTTTGCAGCGGTAGATTATATGACTTTGCCTGAATCTTTCTTGCTTCATTACTGCCCAGATTTTTGGCATCGAGCACCGTATAGTTTTTGTATAAAGAGCAATCAATGAATTGATTTTCCCAGCCTAACCCGCCGATCTGCAAAATAGTCTGCTTACAACTGACGGTAATAGCCCGCCGCAAATAGCATTCTTCAAGCTGCTTTAGCAGCTTGCCCCTGGGAGTCTCGTAGCAGGCAAACAAAAAATCGCGTTTCATTGATCTAGCTCAACAATTCATGGCTTTAAATGGTTTTCAAGGAAGACAAGCTGTACAATAATAAAATATTAAACCATTAGACTTCACCTTAGGGTTAGATGATGCATACCAATTTTAACAGGTCAGTTAATTTTTTATCTTTTTTGATCCTTTTAATAGCATCAGGTTGCTCGGAAAATGCTAAAGACCCCCTGAGCGTGAGTCAAAAACCGCCGCTTGTAGGCCAGGAAGACAGCAATTACGTATACCATCACCATACCCCATTATCTAAAAAAAGATTTAAAGGATCATTAAACTCCCGCATCAGTGTCTGGGACCGGTTACTGTCTTTATACGCACTGCCCGAAATCAATAATGAACGCATAGACCGCGAGTTAAACTGGTATCTGCAGCACCCCGATTATATTGCCAGGGTTCAGGAGCGGGCAGAACCCTACATGCATCTTATCCTCAATGAAATTGAAGCCAAAGATCTTCCGGGAGAATTGGCATTACTGCCAATAGTTGAAAGTGCGTTCCTACCGGAAGCCTATTCAAAAAGCGATGCTTCAGGCCTCTGGCAGTTCATACCGGCTACGGGCCGCCTCTTCGGTCTCAAGCAAGATTCGTGGTATGACGGCCGGCGCGACGTCTATGCATCAACCAAAGCCGCCACTACTTTTCTTAAGCAGCTGAATGGGACGTTTGATGGAGACTGGCTACTGGCATTGGCTTCCTATAATTATGGAAAAGGCAATATAAGAAAAGCCATCGAAAGGAATGAGGATTTATCTCTGCCGACGGATTACTGGTCTTTGAACCTTCCGGAAGAAACCATGAACTATGTTCCTCGGCTGCTGGCTGTTGCCAAATTATTTGCCCATGCCGATGAATACAATATTCCTTTGCAATATATTCCGAATAAGCCTTACTTTGAAGTCGTCGACATCAAATCTCAACTGGATTTGGATAAAGCCGCTCAGTTGGCCAACACCCCGCTTAAAGAGTTTTTAAAACTAAACCCCGGTTTTAACCGCTGGACCACTGCGCCTGAAGGCCCTCATCGCTTATTGGTTCCCATTGACCAGGCCCAGTCATTCAAAAGAAACCTGGCAATGCTGCCCGATGAAGACCGGGTCGCCCAGCATCGGTATTATGAAGAACGAGTACCTCATGTTCCCCATGACGAGCAGGTCACGCAAGTTGCTTACAATCGCCACAAGGTTCGATCAGGCGAAACGCTTACCTCGATTGCCACCCGAAATCATACAACGACCAAAGCCATCCGCCAGGCCAATCATCTGGCCGGCAATACTATTCACTCCGGCATGATTTTAAAAATTCCTTCATCGGGTAAATCAGCCAATTTCCCAGTTATTGCCAAAGCATCTAAAAATCAGTTCCAAAACAACCGGACCTATACTGTAAAAAAAGGCGATACATTCTGGAAGATCGGCCAAAATTTTTCGGTTAGCGGCAAAGATATCGCAAGCTGGAACAAACTCACGCTGGCAAGTTCATTGACACCCGGCCAAAAACTCATCATTAAAGGCGGAGAGCAACAGCTTGTTACCTCATCTTCTGCAGAACCAAACCCATTCCGCCTGATCCATTACACCGTCAAGCCGGGCGACTCATTGATGAAAATTACCCGGAAATTCAATGTCTCGCTTACAGACCTCCGCAAATGGAATTCAGACACAATAGGCAAGGCTCTGCGTCCCGGGCAAAAAATAAAAATCCTGATTGATAACAGCCAACCCACAACCTAAATGCGGATAGACGAGGTATAGCTATCAATAATATTGATAGCTATACCTCACATTAGTCTCTATAATGAGGAAGCTAGTAGGTCTTATATGGCCACTAATCCAATTTTGCATGTTATTCAGCATTTTACAGAAATCCTATTCGTTTTTTCCTTTAAATTGCCCGATATATCTGCAATCGAACATCTTTTATTTATTGAGGTAATTTATATGGCATTAGGTACTGTTAAGTGGTTTAACGAATCCAAAGGATTTGGTTTTATTTCACCTAGCGATGGCGGTGCAGATGTGTTTGTGCATTTTTCTGCAATCTCTGGCGATGGCTATCGCACACTGACTGAAGGTCAACCAGTCAAGTATGAAGTAGAAAAAGGCCCTAAAGGCCCGCAAGCATCCCAAGTATCCATAGCTTAATCTTACGGTACTTTCTGATCCACGACCCCATCGGCATAAACTGAGGGGGTTGTGACTAATATAGGCCAAATTGGCCAATCCTCCGAACTTAGGACATATCTGTTGAAACGAATTTTTGTAGGAAATTTACCTAGCGACGCCACTGAAGAATCTGTACAAGCTTTATTTTCCCAATATGGAAAAGTCCGCTCCATCCAACTGGCTTCGGATATATTTAGCGGTAAATGCCGAGGCTTCGGCTTTATCGGAATGGAAGGCCATGAGGCCCGAGCGGCTATCGCCGGGCTAGACGGCAACCTGTACTGCGGAAAACCTTTAAAAGTCAAATTTGAAGAGCCGACTGGCGGCAGAAACGGCAGACGCCATTAAAGCACATTCAGGCAATTTATTTTCCATTTGACTTGCCACTTTTTTAAGTGTGCCATCAATTTATGAGGGACTGCGCGGGCAGAAAAAGTCAATTCTCCCTGCAGTCGCTCTGCTTAAGAATTTAAGCGGACAGGCATAACGATGAGGCTTATGAAATTCACGGCTGCTTTTTCGTTGGCCGTTGAGAACTACTGTCGTCAGCATCTTTTTTTATTACACTGATGCCGCCGTCGCTCTCCAGATAACACGCCTTGACCTCACTCGCACGCTCCACCCCTTGTTGTCGTATCAGGCTAATCAGCTCGTCCTGAGTAATCATTTCCTGACGCATATTTCTGCGCAGCATCCGGCCATCTTTTATCAACAACAAGGGAGCGGGATGAATAAGTCGTTGAAAAGAAGGGATACTGTGGCCTAGCCAATCGAGCAGGTAATCCCAAAAAGCAATTGTCGCGACTAAAACGAGCCCTTCGGTAATGGATTTATAATCGCCTGCCATGCCATTCTGGGCCGCGTCAGCAATAAGCACAATCACCAAAACATCGGTTATTCCCAAAGACCCAGCCTCACGCCTTAGCACCCGCAATAAAACGAACAGCATCAGATAGATGATCGTGCCGCGTACAATAATCTCCAGAATACCAACGGATGGAACAAAAACCGACCGCCAATCAATCTGAAATAAAATATCCATTGTCTTGCCGGCTTACGGCTTCAATACCACTTTAATGCAGCCATCTTCCTTGTCGCGGAAAGTCTGGTAAGCCTGAGGGCCATCCTCCAATCCCAGACGATGCGTGATAACAAAAGACGGATCGATCTGACCGTCTTCAATCATCTCGAGCAACGGCTCAAGATAGCGCTGCACATGCGTCTGCCCCATTTTCAAAGTCAAGCCTTTGTTCATCGCCGCCCCCATCGGCATATGATCGAGAAGACCGACATACACGCCAGGAATTGAGACAGTTCCTCCCTTACGACAGCACATAATCGCTTCACGCAAGGCATGCGGGCGGTCAGTAGCCAAATAAAGCGCCGCTTTCGCCTTATCGAGTACTGCGTCGAAACTGCCGGTACCATGCGCCTCGCAGCCGACGGCATCAATGCAGCGATCAGGGCCGCGGCCATTCGTCATCGCCATCAATCGATCGTAGACATCCTCTTCCTCAAAATCGACGATTTCGGCTTTGCCGTACTCTTGCGCCATGCTCAGGCGTTCCGGCACACGGTCGATAGCAATGACGCGGCCGGCGCCCATCATCCAGCAACTCTGAATAACGAACTGCCCTACCGGTCCACAGCCCCATACTGCCACCGTATCCCCTGCCTCAATATGGGCATTTTCGGCAGCCATATAGCCGGTAGGAAAAATATCGGACAGAAAGAGCACTCTTTCATCGGGCAGCCCGGATTTAATCTTGATCGGCCCGACATCGGCATAGGGCACGCGCAGATATTCCGCCTGGCCGCCCGAAAAACCGCCTAACAAATGGGAATAACCGAAAATGCCGGCCGGCGAATGCCCCATCACCTTGCGCGCCATTTCGGCATTCGGGTTAGTGGTATCGCAACAGGCGTAAAGCGTTTTTTCGCAGAAGAAGCAGTGCCCGCACGAAATCGTGAAAGGAATAACGACGCGGTCGCCTATATTCAAAGTACTCACCTCAGCGCCGATCTCAACAACCTCCCCCATAGACTCATGACCCAAAATGTCGCCTGACTCCATGGTCGGCATATAGCCGTCGTAAAGATGGAGATCGGAGCCACAGATCGCGGTAGACGTTATTTTTACGATAGCATCCGTAGGATCGACAATAACGGGATCGGGAACAGTATCAACACGTACATCGGATTTACCATGCCAACAAAGTGCTCTCATAGCTGTGCTCCTGAAGAAACGGATTACGAGGCGATTCGCCTCGGAAATGACTGTAACCTTAGTTCCATTCAGTGTTTCTGTCGGTACGATGGCGTACACAAGATTGAAACCACGCCGACTGAGCAATGCCTTTGCCATCATCTTGCCTTTAATCGCTGAAAGTAAGCAAAAAATGGCATTGGATTTATCGTTATACTGTCTTCCTACACTATAATTAGGCTCAATCAGCAGATGATGACGCTTCTGCCAATGTCCAATTCCTTAATAAACAACTTTAATAAACGCCCAGGGATCATATGTCACTGCAAATTTTTCGCACCAAACACCTCAAGCCGGATGACCATTCCGGCACCGGCCTTCATCGCTGCCTATCGGCATGGGATCTTGCCTTTCTGGGCATTGGCGCCATCATTGGCACTGGCATTTTTGTCCTGACCGGCATAGCCGCCGCAACGATGTCCGGGCCCGCCGTCATACTATCGTTCGTCATAGCGGGGTTGGCCTGCGCATTTGCCGCGCTGGCTTATGCAGAACTATCCGCCGCCATCGGAGGATGCGGCAGCGCTTATGGCTACAGTTATGTAGCGTTCGGCGAGCTGTTCGCCTGGATTATCGGCTGGGATTTGCTGCTCGAATACGGCATTTCGGTGGCGGCTGTCGCCAACGGCTGGTCCGGCTATTTCAACAACGCCTTGACGGCCATCGGCCTGCCGCTGCCGGAAATGCTGACCAAAGCGCCCAAACTGGGAGGCTTGATCAACCTGCCGGCCTCGGCCATCATTCTGCTCCTGATGGGTCTGCTGATCATAGGCGTCAAGCACAGCGCCAAAACCAACAATGCCATGGTATTCGTCAAGCTGATCACCATAACCGTGTTCATCGCCGTCGCCGTGTTCAACGTCAATCCGGCCAACTGGAGCCCTTTCATGCCTTACGGCTGGTTTGAGACCTTGCCCGACGGCAAGACGACCGGCGTTCTGGCCGGCGCATCGCTGGTGTTTTTTGCCTATGTCGGTTTCGATGCCGTTTCGACCGCCGCGGAAGAAGCCAAAAATCCCCAGCGCGACCTGCCCTTTGGTATTGTCGCCTCGCTGATCTTCTGTACCATCATTTATATTGTCGTATCCGGCCTGCTGACCGGCGTCGTGCCTTATACCGACCTGAACGTCTCCTCGCCCGTGGCGCACGCCCTGAGCCTGATCGGCATCAACTGGGCATCGGCGCTGATCGCAACCGGCGTCATCGCAGGGCTTACGACGGTAATGCTGGTGCTTTACTATGCCCTGACGCGCATCATCTTCGCCATGTCGCGCGACGGCCTGCTGTCGCCTTTCTTTTCCGAGATCAACCCTAAAACCCAAACGCCGGTGCGCGTGATTGTGCTTTGCGGCATCATCATATCGCTGACTGCCGGCTTCATGCCGCTGGGCGATCTGGCGGAACTGGTCAATATCGGCACTCTGGCCGCATTCGTGCTGGTCTGCCTGGGCGTGCTCATACTGCGCATCGTCAAACCGGACATGCCCCGTCCGTTCCGCGCGCCGTTCCACCCATTGTTCCCGATACTCGGCATGCTGTCCTGCGGCAGCTTGATGGCTTTCCTGCCCGCCCTCACCTGGCTGCGTTTCGTTATCTGGCTGGTTCTTGGCCTGATCATTTACTTCGCCTATTCGATGCGCCACAGCAAACTGGCAAAATCCGCCTAAACGACTCTACTTGTCACCGTCTGCCTTGCAAAAGGCAGACAATGACCTCACCCGCCGCCACAATCGATATTCCGCACGCTGCCTTGGCGCAATCCCGCTAAACTTTGCCAGGCGTTTTTGAATCTAAAATTGATGAAAAACAGAATCCCTACATTAAAAAATCGTCTTCCTGCAAGCATTTTTTAACCATACGAGGATTCATTATTTTCTCGATAACCACTATATATTGTGTTATCCTATTTATAAATCACTACATATCGATTAACAAGCATAAATTGCCTGCAAAAGCAACGGCTTGTTTTTCATCTCCTTACACAACAATCGCAGGGACTTATCAATGACAGCCAAACTCCATGTCGTAGCCAATGCCGTGACCGAAATACCGTTCCAGGATGCCTCGATTGACATCTGGGATACGAAATATCGTTTAAAGACCAAAGAAGGCGTCGCTATTGACGCCACAATGGACGAGACGTATCAAAGGGTGGCCAGAGCGCTATCTGAAGCGGAAAAAGGCAAATCCAAGCAGGAACAGTACTACAAGGAATTCCTGTGGGCGCTGCGTCAGGGCGTCATACCGGCAGGCCGCATCATTTCCAATGCCGGCGCGCTGGAACACAAACCGGCCACATCGACGATCAACTGCACCGTATCCGGCACGATCGCCGATTCGATGGACGATATTCTGCACAAAGTGCATGAAGCCGGCTTGACCCTGAAGGCAGGCTGCGGGATCGGCTATGAATTCTCGACGCTTCGGCCCAAAAACGCCTACGTGTCCGGCGCCGGCGCCTACACCTCCGGGCCGCTGTCGTTCATGGATATCTACGACAAGATGTGCTTCACCGTCTCCTCGGCCGGCGGCCGGCGCGGCGCGCAAATGGCCACGTTCGATATCGGTCATCCCGACGTCGTCGAATTCATCCGCGCCAAACGCGAAGACGGCCGCCTGCGCCAGTTCAACCTGTCGCTGCTGATCACCTCGGAGTTTATCGAAGCCGTTAAAAACGACAAACCGTGGCCGCTGTCATTCCCGATCACCGAAAAAGAACTCCAGCTGGACAAGCTCGACCTGAATAATCCCGAGCAGATCATCTGGCGCGACCTGCCCGGCAAAGACGAAGGCTATATCGTCAACGAAGACGGCCTGCTCGCCTGCCGCATCACTAAGACGATCCCTGCGCGCCGTCTGTGGGACATCATCATGAGTTCCACTTACGATTACGCCGAGCCCGGATTCATTCTGATCGACAAAGTCAACGAAATGAACAACAACTGGTTCTGCGAAAAAATCCGCGCGACCAACCCTTGCGGCGAACAGCCGCTGCCGCCTTACGGCAGCTGCCTGCTGGGCTCCATCAACCTGACCCGCTTCGTCAAGAAACCGTTTACCAATGAAGCGCATTTCGACTGGGACACTTACCGCAAAACCATCCGCATTTTCACGCGCATGCTCGACAACGTCGTCGAAATCAACGGTCTGCCCCTGCCGCAGCAGCAGCACGAAATTCTCACCAAACGCCGTCACGGCATGGGTTATCTGGGCCTGGGCTCCACCGTCACCATGCTGGGCATGAAATACGGCGACGAACGCTCGCTGCAATTCACCGAAGAAGTGACCAAAACCCTGGCCGTGGAAGGCTGGAAGGAAGGCCTCGCGCTGGCCAAAGAAAAAGGCCCTGCCCCGATCATGGAACAGATATTCACCGTCACCGGCGAAATGCTACACAAACGCCCCGAAATGGTCGCCGACGGCTACAAAGTCGGCGATCAGGTGCCGGGCAAACTCCTGCACTCCAAGTACAGCCGTTACATGCAGCAACTGGCCCAGATCGAGCCCGAACTGGCCGCGCAACTGATCGAAACCGGCGCGCGCTTTACGCACCATAGTTCGATTGCGCCCACCGGCACGATCTCGCTGTCGCTGGCCAACAATGCCAGCAACGGCATCGAGCCGAGCTTTGCGCACCATTATTCGCGCAACGTCATCCGCGCCGGCAAAAAATCCAAAGAAAAAGTCGATGTCTATTCCTTCGAACTGCTGGCCTATCGCGCGCTGGTCAACCCCAACGCGATGCCGTACAGTCAGGAACCGGACCAGCAACTGCCGGACTATTTCATCGCCGCTGACGACATCACGCCCAAGCAGCATGTCGACATCCAGGCCGCCGCGCAGAAATGGATCGATTCGTCGATCTCCAAAACCGCCAACGTGCCGACCGATTACCCGTATGAAGACTTCAAGTCGATTTACGAATACGCCTATGAGAAAGGACTGAAAGGCTGCACGACGTTCCGCTTTAACCCGGAAGTGTTCCAGGGCGTACTGGTCAAGGAATCGGATCTGGAAAATACTACCTACCAATTCACGCTCGAAGACGGCCATGTGGTGGAATTCAAAGGTAACGAAGAAGTGGAATATGACGGAGAAGTCCATACCGCCGCCAATCTGTTTGACGCCTTGAAAGAAGGCTACTACGGCAAGTTTTAATCGAGATTACAGACATGACACATAAGATCGCAAAAAAAATCGTCGGCTACAAAGTCCTGACCAAAGAAACTACTGCCGAAGCCGCCAAGCAGGAAGAACAGCAGGCGCTGGAGCGCATGCACGAAAACGTCGAGCGCCCCGAAGTGCTGGTAGGTTCCACCTACAAGATCAAAACGCCGCAGTCGGAACATGCCCTGTACATCACGATCAATGACATCATCCTGAACCAGGGCACGGAACATGAAGAGCGCCGTCCTTACGAAATCTTCATCAACTCCAAGAATATGGAGCATTTCCAGTGGGTGCTGGCGTTGACGCGCGTTATCTCGGCCGTATTCAGAAAAGGCGGTGACGCCTGCTTCCTGGTCGAAGAGCTGAAAGCGGTATTCGACCCGCGCGGCGGCTACTTCAAAAAAGGCGGCGTCTTCATGCCGTCATTGGTTGCTGAAATCGGCTATGCCATTGAGTCGCATCTGAAGCACATCGGCATGATCAAGTCGGAAGTGATGAGCGATCATCAGAAGCAGTTTCTGGATGAAAAACGCCGCGAGTTTGAAGCTCAGCATGGTTCATCGGAAGGACAGGCGTTTCCTGAAAAAGCCGTACTCTGCACCAAATGCAGCACCAAGGCTATGGTGTTGATGGATGGGTGCATGACTTGTTTGAATTGTGGGGAATCTAAATGTGGCTAAAGATAAAAAGCACATTCGCACGCCTAATAACTCCTAGCGAAGATTTACAGGACGCTTTGTATAGAGATGCTTTTTATGAAGGTTTGTATAAAACTTTATACGGAATCCCAACCGATGCAGAATTAAAAAACATGTCAGATACAAAGTTAGCTGAGTTACATTCTTCGAATATAAACGGCTCTCCAAAGTTCTTTGTTGTTGAACGTGAGTACAAAAGGAGGCTTGCTGTTGATCAAGCAAAAATTAATCGGAAGAATATACTACTTGGCGCTATTATCGGAGGGAGTTTTACCATTATCGGATACTTATTAAAGAATTAATTTTTAATCCCACAATTCATAATTGAAACAGGAATTGCTATGCAATATCGATATCAAATCAATCACGATGAAAAAGGCAAACTACGGCTTGATCAGATAATTCATCCTTTATCCGAAGCTCAAAAGGAGATGGAGTACGATATATTGCCAGACTTTCTTTCCATACGCCTTCCCCCTTGTGGGATTATAGTTATGTCCTCAGTGACTGAGTTCAATTCAGACAGTGTAACAGTGGTATTAGAATCCGATAAGCCTGAAAGCGAAGTTTCTTCAGCGCTAACGAGATCATTAGAAGATCTCAACAACCATATTAAAGGCCTGCGTTTGGTAGTAAATAAACTCTCTGTCCAAGCCCTATAGCCCTGTAGGGTACGCACCGCGTACCTTTTGAGGTTTAGTTCACCGAAAAAAATTTTGAAAATGGTACGCGATGCGTACCCTACGGCGGCTTTGCCGTTGTAATATGGTTGCTCGTGTTTTTTCGGAGATTGGGATGTCTGATTATCGTCGCTGTTATGTGCCGGGCGGATCGTATTTCTTTACCGTGGTGACGGAACGGCGGGCAGGCATTTTGGCGAACGATGTGGCGCGAGATTGTCTTCGGGATGCAATCCGACATTGCCGGCAACAACTGCCATTCCATGTCGATGCGCTGGTGATGCTGCCTGATCATGTGCACGCCATCTGGACAATGCCGACCGATGATTGCGATTACTCCAAACGCTGGGGCATCGTCAAAAAACACTTCACTCAAACCTGGCTGGCTTCGGGCGGCACCGAACAATTGGTGACCGCCTCGCGCCTGCGCTACCGGCGGCGCGGCATCTGGCAACGCCGCTTTTGGGAACACGCACTGCGCGATGAACGCGATTACCAAAATCACCTCGATTACCTGCATTTCAATCCGGTAAAGCACGGGCTGGTCAAAAATGTCATTGACTGGCCTTATTCATCGTTTCACCGCTGGCTGGAACAAGGCTTTTACTTTGAAAGCTGGGGCTCACGAACTGAAGATTACGCCGCACTTGATAGCGTTCAATGTGCGGGCGAGTGATTTTTAACCGCTCTTAAAAAGAAAAGGTACGCGGTGCGTACCCTACTGTCGGCGTTATGTATTTTTGGACAGCTGCTATGGGCCGCAAATTGTTCGCTCAACGCTGAGGCAATCGGCACGGAGCCGCGTCGCAGCGAAGCATCCGGTTCAGCAATATGTTATGCGCCATATCTGATGAATTCCCTCTTGCCCGGAATTCCCTCTTTAACCTCCGTCCATACGCCGTCGATCAGTGCCTGGTATGCTCGGAATCCACACGGTACGCCTTGTGCATCGAGGATGTTGGCCCTGTCCATGAGCTGGAAGTGAAGATGCGGCGCCGTGGAGTTGCCTGAGTGCCCCACATCTGCGAGATACTGGCCGCACTTCACGTGATCGCCTTCATGAACCCGCACAGAATCAAGCCGCGCATGGGCGAAGAAAGCGTAAACCTCCCTGCCCTTCATTTTGAGAACTACGTGGTTGCCAACAACCGACCTGAGGTCGCCGGGCTTCTCCAGGTTGAAGAACAGCCCATTCTTGAGGACCACAGCCATATCCCGCAGGAAATGCAATCGTTTCCTTTCGGGCCATCCGTCGTTGGCGGAGATCACCACGCCATCGAAAGGTGCATAAATCGGTTCGCCCCAACCATAGCAATCTTGGAGCCTGACCCCAAACAGGGCATAGGCAATGATTGGGGGATGGAAGAATTTCCAGCCCTTCTCATCTCTTTGGATTCGCACAAAGTCATATGCGAATCGTTGGCCGAGCTGATCGCTACCATGGCTCGGTATCTGTTCTGCCGGGGTATACGCAGCCACCCATTCCCCACGCAGCGGGAAATCCACAATGACTGGTTCTGGCTCTGCTCTCATAACGTTTAACATTGGAGGTAACCGGGCGCCGGAGCGCGTAGTGTGAGGGACGCCCAACGGCACAACCGTTGAGCATGGCCGTAGACGGATAACGTAAGGTGGATTTGCCGTGGCAATCCGCCGACAACCGAAGCCTTAAAAAACGCAATGTGCCACGATCTTACTGGCCTGCTGGAAATGGCGGTTTGCTGAGCGAAACCGCCCTACGCTTCTCCGTCATGGAAATGCTGACCACAGCGCCGTCCGCATGCGGCAGCTGCTTGCCGGCAATCCGGTTATAGCAGCCTTTATTTGCTGGTCTGATGATAAATTATCAGCGGAACCAATGGCGCGGCGCCGGTTCGTGATAACGTGCCGTCTGGGTTTCTGGTAAGAGTGATGGGCGCTCTCACGGTATCGCCGGTTTCAAAACAGGTGACAGTGTAATCATCCACTTTTAAAGACTGCTCTGCCGAAACTTCACCCGTGCCTTGGGCAATCCCTCTGCTGCTGCCATTACATCGACTCCAGATTGTATCATAAACGAGCAGCTTGACTGTACCGCCATTATTGTTCGTAATCGAAAGTATCAGATGAGATCCGTCCTCAGGATCAACCGCCTCCCACAAGCCAACAAACTCACTGCTAGTTCCTCCTGCCCGACTGATCAGGGAGGCCCCGAGCATAAACAATGCAACGGCCATAAGAAGTATGTTTTTCATAGACTGTTCTCCTGAATGAAACCGCTGAACGGCACTTAACAGTGCCGGGAGAGAAACAAGCTTGTGGAATGAAACAGATAAAAGACAGTTCTGTAATTGAAAATATTTACATTGTCTGAAAGATAATGACTATTCGTACGATGGCTTATTCAACTTGCTGAAGCGCTATAAAACCAGTCATTGCCAATTTGATGAGAGCACGGTTTTCTTCAAATGAGAAGAATTTGTGGCAAGCCATGAAATGCTGACAATTGCACGGATGCAGGAGCAACAAATAGGCGTGAAACGCATCATGCCGCCTTTAACACATCGATTGCAATTGATGCGCCTGCTTACGCGGCGCACCCTCGACTAACATGACAATTAAGCAGCACAATCTCAATCAATCTTTTCCAGCGCGGGAGGATTGGCTTTGAATAGCTCTGCCAAAAGCTCAATTTGAGACGAGAATTGAGGCAGCGCAGGAATTTTCCAGGCTTTTCCGACGAATCGGGCCAATAAATTGTTCAGCCAGGGGCGGTCCGATTGTGCATGATGAATAATAAATCGATAGGATTCCCCGTCGTGAAAAACAGCAAAGTCCTCCAGATGAACATCAATCGTACCCTCTTCACCATAAAGCCTGGTCTGCACGTAAACTTTCCGTGAATCGACATCGAAATTAAATTTTATCAATTCCGCAATGCCTTTCAGAATTATATTTGAGACCCAGATAATTAATATGTTGGGTGTCAATTTTATCAATATTTTCAATAAACTGGATTTAATACTCATTTTCTCTCATTCGCTAACTTAAGGTAAAACGAATCATTTTAATCAATGTCTGTTTGATTGTTGCGAAAAAATATTACAAGCCTTGGCCCTGCAGGATACGCATCCCATCCCTTTCGAGGTTTGGTTCACTGGTTTGATTCAATTCCGCAGCGTGTGCCGAGGCATGAGGTGCATCATTCGCGATTGATGCGCTTCACGACGTCGCCTAGATCGTGTACTCTTGGTCAGCACATATAGGGGCTCCTCGGTTATCTGTTGTTGTCATCACTCATTGTTCACTTGCCTGCGCAATCTGGTGTACTCGGTTAATATGCATGTGCAGAGTTATCCACGCTTTGGCCACGGGCGCAGCGCATAGGATGCGCAAGGGCCGGCTTCCTGACAGGAGCAAACCGGCTTATCAGCAGTTAGCGGCTTTAACAGAATAACGTTGTACTGCTCCATGCATCTATATATTTGCAACAGAACCTCTTCAACGATCAGATAGTTATTTCTTGTCCGGTTTTTCCATGTGCCCGCCGAATTGATATCGCATCGCCGAGAGCAGCTTGTCCTGAAAATCCGATTCGCCGCGCGAACTAAAGCGTTGATAGAGCGCCGTAGAGAGAACAGGCACCGGCACGGCCTCATCTATGGCGGCCTTGATGGTCCATCGCCCTTCCCCTGAATCCGAAACCCGTCCCTCGAATTTTGAGAGCTCGGGATCTTCAACTAAAGAGGCGGCTGTCAGATCCAGCAACCATGACGCAATGACGCTGCCGCGCCGCCAGACTTCGGCAATCTCGTCCAGATTAAAATCATATTGATAGCGCTCGGGATCTCGCAATGGCGTGGTCTCGGCATCTTTGGCAAGCTGAAGCTTGCCAATGTTGGCGGCTTTCAGAATGCCCATGCCTTCGGCATAGGCCGCCATAAGGCCGTACTCGATGCCATTGTGGACCATCTTTACGAAGTGCCCTGCCCCGCTCGGGCCGCAGTGCAGATAACCCAGCTCCGCGGTACCTTCGCTCCGCTCGCGTCCGTGAGTACGCGGAATGCTGCCCGCTCCCGGCGCTAGCGTTCTGAAGATAGGATCAAGGTGCTCGACTACCTCTTGCTCGCCGCCGATCATCATGCAATAGCCGCGTTCCAAGCCCCAGACGCCTCCGCTGGTTCCGACATCAACATAGTGGATGCCTTTGGCGGCGAGCTCATGTGCCCGCCGGATATCATCCGCGTAATAGGAATTGCCGCCGTCGATGATAATATCGCCGGCTTCCAGATACGGCAGGAGATCGGCAATGGCCTGGTTGGTCACCGCCGCCGGCACCATTACCCAAATTGCTCGCGGCTTTTCCAGCTTTGATATCAGGTCTTGCAGCGAACTGCAACCTACTGCCTGCTCCTGAACCATTGCTATGACGGCAGGCTGCGACTGGTCATATACCACGCACTGATGACCATCCCTCAACAGGCGGCGCACCATATTGGCACCCATCCGGCCCAATCCGATCATACCGAGTTGCATCGTCGTTTGTCTGTTCATTAGCGTTTCTCCTAAATTTGTGTAGAAACCGCTGCCAGTTGCTTAAATTATTTACATCTTCTTCCTATGCATTTCATCCGTTTTTTCCGAAGGATAACGGTAATAAAAGGCTCTCAACACATGAACCGCGACCATTCCTGCCTGGTCTTATTTCCGCCTCAATGGCTAGCTCTCGTGCAGAAAGGGTCATATATGCGTTTTTTAAATACCCGTTCTCATTTTTTCAGAATATTAACGTTATCCATGGGACACATACGCATTGTGTGACCATTGAAATTTATCGATTTGATTGGACATTATTCTTCAGGATAGGTGCGCTTTAAGAATGCCGAGCGTTAAAAAAACACCTTGCCAAGCTTTTAAATATAAGGAAATGATGTTTGAAAGCCGAAGGCTTATGATGCCAACTGCCTTTACTGCAAGGCATTGTTATTTTTTGAGTTGCCTGTCAATCTTGAGTAGGACGGATTTGTATCCATTTCCGGGCCGGTTTAGGATTGATGTGTTGCTCCGCTAACCTGCTAAGGCTCGCTTTGGATGCTTGTATTTTTGCGCTTGTCGCGTACGTGGTCGTGGCTGTTCCGCGTCGTATTTGTCCCATCGCTTTTCCTCTTGCACTTGCTGATTAGGGTGACACGCCACTTAAATATGGGACTAAAAAATTAGTTTTTAATGCATCAGACATTAACAGCCTCAGTTCAACGCATTCCGGCCATTCAGATATCTCAAGGAAGAGGCAGCGTCTGAATTAATGGTCGACACGGCTTTTTCTTACAAGTCCGATGTAATGATGGGCAAAGCTATTCGACGCGCAATCGTAATGCAACGAATAGCTAGAGCCTGTGTAAAGAACAGCTAATAGACAGGCGCTTTTTGAGGACCGCGATAATACTTGGTCAAAGTCGGGCTTTTGGCAGGCGTTTGAATCGGTTCTTGTCGTGCGGCTACAGCCTCTTCCCCTGGCAAAAGTGGTTTTCTTTCATAGATCGATACCGGATCGCCGTCCAGCTTGGTCAGGGCTTCATTCAGCGTTTGTCGATCAAAATCGGGTACTTCGCCGTTATTGGCTTTTTGAATAAGATTCAGGGCCAGATCAAAACGCTGATCCCGTGTCATTTCCTCGCCTTCCAAATCAGGGTGCGCCTCTATGTAAAGCTTATTATCCAGCCACCCCACCTTGACAGGCTGCTTGACGATGAAAACCGGTGTCCCTACCGGCACCATGTTATAGAGCTGCTCTATATCTTCAGGATAGGTGCGCACACAACCGTGCGTAATCTGCATGCCTATGCCGTAGATCTTGTCGATATCGGTGCCATGAATGCGATATTCGCCGGGCAGCGCCAGATGCAGTGAATATAATCCCAGTGGATTATGCGGACCTGGCGGTACGACCGCCGGCAGAGGATCACCGTTGGCTGCATGCTCGCGTCGGATTGATTCAGGCGGATACCAAGATGGATTTTTAACCTTCTGTGAAACTTTAGTTTCGCCCAGCGGCGTTTTCCAGTCCTGCCTGCCAACACCATGCGCATAAGACATCACCTGTCGGGGTACGCCTTTTACTTCCGGCGGATAATAATACATACGATATTCGGAGATATTCAGCGTAATGCCTTTGTGCGGTGTATCAGGCAGAACGCGACTGTTGGCGATACGGATAATCTCATCCTTTTTGACATGCCAGCGATCCACATCCGGATTCAGGCGCACTATTTCAGTTTGCCCCAGATTAAACAGCCTGGCCACATCCAGCAAGGTCTCTTCTTGCTCTGCCTTGACTAAAGGCACACCATCAGAATATTCGGTGATGACAGTGTCATGGGGATTTTCCGGCCAGTTATAAGTCGTGGCATTGGCTTTACTACTGATAGCTGATATTACAATCGGCAAGGCAAATAATATACGTAATTTCATAAAATAATAATTTTCTCAATCACAAAGCCAAGTATAACATCACTTTTTCAATTCTAGGCTTAACGCATAAGCAGGTAGGAATAATAGTCAAACAGAGTTCAATCTCATGGTTTGTATCGACTACATAGCCAATATAATCTTCCTAAATCCAAACTAATGCTTGAAACTGCCAGCCCAAGTGCAGAGTTTTTTACAATATAAGTGCCTGCATTTTTAAGTTGAAGACAACGGGCTGCCGCCATACTTCCCGCTTTGAAACAGTGTCAGCTCCCATCGTTGCGCTAATTCATCATGCCGCAGGATGTAAATATCGTTTTGGCCTCCGCGCACTTTAAAATAACGGTACTCAGGAGCCAGCCAGCGGTCGATTATTTCTTCAATTTCGATGGATTTATCACCCATAAAAAAACGTCGCGGCGTTTCCTCTCCCTTGTAACCGGCATAACACTCCACATGAACTGTTAATGGGCCCGTATTCATGGAATTTTCAACCTATGTCGATGCACTACGACCTTATGACAATTCTATCTATTGTTTTGCGATGAAAGAACGGTAAATTTCCCAACTATTTTAAGCAATACATTCCTTCAACCTGAACTAAAGCTGAGACGCGCCTCAGGCAAGGAATGATTAACCAGCGCATGTATTATTTGGCATTTGCCGCCAACAAAAGATTGATCTGCTCGAGATCATCCATGGTCAGCGTGCTCGCGGCCTGCTTTAACCGGATGCTGTTGATCAGGTAGTCATAGCGGCTGCGCGCGTAATCCCGTTTTACCCGGTATAAATTCCGCTGCTCGCTCAAGACCTCCACCATAGTGCGGGTGCCGACTTCATGGCCGGCTTCCGTCGCTTCCAGCGCGCTTTCGGCCGAAACGACCGTGGTTTTCAACGCCTCGACCTGGCCGATGCTGGACATGACGCCCCGGAACGCATCCTTGACCTGCCGTTTGACTGCGCGCTTGGCGGCAATCAGCCGCTCTTTGGCGGCTTCATAGTCATAGTTGGCCTGACGGGTGCGCGAGTTGACCGCGCCGCCTTCGAACAACGGCACATTTAATTGCACGCCGACACTTTGCGTATCGCCGCGGAAGCCGAAGCTGCTGTTCACATCCGAAACGCCGTAAGAAGCGACCAGATCCAGCTGCGGCAGGTGGCCGCTGCGCTGCAGGTCCACCGATTTACGAAAGACTTCTGCCTCGTTCAAGGCCGAAATGATGCTGAAGTTGTTCATTTCCGCTGAATCGCTCCATTTCGCGATATCGGCCGGTTCGGGCTTGGCCAGAGGCAGCTTTTCGCCGAGCGGGTTCAGCTGGGCCTCCGTATCGCCGACGATTTCCCTTAACGCTTCCTTCTGATTATCCAGATTGTTGCTGGCTTCGATTTCTGCGGCGCTGGCCTGATCGAAGGCCGCCTGCGCTTCATGCACATCGGTAACGGCCACCAGGCCGACTTCGAACCGCTGCTTGGCCTGTTCCAGCTGCCGGCCGATAGCGTCTTTTTCCGCCACGGTGAAATCCAGGTTATCCTGGGCCGATAAGACATTGAAATAAGCCTCGCTGATCTTGACCATAAGATTCTGCAGTTCCGCCTGATAGGAAGCTTCCGCCTGGGCAATCTGATTGTCGGACTGGCTGAGCTGTATCCAGTGCTCCCAGTGAAACAAAGGCTGGGCCAGATTCAGGTCAAAACGATGGTCCCAGTATTCCTGGTTGACTTGAGCGCCCTGGAAAGTAAAGCCGCTTTTCTTGGCTTTTCTATTATGCAGCCAATCTCTGCTGCTGGTCCCCGTGGCGGAAAGATTGGGCAGAAAACGGGCAATGCTTTGGTCCCTTAATTCACCTGTCGAGAGCTGGTTAGCCAGGGCTTCCTTTAGAACGGGGTCATTTTGCAGGCCCAGTTCGTAGGTTTCCATCAGATTTTGGGCTTGTAACGGCGAAGCGCTGGCTAAAACAATCATTAAACCTAAGGCTTTTTTTGATAAGGAGCGTCTTGTCATATCTTCTTGTTATAAATTTAGACAGGATTGTTTATTTCCGGTCCTGCCGACTGTATGTCAGGCGTCTGGAATTTGCTTGAAGTCCGGCCAGAATGGATATTGATCTGCTCTGATGACAATGGCCCGGCAGGTATTCCGGTCTTCTTCCTTGCCCCCTACTCATCAACACTATCCTTTCTTAATCAAACCGTAAAATGGTCGCTAATAATACCAGATTTCCCTGTTCATATTTTGCTTTATCCATCACAGTGCACAGGTTTTTGCGAGACTGTCTGGGCATGACTGTTATCTGGATATTCGGTATAGCGGGAATCGCCCGAGTTACTTGCCTTTCTGCCTATCGGCAGCGTGCAATGCGAGTACCGCATCTGCGAACAGAATGTGGATACCCTACTGCGCTTCGGGATTTGTGAAACTGGCCGGCATCTATAACTCTAGCTTGAGTTATAATGCTCCGAACCCAATGACTCAGCCATAGAGCCACCGTGTAACTCTTACCTGCGGAGATTATCTGTCATGACGACACCCAGATTCCTTTCCTTCAGTTTATCGAAACAGCGCGGCATCGGCCGTGGCGCCTTACTAACAGCCGTTTTTGCCGTGCTGGTCATTTCGACCGGCCTGGTGTACCTGCGGGCCGCGCCCAAGCCCACGGAAGCCGGCCAAACGCAGCCGGTGGCGGCATTGTCAGTGACCCGGGCCGCGCCGCAATGGCGGCAGTGGTCGGCGACGATCGAGGCGGCAGGCACCATTGCGCCTTGGCAGGAGGCCGTCATCGGCGCCCAGCTGTCGGGCGTGCGCTTGACCGAGGTGCGGGCCAATGTCGGCGATGTGGTCAAACGCGGCCAGCTGCTGGCGCGCTTCGATGATGACATGCTGATCGCCGATATGGCCCAGCTCAAGGCCAATCTGGCCCAGGCTCAGGCCACGGCGGCGCAGGCCGAAACCAACAAGCAGCGGGTGCTAAAGCTGGTGAACAACGCCGGCAGCCTGAGCCAGCAGGAGATCCTGCGCTATGAAACCGAAGCGGAAACGTCCCGCACCCAGGTCGAAGCGGCCAAGGCCCAGCTGGCGGCCAAACAGCTGCAATTAAAATACACCCAGGTATTGGCGCCGGACGACGGCGTGATCAGTGCCCGCCAGGCGACGCTGGGCACCGTGGCGGCCAGCGGCCAGGAACTGTTCAGGCTGATACGCCAGAACCGCCTGGAATGGCGCGGCGAACTGACGGCCGCGCAGATGGCGCAAATCCGGCCCGGCCTGCACATCAATCTTAGCCTGCCGGACGGCAGCCGTGCCGAAGCCGCTTTACGGCAACTGGCCCCTACTCTGGACCCTCAATCCCGCTTGGGCATCGTCTATGCCGACCTGGCGCCGGGAAGCAAGGCGCGCGCCGGCATGTATGCCGCCGGCCAGGTGCTGCTGACCGAGAGCCCGGCGCTGACCGTGCCTGCCGCCAGCGTGGTGATCCGCGACGGCCGCAGTTATGTGCTGAAACTGCAAAACGACAATCCCGTCACGCCGGTCGGCTTGCAGCCGGTCGACACCGGCCGCCGGCAAGGCACCGAGATCGAGATCGTACAAGGCCTGCATGAAGCCGACCGCGTCGTGGTTGAAGGCGCAGGCTTTCTGAACGACGGCGATCTGGTGCAGATCGTCCAGGAACAGAACAAGCTCGCCGGCAACGAGGTTAAACGATGAATCTGGCAACCTGGTCCATACGCAACCCGATACCGGCCATCTTGTTGTTCATACTGCTGACGCTGGCCGGATTGCGCGGTTTTCAACAGCTGTCTATCCAAAGCCTGCCGGACCTTGACCTGCCCGGCATCAGCATCAAGCTCAGCCAGCCCGGCGCGGCGCCGGCGCAGCTGGAAACCGAAGTAGCGCGCAAGGTCGAAGACTCCATCGCTACCCTATCGGGCATCAAGCACATACGTACTTCGATCACCGACGGCCTAGTGCAAATCACTGCCGAATTCGAGCTGGAGAAGAAACTGTCCGACGCCTTGATCGAAACCAAGGATGCCGTCGACCAGGTGCGTTCGGACTTGCCGACCAGCGTGCAGCAGCCCAGCATTAGCGCCATCAACGTCGGCGGCGCGCCGACGCTGACCTATGCGATTGCCTCTTCGCGGCTGGACGAGGAGGCCTTGTCCTGGTTTATCGACGATACCGTTAACAAAACCCTGTCCAGTGTGCGCGGCGTCGGCCGCTTCGAGCGTCTGGGCGGCGTGCAGCGCGAGGTCCAGGTGGAAGTCGATCCGGTACGCATGGCAGCGCTGGGCGTGACGGCCACCGATGTGTCCCGGGCGCTGAAACAGGTGCAGCAGGAGTCTTCCGGCGGACGCGGCAATCTCGGTCTGGCCGAACAATCGTTCCGGACCTTGGCGACGGTACGCCAGGCCTCGGAATTGGCAGCCTTGCCGATAGCGCTGGGCAGCGGGCGCGACGTGCGCCTGGATCAGATCGCCACGGTCAGGGATACGGTGGCCGAGCGTACCCAGTTAGCCATGCTGGACGGCAAGCCGGTGATAGGCTTCAATATTTACCGTGCCAAAGGTCATGATGAAAGCCGCATCGCCGAAGGCGTGCAACAAGCATTGCAACGTTTGCAACAGGCCGATCCGACCATCAGCGTGACCTTGATTTCCGGTTCGGTGGCTTATGCGCTGGAACAATATCAGGGTTCGATGACGATGCTGTACGAAGGCTCGGCGCTGGCGGTGCTGGTGGTGTGGTGGTTCCTGCGCGACTGGCGGGCGACACTGGTATCTGCTTCGGCTCTGCCATTATCGATACTGCCGACCTTTGCGGCGATGTATTGGCTGGATTTTTCCCTGAACATGCTGACCTTGCTGTCACTGGCTATTGTGGTCGGCATCCTGGTAGACGATGCCATCGTCGAGATCGAAAACATCGCCCGTCATGTGCAGATGGGTAAAACGGTACGCCAGGCCGCCGCCGAGGCGGTCAATGAAATCGCGCTGGCGGTGATTGCCACTACGCTGACCTTAGTGGCGGTATTCATGCCGACGGCATTGATGAGCGGCATTTCCGGGATGTTTTTCAAGCAATTCGGCTGGACGGCCGTGGTGGCGGTGCTGGCCTCGCTGCTGGTGGCGCGGTTGCTGACGCCGGTGCTGGCGGTATTTCTGCTCACTGATCGCCAGCATCCGGAGGCGGCAGACGGCGGGCTGATGCGGTTTTATCTACAGACCGTGCGCTGGACGCTGGATCGGCGCAAGACCACCATGGCATTGGCGACGCTGTTCTTCATTGCCTCCTGTGCGTTGTTGCCGTTGATTCCATCCAGCTTTGTGCCGGCTGCCGATCGCGACCATACGTTGGTGCGTTTCGAATTGCCGCCGGGCAGTTCAATCACCGATGCCGGCCGGGTGGCCGAAGCCATGCGGGTGGCGCTGCAACCGATCCCCGGCATCAGCCATCTGTTCACGGCGATCGGCAGCAGCCGGCCGGGCAACGGTATGATCCGGGCCGGCGAAGTACGTGAAGGCTCGATGACGCTGACGTTGAACGAACGCGATCAAAGACCCTCGCAACTCGTCATCGAAAAGGCGGTGCGCCAAGCTTTGAAGAATGTTGCCGGCGCCCGTTTCACCATCGGCATCGGCGGGCCGGGCGAAAAAATGTCGCTGATTCTGTCCAGCGATAATGTCGCGGCGCTGAAGGCCAGCGCTCAGGCCTTGGAGCGGGATCTGCGCAGCCTCGGCACCCTGAGCGGCATCACCAGCACCGCCAGTCTGGAACGGCCGGAAATCGTGATTCGGCCTGACTGGCGGCGCGCCGCCGAACTGGGCGTCACCGCGGAGCTGATCGGCGAGACCGTGCGCATCGCCACCATCGGCGATTTCGACGCGCAGCTGGCCAAGCTCAACCTGGATAACCGGCAGCTCGGGATTCGGGTGCGCATGGCCGATGCTGCCCGCCGGGACCTGCAGGTGCTGTCCAATCTGCGGATCAAGTCCGCCAACGGTCTGATACCGTTGTCCAGCGTCGCCGAGTTGTCGCTGGCCGGAGGCTCGGCGCAGGTGGATCGTTACGACCGCCGCCGTTTTGTCGTCATCAACGCCGATCTGGGCGGACTGTCATTGGGCAAGGCGCTGGCCGACGCCAAGGCGCTGCCGGCGGCGAAAAACCTGCCGGCCGGCGTCAAGCTGATTTCGACCGGCGATGCGGAAATCATGGAAGAGATGGCCAGCGGTTTCGGTTTCGCGATGCTGACGGGCCTGCTTTGCGTGTTCTGCGTGCTGGTGCTGCTGTTCAAGGATTTCTTCCAGCCGTTGACCATCCTGTCGGCGATTCCACTGTCGATGGGCGGGGCATTTATCGCGTTGCTGCTCACTGGCGGCGAGATGAACATTTCATCGACGATAGGATTGATCATGCTGATGGGCATCGTCACCAAAAACTCAATTCTGCTGGTGGAATACGCGCTGTCAGCCAGGCGCGACCACGGTTTATCTCAGCATGAGGCCCTGCTGGATGCCTGCAGGAAGCGCGCCCGGCCCATCATCATGACCACCGTGGCGATGGTGGCCGGCATGTTGCCGATTGCCCTGGGTTTAGGTGCCGACGCCGGCTTCAGGCAGCCGATGGCGATCACGGTGATCGGGGGCCTACTCAGTTCCACACTGCTCAGCCTGCTGGTGGTGCCGGTGGTATTGACCTATGTCGATGGCTTGCAGCAGTTGCTCCGGCGCGGTAAACGGAATCAGTCGGCCGGTGACGGCAATGAGGAAAAATTGGCCGGCAGCAGCGCCACTTTATCTGTGCATTAAGCGCTGGCATAGGCGTTCAATAGCAATTTGCGCGCGTCGCCTATGCGGTTACTTTCACTATTAACTAGCTAAATTATGAAAATCGGAATTCAAACTTGGGGATCAAACGGTGATGTGCGTCCACTTCTGGCATTAGCGGACGGTTTGCAAAAAGCCGGTCATCAAATTACTTTAGCCGCTACCAGTGTCGATAATCAAAGTTATCAGGGAATCTGTGACCAGTTGGGGATCGCCTATCGGCAAATACCTGAACGGATAGATTTCGATCTGGAGGACTTTAGCAAACGCTCCCTTCACATGAACTCTTTGCAATGGCTGCGGATCTTGTTCAACGAAGCGTTTTTTCCGTTTGAACAGGCCATTTATGAAGCAGCGCAAGCATTGGTTGCTGAAAACGACTATGTCATCGGCCGTCATATCCTTTATCCATTGAAATTGGCAGCGCTTCAACAGAGCAAGCCGTTTTTCAGCGTGAATTTCTGCCCTTCCGCCATACCCAGCGGGCGGTTTGCACCGACCGGCGCACCCAGTTTAGGTCGATATCTCAACCCGCTCTACTGGAAGCTGTTGGATGTGGCAGGAAATTGGGCTTTCAAACAACCATTGACGCGATTGTGGTGTTCGGTAGGACAAACGCCACCCACTAATGTTCTCACTGAACTGTTAACATCGCAGCAGCTCAATCTGGTAGCGGCCGATCCGTTGTTTTGTATTGGCCGTGAAGAATGGCAACCTTTCAACCAAATCTGCGGGTTTCTCGAATTTACCGAAGATGCACAGCGTTGGGCATTGCCGGATAGCTTGCAGGCATTTCTGGATCAAGGACCTGCTCCCGTGTACATGACACTAGGTAGTTTTCAACAGTCAGTTCCGGAATGGAGTATGGATTTGTTTTTGCAAGCCGCTGATCTGACGGGCTGCCGCGCGATTATTCAGACCAGTGATGATCGCTATCCATCAGATAGCCAGACAGGAAACATCTATTTTATCGGCAAACATCCGCACCAGCCGGTCTTCAAGCATTGTGCGGCAGTTGTACATCATGGCGGTGCCGGAACGACTCATGCCGCTACCCGCGCCGGTTGTCCGTCGATAGCAATTCCGTTCATGGATGAACAGATGTTTTGGGGAAGGCGGCTTCATCAACTGGGATTGGCGGTTAAACCACTGCCGGCCAAAAAAGTGACGGCACAAGCCCTAGCCAATGCCATTAGTGCTACGTTATCGGCCACGGGTTATCGAAACCATGCCCAACAAGCAAGCCAAACAATGCAAGTCAATGATGGTGTAGCTAAGGCAATTGAACTTTTGCAGCCCTATATTCGCTGAAAATCCTGGGGCCGGCATGTAAACGAACTTAAGCTCTTCAAGAGCCTGCAGGTCATGCGGTCAAACTTATAGGCTCTCCTCGCGCTCCTGCTCTCATGCAATGGCGACCCATCTTTGCTCTGCATCAAGATCAACTGTTGGCACGCAGTATCGTCTTGTTCCAGTCTCTGCGATTATCCCATTTTGGATTCTTCAAACCATTGCTTAAATTTCAATGAATCCAATCGAAAACCTGATAGCTCATACTTGAACACTCCCGGTATTAACCGGGAGTTTATCATAGTTAATTATCAATCGCCGATCTGACAGCTGTTAATCTGCCTCACCCAGATGTAGCGCATCGCGTAGTTTTCCAGACATATCTGAGCCGGTATCTGGAATTGGCCAGCAGTATATATTCTACTGGATTGAATAGGAGGCGCTAACACTCCATCCTATACAATTACGCAACTTCAGAGGCAAGCTCTTCGGACTCAATGGTGTCCGATTTCTCCGATGCCATCCAACTTTGCAGGATAGCCGCCACTTTATGTGCGTTTTTCTGATCCAGCATGCTGAAATGATCGCCAGGTACATGGACATGCACAAAAGGGCGTTTGGATAAACGTTTCCATTGTGCGACGGCGCGCTCTAATACCAGCAACTCGATAGTGGCATCGAAGCGGCGCTCCTCAGCCTGAATAAACAGAATTTGCTGCACCGGAACGCCATCCAGCTGATAGCTCATGCGGACTTGGGCCTTGGAGATGTTCATCAGGCCGCGTACCATGCTCAGACCGGCGTCTTCACGCACGACGCCCAGTTCAATCAGATGTGGCCTGATCAGCTTGAGCTGTTCTTCCTCGGCCAAACCTTCCAGCGCTTCGGCATCAATGATGATTTCTCGGCCATAGACATAAGCCAATGCTTTCAGGGACTGGACATTCAGCGCTGCATCGGTAGCGTCACTACCGGATGGTATGCCCGAATCCAACAAGGCGACAAACCCCACTTCGCGACCGGCCTCTTCCAGACGTTTCGCCATCTCAAACGCTACACAGCCACCGAACGAGTGACCTACCAGATGATAGGGCCCTATGGGCTGGATTTCCAGCATCAGATCGAGGTAATAGGCAGCCATCGCCTCAATGGTGGCATGAGGCTCACTGCAACCGTCCAAGCCATATGGCTGAAAGGCGTAGACTGGACGCTCTCGCCCCAAAGCCACAGCCAGGTGATAAAGAGAGTGGCATTGTCCGCCTACGCCAGGCACACAAAACACCGGTGAACCGGAGCCGCCTGCGTATAATTTTACCACTGGTTCCCATATTTCTTCCGTAGGATCGTCCGAGACCAAGCGCGCCAGTTGCTCGATGGTCGGTGCTTTGAACAACGACACCAGAGGCAATTGCTTGCCAAGCTCGGCTTCAATTTTCGCTATCATTTGTACCGCTTGCAGCGAGTGTCCGCCCAATTCGAAAAAATTGTCGTCAATGCTCAAATCATCCTGTCCGAATATGGATTGCCAAATCTGGGTGATTTGCAGCTCATGCTGATTGCGCGGCGCGATGGCTACCCTGTCTTGCCTCAAGCCGATATCCACTGGCAGCGCCTTGCGATCCAATTTACCGTTAGGACTCAAAGGAAACGTCTCCAGCCAGACGAAGACTGCTGGCACCATATAGTCGGGCAGCCGCTCGCCCAGATAACTGCGCAAGGACATCGCCGCCAATGTAGTCTCGGCACTGTAATAGGCGATCAGCCTTGGATCACCTGTAGGGCTTTCCCGGGTCACCACTGCCGCTTCGCGCACATCCGGATGGCTGGCCAGTTGCGCCTCAATCTCGCCCAGTTCGATGCGGAAACCGCGGATCTTGACCTGGAAGTCGTTGCGCCCCAGGTATTCGAGCGTACCGTCCGCTTGCCAGCGCCCCAGATCGCCGGTACGGTACAGCCGGGCACCTGGCTTCCCGAACGGGTCCGGTACAAACCGCTCAGCGGTCAGATCGGGGCGATCCAAGTAGCCCCGTCCCACTTGCACGCCACCGATGAAAATTTCCCCCTCCACACCGGTTGGAGTCGGTTCGCCCCGCTCGTCCAGAATGTAAATTTGCGTGTTGGCAATCGGACGTCCAAGCGGAATGCTCGTGCCCGAAAAATCCGGAGTGTACGCCCAAGCAGTAACGTCCACCGCCGCTTCGGTTGGCCCGTAAAGATTGTGCAAACCGGCATGCGGCAATCGCTCGTGGAATCGTCGCGCAAAAGGTTCCGGCAAGGCTTCGCCACTGCACATCACGCGCACCAGACTGGAACAGGTGGACGCCTCAGAATGCTCGAGAAACACTTGCAGCATCGACGGCACAAAGTGCAGTGTTGTGATGTTGTTTTGCCGAATGACATCTACAAGATAAGAGGGGTCTTTGTGCCCGCCCGGGCGCGCCATGACCAGTCGAGCGCCAGTGAGCAAAGGCCAGAAGAACTCCCAGACTGAGACATCGAAACTGAATGGGGTCTTCTGCAATACCGTATCCTGAGCTGTCAGCTTATAGGTATTCTGTTTCCAAATGAGTCTGTTCACCACTCCTCGGTGCTCATTCATGGCCCCCTTGGGCTGTCCGGTGGAGCCCGAGGTGTAGATGACATAGGCTAAATGTCGAGGAGTCAGGCCAACTGCCGCAGGATCAGGATTTTCAACGGACTGATGCGCCCACTGCCCCGCCTCGGCGAGATCAACCACCGGCACTTCCGGAGCGGCGGCGAGAAAATTTGCGGCTAAATTGCCCAAGGTCAGTAGCGCCTGCGGTGCACTATCAGTGAGCATATAGGCCAATCTATCTTCCGGATACGAAGGATCCAGCGGCACATAGGCTCCGCCGGCCTTGAGTACCGCCAACAACCCTACCACCATTTCGAAGCTGCGTTCCAGGCAGATTGCCACGCGCGCCTCCGGTTTTACACCCAAACTGCGCAGGTGGTGTGCCAACCGGTTGGCACGGCTGTTCAGCGCGGCATAGGTCAACTGCTGGTCTTCGAACACCACCGCCACCGCCTCCGGCGTATTGCGCACTTGCGCCTCGAACAGTTCGTGGATGCAGCAATACTGCGGATAATCGGCTTCTGTAGCGTTCCAGTCAATTAGCAATCGTTGACGCTCCGCTGGAGTCAGGATATCGATATGACTGATAGGCTGATCTGCATCGCGAATCATGCTCTCGATAAATTTTACTAAGCGCTCCTGATGCTCAGCTAACTCTTCAATGCAATAAAGAGCGGAATTGGCGTCAAAATCGATACAGAGGCCCTGGTCATCGCCACGGTCATACACAAAGACAGCGAGATTTTCGGCCGAAGCGTTCGAGAGGTTGTGTGGGGTGACCGGATAGTCTGCAAAGCGCAGATCGTAGTCGAAGGGCTCGATGTTGATGACTGTTGAAAACAGATGCTGGCTTTGAGCCACCATCAAATGCAGATCGCGCCGCAAGTCTTCGTAACGGTAGGACTGGTGGCGCAAAACCTGCCGTACTTCCTTGCTGACTTGGCCGAGCAGTTCAGCCACACTCAGGCTCGGCGTCATTGACAATCGCAACGGCAGCACATTCGCCATCATCCCGGGCACCTGCCGCACACGAGAATTGGCGCGCCCTGTGACCGTCATGCCAACCACCAGATCCTCCATGCCGGTTACCCGGTACAAATAAGCTGCGATACTGGCTATCATGAGCTGCGGCAGGCTGACGCCGGACGCGCGCGCAAATCTGCGCAGTACGCTCGCTCTCTCGGCTGAGAGATGAATCGTCTGACGGATCGGGCTGTCAACATTCGGCGAGTGTCGAGTGGCAAGGCTGACGGGTTTCGGCTGATCGGCGAAACGCTGCATCCAATATTCTCGGTCGCGTATGAAGCGTGTCGAATTGCGATAGGCTTTTTCTTCTTCGAACAAAATATTCAAAGAACCAAACGCATCGTCATCGGATGCGGGGCGCTTTTCGACCAAAGCGCTATAGAGGCTGGCGGCGCGGCGGGTCATGAGACCACCGCTAAAACCATCCAGGACAATATGGTGGCAGCAGTGATACCAAATGAAGTGTTCGGATGTCAGCTTGAACAAGGCTGACGTCCAGAGAGGGCCGACCAATAGGTCGACCGGTTTGGCGCATTCAGCCTTCATCCAGCGCCATGCCACTTCTCGTGGGTCAGCTTCGGCGCTGACATCGAAAAACGGGATTTGGCCATCAAAGGTGGGGGCGATAGTCAATTTCGGCCCATCGTGCGTTTCGATCAGACGTACCCGCACCGATTCAGCCTCCATGGCTACTTGCCGCAACGCGGTCTCGAACAGCGCAGGATCAATAGGTCCATGAATTTCTATAGCTTCGGCAATATTGAATGTCGAATCCGGCGAAATTAACTTTTGCATGAACCACATACCGGACTGTGCAGTTGACAACGGCAGTGTCAGCTCGCTATCAGCTTTGCTATCCGTTGAAGGTTGTTCTTGGTCTTTCGAACGTTGAGTTTCACACATACAATTTTTCTTTTTACTTGTGATTCAGTGAGTCTTTCGCCAACAGGCGGTTATTTTATGGCGCACAATGAGAATAATCATTCTTCGTTATCCAGTATCTTCATCATATAAAAGATGCAACGATTCTGGTCGACTTCGCGACATCTTGATCGTAGCGCTCGACAACATGCCATTCATAACTGGAACTTGGAGTAAATCATAGTCCCGTGCTTCGTTTTGACGGAGCCGGACGGGCCGATAGCGGCATGTGCAAGGCCGTCCTGTGAGCCTGTGGATCGAGATACCGGGCGATCATAGCTAATAACGGCATCGTCTGGGCATGAAGAAAGAAATGGTCGCCAGGAAACAAATGGAGCGAAAACTGTTCGCTCGTCTCTTCACACCATGATTCGAGTTGCTCGCAGCTAACGCGAGAATCCTGTAGGCCTCCGAATGCCACGATAGGACACGTCAGCGGCTCGCTCCGCATGCACCGGTACGTTTCCCAGAGCGAGAAGTCGGCGCGCAGGGTCGGCAGCATCATTGACATCAGTTCACGATTGTTTAGTACCTCTTCGGGAGTGCCGCCGATCCGCTTAATCTCGGTCAAGAATTCATCCTCAGGCAAGTCATGGAGTGTTCTTTTCGGTACGTCTCGTCTAGGGGTGCGGCAACCCGATACAAAAAGGCAAAGGGGCGTCATCCGGTGCCCCGTCCGCAGCTCGTGGGCCAGTTCGAAAGCCAACAGCCCCCCGAGGCTGTGTCCGAAAAAGGCAAAGGGCATATCGAGGCACGGCGCTATCGCCGTTGCAAGTTCGCGCGCCAGCGGCGCCAATTGCGTGAACGGTTCCTCATGAAAGCGGGCTCCCCGTCCTGGCAGGTTTACCGGACAGACCTCCACCAAATCAGAAAAATATTCTGGCCACGCACTGAATAGAGAAGAATTCCCCCCGGCATAAGGGAAACAGAAAAGCCGGACCTTTGCCGTCGACTTGCGGTTTGCAGACGGAAACCAGACGGAGGACTCCCAATCGTGCCCAGACATACGCTAGCCTCTTCTCAGCGTTGTCCTGACGCTCTGGCTGCCATCACTGGCTTTCCGGCAACATCCATCTGACTGCGAAGACTGAGAGGCCGCATATCGGTCCATATTTCCTTGATATAGGCTAGACAGGTTTCTTTGTTTCCAGACTTGCCGACCGCCTGCCAACCGTCCGGAATCTCTTTGAAGTCCGACCAGATTGAATATTGATTCTCTTTGTTGACAACGACCTGATAAGTCATCCGGTCTTCTTCCTTGCTCCAACTCATCGATTCTCTCCTTTCTTAAAAAAATCTTAAGGGGTTACGATTATAATACAGATTTTCCTGTTCATGTTTTGTTATATCCATCACAATGTGATGGAGTCCACAATCCCTCCCTTTACGATCCATCTGGCGTTTGACTATCCGATATAGCGTCACATACATGATTGCCTGCCGGAGATTGCTCACCAATGTCCGACAAAACTTACATAAGCCCTGCCACGACCGTATCATGCAATAGCCCAACCCAGTCTGAGACAGGATCAATCTCTGTAATCACACACCAGCTCGCATACCCGATCTTTTAACCTTACAAAAAGTAAGGTATATTCTTATGATACTCTTCTGGTTCCGAATTTCCCAGCTCAGATTTTGCTTTGTCCAGCAAAAATGAAGAGAATCAAAAATGATACAACGGGCGTTCGGGAACTCCGCCCGGTATAGAACCGCATGCATGATGCTTGTCGGAGAACACCTCATCAATGTCCGGCAAGACTTACATAAGCCCTGACACGGCACATCATGCATCAATCCTGCAAAAGCTTAACCCGATTTATCGACCATAACTCCGGCTCGGCGCCATGCTCGACATTTAATTATAAAAATCAATTATTAAATTCTGATGAAGTTTACCGCCACTAAATCAAAGCCGAGATAAAATACAAAAACCCGAGCACTTCCGGCCAAACTTCTTGCTATTGAGGATGGTTCAAAGGTTAGAGCAAATACCGCATTGGTGAAATCATCAGCTCAATCTCGACTACAGTGTTAATCAATCTAGCCTTAAATTTCCATAAAACAAATCTGAAAAAACACTTAAATCTGAAGAACTCATCAAGAAATAATCAAGCGCTGATATAAGGCTCTTGTTATTCCTGATACCTGAATTGAGATTGCGCCCGTTCAGGCTGTCTTATAAAGAACAGAAACGCTCTGGCTCACGATCGGCTAGTTAATGGATCGTTTTCAGGCCGGCGAATGCCTGAACTTCTTTTCTGGCTAAAAATAAATGCTTTAATGGTTAAGCTTTTAACCGTTACACTGCCCCGCATCGCGTACTGTCGCCGTCAAACAGGCATTGAAAAGCTTATCCAAGATTCTTTTTGTGTTTTCTGATGAATTAAGTGTGTTTTGCAAGGTCTCGGTTCTGTCCTTATCGAGTGAAATATCAATTACAAAGTAATGGCGAGGCATTAGCATGAGATATTCAAAAACTGTCGTGGCAGGGCTATGGTCTTGTATGACAACAACTTATGCGCAACCGACGCTGGAAGCCGCTGCGGAGGCTACAGATGGGGTCATTATGGTCAATATGGACGAAAGAAAAAGAGCCATGACGCCTGCCGATGCGCAGGCCATTATATCCTATTGGACGTCAGCAAAAATGTCCAAGACCAAGCCTGCGCAAATGCCTAAAGTCGTTATCAAGTCGGATGCATTGCTTTTCTCCTCGGCCAGCCAGGAAAGTGATGAGCAAGCCCTTCCTGGATACTCTCCCGGCTGTCCGCCTAAAGCTAAAAATTGCGATACCGCGCCACGTACCGTGTCATCTGAATCCTTACTGTCTTCCGAAAGCGTGGCTCATGGCGATCTGATCCAACTGATGCATGGCAGTAGCCCCGTTAACCCTAAAGACGGTCCCTATGGTCCGTTTCAGCGGTGGAGAGAGGCCGAACCCATTACAGCCTATCCCAAATCTACTATTGGAATACTGTTTTATACTCTCAATGGAAGGGATGCCTCTTGCTCCGCTTCCGTAATTAATAGAAGCACACTGATTACTGCAGGCCACTGCAGTTCGGATGGAAAAGGACATTTGGCTACGAACCAGCTGTTTTGCCCAAGCTATGCCAATGGCGCACATCCGGCAAGAGGCTGCTGGGCAATAGTTGCAAGAGTTGTACCGAGCCGCTGGCATACCTCAGGCGACGCGGATTACGATTATTCTTGCTTAATAACTGCAGCCACGGGAACGAAAATAGCGGATAAAATTGGCAATATCACGGGGTGGCTGGCTCATGCCTGGAACTTTCCCCCTAACCAAGCCGAACGCACGTTCGGATATCCGGGTATTCCCCCGTTCAGGGGAGGAACTTTACAGACAACTGCATCGACCGAGTGGTACACCTATGATTCGACGAGTGGGAGACAGATTTCCAAAATAATCGGCAGCGATTTAACAGGCGGATCAAGCGGAGGACCCTGGATTTTAGGATGGACAGGCGGGCTCGGTGAAACGCCTGATACCGACGCATCGAATGCAACGGACCCTCTAAGTAATGCAGTCAATGGGGTGAACAGCCACAGCCGCTGTCTGGTTAATTGCAACACGCCCCCTACCACTACAAGTGGGCTATTCTGGCAGGAAATGAGCTCGCCTCCGTTTAGAAACACTACATCTGATAATGACGAATCCGAAGACATCATAGCCGCATGTTTTGCGCATTCCAACAACGACCCTTAAAGCAAATTGGCATCATTAGCTTTAGCCGAAGCCTTTAAGGCAATGGATTCAAGCAACTTAAGTCTTGGTTCATAAAGCTGGAGGTTATATCATGCATTATTCAAAATGGAAGCTTGTGCTGGGTTTATGGCTAATTTCGATGACAAGCTGCGGACAAACGCAAACCGATACGGACCAACGCAGGGTGACAGAAACCGACAAAACAAAGACAAGGGATGAGTCAAAAGCTATCGAATCTTATTGGACAAAGGAAAAAATGGAGAAGGCCAAACCTACGCCGACGCCAAAGCGGATTATCGACCCGAACGCTCCCGAAACGTCTCCTCCCAATGCGCACCCTGATAGAAAAGACATGCCTGGCGATGAACCGGAAGAACGATAGGAAAATAAGGCTGTGCTTTTGTTAGGAGTGCGCGGTAGTCAGTTTTCCCTTCTATCGTGCCTTCTTCCAATATAAATCAGGTTGTTGCGAAAATTTAAAGTTTTGCATCTTTTCACGCCCTCGGTTCTTTATTGACATCGGCTTTAACAAATCCATGCCGGTTTTGAAAAGCGCCCCGTTAACCAATAAGCATGGCGATATTTATAAATTGCCTATTTTTATGGATACGTATAGCTGGATAAAAATAGGCCAATTACTACTCTTATTAGTCATTCAGATGTTTATTTTGAATTAACGCAGGATACAAACAGGAACATACCCGTAACAGACAAAGGTAATGTTATTACCGGTTGAAGTCTGAATGAGCTTTGCTTTTAATTTACAAATTATAGAGAGGCTTGTCGGTTCTGATTAATGTAATTCCGAAATCAGGTCATGAAGCTGGCCAACTCTTAACCGGCTTTACTATCTTTTCTGGAGATTTCCATGTTTCACAGGCAGCTATTGTTACTACTGATACCCTTCTTCAGCTTTATCACCCTGCTCCCTGTTGCGCTCGCCGCCGAAGACGCAGCCCAGGCCCAGCAGATCATTGAGGACAGCTCGGAACAAATAAAACAGACATTAAAACAACCCGACTATCAAAACGACTTTAATAAGTCGGTCCAATTTGTCGACGGGATCGTGGCCAAATTCGCCGATATGGCCAGAGTATCGCAACTGGTATTAGGCAAAAACATACACAAAGCCACCCCTGAACAAAGACAGCGCTTCATAAAGGAATTTCAAACCTTGCTGGTGCGCACTTACACCAGGGCATTTCTGGACTATAAAGACTGGACCATTACCTACAACCCTTATAACGATGACAAAGACGACGGCAGGACCATTGTAAAGACCGTGGTCCATCAACCTGGGCAGCAGCCTGTTGATGTCAACTATCGCATGCTGCTGAATAAACAAGGCGAGTGGAAGGTCTATGACATTATCATTGCAGGCGTCAGCCTGGTAACTAATTATCGTACTTCTTTTAACCAGGAAATTGCGCAATCAGGCTCGATTGACAGTGTCATCCAAATGCTGATTGATAAAAACAGTAAAGCTGTAACCAGAAACAAGAGTTAAGAACACTGAATATACAATCAGAATCAAAAATCCAGGCACGGCATATTGCCCATACAGTTTTGGAAATGGCTGCGGATCGACGCGCATTTTCTCACTTTACGACTGCCGATTTCTTACCGGGCTGATCACAGAATAAGTGGCCCTCAACATCAACAATGGTTTCCCAAAATCCACCGCCTGCAGTTCTAGGCGGGACTTGAGCACACGTAATCCGCCAGACCGATCATTTGTCTTCTTGCAGCAGGCGGTGCGGCATCAGGCCCAAGGACCCATGATCAAAAGTCTCAACAAGATGAGGCAGAATCAAGATATCCTGATATGCGTGCCGCCGTCCATTCCGGATTACCCTCCCCTGCTCCTGTCGACGAACTGTTCGGTTTCGTCATCCAACTGCCGGCTCGCGCGGCCCAAAGGCTGATGAATATAAAGAGATTTGGAAAGAGCCTTCGCATTGGTAAATTGCCTATCGCGAACCGGGGGCCGCATTTGATATTTGACCGGCATGCGGTGGTCTTCCAACTGAAGCGCAGGATTGAAGACTTTGTCGAACTTGAAGAGGTTGCTGACAAAATTAGTCTGGCCGCGCATTAAATGGCCGCCGATAATCTTGGTCACATCGCGTATGGCTGCCCAGCCCAGGTGCTTGGTGAACATGACCCGCTGGGTTTCAACCAGCTCCGCATAAAACTCGTCAATCGGAAGGCGGGTCGGCAGCACCGCATGCTGGATATCGAACAGCCGGTAATCCTGGGTCGTGAGATTGCGTGATTCGGTCAGCCAGCTTTCTGTGCTCGGATAGGGGGTATTGACGCTGATATTGACGATCTCCGGCACTTCCTTACACCATTCCCTGACGACACGAAAGCGTTCATGATCCCAGTCCGTATCGGCGATGATGTTGATGGCGACATTGATGCCTAAGGATCTCGCGAATTCCAGCGCTTCGAAATTGCGGCTCAAATCGATGCGTTTGCGGTATTTTTCCAGACCCTCTTCATCAATCGATTCGATGCCCAGAAACATATAACTCATGCCGAGCTCCTTCCAGAACTTGAAAACGTCCTTGTTGCGCAACAGCACATCGCCGCGGGTTTCCAGATAATACTCCTTCTTGATGCCCTTCCTGGCCAGCGCCTCGCCGATCTCGAAACCCATCTTTTCCTGAATGAACGCCACGTCGTCGACAATAAAAACGCCCGGCTCGCGGATGCGCTGCATTTCTTCGACGACTTTTTCAGGGCTCAGCACGCGATAGCTGCGCCCGTAAAAAGTCCAGGCGCTACAGAACGAGCAATCCCACGGACAGCCCCTGGAAAATTCAATCGACGCGCACGGGTCCATTGTGCCCAAAAAGTATTTCTTGCGATAGTTGACCAAATCCCGCGCCGGCGACACATTATTCAAGTCGGCCATAAAAGTCGGCTGCCCTCCCTGTCCCTTCATGGTCACGACGCCCGGCACGCAATGAACGTTTTCCCGGTCTTCCCTGATAGCCTGCAGCAATAACGGCAGTCCTGATTCGCCTTCACCCTTCAGAATCGCATCGATCTTGCCTTCGCCGTGCTCCAGTATTTCTTCCGCCGTAAATGAGGCGCTATGGCCGCCGATAAAGACAAAATTGCGCGGCAACCGATCCTTAGCGGCTTTGGCCAGGTCGATCACTTCCGGCACATTGGCCAGATAATTCAACGAAAAAGCGATGATGTCGGGTTGCCAGTCATCCAGCAGACGGTACAAAGCCTGATGCGACTCCACCTGCAAGTCGATCAGACAAACCTGATAACCGTTCCGACGGGCCGTATCGGCAACCTGCTCCAGACCGAGCGGCTCGAGGCGCAAGAACACTTTGGTGTACATGAGTGGACTTGGATGAACGGCAAGAAACTTCATAATAACCCCTTATGACTGGTCTTCGTGACTCGCAACAATCCATGCCACTTTTAGCATAAACGCGCGCTTATGAAATAGGGTGTCGACTCAATATAAAAAAACCAACTGTATTGGTCAAGTTTGATCGCCCGCTGGCAAAAAGAATTGGAATATATGACAGTGAGGCTGATTTTTTGCTTCCTGCAAAATTGGTTTTTTGTTATTTCTCGCCTGTAACGTGTAATACACACTCAGAAATTAGCTTGGTTAACAAAAAATCCGCTTGCAAGCATGTAATTAATCCGTTCAATTCCAGCAACTATCAACAAAATAGAAACAATCTATTAATAATATGCCATATTGTAAACCATTAATTGTCTGCGTATAGTACGCAGCAACTAACGGCGAAATTTACCGCTTCGCCTTTCAGGCAAATTTTTAAGCTGGTGCTATACTTATTTTCGCTGGCTTATGAGAAATCATTCCAGCCTGCTTGTAACCGTTTTTGGCGAGTGTCCGAATGTTTGGCGCGTAGCCATAAGATAGAGACTGAAAAGCTCGTCTCCACCTATTTCATATACCTCCTCGGATTATGGAAATTCAGAACCTCATGATTCTGTATTCTTTATAACCTCCCGTTGCCATTGGCTCCGGGAGGTTTTTTTTGTCCGCAAACAACTGTTTTCTACTCTATAGTGCAGAAGAAATGCCGCTCCGGCCGTTCCCTTTAGCTGTACCGGGCAGTCGAGCCAACCAGGCCTGTATTCTGTCTTCGGCTTGTTGCACTAATTCGGCGAAAGCCGTTACGGCGCCCGATGCATCAGGCGTTTGTGTCGCCTGCTCCAAATGAAATTCATGAGCGCCGAGCAGAACTTTATTATCAGGCGCATAAGCCTCCAGATAAAAACGCATCACGACACGGGCCCGGTCAGATGACTCGAACTGCTGTTCAAAGTCCAGCAGACGGATGTTCAGCAAATAATCCAGCGACTTTGTGTCGTCAGCCAATTGCTGCTCAAGTAATTCCGGAGGCGCTGCGATCCATCGATCCAGGGCATAAAATCTTACCTGAGTCGGGGCCGCGTAGAGCAGCCGATAACGGATGCGGTTGTCCCATAACCATTTAGGTGCGGTGACCGTGACAGCCGGTTTAATCGATTGGCCGCTATCATGCCGGGAATAAGGAGCGCCGAAATCGTGCAGTGCGGCTTGCTGCTGCTTGGGGGTAATGCTGCAACCGGTGCTGATTGCAATAACGAGCAACAATAATACGCTTGAATAGTTCATTTCGGTTCCTTATAACCGGGTTCACCCGGGCCGGGTTCGGGCTCAGCCGGACCCAACAGCAGGCTCTGTGGATTATTTTCGAGCATCGTGGCCACGCGTTTGACCTGGGTCGTGGTCGATTGCAGTTCTGACAACAGATCATTGATTTTCGGCAGCGTCGTTTGCAACAGAAGATCGCCGGTCGTTTTGCCGGTATCGGCAAGGTTCTCCGCTTTATTGCTCAGCTTCTGCACATTGTTGGTTAAATGCTGTAAATCAGCGATCAGGGCATTGACATGCATCAACGTTTTCTGCGCATCGGCGCTTAACGCCGGGACGCCGGCCAGCGCTTTATCCACGCTTACCTGCAAGTCGGCAAGCTTAGCGGTCAGCGTATTGAAATTACCGAGAATATCGCCGATATGTTTTTCGTTTTCTTCATTCAGCAATGAGTTGAGGCGCCCCATGATTTGCTCGGCCTTTGTAAGCAAGTCTTCGCCTTTAAGCATCAGTTTGTCGGTCAATGACGGCACTAGGGGAATGCGCGTCATGGGATTATTGCCGGGCGGCAGTTCTTCCCGAATCTTGCCGTCGTCCTGCAATTCGATCTGGGTTAAGCCGGTGACGCCTTTTAACCGCAACGTGGCATAAACGCCTTTGGTCAGCGTGATGTCTTTGTCCACTTCAATCGGCACCAGAATCGTGCCGAAATCTTTCGGATCAAACAGGATCTTTCGCACTTTGCCTACGGCAATGCCGCGGAAAAATACCGTGGACTCGGGATTGAGGCCGGAAACGGATTGGCGCGTTGAAATCACATAAAGATCGCGTTCGCGCTCAAAATGGCCCATCCAGTAGATCACGATCGCCGTCGCCGTAATTAAAGCGACCAAAAACAGACCGGTCATCAATGCGTGATTATTTCTACCCATGCGTAGTCTCTTGATATTGAAATACCCGCTCAGCGCGCCTATTGTGGAAAAACTGTTCGACAAAAGGATGCTTGCTGCTCAGCACCTTGGCCAGCGGTCCGAATGCGGCCAGTTGATGATCGGCCAGCACCGCCACCAGCGTGCATAAATCCCTCAAGATATCCAGATCATGCGTCACCATGACGACCGTGAACCTGAGATCGCGATGCAGGCTTGATAACAGTTCGACAAAATCCTCACTGGAAATAGGGTCCAGGCCCGAGGTGGGCTCGTCCAGCAACAGCAACGGCGGCTCCACGATCAGCGCACGGGCAAGCGCGACTCGCTTGGTCATGCCGCCGGATAGATCGGCCGGCTTCAGCCAGGCATCCTTAGGCGACAACCCTACGTTTTCCAGTTTCATGAAAACCAGATGCCTGATCAATTCCTCGTCACGGACGCCCAATTCACGCAGCGGGAAGGCAATATTATCGAAAACATCCAGCACGCTGAACAGCGCGCCTTTTTGGAACAGCACACCGAAATTGTTGCGCAACCGCCGCCCGCTACTGGCACTGGCGCTCTTCATGGATTGCCCCATCACGAACACCTCTCCCTGCGTAGGCGTTTGCAGACCTATGATCTCACGCAGCAAGACCGTCTTGCCGGAGCCAGACGCGCCCACCAAGCCCATAATCTGGCCTTGCGGCAGGCAAAGATTGATATCCTTATGCACCAACTTCTCGCCGAAGCAGGTCCAGACGTGTTCGATCCGTATCGCGCATGAAGACGTATCTTTCGGAGACTCGATCATGGCATGCCTACCTTCATAAACAGGATCGCGAATACGGCATCGTTCATGATTACCACGGTAATCGCGGCCACTACGGAATTCGTCGTTTCGTAGCCGAGACTTTCGGTATTGGGCTGAATACGGAATCCGAAATGGCAGGCAATCAGCGCTATCATCAAACCGAACACGACGCTCTTGCCCAGCCCGATAAAGACATTAAGCAGCGGCACCACATCGGGCAACTTGAGAAAAAATTGCTGGTAACTGATATCCAGCGTATTCTGCGCCGAAACCATGCCGCCGACCAGCGCCATAGCGCTGGTCCAGACGCTCAGCAGCGGCATTGAAATCGTCAGCGCTGCCACTTTGGGCAGAATCAAGCGCATGGAGTGGGAAATTCCCATTGCGGACAGCGCATCGAGTTCTTCGGTGACGCGCATGATGCCGATTTGCGCAGTCATGGCCGAACCGGAACGGCCGGCGACCAGAATGGCCGCGAGCAATGGCCCCAGCTCGCGAATAACGCTCAGGCCCAGAATATCGATGATATAAATCTCGGCCCCGAAAAGCTTTAGCTGCAGCGCCGACAGATAACTGAGCACGATGCCGATCAGGAACCCCACCAGCGCCGTAATGCCCAAAGCCCGAACGCCCGCCTCATAGATCGTGCCGGAAATCTCGGACCAGGGAACAGCTCCCGGATGCCGGAGCAAGTAAGCTATATCGAGAGCCAGCTGGCCTAGCAGTATGACCAGGTCTAGCAGCTGAAGCCGGAAACTCTCAATCGTTCGCTGCAGATATTGAATTATCAGGAATACCCGGGAACGCTTAGGCTTGGATTCCGTAAGCTGTTGCGATTGCCAGCGCTCGAACAAACGCTGATGCTCCGGCCGCATCCGGAGCGCCGCCGGCATCTGCTTCCCCCAATCCTGCCAGAGAATCAAGGCCGTGCCGCTATCGAGCACATCGACAGCCTCCATATCCCATTGCATACTTTTGTTGCCGGCCAATTTTTTGATTTTATGCCTCAACAGCGGCGCCATCGCCAGATTGCGCAGCGTCCAGTTGCCAGACAATCTGACCACTTTATCGCCATCCTTTTGCTTATGGACTTTCAGCAATGCTGGGGAGTCTGAACGTATTGCGGCATCAGTCATAAATAATTTACGGTAGCAAACAAAAAGTTTTCCTTAGCTACATACTATCCGAATCGATTATATCTTGCCTGAAAAGGTATGGCGTTCAGCTGAAGCTGGGGACTAAGCTCGTGCTCAGAAATGACTTTTACTTGTGTTTTACCTGTATCATAATCAATACCATGATTATGAACACAAGCCCCCAAGATCACGACTTTTTCTTTCAAGCCTATAATAAAAATTAACTTATGGATATAAAAAACACATCAGTCATACTATCCCTTTTTCTTGTTACAAGCCCCGCTTTCGCCATTGATCCGGTTTATGATGGACCCAACGGCATTCGAGCGAAGGTATTCGCTTCCAATTGTCTGGCCTGCCATACATCCAATCTGCCCGGCTCGGCGCGCAACGGCGCTCCGGCCGATGTCAACTTTGATACCTATGAGGCAGCGCTAAAGAAGGCTGAGCCCGCCATCGTCAAGGCCGTCGAACAGGGGGCTATGCATCCCGCCAACACCAGACCATTACTCAACGAAGAACAAAGAGCTGCCATGATCGCGTGGCAAAGCGCCGGCTTCCCAAAAACGGCTGTTTCCTCTTTTGACGGCAGTATTCTGACTCTCCCAGTCCTTGAAATCGGTGATCGCAAGGTCAAAGCCACGTTTAGATCAACCCCTCTCAAAAATAGCCCGACCGGTTACGGATTCATACTGGATAGCATTGGGCCAACCACAGCGGTTTCAGAGCATCCGGCAACTTTTGCTCCTGAAACCGGGCAAATGCATCTGCCTTCGGTAGAGTTGATGGAAAAAGGCGTCAGCCTGGGCGGCGGAGATGTTCGGATGACCTGGGTAACCGGTTCAGCGCCAATGGTATTTACCTTGGATAATCCCAGTTTTCCGACAATTTCGCCCCCGGCTACTTATAATTATAGCAGCGGTATTATGACCCTGCCGGTCGTCAATGTCGGAGACCAGAAGTTCCGTGCAACCCTGAAGCTAATCCCCCTCCTCACCAGCCCATCGAATTCCGGTTTTATGCTGGAAAGCGCTGAACTGACCACGACATCTTCAGAGGATGCCGCAACTTATAATCCTGAAACCGGACAGGTTGTCCTGCCTGTGATAAAAGTGATGCAAAACGGCGTCAGGCTGGGCCAGATGCTTACCGAAATGGAATTGGTGCCAGGCTCTAATCCGCTGCTGTTCAACATAACTGCCTCTACCGTTATGCCTGTAGCTCCATGGTATCCGGCAAGCCCGCAATAACTTCAGCATTATCGCCTTACCAATAAGGCCATGCCCTTATAAGAAAGCGGCGATAATGGTGAATGCTCTCCATTATCGCCGCTGTCCCTGAGGCGGGAAATTAGCACAGCTTCTTAAATACATGCGTCGGCCTGATGATGCTCAGTCCGAGATGGTGTGACATCAGTTCGTGGGGTAAATTCAACAGCGGCTTTCTATCTGACCAAAGTCAATATCATGTATGACTAAAGTCAATGTCATGATTTTTGGCGTAGGCTAACCTGTGTATTGCGACTTTTTAAAGCCTACACACAAAGGTGAACCAATGAATATAAAAAGTTCGTTGATCCTGCTGTTTTCTTTCCTTATCACAGGCCCCGCTTTCGCTATTGATCCGGTTTATGAAGGCCCCAACGGCATTCGAGAGCAGGTGTTCGCCACCAATTGTCTGGCCTGCCATGCCTCCCATCTGACCGGCTCGGTGCGCAACGGCGCTCCGGACGACGTCAACTTTGATACCTATGAGGCAACGCGACCGAATGCCGAGAGCGCCATCGTCGCGGCCGTTGAGGCAATGATAATGCCGCCCGCGGGTACCAAACCATTGCTTAACGAAGAACAAAATGCCGCCATGCTCGCGTGGCAAGACGCCGGCTTCCCAAAAGGCACCATAACCACTGCCGGCTCTACCGATTCCTCTTTTGACGGCACCCGATTAAGAATTCCGGTGGTCAATATCGGCAATCAAAAATTCAATGCCACCTTGAGGCTGATTCCGCTCGAAAGCAGCCCGACCGGCAACGGATTCGTGTTGGAAAACGCCGCGTTGACCCCGGCATCTTCCAGCAATCCCGCGACTGCCGACCCTGCGACCGGGAAAGTATTTGTCCCTTCGGCAGCGGTAATACAGAACGGCACCGATATAGGCACAGTGGCTATCCAGCTGACATTGATTCCGGGCTCTGATCCAATGACGTTCAGCCTGGATAACCGTTTGACGGTACCCACTAACGCCAGCTACTCTTTTAACACCACCTTTCTGAATCTGCCGGTTGTCATTGTCGGCAATCAGAAATTCCGCGCAAACCTGAGACTGGTCTCTTTGGGCGGCAGCCCCACCGGTATTGGATTCGTACTGGAAAGCGCCGTGCTGACCGGCGCATCTTCGGACACTGCCGCGACTGCCAACACTGCAACCGGATTAGTCACTATGCCTTATGTAGAGCTGATACAAGACGACATTATCCAAAGCGCGGTCCGAGCTGAAATGCAATGGGTACCGGGTTCCAATCCGTTACAGTTCATCTTGACCAGCTACACGCCTATCGCGCAATGAGCCCATCGAGCCAGCAATGAACTTGGTCATTGCTGGTTGTCTACCGATAAGACTATGTTTTAATCGATGAAGGACTTTCTATCTCAGGCATGAAATTGATTTATTTAACTTCAATCGCCGGCCTGGCGGCGCTAATGAGCTGTTGGTCATTGTCGCCGCTACCCCCTGAAACCGGAACTCAACAAAGCCTCTTAAATACATGCGCCGGCCTGATTATGTCCAGCCCGAGATAGGGTGACGCTCAACCGACGCAAGAAGTAAAGCTCATGCTCATCAATAGATTTTACCTGACTTAAATCAATGTAATGATTTTTTAAGTTAGATAATCTGAGAGCACGACTTTACTGCAAGCCCCAAAGGTGAACCTATGAATATAAAGAGCTCGTTAGTCTTACTGTTTTCTTTCCTTATTACAGGCCATGCTTTCGCTATTGATCCGGTTTATGACGGGCCCAACGGCATTCGAGAGAAAGTATTTGCCACCAACTGTCTGTCCTGTCATTCGTCTCAGCTGACCGGAACGGCGCGCAACGGCGCTCCTCCCGGAGTCAACTGGGATACCTATGAGGCAACGCTACCAAATGCTGATAATGCCATCACCAGGGCTGTTGAGGCAATGACAATGCCGCCTGCGGGTACCAAACCATTGCTTAACCAGGAACAAAAAGATGCCATGCTCGCATGGCAAAGCGCCGGGTTCCCGCAAGGAGCGACGGACACCCCCATCAATGCCACTTTTGATGGAACAACATTGAAACTTCCGGTGGTCGATGTCGGCAGCCAGAAATTCAATGCCACCCTGAGACTGATTCCGCTCACAGGCAGTCCGACCGGCGTTGGATTCGTGCTGGAAAATGCCGTGTTGACCACGGAGTCTTCGGATACTGCCGCGACTTATGACTCCACATCCGGAAAAGTACTCATCCCTTCGGTGGATGTGGTACAGAACGGCGCTGTCCAAGATCAGGTAACGAATATCGAATTGACATTAGTGGCTGGCTCTGATCCTATGACGTTTAACTTAGAACAAAGCGGCTTAGAGATTCCAACTGTCGCCTTTTTCTCTTATGACGCCAACAAGCTGGCAATACCGGTCGTCAATATCGGAGAGCAAAAGTTCACTGCAATCCTGAATCTCATCCAACTCCCAGACAGCCCGACCGGCCTTGGCTTCCAGCTGGAAGCCGCAGAGTTGACCACACTAACTTCGGACACTCCTGCGACTTATGACCCCGCATCCGGAATAGTCACCCTGCCTTTAATTGATCTGCAGCGAAACGGCGTCAGTGAAAGTCAGGTAAGCGCTGAAATGCAATTGGTACCGGGTTCCGATCCGTTACAGTTCAGCTTAACCAGCTACACGCCTATCACGCAATAATGCCTATTAAACCAGCAATGAATTTGATCATTGCTGGTTTTCTACCGATAAGGCATGAGGCTGATTTATTTAACCTTAGCCGCCTAGCGGCGACAATGAATTGTCTGTCATTGCCGCCGCTATCCCAGAATCCGCAATTCAGCATAACCTCTTAAATATACTATCCAGTTTCAATTATATTCGCCGGGATGATAGGAAGCCCTGCTGACGGTAAAAAATAAACTCATATTCAATACCGGCTTTTTATCTGATCAAAATCAATGTAATGATTTTTTATGTTAGATAGCCTGTGGTCAATTTCTATATCTCAGGCCTATATCAAGGGTGAACCTATGAAGATAAAAAGCTCGTTGATTATTCTGCTCTCTTTATTCATCACAGACTATGTTTTCGCTGCCGCAACGGTCGCACCCAACGCTTCCTTTGACGGTTTAACGCTGAAACTGCCAGTCGTTAATGTCGGCAGCCAAAAATTCAACGCCACCCTCGGACTCACTCTGCCCAACAATAGCCCAACCGGCTACGGATTCGTATTGAAAAACGCTGAACTGACTACGGCTTCTTCAAACAATCCCGCGACATTCGACCCTGAAACAGGGCAAGTGCTGATACCTTCGGTAGAGGTAACGCAAGGCGGCACCAGCTTGGGCACGGGAGATGCCTACTTGACGCTGATAGCAGGATCTGAGCCCATGCAGTTTATTTTAGAAGAGCCCGGCTTTCCGAATCTTTCAACGACAGCCTCCTATTTTTATGACACCACTACGCTGACCCTGCCGGTTGTTTTTGTCGGCACGCAAAAATTCAGGGCTGGCTTGAAGCTCATTCCGCTCCAGGATAGCCCAACTGGTCTTGGATTCGTACTGGAAACTGCCGAGTTGACCGCAACCAATTCAGACAGCGCCGTGAATGCTGATGCTGAGACCGGTCTAGTTACTCTGCCTTATGTAGAGATGATAAAAGACGGCGCCAGCCAGACCCCGGTAAGCGCTGAAATGGAATTGATACCGGGATCTAACCCGCTGCGGTTCAGATTACTCAAATACCCCCCCATCCAACAGTGATATGCCGGACCCGCATAAAACCTGAACATCGCCGGTTTTCTGCCGATAAGGCTATGTGTGTAAATAAGGTAGTAAGTAATGCAGGATTTTTTCTCACGCATGAGACTGGTTTATTTAACTTTAATCGCCGGCATAGCGGCGATAATGAGCTGTTCGTCATTGTCGCCGCCGTCCCTGAAACCGGAGCTCAATGCCGCGCAAAGCAATGCCCAGTATGTCGGAGCAAGTGTCTGTTCCAGTTGTCATGAACTTGAAAGCGGTCACTGGAGCCATACGGTTCATGCGCGCATTCCTCATCTTGCCGCGCCGGGCAATCCGAAAGTAGAAGGCTGCGAAACCTGTCACGGCCCCGGGTCCGAGCACGTATCGGGCCCTGCCGATAAATCGAAAATCATGGCGTTCACGCATCAGTCAGGCGCGACCGTCAGCCAGCAGAACTCCATGTGCCTTCAGTGTCACAGCGGCAAGGAGCGCATCGCCTGGCCGGGCTCGGTCCATCAAATGAATGACTTGAGCTGCAGCGATTGCCATAATCCGATGGCGCAGTTCTCGCAAAAAGGATTGCTGCGCAAGGACGGCATCAATCAGACCTGTTACAGCTGCCATCAGCAACAGCGCGCCGAGTTCAGAAAACGCTCGCACATGCCCTTGCCCGAAGGCAAAGTCACCTGCATCGACTGCCACAATCCGCACGGTTCGAACACCGACCCGATGCTGAAAGCCGATACGGTCAATCAGGTTTGCTATCAATGTCATCAGGAAAAGCGCGGCCCTTTCATCTGGGAGCATGCGCCGGTTCGGGAAAGCTGCCTGAATTGCCATCAGCCGCATGGCTCCAATCACGAATCACTGCTGGTCAGCACCAGGCCGTTCCTGTGCCAGACCTGCCATACCAACCGCGGGCATCCCAACGATTTGATGACGACCGCGAATCTGGCGTCGGCTTCCAATCCGGATGCGCGCCTCATCAACCGAAGCTGCCAAAACTGCCATGCCCAGATTCATGGTTCCAATCATGCCGCGGGCATGCTTTTCCATCGATAGCGAGGCGGCGATGCCGCCCGCTATCAGCGCAGGCCGCCGTACTGCTTTGCTTGTTGCATTACTGACCTTTACCTCATCGGCTATCGGCGCCGGCAATCCGCCCGGGAACAACCTCAATCCCACAGGCACCGATACGACCCGGATCAAATCCCCACAGGGGCTTTCCTCGGTCAAACAGAAACCTTCCAGAACGCCGAGCGGCCTGCTGTTCGATACGCCCTATGAGCCGTTAAGCTATAAAAAGCTGAATAACGACTGGCAATACCGGGGCAGCCTGGATTTCGGCTATTTATTCGGCAGCGGCAGAAAATCGTCTTCGAAATTCAGCGATTACAGCGACTGGCGCAACGGGCCTTTGCTCAATTACTTTTCGCTGTCAGGCTGGCAGGCGCGCGAAGGTTATTTTCTGGACGCGCAGGGCGGCGGTGTCGGGCGTGACGATCAGTATTATCAATTATCGACAGGCCAGCTCGGCACCTTCAGGATCAACGGCTTTTTCAACCAGACGCCGCATACCTATACCGACAATGCCGTGACGATCTTTCAGGGCGTCGGCAGCGAAAACCTGACGCTGCCTCTCGGACTCGTCCCCGGCCGCAACAGCAGCGAGCAAATCCGGCAGGTTCTGGCATCGGCCTACAACCCCGATCTGGGCATCAACCGGGAGGAAAGCCGCATCGGCTTCAACTATACGCCGACGCTGGGCATGAAATTTTTCGCCGATTTTTCCCATGAAACGAAAGAAGGTCGGCGGGCTTTCGGCGGCTCGTTCCTGCCGCCATTCTATGCCGGCGCGAACTCAGGCGGCATGGTGGAAACCATCGAACCCATCGATTACGTGACCAATGAAATACGCTCCGGCGTCAGCTATGCCGGCACGGATCTGGAACTTAACCTAAACTATACCGGCTCATTCTTCGCCAACGATAAGGGCCAGCTGACCTTCGACAATCCGTTTACCAACCTCCCCGGCACGAACTTTATCGTCGAGCGCGGCCGCTACGATTTATATCCCGACAACACCTTCCACCAGGTCAAAACCGATCTCGCCTACCGGCTGCCGATGCGCGGGCAGCTGACCTCGACCCTGTCCTGGTCGCGCATGTATCAGAATGATGACCTGCTCCCGTCGACCCTCAACTCGGGACAGACCTTTACCGGCATCAACATGGACCAGTGGAATTCAATCGCATCGCTGCCGCGAAGAACTGCCGATGCCGAGATTACCAACTGGCTGTTTCAACTGGGCCTGCAACTGGCGCCATGGGACCCTTTGACGCTGAAAGCGAAATTCCGCTATTACAACGAAGCCAATGACACAGACTATACGGCGTTCAACCGGCTGACCAACCAATACGGAATGATCCTTGAAGACGGCGCGCAAGGCGGCGAGGTTTTCAGGCCGGCAACGCCGCAAAGCCCGTTTCATTACCGCAGCATTCCCTTCTCGCAGAAAGTCATGGATTGGTTCTTCGATGCCGATTACCGGCTCAGCTACAAGACCACGGCCGGCTTCGGCTATCATTTTGAACAGCATGAACCCAGCTACCGCGAGCGCATCAGCACCGATGAAAACCATCTGAAATTCCATTTGTCGAACCGCTCGCTGTCCTGGACGACCTTGCGCCTGTCCTACGAATACTCGACCCGGGACGGCAGCGATTACGACTCCAATCCCTACGTACCCTTCTATACCGGCTCGCTGCCCGGCTTCAGATCGTCACTGACCGACGGCGCCACGCCGCTTACGCTGGCCGATCTCAGGAAATACGATCTGAGCGACCGACAGCAACACAGGATCAAGGCCCAGGCCAATTTTCTGCTGCGCGACGATCTGGATCTGATCGCTTCCGCCAACTGGACCAACAACGTTTATGACGTACGTTACGGATTGCAAAACGCCCGCACCATCTCAGCCAATCTGGAAGGCAACTATCAGCCTTCGTCCCGGCTGAATGCCTACGCTTTCTACAGTTTCCAGAAACAGCAAAGCCAGCTCAGCAATATCAACGACATCGGCATCTCGGCCGATCCTTATGCCGGCGGCGGCCGCTTTCCTTATACCGCGGCCTGGAAAGAATCCGTCGACGACATCAACCATATGATAGGGCTGGGATTCGGTTACCGGTTCGACCCGTTCGATATCGATATCCGCTACTCATATAACTGGGCCAATACTGATGTTGGCTATGATGCCGCATCCAATCTGGCTTTCGCCAATCCGGATGTCCGTAATCAGGCCATCGGCAATAGTTTCCCAATCATCAATTTTGACAGGCATATTCTGGAAACCAACCTGAGATGGAACCTGCGCAAGGACATATCGATGCGCTTCTATCATCGCTATGAGCATAACACCATACAGGACTGGCATTACGACGGCCTCACGCCGCTGATCGGCAATCATCTGTTTCTGAATGCGATACCGGAGAACTATGGCGAACATGTTTTTGGGGTGTTTGTACAGTATCGTGTTCAGTAACTGATGTTACGACGGGCACCCTTTCCCGGTTGCCGCGCCGAGCACCGGAGCTTTTAGCGTCGGTAGGCTGGGTTGCTAAACCCAGCATTTCGGCCGCCCATGCTGGGTTTAGCAACCCAGCCTACACAGGCTATTGCATAACCCATTCATTCAATTCTCACGACTCCAAATTTCACTTATTCCCCGCCACAAGCAACGGATACGGATTGATCGCGCCGTTATGGGTATAGATCCCGTAATGCAGATGCGGCGGCCCGCCTTTGGCATTGCCGGTATCGCCGACGTAGCCGATCACATCGCCTCGCTGGACGAGATCATACAGTTTGACAGGCCCGAAGCGGTCCAGATGGGCAAAGTAGTGAAGCTGAAGCCCTGGCCCCAATAATCTGACGTTATTGCCGCCGAGATGATTCTGCCCGATGCCGACAATCAGCCCCGAAACCGGCGCAAGTACCGGCGTACTGCGTTTGGCGAAAATATCGATGCCTTTATGCTCCCGGCCGCCGCTACGCGGATTGCCCCAGGAATCGGCGATCGCCTTGCGCGATACACCCTGCACGGGAATCGGCAATGCCGACGGCGCATCGGTTGTTATCAACGAGAACAACGCCTTGGGATGCGGGACCACCGTCAAGACGATGCCCAAAAGAAGTCCAAGCAGCACCAGCAAGGTAAAAAATATTCTCATAACCGACTCATGCCAAAGCATCCAATAAGCTGAATTTCTGAATGGGGAGACAGGCGTTCTTTCACATTCACAGCTCTCAACCCAAACAACACGCCAGATATTTTCTATGACAAACCTCGGGCCATTATTTCCGCTGCATCCAAAAGCCCAAACGGATTTTTAACGTTTTTTTTATGAATTTTCATTTCCTGACAAGGTCGAAAATCCGTCAAGCCCAAAACCATGAGTGAGGCATTTACCTTACCGCTTCGCATCGATAATTGAGTTCAGGAGTCTGTATTGTCATGATAGAAACTGATTCAAACACAAGCGTGATTTATGCACCGGGATTTCTCGCAGCTTAAAAACCGCAATGTTGACGTGCTGGTTTGCGGCGGCGGCGTTTATGGCGCCTGGACCGCTTACGATGCGGCCTTGCGCGGCCTGAAGGTCGCCATTGTCGACCAGGGCGACTGGGCCTGTGCAACCTCCTCCGCATCCAGCAAGCTGATCCACGGCGGCTTGCGCTATCTGGAATCCCTCGACTTCAAGCTGGTCAGAAAGACCCTGGCTGAACGGCAGATGCTGCTGAAAACAGCGCCGCACCGGGTCTGGCCGCTGCGTTTCGGCATACCGATTTATAAACACAGCCGCATCGGCTCGCTGCAATTAAAAATCGGCCTGCTCCTTTATGATCTGCTGGCCGGCACGGTGCCGAAAACCCAGACTTACCAATATCATTCTCATGCCGAATTCGCCGAGCGTTTCCCCTGCCTTGAGACGACCGACCTGGCGGCGGGCTTCACCTATTTCGACGCCCAGACCGACGATGCCCGCTATGTCCTGGAACTGATAGCCGGTGCGCAGAACAGCGGCGCAATTTGCCTGAACTATTGCCGAGTCAACCGTTTTCTGGAAAATGACGGCCGGCTCTGCGGCGCCGTCTGTCAGGACCAGGCCACGGGCGAGACGGCCGATGTCGGCGCCGCCCGGATCGTCAACACGGCCGGCCAGTGGTCGGCCCGCCTTCATGACAACAACCGCTACAGGCTCTCGAAAGGCGTGCATCTGGTCCTGCCGAAAATGCTGGAAAACGAAGCCCTGCTGCTGACCGCGCAAACCGACGGGCGCGTGTTTTTCATGATGCCCTGGTACGGGCTGACGCTGCTCGGCACGACCGATACCGATTATAGCGGCGATATCGAGCATGTGACGGTCGAAGCCGAAGACATCTGCTATCTGCTATCCGAGGCCAACCGCGTGCTCAGAACGGCAAACTGGACTGAAAACGACATCATCGGCCGATACGCCGGCCTGCGCGTGCTGAAGCCCAGCGACGAGCCGTCGCCTTCGGCCGTCAGCCGTGACTGGACATTAAAAATTGCCCCCGATGGCCTGCTCTCTTCGATCGGCGGCAAACTGACTTCGGCGCGTGAAGATGCCGAACATATTGTCGATGCGGTGTGCGAGCAGTTAGGCATCGGCACCGCCGGCCAGACCTTCGGCAAGCCTTTTCCCTGGCGCCCTGATACAGACTATGCGCAATGGTGCGCCGACGCTTCACACAAAGCCACGCATCTCGGCATCGACAACCTCAGCGCGCACTGGCTGCAGCGCCGCCACGGCAACCGGGCGCCGGCCGTCTTCGAGTTGTGCGAACAGGAGCCTGAACTGGCCCGACGCATAACGCCGGCCCTGCCGTTCATCATGGCCGACCTGGTTTTCTGCGCGCAACATGAAATGGTCGTGCATCTGGAAGATCTGCTGCGGCGCCGCCTGCCGCTGCTGATCCTGGCGAAGCTGACGCCGGCCGAATTACTGCGCCTGGCCTGCATCACCGCAGAGGTATTGGGATGGGACCGGGGCACAATGCACCATCAACTCGACACGTGTACCGAAAAATGGCTGCTTCATTGATTCCGACTATCGCGCTTGACCTGGGTACGACCGCCCTGAAGGCCGGCATACTGGCTGATAACGGCGAGTTCGCCGCCGTGCTCTCGCGCCCTGCACCGACCACGACGGGTGAGAACGGCATCTGCGAAAGCGACGCGCTGGCCTATCTGACCACCGCCACGGCATTGCTGGATGAATGCCTTGCCGATACAGGCGGCAACGCCAGATTGGGACTATCATGCCAGCGTTCTTCTTTTCTTATTTGGGACAAGATCAGCGGCCTGCCGATCACGCCGCTGATTTCCTGGCAGGACACGCGCGGTAAAGCAAGTTGCCAGGCGTTGCGACCGCAGGAACCGCTGATAAAAGACCTGACCGGCCTGCGCTTGACGCCGTATTATTTCGCACCCAAGCTGCGCGTCTTGCTGGAGGATCGTCCGCCGCTGCGCGAGGGCCTGGAGCAAGGCGAGCTGATCGTCGGCACGCTGGACTGCTTTCTGATCTATCACTGGTCGGGCGGCAACCGACATCAGACCGATGTCTCCATGGCGGCGCGCACTTTGTTGATGGATGTCCGGCAGGCGGCCTGGTCGCCGGTTTTATGCGACCTGTTCGGAATTGCCTTGAACTGGCTGCCGGCCATTACGACCTCTTCCGGCCTGAATCTGACGCTGAAAAACGGCTGCACGCTGCAAGCCGATATCGCGGACCAGTCCGCCGCCCTGATCGCCAGCCTCCGGCCCGACAGTGCGGAAGCACTGGTCAATCTGGGCACCGGCGGCTTCGTGGTCCGCTACCTGCCTGAACAGGAACCGGTACAGACGGACGGTTACCTGCGGACGCTGGTTTACAAGGACAACGCTTCGAAGACTCACATCGCCATCGAAGGCACGATCAACTCCATCGCCGCCGCGCTGGCCCCTTACCCTTACCGGGACTGCCAACTGGAGAATTTGGCCGAATCGGCACAGCTGTTCTGCATCTGCGAGCCGAGCGGACTGGGCGCGCCGTATTTTCGCGAGCTATCCGGCCTTGTCTTTTCGGCGCCTGTCGATGGTCTTGATGAACGTCAGATCGCTTGTCTGCTGCTGGAAGGCATCATTTTTCGTGTAACCCGCATCTTGGATGATTTCCGGCATAACTATGGCATAGACCGTGTTTATCTGTCGGGCGGCCTGTCCGAGGTGCCGGCGCTGCAGCAAGGCATAGCCGCATGCAGCCCGCTGGAGGTTCATAGCCTGCTGCAAAAAGAGGCGAGCCTGCTCGGCGCTGCTATCCTGGCTGCCGGTCTGCCGCCGGCTTACGCAAGAAAATCGGTAAAAGTATCGGCAACTGCCGATGCCTTGAAGAATAAATATCAACAGTGGAAAACCTGGTTTGATGCATGCCTTAACACGTGACATAAAGTTAACGAAGGGTGCGGCTGTTGACCAACCCGGCACAAACAACCTTCTTGAGGTATAGGGTGTGAATGCTTGGTATACTAACTGGAGCCGACTACCAGAAAACCATTTTAAAAAACAGGTTGAAACCAACATGCAAAAACCCATTCTTAATACCCGCCTGTTAGCCGCCGGCTTGATTATATCGAGTGCGCTAGGCGGTTGCGCGACCACGGCCAAGAACGGTGAAACCAGCCCGAACGATCCATTGGAAAGCTGGAACCGGGGCGCGCAGTCATTTAACGACGATGTCGATGATGTTATTTTAAAACCGATGGCAAAAGGTTACCTGTGGATAACCTCGGATGCCGTCGATGAAGGCGTGTCCAACTTTTTCAGCAACCTGAACGACATCGGCGTCACCGTCAACGATTTGCTGCAGTTTAAAATGCTGCAGGCCGGCATGGATGCCAGCCGTTTCCTGGTCAATACGACGGCCGGCGTAGTCGGAGTCTTCGATGTGGCCAAGCATATCGATTTGCCCAAACACGATGAGGATTTCGGCCAGACTTTGGGCTATTGGGGCGTTCCGTCCGGCCCTTATCTGGTGCTGCCGTTCGCCGGCGCCAGTTCGCCGCGCGATGCGGTCGGCCTGCTTGGTGATGCCCTCCTGAGCCCTTTGACCTATGCCTTTCTGCTCTCCGGCGGCATGGTCAATGTCGTATCGATGGCTTCCAGCGCGGTCGATGTTGCCGACACGCGGGCCGGCTTGATGTCGACCGAGAAAATGATCGACGAAGCGGCTGTGGACCGCTATGAATTCATCAAAAACTCCTATCAGCAGCACCGTGAATTTCTGGTCAATGACGGCAATGTCCCGATACAGGAAGCGGACGGCTTTGATATAGATAAAGAAGTCTCCGCCCTGGAGGATGCCGATAGCGCGGCGCCGGCAACGGCCGGGGCGAATGCGGCCGAAGTGAGCGCAGTCAAAGCGGCTCCTGACAATGCCGTCCAGATAACGCCGATTACCGATAGAGCCCCTGTTGTCACCCATACGCTGAAACTGGAGGATCCTAAGCAAGGCCGGTCGCCCAAGGCGGTGCCGGTGACCAAGCACTTCCTCGATTTGTCGGCTCCGGAGGAATAAGGCCATGCCCAGAGCACCTTATCCCGACAACTGGAGTGATATCGATACCGCACTCTATAAAAGATCGGTCAAGGTATTCAGCTCTGTCAAAAAAATGCTGAGCGTCAAGCTTAAGCTCCATGCCGACACCCAGGTTCAACAAGGCGATATCTTTTTATTCAACCATTTCTCACGCTTTGAAACGTTTATCCCGCAATATCTGATCTACGAGAAAACCGGCGCCTACAGTTGCGCCATCGCCTCCGGTGAATTCTTTCAAGGCGACACGGTGCTGGCCCGCTACCTGAGGAACGTCGGCGTTTTCCCCCATGATCATCCGCGCCTGTTCCCTCTGCTTGCCGAACAGATACTCCGCGGCCGCAAGGTCATCGTCTTTCCCGAAGGCGGCATGGTCAAGGACCGCCGGGTCATGGATCATAAAGGCCATTACAGCGTTTATTCGCGGCTGACCGGCGAAAGGCGCAAGCATCACACCGGCCCCGCCGTGCTGGCGCAAGGGCTGGAGGCCTTCAAAGCCACAATCCGCAATGCCTACACCGACAAAAACTATGATCAATTATTACGCTGGAAGGAAGACCTGCACCTCGACAGCCTTGATCAACTGCTGACCGCCGCGCTCAAGCCAACCCTGATCATACCGTCCAATATCACATTTTATCCGATCCGCTCCGATGAAAATCTGCTGTTGACGAGCGTCGAACTGTTCGCAGACGGATTGAATCTGCGCCAGACCGAGGAACTGCTGATCGAAGGCAACATCATGCTCAAGAATACCGACATGGATGTCCGCATGGGCGCGCCGGTCGATCCCTATAAAGTCTGGCACTGGTGGAACCGCTATCTGCTGGGCATGGTGGCTTCCGAATTCAGGACGCTCGACGAAGTGTTTGCACTGCATGCCAGGCCCAGGAACTGGAAGCAGAAAATGCTGGGCTCGTATTTCAAAAAAAGCGCCGCCGCCACGCGCAACCAGTACATGGAGGAAATCTACGCCAATGTCACGATCAATTTAAGTCACTTGGCCTCGACGCTGATCATGCATTGCATCGAGACCGGCCAGCAGCAGATCGAGCGCCAGCGTTTTTTCACGATACTGTATATCGCCGTCAAGCATTTGCAGAACAACACCAAAATCAACCTGCACAGGAGCCTTTTAAACCCGGCCGATTACAGCGATCTGATCGCCGGCACCAGCAAGCGCTTCGAGCAATTCATTTCTGTGGCGATCAAAAACGGGCTCATCCTCGAATACGAGGATTACTACCAGTTTCTGCCCAAACTGCAGGAAGAGCATGACTTTGACAACATCCGGCTGGAAAACCTGATCGCTGTTTATGATAACGAAGCCGAACCGATAACCGCTGTCCGCAAGACCATGATCAAGGCAATGGCCGAGTATGATCATGTCGACCCGCAGAAACTGGCCGCCTGGCATTTCGATGACGAACGCCGTGATTTGAGCTGGGAGCGGCATCTGTACAGCAAAGCCCATTTCGACGACATCAATGAGCAGGAAACGGCCACGGCCGATCCTATGCCGTTTTTCCTGCGGCCCGAACACGGTAACGGCATCGGCGTGCTGTTGATACACGGCCTGCTGGCAAGTCCGGCCGAAACCCGAAGCTATGGCGAGTATCTGGCAAAACAAGGCTATACGGTCATGGGCGTCAGGCTGAAAGGCCACGGCTCCTCGCCATATGCACTACGCGACCAGAGCTGGCGGGATTGGTACTCGTCCGTGCAGCGCGGCTTCAACATACTGAAAGCACACTGCAAGCGGATTTTCGTCACCGGTTTCTCCACCGGCGCCGCGATGGCGCTTAAGCTGGCATCGGAAAACCACGCGGAAATTATCGGCATCACAGCGATCGCCGTACCGCTGAAATTCATCAATTCGACCTTTATGCTCGTGCCCTTATTGCACGGCACCAATAAACTGGTCGGCTGGGTTTCGGCCTATGAGGGCGTCAAACGGTTTATCGAAAACGTACCGGAAAACCCGACCATCAACTACCGGCATACGCCGATCAGAAGTCTGTACGAACTGCGCCTGCTGATTGAGGACATGGATGAGGTTCTGCCACTTATCAATACCCCCGTGCTGGTCATTTATGCCGATCAGGACCCTATCGTATCCGTTAAAAGCGCGCAAGAACTCTTCGAAAAACTCGGGGCGCCCCGCAAGCAGCTCAAGATCATCAATGCCGACCGCCACGGCATCCTGTTGCACAACCTGGGCAACACTTGGGAAATGATCGATGACTTCATGGCCGGCCGCATCGATGAAACCAATAAAGATGAGTCAGGTCAAAGAAGAATTAATAAATTTAACCTGTATCCCTTGCCGGAATCGAGCCGCTAGAACTTAAGCCTATCCACTGGAGAAAGGATTATGAAAAACGTCGTTATTGCTGGGTATTGCCGGTCGCCGTTTACGCCCGCCCATAAAGGCCGCCTCATTAAAGTCAGACCGGACGATCTTGCAGCCCAGGTTGTCAGAGGGCTCATCGAGAAAACCGGCGTCAACCCGCATGACCTCGAAGACCTGATCCTGGGCTGCGCGTTTCCCGAAGGCGAACAAGGGCTCAATGTCGCCCGCCTGATCGTCAATCTGGCCGACTTGCCGATTTCCGTCGCCGGCATGACGGTCAACCGTTTCTGCGGCTCATCCATGCAAGCCATCCATATCGCCGCCGGCGCCATTCAACTGAATGCCGGCTCCGCGTTCATCTGCGCCGGCGTTGAATCGATGACGCGGATCCCGATGGGCGGTTACAACTACATGCCCAATCCCGCCCTTTTCGAGAAACTGCCCGAGGCCTATATCAGCATGGGCGATACGGCCGAAAATCTGGCCCGGCAATATGATATATCGCGTACCGATCAGGAGACTTTCGCCCTGCTAAGCCACCAGAAGGCTGCTGAAGCTCAGCAGCAGGGCCGGTTTGCCGATGAAATCATCCCGATCAGCACGCCGGACTCAGGCATCGTGGACCAGGACGGCTGCATCCGCACCGGTACCAGCATGGAAGCCATGGCGCAACTGCCTCCCGCCTTTCAGACCAACGGCAGCGTCACGGCCGGCACTTCGTCGCCGATCACAGACGGCGCCGCCGCGGTGCTGGTCTGCAGCGAAGAATACGCCGATGCGCATGGCCTCAGCAAACTGGCCCGGATCAAGTCGATCGCCGTTTCAGGCTGCGCGCCGGAAATCATGGGCATCGGCCCGGTCGGCGCCTCCGCCAAAGCTCTGCAGCGCGCAGGACTCGAGCTGGACGATATCGATATCGTCGAATTGAACGAGGCGTTTGCCGCGCAGACGCTGGCCGTTCTGAAAGCGCTGCCGGTTCCATTGCACAAGCTGAACCTGGACGGAGGCGCCATCGCGCTGGGCCATCCGCTGGGCGCATCGGGCGCCCGAATTACCGGTAAGGCGGCCAGTCTGCTGAAACGCGAACACAAACGTTACGCATTGGCCACGCAATGCATAGGCGGCGGACAAGGCATCGCGACCATTCTGGAGGCAATCTGATGGATATCAAAAGAGTCGCCGTCATCGGTGCCGGCGTCATGGGAGCCAGTATCGCCGCTCATATCACTAACGCCGGCGTGCCCGTTTATCTGCTCGACATCGTTCCCAAAGACGCCAGAAACCGCAATGCCATCGCTGAAGCGGCCATCAAGAAACTGCTTGAAGCCGACCCCGCGCCGCTGATGCACAAAAACAATGCGCGCCTGATCACGCCGGGCAATGTCGAGGATCATCTCAACTGGCTGGCCGATGTGGACTGGGTGATCGAGGCCGTCATCGAAGACCTGCAAATCAAACAATCGCTTTATCAGAAACTGATGGCCGTCTGCCGTAACGATTGCCTGATCTCCTCGAACACCTCGACGCTGCCTTTGGCGCTGCTGACGAAAGGCCTGCCGGAAAGCTTCACGCAGCGCTTCATGATCACGCATTTCTTCAACCCGCCCCGCTATATGCGGCTTCTGGAACTGGTGGCAGGCCCTCATACCCGGCCCGAACTGGTTGAAAGGGTCAGCCGCTTCGCCGATATCAAGCTGGGCAAGGATTGCGTGTTCTGCAAGGACACGCCCGGCTTTATCGGCAACCGCATCGGCATCTATTGGCTGCAATGCGGCCTGCTGGAAGCAATGGACCGGCATCTCAGCGTCGAGCAGGCCGATGCCGTCATGACGCCTTTCGGCATACCCAAAACCGGTATCTTCGGCCTGCTGGATCTGGTCGGCCTGGATCTGATTCCGCATATCCTGAAAGGCATGGAACTGGCACTGCCAAAGGCCGATGCCTTTCATCGGGTCAACCGGCTGCCGGATCGGATCGCCGGCATGATCAAGGACGGCTATACCGGCCGAAAAGGCAAAGGCGGCTTTTACCGGCTCAACGAAGCCAGCGGCAAGCGCGTCAAGGAAGCGCTCGATCTCGAAACCGGAACCTATCATCCGGCCGAAAAGCCCAAGACCGACGATCTGCATGAGCCCGTGGGCGCGATCGAGAAATCGCCCTTGCGTGCCCTGCTGTCAGGTTCGGGCCCCGCCTCGCTCTATGCCTGGCAGGTCTGGTCCAGGACGCTGAGCTACGCCGCGGGGCTGGTGCCGGAGATTGCCGATGACATCGTCGCCGTCGATACGGCCATGCGCGAAGGCTTCAACTGGCAATACGGACCGTTTGAACTACTGGACCAGATCGGCGTCGACTGGTTCATCGACAAGCTGCGCACGGAAAACCGTGAGGTGCCGCCGCTATTGGCTGCCGGGCGGCCCATGTATCAAGTCAGCTCAGGCCAGCTGACATTTGCCGATCCATCGGGCAATTACCGGCCGATCCGCAGAGCGGAAGGCGTATTGCTTCTGTCCGACGTAAAATTGCGGCAACCGCCCGTGCTGGTCAATCCGTCGGCCAGCCTCTGGGATATCGGCGACGGTGTCGCCTGCCTGGAATTTCACAGCAAGATGAACACGCTGGACATGGACACCATGACGCTGATCCGGCAGAGCATCGAAAAAGTCGGCAACGAATTTTCAGCCCTGGTCATCCACAACGACGGCGAGAATTTTTCCGCCGGCGCCAATCTGACCTTGCTGATGCAGGCCATTCACAACAGCGACTGGTCGGCCGTCGAGCAATTGCTGCTGCAGGGCCAGCAAACCTTTAAGGCCCTGAAATTCGCGCCTTTTCCGGTGGTCGGCGCGCCATCGGGGCTGGCTTTGGGCGGCGGCTGCGAAATATTGCTGCATTGCGACGCCATACAGGCGCATGCCGAATTGTATATTGGTCTTGTGGAAGTCGGCGTCGGCCTGATTCCGGCCTGGGGCGGCTGCAAGGAATACCTGCGCCGCTGGCTGAAGTTTCCCAAGCGGCCCGGCGGCCCCATTCCGCCGATTGTCAAGGCCTTCGAAACCATCGGCATGGCCAGGGTATCGAAATCGGCCATGGACGCGAAGGAGTTGATGTTCCTGGCGCACACCGACGGCATCACCATGAATAAAAGCCGCCTGTTGGCGGATGCCAAGGCCAAGGCGCTGGGACTCAAACAGGATTACCGCCCGCCCGAGCCCTGCGTCTATGCGATGCCGGGAAAGACCACCGGAATAATGCTCAGCATGGGCGTCAAAGCCCTGCATTTGCTGGGCAAAGCCACCGATTACGACGTCGAAGTCGGCGACAAGCTGGCCTATGTCCTGAGCGGCGGCGACGCCGACATCACGTCGCCGCTGACGGAAGGCGACATACTGGCGCTGGAACGGGAAGCATTCTTGCAACTGGTGCGGCAGCCCGGCACCCTGGCAAGACTGGATCATATGTTGAAGACCGGCAAACCGTTAAGGAATTAGACGCTAATAAATTGCGCATTGCCTGCTAAGTTTGCGGCGATGCGCATCTATACCATACCGAGGAGAACAACAATGCTCTGGTTACTCACCCTGCTCATCCTGCTGGGGGTGCTTGCCTATTACAAAATGTCGCTGCTGAAGTCGACGATCGCCATCGCCCTGCTGCTGAGCATTTATACCTTATTAAGCAATTTGCCCTTACTGAATGCCGTGTTATGGATAGGCTTTTTGTTTCTGGCCGTGCCGATCAATTACTCGCCGCTGAGACGGCAGATCATCACCGCCAGGATTTTCAAGCGGATGAAGGATGCGTTGCCGACCATGTCGCAGACCGAACGCGAAGCGCTGGAAGCAGGCAATACCTGGTGGGATGCGGAATTGTTCTCGGGCGATCCGGACTGGAAAGTGTTGCAGAACCTGCCGGCCGCGCGGCTGAGCGAGGAAGAGCAGGCCTTTCTGGACGGCCCAGTGGAAACGCTTTGCGCCATGCTCGATGACTGGGACATCACGCACAACCGCCAGGATCTGCCCCAAGAGGTCTGGGACTACATCAAAAAGCACAAATTCTGCGGCATGATCATTCCGAAGCAATACGGCGGCCTGGATTTTTCCAACACGGCGCATTCGGCCTGCGTCATGAAGCTTGCCAGCCGCAGCACCTCGGCGGCCGTCACGGTCATGGTGCCCAATTCGCTAGGTCCGGCCAAATTGCTGCTGGAATACGGCACCGAGCAGCAAAAGCACCATTATCTGCCGCGTCTGGCCTCGGGCGAGGAAATCCCCGCTTTCGCGCTGACCGGCCCGCATGCCGGCAGCGATGCCAGCGCCATGCCCGATACCGGCATCGTCTGTTACGACCAATTCGAAGGCCGGAGAGTGCTGGGCATCCGTCTCAACTGGGAAAAACGCTATATCACGCTGGGCCCGGTCGCCACTGTGCTGGGCATGGCATTCAAGCTTTATGACCCGGATAAGTTGATCGGTGACCAGGAAAGCCGCGGCATCACCGTGGCCTTGATCCCGACCAACACGCCCGGCGTCTCGATCGGCAGGCGCCACTTCCCGCTCGATTCGGCGTTCCAGAACGGCCCTAATTGGGGCAAGGACGTGTTTATTCCCATGGACTGGGTCATCGGCGGCGTCGAACAGGTCGGCAACGGCTGGAAAATGCTCATGCAGTGCCTGTCCACGGGCCGGGCCATTTCCCTGCCGGCACTGAGCGTAGGCACGGCGAAATCCGTCTGCCGCAATACCGGCGCTTACGCCCGCATCCGCAAACAGTTCAATCTGCCGCTCGGCGAATTCGAGGGCATACAAGAACCGCTCGCGCGCATGGCCGGCGAGACCTATATTCTCGATGCCGCGCGCCAGGTCACGACAGCCGCCCTGGACTACGGCAGAAAACCGTCCGTGATCTCGGCCATCGTCAAATACGAACTGACCGAACGCATGCGCCGCATCGTCAACGACGGCATGGACATCCAAGGCGGCTCGGGCATCTGCATGGGGCCACGCAATTATCTGGCCCGGTTTTATGAGGTCATTCCGATCAGCATTACCGTCGAGGGCGCCAATATCCTGACCCGCACGATGATGATCTTCGGCCAGGGCGCCATCCGCTGCCATCCGTTCATCCAGAAAGAAATGGCCGCCTTGCAGCAGGCGCCGTCCGGGCAGGCTTTGCAGCAATTCGACGAGGTTCTGCTCCGGCATATCGGCTTTTTCATGCATAACATGGCTGCCAGCTTCTGGCTGGGGCTTACCAATGCCTGTTTTTTGCGTGTGCCCGGCGATCGTATGACTCGACGCTACTACCGGCGGATCGCCCGCCTCAGCGCCAATTTCGCGCTGGTTGCCGACTTCGCTTTGTTTACCCTGGGCGGCTCGCTGAAGCGCCGGGAGAGAATCTCGGGCCGATTTGCCGATGTCCTGAGCAATCTGTATTTGTGCTCCTGCGTGCTCAAGCATTACCACGACCAAGGTTGTCCCGCTGACGATGCGCCCCTGCTGAATTGGGCCTGCCAGCATACCCTGCACCGGGCTCAGCAATCCCTGCTGGCCGTGCTGTGGAAGCTGCCGATGCGTCCAGTGGCCATACTGTTGCGCTTGATTACCTTCCCGATCGGCAAGCATTATGGGCCGCCCAATGACAAACTGGCGCATAAAACGGCCTCGCTGCTGCTTGCCGATACAGCGATGCGCAACCGCTTGACCGACGGCATTTACATCAACGACAACCCCGACGATGCAACCGGCCGCATCGAGGTCGCCTTTAAAGCCGTACTGGCGGCCGCGCCTGTGGAAACCAAAATCCGCGTCGCTCAACTGCACAAGCAATTGTCCAAAGGCGATCAGTCCCAAGTGATTGCTGAAGCGCTGGCGAAGAGCATCATCACGTCGCAGGAAGCGGACTTGATCGCTGCCGCCGAACAGGCCAGAATAGCCGCCATCAGCGTGGATGACTTCAGCCCTGAAGAGCTGACCGGCAGATTTACGCAGGACTGACGGCACCGGCCCCAGTTGTTTCCCAAAAAGATGCAATCAATAGAACGCATGCCCGATTATTTAACAATAATGACCAAATGTTGTACCATAATGATTAAACTGTCTTTAAATGCTGAGCCTCGTCTCAAGCTCGAGTAATCGGAGAAATAAATGCCTGTCAATGCTGATGATTTTAAGAAAGCGCTACAACAATGGGCCAGCGGCGTCACTGTCGTTACCACTCAATCTGAAAAATTCGGCGTGCAAGGCATGACTGTCACCGCATTCTCAAGCGTTTCGGTCAATCCGCCTCAAATACTGGTGTGCATCAATGATTCGGCCGATACCGGCACCGGTATCGAAGAAAGCCGGTGCTTTGCCGTCAATGTGCTGAATTCGGAACAACAGGGCGTTTCCAATCAATTCGCAGGCGGCAGCAGTCAGAAAGAGCGTTTTGAAAATACAGCTTGGGAGCCTGGCATAACAGGTTCACCCATCCTGACTGACAGCATCGTGTCATTGGATTGCAGGGTTGTTGAAAAAGTCCGCGCCGGCACGCACTGGATCATTATCGGCGAAGTACAGGATACGATTTGCCGTCCGGGCAATCCGCTGCTGTATTATTGCGGCAATTACCGGCAGCTTGCGTAAGCTGCTTTCATAGGCCGGGTTGACAACCCCGTCCGCCAATCCATCAAGCTATCCGCCGTGAAACACATCCGCTTTCGCGGCGGATAGCCATCCCGCCTCAATCTCTTTTATTCAACAGCCACAGCTTTTTGAGCTTTAACAACTTTCTTTTCCTGTTCAACTGAATGCACACGGATATCCCTTTGTGGAAAAGGAATCTCTATGTTGTGTTCGCGGAGGGCCTGCTCAAGCCGGACATGCAGATCGTGCGTGACAGGCAGCCGGTCTGCCAGTTCGGCAACAAAGATGCGAATGGAGAAATCCATCGCGCTCTCCCCGAAACCGACGAACAATACGCTCGGCTCAGGGTCCGCAAGGACCAGCGGCGTCGAGCGCACCGTGTCCAGCATGATTTTATGCGCCAGTTTGACGTCGGAGCCATAGGCGATGCCTACCGGAATCACCACCCGGGTGATCGCATCACTTAAAGTCCAATTCACCAGCTGACTGGTGATAAAGGTCTTGTTGGGCACGATCAGCTCTTTCTGGTCTCCATCTATGATCGTGGTCGCGCGCATTTGGATGCGGCTGACTTTACCGCTGACATTGCCAATGGTCACGGTATCGCCGACGCGCACGGGGCGCTCGAACAGCAGAATAATGCCGGATACCAGGTTGGCGAAGATTTCCTGCAGACCGAAACCCAAACCGACACCGAGTGCCGCCACCAGCCACTGCACCTGAGACCAGCTGCCGCCCAGCTCATTGGCAACGCCGAGAAAACCGATGGAGATCAGCACATACTTGGCCAGCTGATTGATCGCGTAGCGGCTGCCCGCGGCTACCGATAAACGCCTGAAGATCAATAACTCAACCACACCGGAAAAGTTGCGCACCGAAACGATGACGATAAAAGCATACAGTCCGGCCAGCAGTACATTGGTCATCGTTATCGGTTGATAGCTTTCCTGCCCTTCGACGATAACCTTGTGCTGCCAAAGCACGATGTTATCCAGGAACGAGAACGCCGGCAGGATGTTGCGCCAGATCATCCAGAAGCCGATCACGATGGCGAAACCGATGAAAACGTTCAGAAGTTTCGTAGTCTGGGCGTTTATTTTAGGGATATCGATCAGCTCTTCATCGGTGGGCAGCACTGGGTCTTCCGCACCCGCTACCGCATGCTTCGCGCCGCTGGCCGCAATCTTGCGTTTTTGCCGGACGTTCTTCAAGGCCAACTGCCGATTGACCAGCGTCAGCCAGCGCAAAACCATCTGGTGCACGATAACGGACACAAAAAGCAGCCGCAGCGTCACGATCAATTTCTGCTGCAGCTCTACTGCGCTCTGATAATAGCCGGCGACGGCAAAGCCGATCACGATGACAGGCACCAGGATGATGGCCGGATACCAGACATAGCGCAGCCGGGGCAGCCATCTGCCAGGCCAGGCTTCAATGTAATCCTTTATTAATCCTTTTGACGGATGAAGTGTCTTGCTCATAAACATGCCCAGAACCGTCATGACAGCAATGAGGGCCAGACGGCCGAGGCTATCGCTGTGGCTTGAAGATTGTGACGCCTCGGTCGCATAGATAATGAACACAGCCGGCAGGAGCACAAAGCGCATCCAGACAATCTGGTTGCGCAGCAAGCTGACTGTGCTTTTCTGCCACTGGAAATGCTTGCTCGCGATGCCTTTCGAGGCGAACAGGCGATAAAAAAACTCCAGAAAGAACAAGGGAACTGAAACGCCCAGCAACCCCGCCCCGATCGATTTGCTGAAATCGGCAAGATGGGCATGGCTGTTCAGAAACCAGCCCAGGTAATACAGAAACAGCGGCAACGGCAACACCAGAATCAGTGTGTAGCCCAGCGCCCGCACCGTATAACTGAAATTGTCCGTGTAAATTTTTTCGACTTTTTCGGAAACGGCTGCCAGCTGCTGCTTTGCCCAGTTCCTGGCCAATATGGAAACGGCCAGACCGAATACGGCAATGACAGCCAGAAACAGATTTTCCAAGGCGATGTGGGCGGTATCCTTGAGCGCAGCCAGCCAATTGAACGGTGACAGCAGCCACTGTACCGAATGATACAGGCCGACGATAAAATCCTGATTGATCGGTGGGGAACTGGGTACCCACAGCAGCCGTTCGTCCAGATAGACCGCAAAGTCATCGGCCTGCTTGATCATCTGTCGCCTGGCGAAATCCAGATCGCCCAGTGTGCGCAGATAGGTCGTATAGGCCACCGATAATTTATTCAGCAATTCTTTCTGTCTGTCCAGCAGCATGCGCAATTCGGCCTGAATCATCATGCGTTGGTCGGCCGGCAGCGCCGCATCGACCTGCTGCGCCATGATCGCCTGCAGTTCGTCATCAATATCGGCGAGCTTTTTCAACCGGTCTTCAATCTTGAATTGCTCAAGACTGACTAAAGCCGTCTCGTCCTGGATTGTCTGCGATTGCAGCGCAAACTGGCCATCGGTCGGCAGATTGCGCCGCTGCTCGCGTAATATTTTGCCCAGCGCGGGACTCAAGCCGGCCAGGCTGATTTTTTTTTCGGCGCTTTTAAAGTCATTGCCGATGTCGGCGGCTTGTTCATCCACTCTGTTTTTTTGTTCGCCGTATCTGTCAATCTTGCCGGTAATGAGCTGCAAATCCCGGCTATATTGGATGTTTTCGCGCGTGAAGGCTTGAATTGCAGGATGCTTGCCGGCGACCGCCTTTTCAGCCTGACTGAGCGCTTCTTGCACCTCGCGCGCTTCCTGCTGCCGTCTCTCGTTGACCAGATCTTCTATGGCAGCCACAACCGGCACCAGCGCAGCCTTCTGCATATTCAGCAGCTGTAATTCGGCTTTGAGCTGTTCCACTCTGGCCGGATTGCTGATCGCCTCGATATCCAGCATTTTCAGCTCAGCCGTGCGCGACTCGATCAGCGTTTTCAACTGCATCTGCCAGGCTTCTGTCTCGAGCTTTGAAACAGCATTGCCGGCGGGTACTTCCAGCTTCTTCTGCGTCGATTCAAGATCCTGTTTTGCCGCTACGATTTCTTCCCTTATGATCTGCGGGCGGCTGTTTTGCAAAACAAGCTCGTTTTCCAGGTTTTTTATTTGCTCATCCAGACTGCTGATTTTCCCTTTTTCAAGAATAAGCCGCTGTTCCAGCTCTTCGATGGGTATGTTGCCGAAATCCTCGATTTTCTGTTTGGACAGCCTTTGCTGAAACTGATCAATGTCTTTTTGCAGTTTTTTCGTTTTATCGGGGGCTTTGCTGACAGCCTCCTTGAACCCGGCCGTCTGGTTATTGAATCCTTCGGTATTGGCCAGATTATCCTGCGCAGACTGATAGAGCTTGAGCACATTCGTTTTCAAGGCGGCATCCAGGTCTTGCCGCGCATTCAATGAATCAATCTTGGCCTGCAGCGCATCCGAGGTAATGCTGGAATTGCTGTTTTTTTGTCCCGTATTTGGCGGAGATGCCTTTTTTTCAGCCCAGGCGGGAGACGATCCAAGGCAGAGTATCAGCAATAAATACAGTAAATTATGAGCCATTGAGCTGGCAACGGCGCGAGAATCCATACTTTTCATGAAGAATTATTACAGCTAGGAGAGAATGAATAGGAGGTCATAACATCTTAGAGCGAGCGACATGTTTCATTTTGTAGCGCGTTCTTTAACCATTTTACCAGAAAGCTCGTCATTATCAGCCCGACTTCGAGTCACTATTTAAAATAGAGCGATAGTTTGCAAAACATTAGCACAGTAGGTTAGGGAAGCGCTGATTAAATCCTACCGTGAGATAATAGCTGGGTTCACCTTCGCCAGACTGATTGCCCATGAATACGCCGACCCAAACCAGCTTTGCAGACCTTGAGTACAGCCACAAAAAGCGTCAAAC
>Ga0208265_100047_pt1 | contig 165359 bp, 143 predicted proteins | sample LakWasMet44_HOW7_2_FD_183882 | JGI IMG/M metagenome (GOLD analysis project Ga0208265, IMG submission 183882) | Freshwater sediment methanotrophic microbial communities from Lake Washington under simulated oxygen tension - Sediment Metagenome... | ecosystem: Environmental > Aquatic > Freshwater... | reverse complement strand
AACGGCAAACTCATTGTCTGCGCCGCCATGCGTAAGCTCATTCATCTGGCTTTCGCTATCTTGAAATCCGGTAAACCTTTTGATCCTAATTTTTCCCTTGCATAAGCAAGTTTAAGACGGTATCTACGGGACTCGCGCTACTTGGTTATGCGTACAGATGCTTAAGGAGTTTTAGTCTACTTTTGAAGCGACTGTAATGGCTAAAACGTAACTTAGTTTTAAATCCTCTACCAAAACATTGTCTAGCTTTTGGATTATTTGACCAGTCATTTTCAAACAGTTTTTCGAGAATTTTCTGACATTTGGGATTTAGGCTGGTTAGTTTGGGAATATAGGCATCTGGGAAGTATGGTATATCGGCAAATAACTTGCTTGCAGCAATACGATAGACTATCAGGTCTGGATTAAGAATCTTCGCGAATCCCGATAAGGCTGATGAACATTTTATAACATAGCCGCATCTTGATAATAATATACAGTCGACAAGTGCGCGATCTGCTTTGCTTGTTTTGTGTTTACTTTCTTTAAAAAAATCAATTTTACCAAGGTTAGTAATGCTTAAATCAGGCAGCTGTTGTCTGGTTTTTTCGACAAAAGAATATTCATCGGTTGCTATAAATAAATGGGTAACTTCTAAATGGTTTTTTAAGAAATCTGTAACCAGAATGAGTAGGTCTTCCTGAGAAACCGGATTAGTGTCCAGATGTGCTTGGTTTTTATCCGTTCCGCGATAATGAATGCCCAGAGTATTTGGCGGTAAACCAATCTGATCAACTATTTGCAGGGTTCTTTCAGGTATTTTGAAGTAGGAAAAAAAAAGCTTGTGTAAATAACCCCAATCATCACCTAATGCATATGGATGTGCATCCCTTAATAAATTGAAGCTAATTTCCCGATAGGTTGTGGTATTAGGTGTATAAGCCAGATCCAGAACTCCTGGAATGACGGTATATTCAGGTTGTTCGCCATACAACATGGATTTAATATCCCATGCAGGATAAATGGATTTTTTTTCCAAATACGGCAGCAGTTCAAATGTCCAAAGCAAAATCTGCCCAAATAATCCTTCCGCTAATTCGGTTGGCGTAGTGGTGATTTTCCAAAAATCATTAATAGGTCGTTTAGATTCGGCACTTTTTTCAAAATAGCTTGGCATAATCGGCACCTTGATAATTGTGTAGGCTGAGTGGGGCAATGAGAAACCCAGCAATGACAGGCTAACTGGGTTTACATTATCGTTCCAACCCAGCCTACCAAAAAACCTATGCTACACACAATAGCCGTTGGAGTGTGGTCTTCCCTCTATTCCGCCCCGAACATCGCGGCTTTTGGTGAGATTTGCCTGACAGGGGCGCGGCAAGGATTCTGCTTATTTTCGGAGGGCCAAGGATAGCTCTTCCGAAAAAAACCTCGCCAAAAGCGACAAATTTGCCTGGAGCAAATTTGAGCAGCCGATAGGCTGACCCGCAGGGCGAAACCATGGGTGGTTTTCGTAAAAGCGCAAGGTTAAGGCGGAATGTCGGGTCGCCTATTCCAAACATTCGTCGCGATAGCGACACCAAATTGTTAAAGAGCTGATGAGGAACAAACCTCGATCATGGAATACCCGAGCCGAAAGGCTTTGAATGTCGGGTTACGCTCTATATCGAGCTTTTATGCCCTTGGGTAAACCCAACCTGCATATTTTGAAAACTAGGCGTGTCCCGCACCACAAACCTTCTCCAAATCAAATCCCGGCGGCTGACTGGGCTCGGCGGCCAAAATCCGGGAAAACTCCTGGCCATATTCAGCCCAATCCTTGATGCCGGTAACCACGCCCAAATATTCGCCGCCTTGTAAAAACACCAGCGATGGCCAACTGGTAAAGCGGAACCGGGCCTGTAATTCCCGTTCAATGGACTTGGCAATCACCGCGCCTTGCAGCTTGCCGGCAAATACCTTCAACAGCTCCGGCAGAATCACCGCCACGTCGTGGCTTTCCGGAAACATCACCGGGTCGTTGGCGAAAAACAGCACCACGTTACGATGACCGTGGACAAACAAATCGTAACTATCGGCATCCAGCAGCGGCAGGTCGTGGCGGGTTTGTAGTTGTTCCAGCAGGACTGTGCTCATGTTCTTAAAAATTCCGGTAGTTCGGGTTCCCGGTCGACCAGGTCTGCGAATAAATGGTTTATGTCGGTTTCGCCCTGCATCGCCAGGCGCATGGCTTCCAGGGCGTCGGCGATCTGCCCGGCTTTTTCGGCGCCGATCACTTCCCGTGCCGCATCCAGAAATACCAGCAGCCAGGTGCCGGGCGCTTGTTCGCCGACCAGCATCATGTCGACCAGGGTTTGCTGGCCGCGATAGACGCAGACAGCCGATTCGCCGCGCGCTTCGATGACTTGCATGGGTATGCCGATGCACATCAGTATTTTCCCCGGTAGTCGACATCGACTTGCAGGCTGGGACTATCGGTGGGCCGTGGTGGGCGTACTTCGAATGCTTCGGATTGCAGGATGCGTTCGTCGCCGACTCTGCAAGCCAGTTCGGCGGGAGGACGTTCCTGTTCGTAGCGCTGGATGTTTAATGCCGGGTCGGTCAAATCGATGGCGGTATCCACTGTTTCGGCGCTGACGCCGAAGGCTTGCAGATACCTCAACGCCATGTCTATTGCCGGCTGGATTTGCGCCTTGACGCCGGGCCTGAGGCTGCCGCCGTAGTCGTCCAGTTCTTCCGGTTGTACGCCGATCAGCAATAGATGTTGCGGGTATTGGCCGAGCATTTGCGCGGTCGCCAGCACTTCCTGAAAGCCGGTTTGATGCAGACTCATTTTTTTGGCGCCGAGGAAATTGGGCACTTCGTCGTTTTCGACGCGCTTCATGGTGGCCGGCGGCAGGCCGTAATCGACGGCGTCGAACACGATCAATACCTTTGCCGCCTGTACATGCTCGACCAGATACATACCCTGGGTGCCTCCATCGAGCACCTGGACGTTGTCCGGGAAACGGTAGTGCTTTTGCAGGCGTTCGACGACACGTACGCCAAAGCCTTCGTCGGCCCATAGGACGTTGCCGATGCCAAGCAGCAGGATTTGGAGCGGTTCAGCCATGTTCAATGCGCATCATCCACTGGTTTGTCATCCTTGAAGGTGCGCCAGCCGGTCACTATGGTCGACAACAGGCTTTGTCCGGACAATTTATCCTCGCGCACCGCCACATAGATATGAATCAGCACGAAGCAAACCATCAGCCACATCGCCAGATGATGCCAGCTATGCACGCTCTGGCTGTCGCCGAATAAAGGCAGCACCCAACTGCTGAACAAAACATGAGACCAACTATTGGCACCGGCGCCTTCGCCGTATAGCGCAAAGCCGGTAACGATCATGAATAGTAATCCCCAGACAAATACGAAATGCATGGACAGAATCGCCAAGGGATTATGGCCGATGTATTTACGCGGTTCTTTCACCAGGAAAGCGTACCAGAGCAGTTCGTGCCAGACGCCTTGCCAGAAATGCATTTTTAGCAAAGGCGGCAGGAAGATTTGCCGTGCGTGTTCATTGCCGGCATAAGCCCAATACGCTCTAAACAGCAGCGCGATGGCGATCAGGTAGCCGGCGGCGAAATGCGCGAAACGGATATAGCCCATCAGGAAATGCTCGGAAGCTTCGCCACCCACCGAAGTTAGTGGCGCGGCGATTAAATAGCCGGACACGACCAGCGCGACGACCAGCAAGGCATTCAGGCTGTGCCACAGACGTACCGGAATCTCGTAGACATAGACGGGAGGCGTGGGTTCGCTCATCTTGCTCTCCGGCGGATATAGAAGAACACCGCCAACAGGGCCGCCAGGCCTAAACCCGGTAGATATGGCAGCCAGACGCCAAATGACATTGCCGTATGTTCCAACGCGTGAGTCAGCGCATCGACCGCCGGATGGCTATGGGCTTCGGCGTTGCCGGCAATCAACATCAAAATGGCTATCGCTAAATATTTGTTCATGTTTTCTCCTAAGCGACAGGACGAATGAATTCGCCCCCTACATTGGTTTATCTCACTTTAACGGTGGTCAACTCGGTGCCGTCCGGGCTGATTACATGGGTGGAACAAGCCAGACAAGGGTCGAAGCTGTGCAGCGTACGCAGAATCTCCACCGGTTCCTCGGGGCGCTCGACCTTGGTGTTCATCAACGCGGCTTCGAAGGCGCCGATGTTGCCTTGCTCGTCGCGCGGCGAACCGTTCCAGGTGGTTGGTACCACGCATTGGTAGTTGGCGATCTTGGTGTTTTCGATCTTCAGCCAGTGGCCCAAGGCGCCGCGCGGGGCTTCGGTGAAACCGACGCCTTTGACGCTGCTCGGCCAGGTATCCGGATCCCAGCGCTCGACATTGGCGGTCGCCAAGTCGCCGGCCTTGATGTTGGCGATCATTTTGTCCATGAAGTAACGCATCTTGCCGGCCGCCCATTGCGACTCCAGGCCGCGCGCCGCGGTTCTGCCCAGGGTCGAGAACAAGGCGGTCATCGGCACGTCCAGGGTTTTCAGCACGAAGTTGATCTGTTCGGTGATTTCCTTGTTGCCTTGGGCGTAGCCGACCACGTAACGTGCCAGCGGCCCGACTTCCATGGCGTGGCCGCGCCAGCGCGGGGCCTTGATCCAGGAATATTTGGCGCCTTCGTCCAGTTCCTGGATGTTGGTGCGGTCGCCCTTGGTGTTGGAGCCGAGCTTGAAATTGGGTTCGGTAATGCCGTCCCAGGGATGCAGGCCGGCCGACTCGTTGGGGTACTTGTACCAGGAGTGGGGGATGAATTCCTTGATTTGCTCGGGGTCGGTCAAGTCCACTTCATGGACTTTGCTCAAGTCGCCGTTGATGATGGCGCCGCGAGGCATCAACAAGTTGCCGGCCGAATAATCGTTGGCCTTGTCCGGAATGTCGCCGTAGGACAGCAGGCTTTGGCCGGAGATGCCGCCGCCGTACATCCAGCCCTTGTAGAAACCGGCAATCGCCAGCAAGTCCGGAATGTAGACTTGGTCGATAAAGGCAATCGTCCTGTCGATCAACGACGACACAAGATTTAGCCGCTCCATGTTGATCGCGCCGTTGGCGCCGACGCCGTCGATGTTGATCGCGCAGGGCACGCCGCCCACCAGCCAGTTTGGATGCGGGTCCTTGCCGCCGAAGATGGTGCGGATTTTCATGATGTCTTTTTGAAAATCCAGGGCTTCCAGATAATGCGTCACCGCCATCAAATCCGCTTCCGGTGGTAACAGGTAGGCCGGGTTGGTCCAATAGCCATTTTTGAACGGGCCGAGTTGGCCGGATTCGACGAACTTCTTCAGCCGGTTTTGAGTGTCGCGGAAATAACCCGGCGAGGACTTGGGATTATGCGGCGAAATCGATTGCTGCAAGGCCGAGGTGGCGGCAGGATCGGCCTTCAAGGCGTTGACCGGATTCACCCAATCCAGGGCATGCAGATGATAGAAATGCACCAAATGATCCTGTACCTGCAAGCTAAGCTGCATCAGGTTGCGGATCGAGTTGGCGTTTTCAGGGATCTGGATTTTCAATGCATCTTCCACCGCCCGTACCGAAGTCAGGGCGTGGGTGCCGGTGCAGACGCCGCAGATGCGTTGCACGAAGGCCCAGGCATCACGAGGATCGCGGCCTTTCAATATCACTTCCAGGCCGCGCCACATGGTGCCGCTGGACACCGCGTTGCGGATGATGTTTTCCTCGTCGATGTTGACTTCGCAACGCATGTGGCCTTCGATGCGGGTCACCGGATCGACCACCACGCGGCGGCCGGCGTCGTTTAAATGAAATCCGTTGGGGGTGTTTCTGACTGTCATTGTTGATCTGCTCCAGGTTGTTTGGCGCGCTTCAGGGCCGTCAGGCCGGCATGCGCGGCGATGCCCGCACCCACCGCGATTGCGGCAGTGCCGCCGACCGCGTCGGCATTGGCTTCGATGCCGAATTGATTGATGTCGGTGAGGCGCTCGTAAAAGCTGCCTTTATCCCAGAAACCGTCTTCGGAACAGCCGATACAGCCGTGGCCGGCCTGAATCGGAAAGGAAGTGCCTTCGTTCCAGCGCACCGTCGAGCAGGCGTTATAAGTAGTCGGCCCCTTGCAGCCCATTTTGTATAGGCAATGGCCCTGGCGGGCGGCTTCGTCGTCCCAATGCTCGACGAACTGGCCGGCGTCGAAATGCGGGCGCCGGTAGCATTTGTCATGGATGCGCTGGCTGTAGAACATCTGCGGCCGGCCCTGTTTGTCCAGGGTCGGCAGTTTGTCGAAGGTCAACAGATACGCCACCACGGCGGTCATTACCTCGGCAATGGGTGGGCAGCCGGGGACTTTGATGATGGGTTTGTTGGCCAATCCGGGGACTTTATGGACCGGCGTGGCGCGGGTCGGATTGGGCTTGGCGGCCTGCACGCAACCCCAGGAGGCGCAGGAACCCCAGGAGATGATGGCCTTGCAGCTTTCCGCGGCGTATTTCAATTGTTCGACGAAGGGCTTGCCGCCGATGATGCAGAACATGCCATCCTCGGCCAGCGGCGGATTGCCTTCCACGGCCAGGATGTAGTTGCCTTTGTATTTTTCGACGATCTCGGTGACGATGGCTTCGGCGTTATGGCCGGCGGCGGCCATGATGGTGTCGTCATAATCCAGAGACAGCATCGACAGAATCACGTCTTTCGCCAAGGGATGCCCGGAGCGGATGAAGGATTCCGAGCAGCAGGTGCATTCCAGACCATGTAGCCACAACACTGGAATCCGCGGCTTGGTTTCCATGGCGTGGGCGATTCTCGGCGCAAATGCCGGACTCAAGCCCAGCGATGCCGCAGTCAGGCTGCAAAATTTCAAAAAACTGCGTCGGGTGATGCCTTGCCGCCGCATGACATCGTAGAAAGTTTCATTCATTCCGGGTTCCTCCAGGCTAGTCCGGGCGCTCGGCGCCAAAAATGCGCTGGTTGAATTAGAGCAATCTCCGTGCCGGATGAAAATTAACCATGGATTTTCTGAGGGTGAATCGGCGGTAACGGCTGGTCTGTGTGGGGTATGTGGTTAATAAGTTTTCGATTTGTAATGAAATTGAAACATTAGTTGGCTGTTTTGGGTGGCGAGAAGTGGGGGCGGGGAATGATTTCCCACTTCCCTCTTTCCACTTTCTATAACAAATGGTGCGAGAGCCGAAGTGTTTTACAATATCCGGCCTTTGTTCGGTGGAAACGTAGGTTTCCGTTTCAGCCAACTATCAGCTTGCCGGGCACCTCGCGGCCGAAAACGCTTAAACCTTTCGTGAAGATATGAAAAATACCGCTATTCCCGCCTCGAGATTTTCCGTGGCGCCCATGTTGGATTGGAGCGACAGACATTGCCGCTACTTCCACCGTTTGATCTCCAATCACGCCTTGCTTTACAGCGAGATGGTCACCACCGGCGCGATTTTGCATGGCAACCGGGAGCGGCATTTGCAGTTCAATTCGGAAGAGCATCCGGTCGCCTTGCAGTTGGGTGGCAGCGATCCCGCCGATCTGGCTCTGTGCGCGAAAATCGGCGAAGACTACGGCTACGACGAGATCAATCTGAATATTGGTTGTCCCAGCGACCGGGTGCAGAACGGCCGTTTCGGCGCCTGTCTGATGGCCGAGCCGGCGCTGGTGGCCGAATGCGTGGCGGCGATGCGGCAGGCGGCAAGAGTGCCGGTGACGGTAAAGTCGCGGATAGGCATAGACGATAAGGATTCTTACCAAGAATTGGCACATTTTATTGGCACGGTGGCCTCAGCCGGTTGCGAGACGTTTGTCGTGCATGCCCGCAAGGCTTGGTTGTCGGGCTTGTCGCCCAAGCAGAATCGCGATATTCCACCGCTACGCTATGACGTGGTGTTGCAGCTGAAGCGGGATTTTCCCCGGCTGAATATCATTATAAATGGTGGCATTACCACGCTGGATGCTGCGCTGGAATTATTGAACGACATCGATGGCGTGATGTTGGGCCGGGAGATTTATCACAATCCTTATCTGCTGGCCGAGGTCGATGCGCGGATTTTTAACGATCGGCATCCGATAAAATCCAGAAAGGAAGTGATTCTGGCCATGATTCCCTATGTGGAACGGCAGTTGCGGGAAGGTGTGCGCCTCAACTGCATCGCCCGACATCTGCTGGGACTGTTTCATGGCGTTGACGGCGCGCGGGCCTGGCGGCGGCATATCAGCGAAAATGCCAATAAACCGGGGGCTGATCGGCGGGTGCTTTTGGATGCCTTAGAATTTACAGGTTGATGCTGTATACTCAGCCAATTTTTTATTTGGGGGCGGCGATGGAAGAGTATTTTTCCAAAATTATTGAATCGATAGGCGAGGATGTGACTCGGGAAGGCTTAGTCGATACGCCGAAACGTGCCGCCAAGGCCTTCAAGTTTTTGAATAACGGTTACGAAAAAACCTTGGAAGAAGTGCTGAACGGCGCGATTTTTGAGGCCGATACCGAGGACATGGTGATCGTCAAGGACATCGAGCTATATTCCCTGTGCGAACATCATCTGCTGCCTTTCATCGGCAAATGCCATATCGGTTATCTGCCGCAAGGCAAGGTGTTGGGGCTGTCCAAATTGGCGCGTATCGTTGACATGTATGGCCGCCGTCTGCAGATTCAGGAAAAATTGACCCGGCAAATCGCGACGGCGGTGGAAACGGCGATCAATGCCCGAGGCGTGGCGGTGGTGATTGAAGCCAAGCATTTATGCATGATGATGCGCGGCGTCGAGAAGCAAAACTCGGTGATGACTACGTCGGTGATGACCGGGATTTTTAGGGAAGAAATCAGTACCCGCTCCGAATTTTTGAATCTGATTAATCGCTAAGCATCATGTCCGAACGGCTTACCCAAAAAACCGGCGTGTTGCTGGTTAACCTGGGTTCCCCCAGTTCCACCAAGACCGGCGATGTTCGCCGCTTCCTGCGCGAGTTTCTCGGCGACCCCAGGGTGGTTAATCTGCCCCGGCCCTTGTGGTGGCTGATTCTCAATCTGTTCGTGCTGCCGTTCCGGCCGCGTAAATCGGCGCATGCCTATAAGCAAATCTGGACCGAGCAAGGCTCGCCGCTGGTGGTGTTTACCCGGCAATTAACCGAAAAGCTGGCAAAACGTTACGGCAACGAGCAACGGTCAATCGACTTTGCAATGCGTTACGGCAAACCGACTGTTGGCGAAAAGCTGGAGGCATTTAAAAAACAGGGCGTGGAGGAAATTGTTGTCCTGCCGCTATATCCACAATATTCCTCGACGACCACGGCCTCGATTTTCGATGTGGTTGCCGAGCAGTTCGTCGGTTGGCGGCACATGCCTTCTTTGCGCTTTATCAGCGATTATCATCAAAGTTCGGCTTATATCGAGGCGGTGGCCGATTCGATCACGCGGCACTGGCAAAGCCACGGGCAGGCGGAGTTGTTGTTGATGTCGTTTCATGGCTTGCCGGCTAAACTGACCGAATGGGGCGATCCGTATTTTTATCACTGCCGGACCTCCGCGGGCCTGATTGCGGAAAAATTGGGTTTGAACGACAAACAGTGGAAACTGGTGTTTCAATCCCGCTTCGGCAAGGCCGAATGGCTTAAACCTTACTGTGTGGAAGTGTTACGGGACTTGCCTAAACAGGGCGTCGAACAGGTCGATGTGATTTGTCCGGGATTCCCGGTAGACTGTCTGGAAACGCTGGAAGAAATTGCATTGGCCAATCGGGACATTTTTATCGAGGCTGGCGGCAAAAGTTATCGCTACATTCCGGCGCTTAACGACAGCGATGCGCATGTCGAGGTGATGGCCGATTTAATCAGAACCGCGCGCTAACAGTGCGGCGTATAAAACCGGGGGAGGCAGCATGCAACAAAACATCTTACAAAGCTGGAACGATGAATGGCCGGCGGCGCGCTCGAGCAAGCCGTTGCCGACCGGCGAGGGCGTTATCGATCAGGGTGCGTTTAACACCATAGAGGTGGACGAGCTGTTCGATAACGTCAATTGCGCCAGTACCGTGGCCGGACAAACGGTGCTGTACCGCTCGCTGACCCAGCCCCTGGATAATCTGGAAGCCATTGCCGCCAAACAGGCGGCGGTGCGGGAAATTCGAGACAATCCCGATGTGCGGGCCAATGTGGAAAACATCGTCGCCAATGCCGCTGCTGCCGAAAAACGCCTGTATGTGTTGTTGTTCGGCGAGTTTCTGGGCGGTTTCGGCACCGCCCGCGAAGATAATCAGATCGAAGGCTACGGCTACAAACAATACGTGCGCGGGGTGCGTTTCGTGTTGAATCTGGTGGAGGCCATCTACAATTCCGGCACGCCGCAAAGCCCTTATTTACAGAGCGTTTTCAATAAGATCGGCAATTTTTCGCACAGCAACGAATATTCCTTGATGGTCGGGCCGGTCTACAACAGCGAGAAAGGCCTGCAGAGCAAGGAAGAGCGCAAGCATTCCCTGTCGCCGGCGACTATTTTCCGTCCAACCTTGTTCAAGCCGATGTTGATAGCGATCATTGTGGGCTTGTTGTGGGGATTTACCCAAGTTTTTCCGACCGACATTTTTAAATTCACCAGGGATAGTATTTCGATAGCCTCGGTGTTTTTTCTGCCGCTGGCGCTGGCCTATATTCCGGTAATCGGCGGCTACGACCGCGACAACTGCATCATCCCGTTACGCAATATCTATAAGAATTCGCAGGCGCTCGGCGATTTGCTGGATGGCCTGGGGCAGCTCGACGAGTTGCTGGCTTTTATCAAGTACGCCGAACAATACGGCAGCGAGATGATATTGCCGGACATGCATGACGGCGAACGGCACGGCATCAAACTCAGCGCCGCCAAAAATCCGGTTTTGGGCAATAAAAACCTTAATTATGTCGGTAACGACTTTACGATGGATGAGGAGAGGCTGGTTTGCGTGACTGGTCCCAACAGCGGCGGCAAGACCGCATTCTGCAAAACCGTCACACAAATCCAGTTACTGGCGCAAATCGGTTGCTATGTGCCCGCTCAATCGGCCGAATTGAGCGTCGCCGACCGGATTTTCTATCAGGCTCCGGAGATCAGCCATCTCGATGATGGCGAAGGCCGCTTCGGCACCGAACTGAAACGCACCCGCGACATTTTCCTGGCCAGCAGCGCTAAAAGTCTGGTGGTGCTTGACGAAATGGCGGAAGGCACTACCTTTGAGGAGAAAATGCAGTCGTCGATCGATGTGTTGGACGGTTTTTATCGCAAGGGCAACAGTACCATCCTGATCACCCACAACCATCAACTGGTCGATGTGTTTGTGAATCGGGGCATAGCCGTCGCCAAGCAGGTGGAATTCGCCGACGATTTGCCAACCTTTAGATTAATCCCCGGTATTTCCAGGGTCAGCCACGCCGACCGGGTGGCGAAGAAGATCGGCTTTTCCAAACAAGATATCGATAACTATCTGGCAAAAACAGCATGAAAATAGGTACGCCTTACAGCGCAACCGCCACCAAAGCCTTGTTATTGGGCAGCGGCGAATTAGGGAAGGAAGTGGCTATTTCCTTGCAACGCTACGGCATCGAGGTGATTGCTGTCGACCGTTACGAAAACGCCCCGGCAATGCACGTGGCGCATCGCAGCCATGTCATCGACATGACCGACGCTGCGGCAGTCAAGGCGCTGATCGCTGCCGAACAGCCCGATTTCATCATTCCCGAACTGGAGGCGATAGCCACCGAGGCCTTGGCGGAAATTGAACTGGAAGGCGGCTCGACGATAGTGCCCAACGCCAGGGCGATTCAATTGACGATGAATCGCGAGGGCATCCGGCAACTGGCGGCCGAACAGCTGGGTCTGCCGACCTCAAAATACGCTTTTGCGGAAACCTTCGAACAGCTGCAAGCCGCCGTCGACAATGGCATCGGCTATCCCTGCTTCATCAAGCCGACCATGTCGTCCTCGGGTAAGGGCCAGTCCATGGTGAAAAGCGCCGATCAATTGCGGATGGCCTGGGATTACGCCAAGGCCGGCGGCCGCGCCGATACCGGTAAGGTCATCGTCGAAGCCAAGATCGATTTCGACTTTGAAATCACGCTGTTGACGGTGCGAGCCTTGAATGCCAGCGGCGAAGCGGAAACCTATTTTTGCGAAGCCATCGGCCATCGCCAGGAGAGCGGCGATTATCGGGAAAGCTGGCAACCGCAGGCCATGAGTTCCCAGGCGATTGCCTTGTCGCAGCAGATCGCCGCTAAAGTCACTCAGGCGCTGGGCGGATTGGGCTTGTTCGGTGTGGAATTGTTCATTCAGGGCGACCAGGTCTGGTTCAGCGAAGTCAGTCCCCGGCCGCACGATACCGGCATGGTGACCATGGTCAGTCAACGGCAAAACGAGTTCGATCTGCATGCGCGGGCGATTTTGGGGTTGCCGGTGAATACCGCATTGGACAAGACTGCGGCCAGTGCGGTGATATTGGGTGGCATCGACAGCAAGCAGGTTGTTTATCGCGGCCTGGATAAGGCGCTGGCCGTGGAAGATACCGACATTCGGTTGTTCGGCAAGCCAGAAGCCTTTGCCGCCAGGCGCATGGGGGTGGCGCTGGCAACAGCGGATGACGTTGCTCAGGCCCGCAAAAAAGCGGTCGCGGCCGCAAGTCTGATTAGCGTCGGCGCGGCGAGTTGAAACTACCGGGTGGGACTGCGATGAAATCACTGTTAACCGCCATATTAATGTTATCTGTCGCTGCCGATGTTTTGGCCGATATTTTCAAATATGTCTCTCCCGACGGCCGGGTTTATTACACGGATGAGCCGAAAAAAGGTTTCGATTACCGGCTGATTATCCGTACTCGTCCGCGTACTTACGCCAGGGACGTGAAATTCATGTCCGGCAATAAACTTAAATACATCGATATGATTGCCAAGGCGGCGGCAAAGCATCAAATGGATCCGAAATTGCTGCATGCGGTGATTCAGGCCGAATCCGCGTATAACGCCAATGCGGTGTCTTCGGCAGGGGCGGTGGGTTTGATGCAATTAATGCCGGATACCGCGCGCCGCTACGGTGTAATCGATCGCCGCGATGCCGAACAAAATATCGACGGCGGCACCCGATATCTCAAAGACTTGCTGGCGATGTTTAACTCCAATCTGAAGCTGGCCGTGGCTGGCTACAACGCAGGGGAAGGGGCGGTGATGAAATATAATAATAGCGTGCCGCCGTATCCGGAGACCCGCAATTATGTGCAGCATGTGCTGACGCTTTACGGTAAAGGCTGATTCATGGCTGCCGCCGCGGTGAAGGTTTTGCTGTCGGGTGCGACGGAGCTATTCTCTTTGCCCGATATTTATTTCCAGCTTAGCGAAATGATCCGCGATCCGCGCTATTCGCTGACGGACATCGGCAAGGTGATCGCCAAGGATCCCGCGCTGAGTGCCAGGTTGCTGCGCCTGGTGAATAGTCCATTTTACGGATTTCAGTCTCGGGTCGACACTATTTCCAGAGCGATTACCGTAGTCGGTGTCGACGACCTGTACCATTTGGTGGTTGCTACCTGTGTGGTCGATCGTTTCGATGAAATTCCCAGCGAGTTGGTCGATATGACCGCCTTCTGGATGCGTAGCGTGAATTGCGGCATCGTTACCCGCTTGCTTGCCAAACAAAGTATGGTGCTGCACAGCGAAAGGCTGTTTTTGGCCGGATTGTTGCACGATATAGGCTCTCTCGTGCTGTACCAGAAGTTGCCGGAAGAATCGCTAAAAGTGTTGCAGGCGACCGGTCGCAACCGGCGCTTGCTGGCTGACTTCGAGCAGGAGATTATCGGATTTACTCATGCGGACGTTGCCAGGGAGTTGATTAAAGCCTGGGGCCTGCCCGAGTCGTTGTCCGAGGCAATCGGCTGTTATTTGCGTCCAAGTTCTGCGCAAGTACATAAATTGGATGCATATCTACTGAATATGGCTTCGCGATTGGTTGACGGAAGCGGGCAGGGTATTCCTGTCGAAGATACGGTTGCCGAGTTTTCGGAGCATACTTTGGCCGTGGTGCGTTTGAATCGGGCTCAGGTGCTTGATGTCATGGAGCAGGCGGCGATTGAGTTTTCGGAAGTGTTCGAGCTGATGGCGCCCAACAAAAAATTTCACTAAATCACTTCAACCCTGAATTCGGCGAGCAGTTTCGTCAGTTTAATCAACGGCAAACCGATCAAGGCATTGGGGTCGTCGCCTTCAATCTTCGAAAACAGTGCGATTCCCAGGTTTTCCGATTTAAAACTGCCGGCGCAATCGAAAGGCTTTTCCAGGTCGACATAACGTTCGATTTGCCGGTCGGAAAGTGTTTTAAAATGCACCGAACAGATGTCGATGTCGCTAAGTAACTGGCCGGTTGCACTGTTCAGTACGCAGATGCCGGTATAAAACCGTACCGATTTTCCCGATTGCGTTTGCAGTTGCCGGATGGCCTGCTCGCGGCTGCCGGGTTTGCCAAGAAACCTGCTGCCCAGAGCAGCAACCTGATCGGAGCCGATGATTAGATGGTTCGGATAAGTTGCGGCGATGGCCTCGGCCTTGGCTTGAGATAAGCGCATCGCCAGTTGTTGAGCGGATTCGCCGGAAAGCGGCGTCTCGTCGACATTGCTGCTGCAGCCTATAAAGTTGAGATGCAGCTTGCGCAGTAACTCGGCGCGATATTGAGAGCCTGAGGCAAGGACTAAAGGAAGCATGAGCCTTGTGTGATTAAGTATGTGTGTTTGACGCAACAGATAGTTATCTGTATTATTGTACAGTTATGTCAGACAAACTGCCCGACCTTATCGATCCTTTGATGCTTGCCGAAAGGCGGAGCGTGCTGTCGGGCGCGATAAAAATAGCCGCGCTTGAGCGTTTGTCCGATTTAGTCGCCGAGAGCGATGGTTGTATTGAAGTCGAAGTGGTGTTTTCCAAGGAAGGCAAACGCGCGGTCGTATCCGGCCGCATAATAACCACGCTGGCGATTGAGTGCCAATCCTGTTTGCAATCCATGCCGTGGCCGCTTGATATTGCCTTTAAGCTGGGTGTGGTCTCTTCTCTGCAAGAGGCGGACCGGCTTGAAGTCGATTGTGAGCCGCTGCTGTTCGATGGCGAAAAGGTGTCGCTGAATGCCTTGGTCGAAGACGAGATTCTGCTGGCATTGCCCGATTATCCGAAACACGGATATGACTGCATCAAACGCCGCAGCTCGGAAAACAGCGATTACGACAAACAAAATAGCCAACCCAAGGCGGAAAACCCTTTTTCTGTTTTAGCCAAACTTAAAAAAACTGGAGAGTAAAAATGGCAGTACAAAAGAGCAAAGTATCGCGTTCAAGACGCGGTCAACGTCGTTCACACGATGCATTGGTCGGCAAAACCCTGGCACAGGATCCGTTGACCGGTGAAACCCATCTGCGTCATCACATGACTCCCGACGGTTTCTTCAAAGGTCGTCAAATCATTGCCAGCAACAGCGACGAAGATTAATCTTTTCAAGTCCATATCCATGTAAAGCCGACGCGTGATTCTGCTGTTGTCGGCTTCTTCCGACTACAGGAGCTAATCCTAAGCGTGAGTGTAACTCTATCAATTGATGCCATGGGTGGGGATTTCGGTCCTCAGGTAACGGTTCCCGCAGCACTGGCCTGTTTAAGAAAAAATCCGGATTTAAAATTGATCATGGTTGGCGACGAAGCGGTTCTTAGCGGACTGTTGTCGGAAGCCATGGTGTCTTTTAAAGAGAGGATCAGTATCCAGCACGCCTCTCAAGTGGTCGAAATGGATGAAACGCCGCAAAAAGCCTTGAAGAACAAGAAGGATTCTTCGATGCGGGTGGCGATCAATCTGGTTCATCAAGGCCTGGCCGATGGCTGTGTCAGTGCCGGTAACACCGGCGCTTTGATGGCAACCGCGCGTTTCGTGCTGAAAATGATTCCAGGCATCGAAAGGCCGGCGATTATATCCACGCTGCCCTCTGTTTTCGGACATACCCATGTGCTGGATCTGGGCGCCAATGTCGATTCCAGTGCCGAGCATCTTTATCAGTTCGCAGTGATGGGGGAAGAGGTCGTCAAGGCCGTCGAGAATATCGACCGGCCGAGAATCGGCTTGCTCAACATCGGCGAAGAAGACATGAAAGGCAACGAGCAGGTTAAAGCCGCGGCAAAGTTGCTGGAAAGCTCCGCCTTGAACTACATCGGTTATGTCGAGGGCAATTCCATCAATGCCGGCACTGTCAAAGTCGATTTGATCGTCACCGATGGTTTTGTCGGCAATGTGGCGCTGAAATCGATCGAAGGCGCGGCCAAGATGATAGCCTTTAAGCTCAAGGCCAGTTTTTCGCAAAACCTGCTGACCAAGTTGGCCGGCCTGATGGCTTATCCGGTGTTGAAGCTGTTTAAGGACAGTATCGATCCGCGACTATATAATGGTGCCAGTTTTATCGGTTTGCGCGGCCTGGTGATTAAAAGCCATGGCGGCGCCGATGCGTTGGCATTCGAAACCGCCATACGTCTGGCGGAAGTCGAAGTGGCGAAAGACTTGATACGCAAGATCGGTGAAAAAGTTGAAAAAGCCCTGGAACAAAAGGTGATGGCATGACGCGTTGGGCAAATGTGATTGGTACGGGCGGTTATCTGCCCGAGACAATCAGAACCAATCACGATCTTTCGGAAATGGTTGATACCACCGATAGCTGGATTTACGAGCGCACCGGCATTAGAAGCCGGCGGATAGCGGCCGACGACGAAACGGCATCGAGCATGGCGGAAATTGCCTCTCGGCAGGCCATAGACATGGCCGGCATAGCTCCGCAGGAAATCGACCTGATCATCGTCGCTACCGGTACCCCCGATCGGGTTTATCCCAGCACCGCCTGTTTGTTGCAGCAACGCTTGGGTATTGAACGCTGTGTGGCCTTCGATATACAGGCAGCCTGTTCGGGAACCATATTCGCCCTCAGTATTGCCGATCAGTACATCAAAACCGGTTTTGCCAAAAAAGTGTTGGTAGTCGGTTCCGAGGTTTGCTCACGTATCGTGGACTGGTCCGACCGGACTACCTGCATTTTGTTCGGCGATGGCGCCGGTGCGGTGTTGCTGGCGGCCTCCGAACAACCGGGAATCCTCTCTACCCATATTCAGTCCGACGGCGGCTATGAGGATTTGCTGTATTGTCCTAATCCGCAGGTTGCGGCTGTCGCCACTCAAGGCGAAGCCGGCTATATCAAAATGCGCGGCAACGAAGTCTTCAAGGTTGCCGTCAATACCCTGGGACGTATCGTCGATGAAACCCTGGAAGCCAACGGTTTGCAGCAGTCCGACATCGACTGGCTGGTGCCGCATCAGGCCAATACCCGCATCATAGCGGCCACCGCCAAAAAACTGGGCATGTCGATGGATCAGGTGATTTTGACGCTGGAGACCCAGGGCAATACCTCATCGGCCTCGGTACTGCTGGCCTTTAACGAAGGGGTTCGCGACGGCAGAATCAAGCGTGGACAAATGGTATTGATGGAAGCTTTTGGTGCCGGGTTTACCTGGGGTTCGGCTTTGATTAGATATTAGTAGGACAGACATGAACGAACAAAATTACAACGTAGCCTTCGTGTTTCCCGGGCAGGGTTCGCAATCGGTCGGCATGCTGTCGCAGATGGCGGATGTTTATCCGGTGGTCAAACAGACCTTCGAACAAGCCTCCGACGTCCTGGGTTTCAAACTATGGGACTTGGTCGCCAATGGCCCCGAAGCCGATTTGAATCAGACTCAAAATACCCAGCCTGCCATGCTGGCGGCCGGTGTCGCCGTATGGCGGGTTTGGTGTGAAAAAACCGAGAAGAGACCGGCCTGGATGGCGGGGCATAGCTTGGGCGAATACACCGCATTGGTTTGTGCCGGTTCCATTGCTTTCGAAGATGCCATCAAGCTGGTGGCCGAACGCGGCCGATTGATGCAGGAAGCCGTGCCGGCCGGTGTCGGCGCCATGGCCGCCATTATTGGCCTGGAAGACCATCAGGTCGTCAATACCTGTGCAGAAGTCGCCAACGGGCAAGTCGTTGCCGCCGCCAACTTCAATGCCCCCGGTCAAGTGGTGATTGCCGGCGAAACGGCCGCCGTCGAACGGGCGATGGAAGCCTTGAAGGCATTGGGTGCGAAACGCGCGCTTAAATTGCCGGTCAGCGTGCCTTCGCATTGCGCATTGATGGAAGCCGCGTCCGACAAACTGAACGAGATACTGCAAGGCATCAAAGTCGAAATGCCCAACACCACGCTGATCCACAATGCCGACGTCAAATCCCATGGTTCGCCGGAAGTGATACGCTACGCGCTGAAGGAACAATTGTTCAAACCGGTACGCTGGGTGGAAAGCGTGAAATTCATGCACGAACAGGGCGTGGCCGGCTTTATAGAATGCGGACCAGGCAAGGTGTTGATGGGTTTGAACAAACGGATTGCTCCGGATGCGATTCACATGACCATGTTCGATCCGGAATCATTAAACAACGTTTTGGAGCAGTTACATGGATAAAAAAGTCGCCATCGTTACCGGCGCTAGCCGCGGCATTGGCCGGGCCATTGCCGAAAAACTGGTCGCCGACGGCTTCTTCGTGATCGGTACCGCCACTTCCGACAACGGCGCGGAAGCCATCTCGGCTTATCTGGGCGCTAACGGTAAAGGTTATAAACTCAATGTCGCCGACGCCGCCGACATCGAAGGCTTTATCAAAGCCACCGGCGATGCCTACGGTACGCCGGCGGTGCTGGTCAACAATGCCGGCATCACCCGCGACAACCTGTTGATGCGGATGAAGGACGAAGAGTGGGACGATATTATCGGCACCAATCTGACCTCGGTTTTCCGGATGAGCAAAGCCGTGCTGCGCGCCATGATGAAAGCCCGTTACGGCCGCATCATCAATATTTCTTCCGTCGTCGGTTCCACCGGCAACGCCGGACAAACCAACTATGCGGCCGCCAAGGCCGGTATGGTCGGCTTTGCCAAATCGATGGCCAAAGAGGTCGGTTCGCGTGGCATTACGGTTAATACCGTGGCGCCCGGTTTCATAGACACCGACATGACCAAGGAGTTGTCCGAAGAGATCAAGACCGCGCTGCTGGGATCGATTGCACTGGGCCGACTAGGCCAGCCGGAAGAAATCGCTCATGCCGTGTCTTTCCTGGCCTCCGAGCAGGCGTCCTACATCACCGGCGAAACCCTGCACGTCAACGGTGGCATGTATATGCCGTAAGTTCGTGGATCGTTAGTATCCTAAAAAACCGGCCCCGGCTTTCCGCCGCGGCCGGTTTTTTGTTGCTAACGGTAGGGGCGAATTCATTCGCCAAGTATGCTCATTTTTTCTCATCCGCTTCCTTGGCGGTAAACTCTTTCGCCAGCGTGGTAAATTGCCGCAATTGGGCGTCGATCTTGCCGTTAAAAGATTCCGGCGGGTATTGGCCCTGCTCGTCGGCCGAACCCACTTCCATGTCGCTCAACAATTCCAGGGCTTCGTCCACGCTGCTGACCGCGTAAATATGAAATTGGCCGGATTGCGCGGCATGCACTATATCCCAGCGCAACATCAAGTAAGGGATGTTGCTGGCAGGGATGATCACGCCTTGTGTGCCGGTCAGGCCTCTGGCGGAGCAGATGTCGAAGAAACCTTCGATTTTTTCATTTACCCCGCCGATAGGCTGCACTTGGCCGAGTTGATTGACTGAGCCCGTCATCGCCAAATCTTGACGCAAGGGTACTTGTGCCAACGACGATAAAATTACGCACAGTTCCGCCAGCGAGGCGCTGTCGCCTTCGACCTGGCCATAGGATTGTTCGAATACCAGGCTGGCCGCCATCGAAAACGGGCTGTTGCGGGCATAGCGGGATGCGATGAAGCTGGACAAGATCATCACGCCCTTGGAATGTATCGCGCCGCCCAGTTCGGTTTCGCGCTCGATGTCCACCACTTTGCCGTTGCCCAAACGCGTGGTGGCGGTGATCCGCGACGGCTGGCCGAAGGCGAATTCGCCCATTTGCAAAACCGACAGACCATTGATTTGTCCGGCGACCTTGCCTTCGGTAGCGATCAGCACCGTGCCGCGTTGAATGTTTTCGTAAAGCCTTTCGCGCACTCTGTCGAGCCGGCGGGTTTTCTGGTCTATGGCCTGTTGTACGTCATTGTTGGCGATCTGGTTGTGGGCGTTTTCGGCGGCCCAGTAATCGGCTTCTGTCAATAAATCCTTGATGCTACGCAGATGGGTCAGCAGTTTCTCGGCATCGCCGGCTAATCGGGCGCTGTGTTCGATAACCCGCGCCACGGCCGATTGATTGAGCGGCCGCAGCTTTTCGCGGCGGGCGATGGTTGCCAGCATCCGGGCATATTCCAGACTGTTGTTTTCCCGTTTAACGCTGCCGGCGAAATCGGCGGCGACTTTGAAGAAATCCTGAAATTCGGGATCGTACAAACTCAGCAGGTAATAAATTAAGGGGTCGCCGAGCAGGATTACCTTGACGTTAAGCGGTATCGGTTCCGGTTCCAGGGACGAAGTGCTGATCAGGCTTAGCGCCCGTTCCAACGATTCGATGCGGATCTCGCCGGCCTGCAGCGTACGTTTCAGGGTTTCCCAGGCATAGGGTTGCAACAGCACTTTGCGGGCGTCGAGTATCAGATAGCCGCCGTTGGCCTTGTGGAAGGCGCCGGGCTTGATCATCGTAAAGTCCGTCACCAAGGAACCCATGTGTGCCTGATGGTCGATACGGCCCAACAGATTGCCGTAATTCGGCAAATCCTCGCAGATCACCGGTGCCGATCGCTTGTGGCTCAAATCCACCATCAGATTGACCTGATAGCGTTTGAAGGGATTGGGATCCTGTGGCAATTCCATGAAGGAAATTACCTTGTCGCTATGCGGAATAAAATCGCGGACGTGCTCGATGATGTCTTTTTGCACCGCGTTCAGATAATTCAGCACCGCCTGATGTCGGGCGTATTTTTCCTTGAGTTCGTCTATCGAGTGATTGACCGCCAGTTCCGCGACTTCCTTGTTGAGTGCCTGGAGTTTGCGCTTGGTTTCCTTACGCCACAGCGGAAATTTTTTGATGACGTCTTGTACCCGCTCCTGCAAATCCAGTACCGTGTCATGGAATTTATGCTGGCGGTCCTTATCCAGTTTGTTGAATTGCTCCGGCGTCAGCGCTTCATTATTGTCGTCGGCCGGTAAAAATGCGTAACCGGTGGCGGTTTCGGTGAAAATGATATGTGCCTGTTCGGCTTCTTCGCGTAGTCGGTCGATTTCCCGAATTTCCCGTTGCCGGGATTCGTTTTCCAGTTCGCCGGCTCGGGAGCGGTATTCGTCGCCGTCGAATGCCGCCGGAATGGCGATGCTCAGCTCGTCTATCAACTCGGCCATATCCAGTTGAAACCCCCGGCCCTCGCCGGGCTCCAGCCGGATGGCGGTGGGTTTGGCGGAATGCCTGAAGTTGTGCACATAACACCAGTCGGATGGCACCGGCTGGCGGTGAGCCTCGTGTTCGGCCAGTTGCTTGACGGTGGTTAATTTTCCGGTGCCGTCTGGCGCCATTGCAAAAATGTTGTAGCCGCTTTTCTGCAGGCGAATGCCGAATTTGATGGCCTCCATGGCCCGTTCCTGGCCGACGATGATGTCGATGTCTTCCAGTTCGTCGGTGGAGGTGAATTTTAATTGTTCAAGATTGCAAGGCTTGTAAAGCTGCGATGGCGTTAGCGGCGCTTTTTTCATACATTAAATCCTTGTGTGGAAAAATGTCGTTTTATGGTTTTAAACCTGTTGAAACCGGTTCCAAAAATTAGAGCTTATCGGGGATGCCAATGAATACTGTGCAAAGCATGTTGCAGGATATTGAAATGGAGGTCAAATTCACCCATGCAATGACCGGCAAAAATGCCCTGATGCCGAGCGTGATGGCCGCCATGAAGCGGGTGCCTCGCCAGGATTTCGTTCCAGAGGAATGTCAGCCGCGGGCTTTTTATAACGGCCCATTGCCGATCGGCAAAGGCCAGACCATTTCGCAGCCTTTCATCGTCGCCTTGATGAGCGATTTACTGAATCCGCAACCGGAGCATAGCGTGCTGGAAATCGGCACCGGTTGCGGCTATCAGACTGCAGTGCTGGCCTGTCTGGTGCGGCAGGTCTATAGCGTCGAAATCATCGAAGAACTGTCCGTCGCCAGCGGCGAGCGCCTGGATAGACAAGGCTATACCAATGTCGAACTACGCAGCGGCGACGGTTATAACGGCTGGCCGGAGCATGCGCCCTATGACGGCATTATTGTCACCGCCGCCGCGCCGCATGTGCCGCAACCGTTGATCGATCAATTGCGAGTCGGCGGCCGTCTGGTTATCCCGGTCGGTTATCCTTATAGCTATCAGGAACTGAGGGTATTGGAAAAACAAGCCGAGGATAAAATCGAAACCCGCTGTGTTTTGGCGGTAAGCTTTGTGCCGTTGACCGGTAAACACAGTACGGATACTGCTTACCGAGACGATGATTTTCCGTGAAAATTCGTTCTGTGCCGTAAAACGCGGTGGAAATTACCCGGTTATATCCGCTCGGCAAAGACAGGATCGGCAGTCGTATCGGGAGCTTTATCGGCGGTCGTAAGCTTGTCGGCAAAGCTTGAATTGGCAAGCATTGCTTTGCACTCCGTGACTTACCGAGTTAGCGAATGCCGGCTTTGGGATGTGGCGAACCGGTACCATAGACCCACACCTGCCAAATAAGATTTAATTTGCAGGGACAACAAATGGCAAATAAGCTGTCCTTCAGAAGTTCAGTTAGATTTTGAATAAAACCCCGCTTGCCCCAAATAGCTAACGGTTAACCGAAATTCCGTAAGCGCCGGTGCCGGTTGGGCTGTAATGGCGCACCCTGACGAAATATTGGCCAGGCAACAACACCCTGACAATTTGCGAATTAGTACCAGGCCCACTGTCGTCGTCTTGAGTGACGAAGGCAGTTTGGCTATTGGGGCCGTAGAGGCTGATAAAGGTGTCGGTCGAACCGGAAGTGATGATGGTATGACTGACGGCGGCCGAAACCATAAAAGTGTATATATCGCTTTCGTTGGCTGCGGCGATACTGCCTTGCTGTGCCGGGCCATTGACCTGAATTTCCGGCAAACCAGGTTGTGGCCCAGTGGGAACACTGCTGTTCACTGAAATGCCGTATGCGCCAGTGCCGCTGGCCTGGTAATGGCGTATCTGGATAAAGTAGGTGCCTGCCGACAATTGGGTTTCGATTCGAGAGTTGGCTGCCGGGCCACTATCATCGTCGCTGGTAACCAGATCGGTTTGATTATTGGGCCCGAACAGCGACATGAATACATCGGTTGGTCCGCTGGTTTCCAGGGTGTAAATGCCGGCTGCTGGTACCAGGAAGCGGTACCAGTCGCGCTCGCTGGCTTGTCCGATACTGGCCTGCCGGGCGGTTGCGCCCACTGTCAAATCGACAATTTGCTGCGGTTGCGCCACTTCATCGTCGTAGCTGTAACCTAAGGCCGCATGGATGATCACGCCGCCCGGTGTTGGTGGCGACGCTTCATTTTGCCAGGGCGGTAACGGTGTGTTCAGATTGAAATTGGCGTCTCCTTGAAACGCCGCTTGATCGGGGTGTTGGCGTTGCCAGAGTGCCCAGAGTCTATCCACATTGCAATGCAAAAGAAAAAAGATAGGATCGTTGGGCGAACTGGCTGTGCCTGCGGCTCCGCCAATCGAGGTGTGTACCGTGTTATGGCTTTGATTCTCGGCGTTGCGCACGAACAAGCTATACGGCACGCTGGCCAACACGCTACGCACGGTGTTGGCGGTGGGCAACTGGCTGAGTTGCAGGCTGCGCGTAAGTTCAACCGGCTCACTTGGCGCGTCGCGCACGGTCAACGGCCAGCGACCGTTGCCGAATGCGAAGGGGCCGTTCTGCACAGCTCCGCCGCTGGGCACACCGTTGCCGCCCATGAAATCGTTGCCCCATAAACTGGAGTTCGCATTACGGTCGGTAGTCCAATCCCAATAGGGCAGGCTGACCGAAGCATCGATTGCCTGTAAGTCAAGCTCCAGGCGCCTTAAAAATTCGCGGTGCCACGGCAAAAACAGCACACTGCGATGAATGCCGCTGTTGAACAAATCCCGATGTTGGCGTACATAACGGTCGTAAACGCCGTTGGCTTTCAGCTGTAACAGGGCTGCAATGAAACGGGCTTTTTCGTCCGCGGTTAAGGCGGTGTGATTTTTTCTGATACCCATGGCAGAACCTCCTACGAGCAATAACGGTAAGCCCACATTCAGGTGAGCTCGTAGTGTAGACCCGTCGTCGCCATTTGTCATGACACCGACGTACCGGTACGAAAGTACTGGTTAGAGTTGCCTGGTTTTTGATGTGTCCGGAAAAGTGTTGACACATCAGGGCGGATAGGCCACCGAAGGCGGAATTCGGCGGCCTGGTTATTGGCTGGATTACTCGACAGATGCGCCTGACGGCAGCATCTTATAAGGGCGCAGTTAGTCGGGACCAGGGCGGATTCCGTTAGAGGCGATCCGCCAACCGCGATGCGTTCCGCCTTACGGCCTTACGCCCCACCGTAAAGTTAATCCGCCGTACGGCCGTAGCTTTGTGCCGTTGACCGGACAGCATCACCAGGACGCGATTAATTTTGATGATGATCGGTAATGGTTTCGCAAGCCCGCCCGTGGTGCCGAAATGGCGTAAACAACTTACGAACAAAAAACATTGAGGTGCAGAATTTTTATCGGTAGCTTGACGGTTATCGATGTAAGTTTCTGACTAATTTAAGCCGGTGTGAATATTTTCTTGACTCAAGGGGGGATTATTGAAAAGACTGGCCCTATTTTATTATCAATAATTAATCGCATAAATATAAAAATGAACAAATTACGCTCAATTTGGCCCTCGCTAATAACCTTTCTGATTACCATTGTTTTTGGCTGCCCGGTTCTATACGCCGTTTTACACCATCCGGCGAGTAGAATGGCGAGCGAGGCTCCGTTATATAAGGAATTGTCGAAAAATAGTTTTATGGTAATGTCTTCCAAGACGGATTTGGCAACTGGAAGATTAGTCAGATATACCGATACCGTCGGCAAAGAGCAGATAACTAGAATTGTCGGGATACCGGGTGATGAAGTCCGCTTCGCAGCAGGCATGTTGTATGTTAACGGCGCAACCGTTGGTGAATATCCTAATATCTCCCTTCCTAACTCTACACTGATAGTGCCTCGGAATGGGGTTTTTTGTTTTCCGGATTACATACCGACAGGCTCGGCATCTGTTGAATATTCCTCGTGGGATACTTTTGTGGTGCCAGATAGCGCGATTAACGCGACCATTCTCTATACCTTTAACAACACCACTTCCGCGGAAGAACATCCGGAGTTGTTTGTCTACGGCGCCGCCCTGATGATATTGTACGGATTGCTGTTTTTCAGCGCTGGAAAACGAAAGGGATTAATTTATCCACCCCTTTATTATCTCGCCAGGATTGCTATTGGCTTAAATTTAGTTATCTGGTCAATTATTGGTTTATATGGAATATATACCGGGTTATGGGCAGTGCTGCCGGCCATTTATTACACATTCATTTCCTGGTTAACTTTTTTGGGGTTATCGATCTCCGACGCGAGTATTTCTCTATTGTTGATTATTGTAATCGGGGTATTGGCGGTATTTTCGGATGTCGCTATCACGGTAAAGGATACAAAAATCAAACATTAATCTCTGGGAAAATGTTACTTAAACGGCCTGCGTCGGAATCGATGTGTTGGCAAGATTGACGACCAAATCCGCTCAGTCAGTGCTGATGTCACCAAGCGCCCAAACTCTGCTATTCTTCTGATCCCAATTGCGATCACGCACCAAACAACCTCGTTAACAGGACAATTCCAGACATGGACGCCATCCACTCCCTGATCGAAAACGTCGAAAAAGTCATCATTGGCAAAAGGCCCATCATCGAACTGGCGGCGGTGGCACTGTTGTGCCGCGGCCATGTACTAATGGAAGACGTGCCGGGCACCGGCAAGACCATGCTGGTCCGTGCCTTGGCCCGTTCGGTGGCTGTGGACATGAAACGCCTGCAATGCACCTCGGACTTGCTACCGTCCGACATCACCGGCGTGGCGGTCTATAACCAGAAGACAGCCGATTTCGAGTTTCGCCCCGGCCCCGTGTTTACCCATTTGCTGCTGGCCGACGAGATCAACCGTGCAACGCCGCGTGCCCAATCGGCCTTGCTGGAATGCATGGAAGAGTTTCACGTCAGCGTCGATGGTTGCAGCTACGAGTTGCCCAAGCTATTCATGGTGCTGGCGACCCAGAATCCCATAGACATGGCCGGCACTCACGCCTTACCGGAGGCGCAATTGGACCGCTTCTTCATGCGCCTGCGCATGGAGTACCCGACGCTGGAGCAGGAAATGCGTATCCTGGCGGCACAGTCGCAAGTCCATCCCATCGAGACCTTGCTGGCGGTGACGTCGGAAACGGAAATCCTGGCGGCGCGGGAAAAGGTTAAGACTGTGCATATCGACATGGATGTCGCTAAATACATCGCCGGCATCAGCGCCGCCAGCCGCCAGCATCCGGACTTGCGGCTGGGCGTCAGTCCGCGCGGCACGCTGGCCTTGGCGCGCGGTTCGCAAGGTCTGGCGTTGCTGCGCGGCCGCGATTTCGTGACGCCTGATCTGGTGAAAACCATTGCCCCCGCCATTCTGGAACATCGCTTGATCGTCCGTCCGCAGGCGGCGGTGTTGGGGCGTACCGCCGGCGATATTCTCAGCGAGATTCTCAACCGTTTGCCGCCGCCGGTCGTTTAAGACGCCCGCATGTCCCTGCGACTTAAATTCGTCATCCTCGGCGTGTTTACGCTGGCTGCCTATTCGGCGGCGATCAGCCGCGAACAGAGTTTGCCCTGGCTGATCGCGGCCTTGTTCAGCGCCAGCTTGCTGACCGGCATGCTCTGGCCGCGCTGGTTGATTCAGCGTCTTGCCGTTAGCCGGATTGGGCCCGAGCGGGCGTTGGAAGGCGAGACGGTGGTATTTAGCGTGGAAGTGGAGAATCGCGGCTGGCTGCCGCGATTCATGGTGGAACTGGTCGACCGCCTGCCTTTCGTCGGCGCCGCCGAAAACGACCCGAACCATGCCGACAAATTGCTGGGCAGCGTCAGCTATGTGCCGGCCGGCGGCAAACGCAGTTTCGAGGTGCCTTTGCTCTGCGAAAAGCGCGGCTATTACCGACTGGGGCCGGTGGGTTTGGCCTCCAGTTTTCCGCTGGGCCTTGCAGAGGCGAAAAAAACCACCAACCACGGCGTGCGGACGCTGACGATTTATCCCAAGGTTTTTCCTATCTTGTTTATGCCGCTGTTCGGCGCGCCCAGCCAGATTCATCGCGGCGGCTATCTGTTGCCAGAAGGCGCCGGAGCGGCGGAGTTTTCCGGGTTGCGCGAATACCGGCGTGGCGACAATCCCCGCCATGTGCATTGGCCCACTTCGGCGCGGCTGAACGAATTGATGGTCAAGGAGTTCGAGCCACTGGCCTCTGCCTGTCTATGCATCGCCCTGGACCTGGCCAAGGACGCCAATATCGGCCGTGGCAAACAAAACACGCTGGAATATGCGATCCGCATCGCCGCTTCGGTGGCAGGCTATGCTTGTAGCCAAAACATGCACAGCCGCGTGATGGCCGAGGGTGCCGCGCCGTTACGCATCGCGTCCGGCAAGGGCGATTATCATTATCAAACCATACTTGATGCGCTGGCGGTAATCGAGGCCGACGGCAAGACGCCTTACGCGCAACTCTTGACGCAAATCGCACTGGATTGCGTGCGCGGCGAGACGGTGTTGCTGTTGTTGTCCGAACCGCCGATGCGCTGCGAAGCGACCTTGCAGGCCCTGGCCTTGATGCGCGCCAAGGGAGCGCATCTGTTTGCTGTGGTGTTCGACAGGGACAGTTTCTTCAACGTCGGCTCATGGGTGCGTCCCGATGCCGGCAGCCAGCCCTTGAGCGCCGGCTTGCTGGAACTGGGCGCTCATTGCGTGCAGGTTCGCCGGGGCGACGAATTGACCGAGTTATTCAATTCATGACGCAGGCGCCGCTCGGTTTTTCCGTCTATCTGGGTTTATTCGCGTCGCTGATGTTGGCTTTGGCCTGCAACGCTTTCCTGGATATCCAGTACGGTAGCTTCCCACGGGAAATGATCTTCTGGACAGTGATCATTGGCTGGACGATGTTGATCGGCTGGCGGCAAAACCGCAAACCCACCGCGTCCGGCAAGGCCTGGCAAAAGGGCGTGTTGTTTTTCGGTCTGTTCCTGTTCTTCTTCGTGTTTCTCAGAATATGGGACATGCCGCGCGCCGGCTTGTATCTACTGGTGATGCTGCAAGCCTCCTACAATTGTGTCACCACCGGTAGGCGGGAGCTGAATCTGGGCTTGCTGGTTTCGCTGGCATTGGTATTGTTCGCCACCTCGCATTATCGGGCCGACTGGACCATGTTGTTTTATCTGGCGCCCTATGTGGTCGCCTTGGTGTTTACGCTGGTCGCCGAACAAATCCAGCGCCGCGGCGATGATTTGCGCCGGCAGAGTTTGGGTAGACCCAGCAACCAGGGGCAGGGCGTTGCCATCCTGGCGGCAACCGCCTCGATTTTGCTGGTAGGCGGCGGGCTGTATAAACTGACGCCGCAAGTCAGCTGGCCCTATCTGGAATGGCAATACGGGCAGATCAGCCCGCGCAATCCCGGCGGCGAACTGGAGCAACAGGGCTCGACCGGACAAAACGGCGCGGACAAGCAAGTGGACGTAGCGGGCGGCGGGCAAAATCAAGCGCAGGGAAGCGGTGATAGTGGGCCGGAGCTGCCTGGCAGCAGTTGGCCGACGCCTGCTGAAATGCGCGCCGCCGCCAAACGGCCGAATATGCCGGGTTGGCAGGCAAAAGCCATCGAGCAGCTGGCTGATGTCAGCGAGTCCGTCCAGCAGACGCTGCAACCGGTCGTGGTTGCCGTCATCGATCTGTGGGAGGCCTTGAAACAATGGTTGAAAGAACATTGGCTGGCGGCGCTGTTGGGTATGTTGGCTTTGCTGCTGTTGATCATCCTGGTCGCTTTCGGGGTGCTGCTGCGGGAAGTGCCGTGGATAGCCTGGCTGTTGATGCAATGGGATTATCTGCGCCTGGGTGTTCTGGCCCGCCATGCCGATGGCGAACGCGGTGCGGTTCAGTATTACCGGGCGATGGCTAGGCTGTTCGCCTTGCAGGACGTGCCGCGTTCGGAGGCCACTAACACCCGCGAATATCTGTCGCAAATCGGCCGCCGGCACCGGGATTTACATAAAAACGCGGCGGAAATTACCTGGTTGTTCGAACAAGCCCGATATGGAGCCAAGCCGCCCAGCAAAGACAGCATCGGGCGGATGCGGCAGCTATACCGCGATCTTTATCGGCGATTGTAAGCTTGTCGATTATTATGATTACATCCCGCTAATCCGCCGCCCGAAGGTTTCCACTTTCTGCCAATCGGTAAAATCCGCTACCGTGTCGGGATGAGTGGGGTCTTTGGTTAGCACGTAGGATGCGGTAAACAACGTGTACCGCATCGTTCGCGATTGGTACGGTTCGTAAACTCACCACACCCTACGCCTGCTATCGGCTGGATAGTTGCCATCGACATTTTGTCGGCTTTTGGCCGGGCTTAGGCATTCAAAATCCGGCCCGGTTTGTATCGGAATACGCAACCGGCTATGCAGATATTGAGATGTGTCGATCTGCGCCCGAATAAAGGATCAGGATGTTTGTCATTCGCATCTTTTAAGGTTGCCGAGGTATTGCTTTAATTCAGCCCGGCGAAAAACGGCCGGGTCGCAAATATGCTGTCGGCGAAGCGTTTGCCCTGCCAGGACAGGCTGCGTTTCAGCACGAAGTCGAAGCGGAACGGATGGTAATCCTGCAATGCCAACAATGGCTCGACGGCGTCTTCAGCCAGCAAGCCGGCCTCGGCGAGGGCTTTCGGCGAGATCAGCGGCAAGATGCCGGTCAATGGATAGTCGGAACCGTACAGCAGGCGGTTATGCCAGGCGGTTTCGGTCAGCAGGGTTTTAATCACCTCCGTATCCCGGTTGCGCAGCACAATCGCGGAAATATCGCCGAATAGCCGGTCCTGCCACTGCTTTTCCGCCATTAACTGGGCGAAGATGTCGAAGCTTCTGACTTCCTTGCCGTCATCCGCCATGTCTTTACCTATGGTCGCGCAATGGGCGATCACCACCCGCACGCCGGCATCCAGGGCCCGACGCAAGCGTAAGGGATTGCCGAACAGCGGCTGGTTGGCGCCATGCACGGCTTTTTCCTCGCCGCCGTGGCTGATGATGGGGATGTTGAGTCGAGCCGCCGCTTGGTAGAAACGGTCGCATTGCGGCGAGGCCGGATCGATGCCCATCGCCGGCGGCAGCCATTTCACCGCCCGAGCGCCGTTGGCGGCGGCCTGTTCCAAGACTTCCACGCAATCGCGGCGATAAGGATGAATGCTGGCCACCCACTCGAAGCGATCCGGGTGACGTTGCGCCAGTGTTTGTGCGTATTCGTTGGGCACGAAAAACGCGGTGTTGGCATGGTCGGGATCGCCGTTGGCGCCGTGTGCCTGGTCGAAGGCGTAGAGCATGGCTTTGGCGCCCTTGGGAAGGGTCTCTAGCAATGCCTGGAGCCGTTCGACGAAGGCAATATCCTGTATGCCAGCATCGCCGATACAGGCTGCATTGGCATAGGCCCAGTGCTGGAGGGTTTGAATAGGATGCCTTAGCGGCGCATGCATATCAGGGCTTTGGGTAATGCCGCTGCCGCCATCGCCGGAGCCAACGATATGGGTGTGGCAATCCCACCAGTCTGCGGGATCGATGCCCTGCCAAGCCGAGGTTTCCAAGGCCGAAACGGGTGTTGCGGCAGGATCGAGACAAAGGTTGTTGAGCCTAAATAATGCCGATGCCGGGGTACTAACCGACGTCAGGCCGGCGGCAGTCAGTTGCAGGAAGCGGCGGCGGGAAACGCCGGTAACCGGGGGTTGAGATAATGACTTCATGTCGGGAACGCTTGTTTTCGGTTGAATTGTAAAAACCATCGCTCAAACCGGCAGTGGCCGATGGCGCGAGTAGGGCGGTTAAAATCGGAAGAAGTCTGCCGTTTGTAAAGATTTAAGTTGCCTAAGCATAGTTTAGAAACGGCTTTAACCGAGTCTTTCGTTTCCGGTGCCGGCCGCTGCAAAACGCGGGCTACCGTCGTCAAACGCAATGGCGGGTATTTTTAAGCAGTGTTGAACTTCCGCCATGGTTTTATCACTAATGGCCAGTTATTGAAAAACACAACTACCTGGCAAAAGTTGCCGATATATTTGCAACCCAGGCCTCGCAGTGAGTTAGCCGCTCGAAATCCCTTTCAGTTTATTTCCCGCCCCTTCATTAACCACATTCCCAATAGCAGGTTTTTGCCTTATTGGTTTTTAACCGGCCCTACCGCTGCCAGACTGCGCAAAACGCAACAGCCGCATCGGATAGCCGCTTACGCCGAAACTACGTTTTTTATTTATGCCTCAAGCAGTTACAGCAATCGAAACATCATCATCCACCGACCACTCTCATATACAAACTCTGCGGAAAGAATTGATTCAAGCCGTTTCCAAATATGCACAACCGAGCTATCGACAGGCATTTTGGCAAGTTGCCAATACGCTGCTGCCTTATCTGGGCTTATGGGTGCTGATGATTTTTAGCGTGCTATACGATTTTTCCTATTCGATAACCCTGTTATTAGCCGTGCCGGCCGCCGGTTTCCTGGTTCGCCTGTTCATCCTGTTTCACGATTGCTGTCACGGGGCTTTTTTCCCGTCGCGGCGAGCGAACAGGGTGTTGGGTTATATCACCGGTATCATGGCTTTCACGCCTTTTGAAGACTGGCAGCGTACTCATATCATTCATCATGCGGGCTCCGGCAATCTGGACAGCCGGGGTGTCGGCGATGTCTGGACGCTGACCGTCGATGAATACCTGTCTGCTTCACGCGGCAAGCGTTTGGCTTACCGGCTGTTCCGCAATCCTTTTGTATTGTTCGGCATCGTGCCGTTGGTGCTGTTTTTGATCATTCAGCGATTCCCCAGTCCAGGCGCCAAAAAACGCGAACAAAACAGCGTGGTTTTTACTAATCTGGCCTTAATCGCAATCATGGTTTTGATGGGGTTGACCTTGGGATTTAGCAATTACCTGTCGATCCAGCTGCCGATTCTGCTGATGGCGTCCGTGGCCGGGATGTGGTTATTCTACGTTCAGCACCAATATGAAGATGTGTATTGGGCGCGTCGGCAAAATTGGGATCTTGTCAGTTCCGGGCTGGCCGGCAGTTCCTATTATAGATTGCCAAAAGTGCTGCAATGGCTGGTAGGCAATATTGGGCTGCATCATATTCATCATGTCCGGGCCAATATCCCCAATTACAATCTGCAACGCTGCCACAATGAAGTGCCGTTGCTGCAAAGCGTAAAGCCGTTAACCATACGCAATAGTTTTAAATCGCTGTGGCTGAATCTATGGGACGAACAACGGCAAAAGTTGGTGAGTTTCCGTTCCATCAGAATGCTGCCGCGCTTACAGGGGCATTCGGTTTAAGGGCTATCCGATTGCGATTGTTCGACCCGTTGGAATGGGGTCAAAGGATATTCGTCCGACCGAATTTTTAGCCGAGACCGATTTTGACGCCGGGGATGAAACAGGATGGTGAAGGGAGCCCCATCCTGTTGAATAGAGTTGATAACCCTATATTTAGGCTTGATGCAATTTCTGAGTTCAGGCTTTTCTGGCGTTCATTAAATCGTCCAAGGTTAATCCACAGTTAGGCGCAAAGACCTGCATGAAAAATATCACTTCCGGCTGTTTCAGCGCGTGGATATTGTTGGCTAGTTGCTCCGCGGCCATTTCAAACTCTGTATTGCCGGCCTTAAGCTCGGCCAGGCATTTTAAATAAGCGGAAATCTTGTCGGCCGCCTTGATGATTTGCAGGTGCTGTTCCGGTATTTTGTCTTGCTCGATTAACATCCGAAAATCATCCTGCAAAACATCGGGCAAGAGGTTGAGAAGCTCGGTTTCAGCCTGTTGTTCGATTTGTTTATAGGCCCCAAGAATGGCCGGTGAGTGGTATTTGATCGGCGTCGGCAAGTCGCCCGTAATCACTTCGGTAATGTCGTGATACAAGGATGCCGTTGCAATCGCATTGGCATCGACTTGCCCGTCGAAATAATGGTTTTTGATTAGCGCCAAGGTATGGGCTATCACCGCAACCTCCCAACTGTGCTCCATTACATTTTCTTCGTGGGCGTTACGTTTTAATCCCCAGCGTTTGATCCAGCGTAACCTGGATAGATATGCATAAAAACTGCTGCTGATCGACTCTGCCATGAGGGTATCCAGCCGTACTGGGTTTATTCGCTATCCTGACAACCAAAATGATACTGATAATCCGCCATGGAGCGTTTGATGACCTCATGGGCCTCGGTGCGGCCGTAGACGTGGGTGATTTCGCAGATACTTTGTTCGCTGGGCAAGTGTTTGTAGGTCAGGAAGTAATGTTTCAGGCGGTTGATATAGGATTCCGGGCAGTCGGAGACATCGCGCCATTGCCGGTAAAATTCGTCGCCCTTCATCACGGCGATGATCTTGTCGTCGGCTTCGCCGCCGTCCAGCAAACGGAAGCCGCCAATGGGAATGGCTTGCAGCAGGATGTCGCCGTGGGTGACGCTGCGTTCGCTCAACACACAAATATCCAGTGGGTCGCCGTCGCCTTTACTGACATTTTTACCCGATTGCGACGCGGCATATTCGGCGGTTTTCTCGGCGCAATAGGTGCGCGGGATGAAGCCGTATAGCGTGGGAATCATGTTGGAGAACTTTTGCGGACGGTCGATTTTTAGATAGCCGCTGTCTTTGTCGATTTCGTATTTAACGGTGTCGGATGGCACGATCTCGATAAAGGCGGTGACGATGTCCGGCGTGCCGTCGCCAGGATGGATGCCGTGCCAGGGATGTGCTTTGTGTTGAATATTCATTGATGATTCGCGTGATTTAGGGAAAGTTTGGGGCCGAACTGTTGCGTACAGTTTACCTTATCGATTAATGGTGCCTAGCCGGCGGGTATTCAAGCCTTAGTTTAACCTTAGTCGGCTATAGCGGCGGGCTTGCGTTTTAAATCCTTATTCAGCCGTTGCAGGCGTTTGATCATTTCTTTTTTCATTTGCTCGCGGCCTATCGAATGTTTCAGGCTGCTGCCCATGCCGGCCACCTGATCGGTGGAGCTGCGGATCGAATAAAACACCAGCGTGCCGTCTTTATAAGGTAAGCCGCCGGCTACCACATGGCTGGAGTTGTAGGAGTGGCCGACGTAAAACTGCCGGGAAACGATGATGCCGCCCGTCTCGCCGGTGACCATGACGCGGTGAGTGAGGATGGCGGTGGGCCGGTCTTCGATACGGCGATTCAGCCACAGAAATTGTTCGCTGGTGTTGGCAGGCAGGGCGGTAGCGGGATAGTTGAGCCAGGCTTGTTGCAACTCGGGGAAGTAGCGGGCCCAGGCCTTGCTGTTGACGGCATCGCTACGCAGTTCGGCCGCCGGGTCGGCACTGCCGCCGTCGCGGCTGTAGGCGGCGATTCCGGCCAAGCCGCTTTTCCGGTAGGCTTGCAGGCGTTGCAGCAGGATTTCCCGGTATTTTTGATTGGCGGTTTTTATCAGCGTCTTGTCGTCGGCGTTTTCCAGGCCTGCTTGCAGGCTTTTCAGGCTGTCCAGTTCCGGTTTCGACAGGTTGAATTCGTCGCCGGGCTCGGCGTCCAGAAAGGCCTTGGCTTCGTCGAGCTGTTTGTCGCTAAAGCCGAATTTCTTGAAGCTGTTGAGGTCGGCGTTGTCGGCTAATGGGCCGGAGGCGATGACGTCGCTTTCGGTGGCGCCCAGATTGCCCTTCTTGATGTAATCGACGATTTGCGGCAGGCCCACCGGCAGTATCATCGCCACGCCGATGGCCAGTTCTTTCTGGCTGGTTTCGCTGACATCGTAACTGACGATTTCGCCGCGCTCGAGTTGGGGGATTTGCTCCGAACCGATGCCGAAATTTTGCAAAGCTTGCTGCGGGGATGGGGCTTCCTGGGCGAAAGCCGGTTGGCAGCATAGCGCGGCAGCCAGCAGTCTGGCCGGTATTGAGTATTTGTTGAACGACATAAAGGCTCCTTCAAAGTTAAACGCATGCGGTGTAGAGGCTTGCCGCCGGTTCGAGTTCCTGTGTGGGCCGGGGTTGCTAACCCCGGAGCAGTGGCCGGTATTTTACCCGCATGAAACATTTCGGGCGGAGTAAATAGCTTGTCGGACTTTTCCGTGTTGGGGAGTAACAGTTTTTTTTACCTATAATTGCTTCTCTACAATTGTGACTGAGGGGATGCCATGTTTGGGAAAATGAATATTTCGACGTTGTTGGCATGGAGTTTGGGGGCCATCATCTTGCTGAATATTGCCATGGTCACGGCGACCCATTTCAAGAGCGGCGACGTGATCGACGGAGCGGCCTATATTTCTCAAAACGTCTATCCCACCGCCACCCATGCCAACAATATCCGCATAAATGTGCTCAGAAACTGGAGTAACACGCTGGCGCTGGGCGAAACCAGCGATCCTGCGGAAATCAAGGCGATCACCGAGGAAATGTCCACCAATAGCCAAAGTATCACCGACAGTTTCGATTTCCTTAAATCGGTGATCGTCGGCGATGAAGAAAAAAGATTGCTGGAGGATACGCTGGCGGCCCGCAAGACCTATACCGACAACCGCAAGCACTATATCGAACAGGTCAAGGCCGGGGCAGTGGACGATGCCAAGCATTATCTGGTCAATACTTTGCGCAAGAATATTGCCGATTATGTGGCGATGATAGGCAAGCTGGGCGAACTGCAGAAAGGCAAGATGGATGCCCGGACCGCCGATGTCGCAGCTTACGCCACCGGTCTGAAATACACCAATTTGCTATTGGGCATCGTCGTGGTGTTGTTCTCGGCGGGGACGGCGTTGTTCATCATCCGCAGCGTCACCGGCAAGCTTGGCGGCGAGGTGCATTATGTCGCCGACATCGCCCGTGAAATCGCCTCGGGCAACCTGAAGGTGAATATTGTCTTGCATGCCGGAGACAAGACCAGCTTGATGGCGTCCATTCTCAGCATGCGCGACAAATTAAGGGAAATCGTCGGTGCCATCGAGCAGGGCGCTCATCTGGCCAGCGAGTCGGCCAAGCATTTGGCTAGAACCTCGGAAGAAGTGGCGCGAGCCTCTCATGTGCAAAGCGAGGCCGCCAACACCACCGCGGCGGCGGTCGAAGAGATGACGGTGAGTATCAACGAGGTCTCCAATAGCGCTCAGGCCGCCCAGGACATCAGCCGCAAGACGGAAGTCATCTCCGACAGCGGCGGCGAAGTCATTCACCGCGCGGCTGCCAGCATGGCCGAGATTGCCCGGTCGGTGGAAGATTCGGCGGCGGTGATCGGGCATTTGGAACAACAATCCAAGGAAATCACGGTGGTGGTGAATGTCATCAGGGCCATTGCCGATCAGACCAACCTGCTGGCGCTGAATGCCGCCATCGAGGCCGCACGCGCCGGCGAGCAGGGGCGCGGATTTGCGGTGGTGGCGGACGAAGTGCGCAAGTTGGCGGAACGCACCTCGCGTTCCACCCAGGAAATCGCCGAGACCATAGCCAAAATACAGGACGGCACCCGCAATGCGGTCGCCAGCATGAACAGCGGCGTTCAACAGGTCGGTTCCGGTGCGGAACTGGCGCATCGGGCCGGCGAGGCCATCAACGAAATCAAGAGCAGTACCGGCAAGGTGGTGGTGAGGATAGATCAGATTACTTATGCCATCCGGGAGCAGAGCGAGGCCTGTAACGAAATCGCCCGCAATGTCGAGCGTATTGCCCAGATGACCGGTGAAAACAGCCATGCCGTGGATAAAACCTCCGCAGCCGCCCAGCAACTGGAAACCATCGCCGCATCGCTGGAGAAGACCATAGGTTATTTCAGGCTGTGATCGGCATGGGTGGTGAGTTTGGTTTCCCAATGACCACTTCCCACTCTCTACTTCCTGTAATACTACCGGGCGCCAAGAGAAAACTAATCCCGTTACAACCGACCTGAGCGTGACAAGCCTCGGCTCGGGCCTGGCTGCTTCAGTATAATGTCCGCCATTCCTTGTTGTTGCACCCCGGTCATGTCCCAAAAATCCGAAGCTAACGATTTTCAACGCGCCGCTGCCGCGCCGGCTCTGCCTACCGGCACCGTCAAATTCATTCTGTACTGCATGAGCCACTTTCGCGGCCTGATGGCCCTGATGCTGATTCTGGAAACCGGGCAGGCGGCCGGCAATATTCTGGTGCCTTACGCGGTCAAGGGCATCATGGATGGCGTGGTGCATAGTGCCGGCGGGCCGGTGCTGGAAACCTTGCGTGGGCCGCTGTTGTTGCTGGCTGGTCTGGCTCTGGCGGAAATTTTGTTCAGCCGGGCCAGCGGCGCGGTGCTGATCGTCATCGGGCCGCGCTTGCGGCAGCGCACCACCCGAACTCTGTATGCCTATCTGCAATACCATTCGGTGCGCTATTTCGGCAACAACTTCGCCGGCGGACTGGCGCATCGCATCAGCGAAACCGCGATGAGCGTCAATCACACGGTGTGGTCGGTGCTGTGCGATTTCTGGCCAATCATGGTGACTTTCGCGGTGTCGATCAGCCTGCTGCTGAGCGTGCACCAGGGCTTGGGGCTGTTCGTGGCCGGCTGGGTGTTGCTGTACGTCCTCAGTTCCTACGGGCTGGCGACCCGTTGCCAGCCCTATGCGCAGGGTTATGCGAGTACCCGCAGCCTGGTCAACGGCAAGATTGTCGATGCGGTGACCAATATCCTCAACGCCAAGCTGTTCGCCCGTCTCGATTACGAACGTCAATATCTGGACGGCTTCCTGGAAACCGAGGTGCGTGCCGCCCGCCGTACCTTCTGGTACATGGAACGGGTGCGCTGGTTTCAGTTTATCGCCGCCGCCGCATTGAAGCTGGGCACGGTGTATTACGCCTTGACGTTGTGGGATGGCGGCCAGATCGGCGTCGGCGACTTCACTATGAGCATAGGCCTGGCGCTGCTGATCATCAGCGACGCCCGCAACCTGACCCGGCGTTTTCTGGAGTTTTTCGAATACGTCGGCAACGTCGCCAACGGCGTCGACACCATCGTCCGGCCGCACGACATCGTCGATACGGCGGATGCCAAACCGCTAAACATTACCCAGGGCCGGATCGAGTTTCGCAACGTCAAATTCGGCTACGATCCGGCCCAGCCGGTGTTCGACGGCTTGAACGTGACCATAGAATCCGGACAAAGGGTAGGGCTGGTGGGTTTTTCAGGTTCCGGTAAATCGACTTTCGTCGGTCTGATGCTGCGCAATTTCGAGCCGCAAGGCGGACAAATCCTGATCGATGGCGCCGACATCGCCGGCGTGACTCAGGATTCCCTGCACGAACAAGTCAGCCTGATTCCCCAGGATCCCAGCCTGTTCCACCGCAGCCTGAAAGAAAACATCGGCTACGGCAAGCTGGGGGCAAGCGATGCCGACATCGCCGAGGCGGCGCGCATGGCGCATGCCGACGATTTCATCCAGGCCATGAACGAGGGCTATGATTCGCTGGTCGGCGAACGTGGCGTCAAGTTGTCCGGCGGCCAGCGCCAGCGTATCGCCATCGCCAGGGTGATGTTGAAGGATGCGCCGGTGCTGATCCTGGACGAAGCGACCTCCAGCCTGGATTCGGTCACCGAAAAAACCATCCAGGAGAACCTGGACCGGGCCATGGGCAAAAAGACCGTGATCGCCATCGCTCACCGTCTGTCCACCATCGCCCATCTCGACCGGATTTTGGTGTTCGACAACGGCCGCATCGTCGAGGACGGCAGTCACGAGCAACTCTTGGCGCGGCAGGGCTTTTACCACAGGCTCTGGTCGATGCAGGCCGGGGGATTTCTGCCGGAAGAACTGCAGGTGGGCGAAGCGCCGGTTGAGAATATGGCGTGAAGCCTGAGAGGAACCGGATGCTTGCCGTAACAAATTGCCATCGATTCAACGCTGAATGGCCGGCTTCCTTTAAAAGACCATGTTGTTGAAGCCGGTTTCAAGTTGTTCCGCCGAAACAGGCCGGCTAAACATGTAACCCTGCAGCGAATCGCATTGTTGGGTTTTTAGAAACGACAATTGCTCTTCGGTTTCCACGCCTTCGGCCACGACCAGGAGGTTAAGCTCATGGGCTAGGGCGATAATGGCGCGTACCAGGGTTCTGCTGCCTTCGTTGCTGGGAAGGTCGACGACAAAAGACCGGTCGATCTTGACGCTTTGCACCGGAAATCGGCGCAGATAGGTCAAGCTGGAATAGCCGGTGCCGAAATCGTCGATGCTGAGCCGAACCCCCAGTTCTTGCAATTGCTGCAAAACCTGCAGCGTACTCTCGGGGTCCTGCATGACTGCCGACTCAGTGATTTCAAGTTCCAGCGCGCTGGGTTTGAGGCCGGTGTCGGCCAGCGTTTGTTTGATGGTTTGAAACAAATTGGTTTCCATAAATTGGCGGGCCGAGACGTTTACCGCCACGCAGCCGAATGGTCCATCGTTTTCATGCCAGGCTTTGGCCTGCAAACAAGCCGTGCGCAAGACCCAGGCACCGATAGGCACGATCAGCCCGGTTTCTTCCGCCACGTTAATAAAACGGTCAGGATAAACCAAGCCCCATTCCGGATGCTGCCAACGTATCAGGGCTTCGACACCGATGCCGTGGCCGCTGCCGGCATCGATCTGGGGTTGATAATGCAGCCGTAATTCATTATGGGTCAAGGCATGCCGTAAGCCTCGTTCAATGGTCATGCGCTCAAGCGATCTTTCCGTCATGGCCAGCGTATAAAACTGATAGTTGTTTTTGCCGCGTTCCTTGGCCAAATACATGGCGGTATCGGCATTCATCAACAGGGTATGGCTGTCTTTGCCGTCGTCGGGGTAAACGCTGATACCTATGCTGGCGGTGACCACAATATCGTTGTTTTCCAGCGTAAACGGTTGGGTGAGGATGTCGATGGTTTTTTCGGCGATCCTCGCGGCATCGTCAATATGGTTGATGTCGCTCAGCAGCACGATGAATTCGTCGCCGCCCAGACGGGCCAGAATATCATGGGTACGGACCGAGTTTTTTAAGCGGTCGCTGACCGCCTGCAGCAGCAGATCGCCCAGCCTGTGGCCCAGGGTATCGTTGATCAACTTGAAGCGATCCAGATCGAGATACATCAGCGCCAGTTTGGTGTCATGGCGCTGGACCGAGGACAATGCTTGAGTCAGGCGGTTATGAAACTGGTCGCGATTCAGCAGGCCGGTCAAGGGATCGTGGTTGGCGAGATAAATCAATTGCTGTTCGGCGTATTTACGGTTGGTAATGTTCTGGATCTGGACGATGAAGTACTGCGGCTCGTTGTCCGGATTGCGAACCAGAGATGCGCTCAACATGGTCCAAACCGTCTTGCCGGCCACTTTGTGAAAGCACTCCGTCTCGATTTGAAACGTCGGCAGCTCGTCGGCCAACAATTGCCGCAGGTGATGGTCGAGCACATTGTCTTCATGGTCGCCATGCGTGAGCATTTGCAGACTGGAACTCAACAGTTCCTCCTTCGTGTAACCGAAGATTTCACAGAGCGAATTGTTGACTTGCAAGAAGCCGCCGTCCAGGGCTATTAACGCCATGCCGATGGCGGCCAGCTCGAATGAGCTATGAAACCGCTCTTCGCTTTCCCTTAGTAAATTTTCCATTTGCCGGCGAGCGGTGATATCGCGAAATACCATCACGGCGCCTAATAATGTCCCGTCGTCATCCAGGATGGGGGCCGCGCCGTCGTCAACCGGAAATTCGACTCCCGACTGGCTGACCAGCAGAGTGGCACAGTCCATATCGGTCACCGCGAGACTTTTTAATGTCCTGAGGACCGGGTTTTCAATGATGCTGCGATTAGACTCGGTCATCAGCGTCATCAGTTCGTTGACCAGCGTGCCTTTGGCTTGTTCCAGCGGTTGTCCCGTTGCCGTCTCGGCTACCGGATTCATGAAGCGGATCCGGCCTTCGGTATCGGTAGCAATCACGGCGTCGCTGATACAATGCAGGGTCTTGCCAAACCACTGTTCGCTTTCTTTCAACTGGCGTTCCAGCTGATGCTTATACAACGCGACCTCGATGGAGGCGTGCAGTTCATCGGGACGGAATGGCTTGATCAAATAGCCGTAGGCCCCGGTAGCTTTCGCGCGCAGCAAGGTGGCCGGATCGCTGTAAGCCGTCAGAAAAATCACCGGGATATGCAGGGATTCAGCGATGGCATGGGCGGCGCTAATGCCGTCCATGTCGCCTTTCAGCACGATGTCCATCATGACTAAGTCGGGCTTATGCTCATTTGCCAGCGTAATAGCCTGACCTCCCGAAAAAGCGGTGGCGACCACTTCGTAACCGAAGCCTTCCAACTGCTTACGGATATCCATCGCGATAATGCCTTCATCTTCGACGATCAGAATCTTGTTGGCTAACATGGCGTGTACCTCGGGTTTAAACTATTTCGCTAAAGCGCAGAGTGAAGGCGGAGCCGTTTGTTCGAGCTAGGCTCATCCGCCCCATGAGTTGATTGGTTAAGGTGTCGACCAATTGTAGACCCAAGGAACTGCTTTTTTTGAAATCCAGCTCGTTGGGCAGTCCGATACCGTTATCGGCGATCGTCAGGCTGTATTCGCCTTGATCCTGGGTGAAGGCGATGCCGATTTCGCCGTGCCTATCGCCCGGAAAGGCGTGTTTAAGCGCATTCGACAGCAATTCGTTGACGATAAGGCCGCAGGGAATCGCGGTATCGACGCCGAGAAACACATTGTCGATTTTCATGCTCAACTTGATCTTGTCCGGATGTGCGCCATAGCCGAACAGCAAATGGTCGACCAGACTACGTATATAGTCGTTGAAATCGATTTTCGCCAAATCCTTCGAGTGGTAAAGCTTCTCGTGCAATAACGCCATGGCTTTGATGCGGTCGGCGCTTTGCTTGAGCAGGTCGGCGGTCTCTTCGTTGTTAACGTTTCCGGCCTGGAGATTGATCAGGCTTGAGACAACCTGCAGGTTATTCTTGACCCGATGATAGACTTCCTTAAGCAGCATCTCTTTCTCGTTGAGGGCTTCTTTCAGTTTATCGTTGGCGCTCTTGCGCTCGGTAATGTCGACGATGGAACTGAGGACCAGGGTTTCCTCGTGGTTTTCGATCAGGCCGAGGCCTATTTCAACGGGAAACTCAGTGCCATCCTTGCGCCGCCCGTACAGCTCGCGGCCTACGCCCATGGGCCTCGATACCGGATGGGCAAGGTAGGCCTGACGGTAACCGATATGCGCGGCGCGAAAACGTTCCGGCACTAATATTTCCACCGCCTGGCCCACCATTTCAGCTCGCGAGTAACCGAACGACAACTCGGTTTGGGCATTGACCATCAAAATGGTTCCCGACTCATTGACCATGACGATGGCATTGGGCGCCGATTCTACCGCCTGCCGAAACCGATGTTCAAGGCGTTTACGTTCGGTGATGTCGACGATGGAACTGAGGACCAGCGTTTCTTCACGGTTTTCGATAAGACCCAGGCCTATTTCAACCGGAAATTCCGTGCCGTCCTTGCGCAGTCCATACAGATCGCGGCCCGCGCCCATCGGCCTCGATACCGGATCGGCAAGGTAGGCCCGACGGAAACCGGCATGCGCGGCGCGAAAGCGTTCCGGCACTAATATCTCCACCGCTTGCCCAAGCAGTTCTGCGCGTGCATAACCGAACGACAACTCGGTTTGGGCATTGACCATCAAAATCGTTCCCGACGCATTGACCATGACGATGGCATTGGGGGCCGATTCCACCGCCTGCCGAAACCGATTTTCCAGATGTTGATACTCGGAAATGTTTTCCTGGATTACGATAACCCGGCCCAACTCCTGGTCGGGAAAAACGATGGCTTTCCCGGCGAACCATAATTGGCCGGATGAGGCGCGATAAGGATATTCAAGCGAAAAACCGGACGATGTGCCGTTCAGGACCGAGCGAACGCCCTCGGCAAATGCCTTTCCGCCTCTATCGCCGCTCAAACCGTCATCAAGCAGGGCCGGATAGTTTTGTCCGATTTGCAGCTCGGGCTTGCCGCTGCCGTGTTCCCGCTCAAAATCCAGCCACGGTTTGCTTATCTCCAGGATGTTGCCGGATTCATCCAAAACACAGAATTGTTTTGCTAAGGCATCGAGTATGGAACGGCTAAAATTCTGGGATTTTTTCAGGCAGGCTTCCGCACTTTCCGAATGGGGTATAGGCGACATATCAATCTCCCTTGGCTTGGCCTTAGGTTTTTATGATGATTCCCGTTTTTGAGCGAATGTGGCCGATTAGTTCCCGTATGCCGATTCGGTTGGTGCAGCATCGAGTGCAATCCCGTCCTCCCGAGCGGAGCGATTCCGGTGACAGTCCCGTGTTCGGGTTCCCAATTTTCGGTTAGAAACCCGTAATATCCGGCTTTACATTCGGTGGAACGGTTTTGGCTAGCGTCTTTGTTAATGCCAATTTTCCAGTATCCAGTTTTTAGTCTCCGTCAAATCAAAGGTACGGCCAATCTCGTCCATGCGATCCAGTTTTTTGACCGCGTCCATAGGAATGCTTTCGTTTGCATCAAATACTACTTGAAGACGCCGGTAACGAGAACCTAGCAATTCCCTGGCCTGGTAATCGGAGATGCCGGCCACGCCATCCATCAAAATATCGATAAGCGGTTTGACCCATTGCGCAAAGCCCCAGTCCAGCGTTTGGCCTTTGATGTAGGTGAGGCTGATGCCTGTGCCCACCGAGAGAAGCACCACGTCGTCGAGTTTTGCTCTCTCCGCTGGAATGTTCGACTGGGAAATGGCTTGTACAAGCGCGACTAAGCTAGGGTTGTTGGCAAAGACGCCGCCATCGATGTAGCCGTCCGCGGACGGAAAATAAGTGGGGGCGGAACTGGTATATAAGGCAATGTCCGCCGCCGGATGGGCGCCATCGGAGCCGGCGCCGGTGAAGTTGTGGAAAATCTTGGGTTTCCAGGAACGTTTGTTGGTGTCGGCAGCCTCGTTATCAAGATCGAAAGTGGGAATAGCCACTTTTTTATTGAGTTGTGCCAGGGTTTTGGTGCCGAATATAGCCTTAAGCTCTTTCTTGAGAACTTTATTGGAGTACTCCGCGCCGACGGTCTTGCCAAGATCCCGGATGTTGTCCCAGATGCTGTCGTCGAAAATATCGGGGCCTTTGTTTAAATACAGATTGCAGATTTCTTGCGGCGACTTCCCGGCCGCGAGGCCTAAGGCCAATATCCCGCCGGTCGAGGTGCCGGCCACAAGGTCGACCGAATTCAGCCAGCCGGCGATAGCGGGGTCATCGTTCAGCCGTTGTAGCATTCGGGCCGTAATGAGTCCGCGCAGGCCGCCGCCGTCAAGGGAAAGTATTTTGTAACTAGCCATCATGCCTCCAAAAGTTGTCATCTAAGCGCTTGGTTTCCATTCAGACACGCTGAGCCGTTTATCAGAAAACGACGGGTTTGCCATTGATTGCCGCCGCTTCCTTGGTATAGGCGACGCCGTCAACCTTGAGTCCCCGCGAGTCGAGAAGCGTTATTGTGCCCCCTTTATTTGACAATTGTGCGTTGGCGCCGCTGAGTTTGAACACCGTTGCATGTCCCGGTTCTATCTTGCCGCCGATAGTCTCGGCTTTGTCGTGTTGATCGAGAATTTTCCAGCCGGTCAGATCCAAATCGTTGCTGGAAGTATTAAGAATCGTCACGAACTCGCGGCCGGGATCATCGCCGCGTGGATTGACCATCGCCGCTATGATGCGTGCCTGATGGTAAGGCGAATCGGGCGCGACCACCGGCCATGGATCGACAGTGCCGGTATCCGGGATCGGCACGACGGGAACCGTAGGCGCGCCGTCGATGGGGACGCCGCCATCCTCGCTGGTATGCCAAATCTGGTTTTGGAATTTTAGAAACAGCGCCGTTGCCGTTTGCGATCCGGGAAAATCGATAATAAGCGCGCCGTCATGGAAGGTACCGCCATCATCTCCGGCGCCGCCTTGGTTCATATGAATCAGGTGGACGCCGTTGCCCGGCAGGAAGCCGAAATACTGATCCTTTTTGTCGTTTTCCGGCCCCCACTTCTCGCCAAAAGCGTAGACGATGGCGTCGTTTTCGGCGATTGCCCGCTGTAGCAGGTCTTCCACGTGCTCGAACAGGTCGTTATTGGGTCCGGGCGCAAAATGAGTGATTGGCTTCATGTCGGTCGCCCTGAACATGTTGCTGCGGATGTAGTCAATCGCTGCGCCATCGTTTACGCCATCCTCCAGGCTGTTCCAACCGAAGGGCAGGTTGCGGGCGTGGTCGACGACCGTATGCTTGATGTCGTGTATGATCAAGTATTCGATCAGTCTACTCTGAACCGGGCCGCGGCTTGATCGAACATTAATGGCGATCCTGAAACTCTTGCCCTCCACATCCATCAGTAGTTCCGAATGCGGATCGGCGTCGTTGTCTCGCTTGTATGCAATGGCCTTGCCTTTTAATACACCATAGTTTTTCATAAACGATTCCTCTGTGGTTATTGAGTTGCTGGTCAAAACGGTTATTGCTGGTCACAGCGATTGCCGGTTATAGGCTTCGAAACGGTGAGAGCATAAAAGAGCACCTGCCCAAGTTATTTGGAAATAAATTCCACTGTATTGAGGTCGACTTGTATCCTGATCTGATTATTGATCTGTTCTAACACCTGGCTAAGTCTGCTCTTGAGTTTGCCATTGTGAACGGTGTGAACGATAAAGTAATCGTCTTCTTTAGTGCGTTCCGCCAGAAAGTCATCGAGGTCCAGACCGGGCTCAAACTCGTTGCCTGCCCAACGCAAGGCGTCGACGCAGCGGCGGAAAATTTTCGGATAGATGAGGCTTCCCTGCGCCGGTTCCAGATCATCAAGTGTGGTGACTGCGAAGCGCTTGCTAGTATCGAGTTGCCATATGCCTAGCTTCGCGGATTTTGCCTGTTTATATGCCGCGATCAGTTTGGCTTGAGTCTCCGCGGAAAGGCCGCCGGCGTATAAGCCCAGATAGGCTAGCCCTGTCTCAACGGCGCGGTAATTGTAGGTTTTTCCTAACAAGGCTTTGGTCAGCTTGACATCGGCGCCGTCTTCGCTATCCAGTCCCTTTAGTACGAACGCAATCGGTCTGCCGTGCCCCTCGAAGCCGTCGCAAAGAATGGCGGCCTCGGTTTCCCACTTGAAACCCGTTGGCGCGACTGTCCAGTTCCATTCGGCGGGATCAACGCCAAGCCATTCCAGTAGCCCGTTCCGGCTTTCCAGGCCGTGGGGTTGTGCGGCGCCGCCATAATGCAGCTCCGGCGTATCAATGGCCTGAAACCGGAGTTGATAACTCTCCTCGCCTCCGGCGATGGTCGGTGGCGAGAAATGCGGAAGATCTTCAAACAAAGACATGTCGTTTGCGATGAAGCGCATACTGTCTCCGTCCGGTGACTGCCGCTGGCGGACAACCAGCCGCCCTTTGATGAGCCGATAAAAACCTAAAGACATGTGAAACTCCTCAGTGTTGGTGGTGGTTAGTCGGTAGGACGGTTTCGCGACAGCAAACCGTCGCCACCTTTAAAGCCTGTGGCGGATTGCCTGTCGGCTCACGGGTTTGGCCTATGAAAATCCCCTTTAAGGTCAATATAACGAATCAAAGCCTTACTAGCGCCGGGTACCGCTATGCCCACGAAGGACGGCAGCTTTACAAATATCAAGGTGGCCAGGCGGTAGAATAGTTTTTGAGAATCGTGTTGTGCCGCGTTGGGGTTAGGCGCAAAAGGGGGAAATGGCGCGATTTTGGCCAGATCCACCTGCATGCCCTGTTTCTCGGCATTTTCCGCCATCCATGCCAGGGCAACGTCGGCAAGACCGGATTCCGGATAACCGCCGCCAATGTCGGAGTGCACGCCTGGAAACCATTTTTCCTGGAAGTCTTCCGGCTGTTGATGTTGCTGGCTGAGTTCCCAGCGTGTCGGGCGGAATGGCCAGCGGTGCTCATCGATAGCCAGCGCGTGATAGGCGCTTTTGATACTGGAGCTCAGTTTGGTGTCATGAAAGCCGCACTTGAATAGCTTGTCGATGATCCAACTCAACACGATGCCGTAAGGTGCGCCCAAGGCTCCCACCGTATCCCAGACCCCCACAAAATGGATAGCCTTGGTTGGCCAGCAGTTATCTGCTTGATACTTAACCGCGTTAGGCGATTCCGGTTTCCATTCCGGCGATTTATCCCGGTAGTAGTTAAAGGCCTCATTCAGCTTGTAAAAATTATTTCGCTTGAGGATGCCCAGGTTATGGATAAAGCCGGCAATGCTGCGTGCCGTAAATGCGCCGCGACTGAAGCCGAATAGAAAGATTTCATCGCCTTCCTCATAATTGCTGCAAATAAATTGGTAGCCTTCCTTGATGTTGTCGGAAATACCGAAACCGAAACCGCCGCCGGTGAGCCGTTCGGCAAAGCGAGTGCCCACCCCCTGAATGTAATGAACCAGTTGCGGATTACCTTGTCGGTCAGTCGCTGTGGTGGCTTCGAACAATCGGGAGACATTGGTGGGGCAGGGCTTGTTATCGGGCGATTCCTGATCCGCGCTGTTCCATGTGCCGTCGCAAAAGACTATGAGCTTTTTCATTATTGTTTTCCTCAAGAGTGGTGATGGGCTGGGTTATTAAATTGGCCGAATATTATTGCCGGATTCTTAGAATCTACCCGGAGAAAACCAGCGCCGCATCAAACAACGCGGCGAATCGTCACCAGCATAGGCTGCTCCGGAACGCGATGGTTATTACAATAGAAGTACCAAAGGTCGTTGGCAAATAAAAACAATGGTCCGGCAACATCAATCGATTTAGTGCTTGCAAAACCTATCGGAAAATTAGTTTTCTCATCGTGGCCAATATTGCCGCCGAGGAAAAACAAGTCGTGATTCGGCAACCGGCTAAACCGTCGCGCATAGCCCGTCCACCAATTATGCCAGCCGTCGGGTCCGCAGCGTTGAGATGCATCCAGCCAAGTTCCGGCCGCTTCAAAGCGATACTGCTCACCAGGGCTAACATCAATATTGGTTATCTGGTAGCGTTCGGCAGGATTAACATCAATGACAATTTGTTCGTTGATTTGTAGTTTCATGGTTTTCTAATCCCTATTCCGCCGGCACTTAAGGTTCCAACGATACTCGCGCGGAACCGATACTTTATATTCCAGTAATTTGTAGCATTACCCGAGGCTATATGGCTTTTACGCAGCCAAAAATGGCTCAGGTTAAGCGTAAAATTTTTCGATAATGGTATTCAGGTTAAATAGCATCGCCTTATTCTCGGTATAGGCGCCATGTCCAAACAAGGTTTTAACACAATGCGTAATATCCAGATATTCCAATATTGAATCGGCATTGTCTTTGTAATCAATCAACAAGGTCTCGGTAACCATGGCGCCGTTTAGGTAATGCGGATGCCTTCGGTCTTTATGAGCCAAACTGGCTATCAGCAGGGAAGGGTCTCTGCCTTTGTCCAAAACAGCATCGAGACTGTCATTAAGCTCCCGTTCGAAAGTCGGAAATACATCGGTACCTTCCGCTCCCCATTGCTGCACATAATCTCCATCCCTAGTCGTCGGTACCCCGCTTATATCAACGGCTGATCGGTGGTTAACGATGGCCAGTAACCGGTAATTGACATAGTTGCCCCAGGCGTAACGAACAGGTGTGCCAAACGTTACGATGTCCAAATAAATCGGCTTTATGATTTCTAAATAACCGAGCAATTCGGCTTTTTTACCCAACTGGCTGCTGTTATCGATCACCGTATAAAGCTGTTCGGCTTTCTCTCCGCCTTCCAGTAAAGTGGTTAACAAAGCAAACAATTGGCCGGCATGGCTATGGCCCATCAACAAAATTCGCTCTGAAGCCTGGATGTTCCGGCTGGAAATGGTTTCTGCCAATTGTTTGGCAAGTTCCACCGCTCCCCGTAACCGGGCAAGGTGGAAGTCGCCGCTGCCCCAAACAAACAAGTCACAAGCTATATCGTGATTCAGGCCGTTGCTTAATGCCTCTGTGTATTCAGGTGTGTAATTGCCGACATCTTTAACAATATTATTAAACACGCCTTTACCGAAAGATTTTAGTTTATCGGTGATGGCAGTAGAGCCGGTTAAACTGCGTTCTATGGGTTCAAGAAAATCGTAAATGCCCAGTGCATTGTCGCCGGCAAAAGTACCATGCACCAACAAAACCTGCCGTACCTTATGGCTTTTTAAGGCCTCTCCATTAGCCGACATTCTGTGCTTCCAGCCATCGGATTGAAATTTTTCGCCTTCGTTGAATGGAGTAGACATAATGAAACCTCTCGGGTTTGTCATGGTGAAACAAGGCAAACGGTAAGCTGCCCGATTAATAGCCTGGATGAACAGGCACCAAGAAATGTTTGGATTTATTCGGATTAATCGAAGTGATGGGATTAAGCCGACACCCGCATTGGCGTAAATCAACCGGCGTGGAATTGTTTGATCAACGATTTTAGCGCCTGCTCTGGCTTATGTTTTGAGTATTGCCACTATCGGGGAAATAGTCGCATATCTCCGCTAAATTGGGACGCCAGCCCAAACTATATGGTAGTTTTTCCCACCTATTTGGCTTTTGAGAACCGTTTTTGCGGCACACTTTTAGCCTCTTCGGATTCTCCGGCATCTAACGGACGATATCCAGCTGCTTTTCGTACTAGTACAAACGTACTGGGTTTAGCTATATGGTCTCGGTGCAAAGCCACTGCGATAGATGGCCGAGGAATGTTCATCCGGTTAGCGTCATTGATGCGGCTGCGTCAATATCTTGACAAATGCTTCCCAAGCAACTGATTTAAAATAAAAATTATTGTGGTCTAAATATTGCTTTTGCCGGGTAACAGCAAAAAGCAGGCGCAGATATGACGACCATTAATCTTCAGCAAATCCAGAAAACCGAGCGTCTGACCGATGCGTTCCGGATTTTTAACGAGCTTTCCGAAAATCTGGCGCATTCCTATCAGAGTTTGGAAGAGCAGGTTGCCAGTCTCAACCGTGAACTGGCGGCGGCGCGTAGCGAACGGGTAACGACGCTGATCGAAAAGGAAAAGCTGGCCAGCCGTTTACAGCAGATTCTGGCGGCGTTGCCGGCGGCGGTGATCGTGCTCAATGCCTTCGGGCAGGTGATCGATTGCAACAATCATGCGATAGCTTTTCTCGGCGAACCGCTACTCGGCCAGGACTGGCAAACCGTGATGGCGCGCAGCCTGCAGCCGGTGGCCGGTTCGCCGCGCGAACGCCAGCTCAGGGATGGCAGAAAGGTCAATATCACCCGCAACCTGCTCAGCAACGATGCCGAGCAAATCATTCTGTTGTCGGATGTCAGCGAATTGCGCTCCTTGCAGGACCTGCTGGCGCAGCAAAAACATTTAAGCGCGATGGGCGAGATGGTCGCCAGTCTGGCGCATCAGGTCAGGACGCCGTTGGCGACCGCGATTCTGTATGCCTCGCAGATGAGCAAACCGACCTTGGCGGAAGAAAAACGCCAGCAGTTTTCGCAAAAAATCCTGGAGCGCCTGCATTATCTGGAGCGCCAGGTTAACGATATGCTGATTTTTGCCAAACAGGGGCGGTTGGCGATGCAGGGTTTTTCGCTGCGGCAATTGCTGGCGCATGTCGAGGAAAGCATGGAATCCTTCGGCGGCCGTTTTACGATCGATAACCGCCTGCAAAGCGATGAACTGCTGGGCAATGAAGATGCCTTGCGCGGCGCCTTGATGAATCTGCTCAACAATGCCGTCGAAGCCGATGCCGGCAATATCGCGTTAACGGTGCGGCAAAGCGATGGGCTGAGCATTAGCATCACCATCGAGGATGACGGTCCCGGCATCGACGAGCAGCAGCAAACACGGTTGTTCGAACCTTTTTTTACCACCAAGAGCCACGGCACCGGTTTGGGTCTGGCGGTGGTCGATAGCGTGATCAAGGCCCACGGCGGCGGCATCGTCTGCCGTTCCGCCGCCGGCCAAGGCGCCACGTTTACCCTGACTTTGCCTTGTATCAATCAATATGGACTGGGTTTATCCGCAGTCAGCTCTACCCGGGAGAATAGCCATGAAGCAATATGATGTCCTGATCGTCGAAGACGATGTGGCCTTGAGCGAAGCCTTATGCGATACGCTGGAGCTGGAAGGCTACCGGGTGGCTGCCGCCAAAAACGGCACCGAAGCCCTGAGTTTGCTGGGCAAACACGGTTTTCGGCTGGTGGTCAGCGATGTGCAAATGCCGGTGATGGATGGTTTTGAGCTGCTGCGCAATATGCAGCACAGCTTCGAGCAGATGCCGGTGTTGCTGATGACCGCTTACGGCACCATACCCAAGGCGGTTGAGGCCATGCAGGCCGGGGCTTCCGATTATTTGATCAAACCCTTCGAGGCCAAGGTCCTGGTCGATAAAGTCTCCGGTCTAATTGCCGCGGCGCCGCAAATCGCCTCCGAGCGCGTCATCGCCGACGAAAAAATGAAAAAACTGTACGGCCTGGCCAGCAAGGTGGCTAAAACCGATGTCAACATGTTGTTGGAGGGCGAAAGCGGTACCGGCAAGGAAGTGCTGGCTCGTTACATCCACCGCAATTCCCACTACCATGCCGGTCCGTTCGAGGCGATCAATTGCGCGGCGATACCGGAAAACATGCTGGAAGCCATGCTGTTCGGCTATGAAAAGGGCGCGTTTACCGGCGCGGTGCAATCGATGCCGGGCAAGTTCGAACTGGCTCAAGGCGGCACGCTGCTGCTGGACGAGATTTCGGAAATGGACATCGGTTTGCAGGCCAAGATATTGCGGGTGTTGCAGGAAAAAGAAGTCGAGCGTTTGGGCAGCCACCGTAAAGTTACGCTGAATGTCAGGATTTTGGCGACCACCAATCGCCGCCTGAAAGAGTATGTACAGCAAGGCCGGTTTCGGGAGGATTTATATTTCCGCCTCAACGTGTTTCCGATCAAAATTCCGCCGCTTCGGGAGCGGGTCGGCGATATTTTGCCGCTGGCGGCGGAATTGTTGATTAAGCATGGCACAGCGGGCAGGGGCTGTAGTTTCGATGCCGCGGCCATTGCCAAACTGCAACGCTATAGCTGGCCGGGTAACGTCAGGGAGCTGGAAAACGTGGTGCAACGTGCGTTAATTTTGCAAAGTAATGGCCGTATCGGCGCCGATGATCTAATCTTTGAAGACGAAATTGCCGAGATGCCAACCTTGCAGGAGCAATTGCCTTATTTGGCCCAGCCGCTAGAAACCGTGATTAGTGACGAGCAAGCGGATACAATGGCGCTGGGAAGCCTGGGCGATGGTGTGCGCTCGGCCGAGGAAAAGATCATTTTGCAGATGCTGAACGACGCCAGAGGCAGCCGTAAAACCACCGCCGAAAAGCTGGGCATCAGCCCGCGCACCTTGCGGTATAAAATTGCCCGGATGAAAGAATCGGGTGTTATGGTGCCATGTTGAATTGTTGGCTTGAAAAATGCTTGCTTAAGCGTTGAACAACAAAAAAGGTAAGCAGCCATGTCGGATATGAATGTAAATCAAGTGTTGGCCCAGATGCGGACCATGTCGATAGAAGCCGGCGGCAAGCCGCAGCCTACCGACGGTTCCGGCGATTTTGCCGCTATGCTCAAGCAGTCGATAGACTCGGTCAATCAGAGCCAAAAAACCGCCGGTGCTCTGGCTAGCGATTTTGAAATGGGTAAGAGCGACGTAAGTTTGGCGGAAGTAATGATTGCCTCGCAGAAAGCCAGTGTTTCGTTTCAGGCCATGCTGCAGGTGCGTAATAAACTGGTGGATGCTTATAAGGATGTGATGAGCATGCCAATGTAAGGCCGTGCCGTAAACCATGAGCGAACAAGACAACAATTTCCCGCTGGAAGTCAGTTCCCGGTCTCCATTAACCGGCGGCGACAAACTGCATCCCGCTTTTAAAAGCTTGTTGAATCTGTCGGTTGCCCGGCAACTCGGCTTGATGCTGGCGTTGGCCTTGAGTGTCGCCATTGGTTTGGCCGTGGTGTTGTGGGCGCAGGCCCCCAGTTACGATCTGTTGTTTTCCGGCGTTGCCGAAAAAGATGCGGCGGAAGTATTGGAAGCTCTCGACAAGCTGGGCGTCAAATACAAAGTCGAGTCGGGCTCCGGAGCCATCATGGTGCCGGCCGGCGAAGCGCGGGAGATGAAAGTCAAGCTGGCCGCCCAGGGCCTGCCGCGGAGCACCAGTCAAGGCTACGAGCTGCTCGACAAGGACAACGGTTTCGGTTCCAGCAAAAACGTGGAAATGATGCGTTTTCAGCGGGCGCTGGAAGGCGAAATTGCCCTGACCATTCAAACCATTCAGAACGTCAAATCCGCCAAGGTATTGCTGGCATTGCCGGTGCAATCGGTGTTCGTACGCGAGCGTAAAAAACCCAGCGCCTCGGTGGTGGTGGAACTATATCAGGGCCGGACCCTGGAAAAAGAGCAGATTGAATCCATCGTGCATTTGGTGGCGTCCAGCGTACCGATGATGGAAGCCGGGCAGGTGACGGTGGTCGATCAGAAAGGCCGCTTGCTGAATAGCAAGGAAACCTCCGAGGACATGTCGTTGTCCTCCAAACAGTTCGAATATAAACAAAACATAGAAGAGCATCTGCGCAGGCGTATCGAAAACATCCTGGCGCCGCTGGTCGGCAACGACGGCATGAGCGCGCAGATTTCCGCCGATGTCGACTTTACCGTCACCGAAAAAACCCAGGAGATGTTCAACCCGGATTTGCCGGCGCTGCGTAGCGAGCAAACCCAGGAAGAAAAGAATTCCCAATCCAAGGTGCAAGGCGTGCCGGGGGCTTTGTCCAATCAGCCGCCGCCGACCGGCGTGGCACCGGAAGTGGCCAGCGGCCAGGAAAAGCCGGCCAATGCCGAAACCGGTTCCGCCAGCAAAAGCGCTACCCGCAACTATGAACTGGATAAAACCATTACCCATACCCGCTTGGCGACCGGAGCTTTACGGCGTTTGTCGGTGGCAGTGGTGGTCGACGACAAAAAAATCAGCCAGGACGGCAAACTGATTCAGCAAGCCTATTCGCAGGAAGACCTCAACCAGTTGCGCGATCTGGTCAAGCAAGCGGTCGGTTACGACAGCAGCCGCGGCGACCAGGTAACGGTGACCAATGTGGCTTTCAAGGCGCCGGAAGCGATGGAAGAAATCTCCGAGCCGATCTGGGAACGCGCATGGTTCCTCGATATGCTGAAACTGCTGGTGGCTCTGGCCGTGTTGCTGCTGTTGATCTTCAAGGTGCTGCGTCCGGTGTTCGCAACCCTGATCGGCAAGGACGATAAAGAAGAAAAACTCAAAGCGCTGGCCGAAGCCCAGGCCGCCGCCGAAGCGATGGGTGGCGTGGTACGCTTCGATGAACACGGCAAGCCGGTGGCGGTGAAAGTGGATGAAGAGACCGGCGAAGTGATGGGAATTACCGCCGGCGCCGAAGACCTGTTGTTGCTGGAAGCGCCGCAAAGTTATGAAAAACGTCTGGAATATGTCCAGAAACTGATCGACGAAGATCCGAAACTGGTGGCGCAAGTCATCAAAACCTGGTTGAAAGACGATGGCTGAAGACGATAGACAGTTAACCCACTCGCAACGCGCGTCGCTGTTATTGCTGGCGGTCGGTCAGGATCGGGCTGCGTCGGTGCTCAAGCACATGGGACCCAAGGAAGTGCAGCTGATAGGTGCGACCATGGCGCAACTGGGGCCGATTTCCTCGACCATGGTCGATCAGGTGCTGGAAGAGTTCATCATCGAAATCAAAAACGAAACCGGCCTGGGCCTGGATTCCGACGAATATATCCGCAACATGTTGACCAATGCGCTGGGTGCGGAAAAGGCCGGCAGCATCATCGACCGCATTCTGCTGGGCGCCAACAGTAAGGGTATCGATCAGTTGAAGTGGATGGATACCCGTTCGATTGCCGATTTGATCCGCCTCGAGCATCCGCAGATCATCTCCATCATTCTGTCCTTGCTCGACCCGGATCAGGCTGCCGACGTGTTGTCCTTGCTGCCGCAAAACATGCGTTCCGACATCCTGATGCGGATTGCCACGCTGGAAGGCGTACAGCCTGCGGCGTTGCGGGAACTGGACGACATCATGGAGAAACAGCTGACCGGCAGCGACGGTGTCAAATCCTCGCAAATCGGCGGTATCGATGCGGCGGCCAATATTCTCAACTTCATCGAAAGCGCGATCAGCGAACCGATGATGCAGGACATCAACGAGGCCAATTCCGATCTCGGTCAGCGTATTCAAGACAAAATGTTCGTATTCGAAGATCTGGCCAAGGTCGACGATAGAGGCATTCAAACCCTGCTGCGCGAAGTCTCCACCGATCAGCTATTGCTGGCGCTACGCGGTGTGGATTCCACCTTGCGCGACAAAGTATTCGCCAATATGTCCAGACGCGCCGCCGAAATGCTCAAGGACGATCTGGAAGCGGCGCCGCCGGCACGCCTCAGCGAAGTCGAAGCCGCGCAAAAAGACATACTGGCAATTGCCAAACGCTTGTCCGATGCCGGTGAAATAGCGTTGGCGGGCGGTGGCGGCGATGAGTTCGTCTAAGATCGCCAAGTTTACCGAAGCCGAGCTTGAGGCGCTGGATACCTGGACGGCGCTGGAAAACTTCGGCACGCCGCGATCCGAGACGGTCGACACCGAAGAAGCCACCCAAATTTTAACGGTCGAGCAGATCGAGGCCATGCAAAAGCAGGCTTATGACGAAGCATTCGAGCATGGCCGTCAGGAGGGATTCGAACAAGGCAAGACCGAAGGTTTTGAAGAGGGCAAAAAACAAGGTTTTGAAGAAGGCAGCAAACTAGGCTACGAAGAGAATTTGCACCTGTTGCAAAAGCAAGCGTCGGAATTCTCGCGGCTGATGGAAACCTTGAGCGAGCCGCTGAAAAAGCTGGATGAAACGGTCGAGGCCGAATTGGTCAGGTTGGCCATCGGCATTGCCGGTCAAATCATTCGCCGGGAAATCAAGCACAATCCAGGCGAAATCATCGCCGTGATCAGAGAGGCCATTAAAGTTTTACCTTTGGCCTCTCACAATGTCACGCTCAATCTGCATCCCGAGGATGCGGAACTGGTGCGCTCGATGTTAAAACTCGACGACAGCTTGCCGCCCTGGCGGCTGGTTGAAAATCCCCTGATTTCTCGTGGCGGTTGCACGGTGGAAACCGAGGTGTCCAGTATCGATGCCACGGTGGAAAATCGGCTGGCCGCCGTGGTTGCTACCGTATTGGGCGGCGAACGGCAACAGGATACGCCGCGATGATTCCTGCCGCGGATCGTGCCGAACAATGGCTGGAGAGACTCATGCCTTATCGGCAGAGGCTGGCCGATATTCCCGAGTTAGTGGTCGAAGGCAAGTTGTCGCGGATGGTCGGATTGACCTTGGAAGCCGAAGGCTGCCGGGCGGCTATCGGTTCCTTGTGCCAGGTGGAAACCAAGACCGGTAAAAAGATAGGCGCCGAAGTCGTCGGTTTTTCCGGGGCGCGGCTGTTTCTGATGCCGACCGGCGACACCCATGGCCTGGAGCCGGGCTGCCGGGTGATTCCCCTGGGTAAAAATAGTCTGGCAAACGTTGGTTTCGGCTTGTTGGGCCGGGTGCTGGATGGGGCCGGCAACCCCCTGGATAACAAGGGGGCTTTGGATACCGATGCCAAGATTTCATTGGCTGGTGCGACCATCAATCCCCTGTCGCGCAAGCCGATCCGTGAGGCGCTGGATGTGGGCGTTAGAGCCATCAACGCGGTGTTGAGCGTTGGCCGAGGCCAGCGGATGGGCTTGTTCGCCGGTACCGGCGTCGGCAAAAGCGTGTTGTTGGGGATGATGACCAAGTTTACCAATGCCGATATCGTCGTGGTTGGCCTGATCGGCGAGCGGGGCCGAGAGGTGAATGAATTCGTATTGAAAATACTCGGCGAAGAAGGCTTGAGGCGCGCCGTGGTGGTGGCATCCCCCGCCGACGATTCGCCGTTGATGCGAGTACACGGCGCCATGTTGGCGACCAGCATTGCCGAATATTTCCGCGATCAAGGCCTGGATGTATTGTTACTGATGGATTCCCTGACCCGATATGCCCAAGCCTACCGGGAAATTGCGCTGGCGATCGACGAGCCGCCGGCCACCAAGGGCTATCCGCCCTCGGTGTTCGCCAAGCTGCCGCAGCTGGTGGAACGGGCCGGCAACGGCGAAGAAGGCGGCGGCTCGATTACCGCTTTTTATACGGTGCTGGCCGAAGGCGACGATACCAACGATCCGATTGCCGACGCGGCACGCGGCGTGCTGGACGGCCACGTGGTGCTGTCCAGGGCGCTGGCGGAATCCGGCCATTATCCGGCCATCGATGTCGAGGCCTCGATTAGCCGGGTCATGCCGGATATCATCGACTCCGAACACATGCAAATGGCCAGGGAATTGCGGCGGTTGTACTCAACGTATCAGCAAAACCGGGATTTGATCAGTGTCGGCGCTTACCGCCCCGGCGCCGATCCGCGCATCGATAAAGCCATCGAAAAAAATCCGGCGATCATGGAGTTTTTGCAGCAAGACATGGAGGAATCGGTCGATATGAGCCGCAGCCTCAGTGAGCTGGCTAATTTGCTGGCCGCATCCCGATGAAAAAATCCGAACGCCTTAAAGTCATTATCGACCTGCATACCCGTCAGGAGCAGGATGCCTTGCAAGCCTTGGGGCGCAATCAGAAAAAACTGCAGGATCTGCAAGCGCAGCTGGAGCATCTGCAAAAATATCGCCAGGATTACAGTGCCAGTTTTGCCGAACAACAACGGGCCGGCATGAATGTTAACCAGTTGCTGGAATTAAGGGCCTTTGCCGACAAGCTGGACAAGGCCATTGACGGACAACAATTGGCGGTGTCGGCACAGGACCGCGAGCTGTTAAGGGCGCGGACGCATTGGGAAGAATGTCACCAGCGGACTAAAAGCCTGCAAAAAGTCAGCGATCTGGCGCTTGCCGATGAACTGAAGGCCGAATCCAAGCGCGAGCAGGTCGAACAGGATGAGCGTGCGGCACGTTCCGGCAGGAAAGATGGCACAGGAAATGCTTTGTAAAAGTAAAGTTTTGGGAGAAATGCCATGATGATTCAAACAACAAATCCATTGTCCCTGTTGGCAGGTATGGAAAACAACGGTGCCATTCAGCAAGGCTGGCTGACGGAAGGCGGTAATACCGCGGCATTCACGGCAAATCTGATGCAGCAGCTGGCTTTGTTGCAAGGCAATCTGGCGAACAACACCCCGGTAGACGCCGGCGTTTTGGCGAATTTGCAGCAAGCGGCGCAATTGCCGGACGGCAGTGACGCCGGCCAAGGCTTGCAAAATTTTGCCGCTTTATTCGGAAAATCCTTGCCGACGGCAAAGAAAATCGATCAGGAGATTAATCTTGACGACACGATGAATGCCTTGTCCGACGTTCTTCAATATTTGCAAGCTTTGGAAGCGGAATCCGCCGATCCTGCCTCGCTTCAAGCGCCGACCGAAGAGGGCGCGGGTCAGACGGTCACCGTTCAAGATAACGCCGCCGCTATCGCTACTCAACCGGAACAAACTCCCGATCCGGCCACTTTAGCGGCAGAGGCTGCCGCAGCCGCGGCTGTCGTGGCTTCCACCTCGGCACAACAGGCCGTGCGGCAATCCGAGGTGGAACAGCCGGTTTCTGACCCTGTCGATGTCGAGATGCCAGCCGTAGCCGCCGATGCCGTTTTGGTTTCCGCTGGCGATGAGCAGTCGGCACTGAAAACAGCGATGCAAGCGGTCAAAGCCGGAACGCAGCATGAGGCGGTTCCAAGCGTGCAAGCCGGCAACGATAAGCAATCCTTGGCATTGGAAGGTGAATTGGCGGCGGCGATGTTGCATCGGGACAATGCTTCGCAGTCCGCCGGACAAGAGAAGCAGTCGGCTCAGGACAAGGCCTTAAACGATCTGGCGGCGACGGTGGGCCAGCCCAAAACGGCCGAGACCGATAAAAATGCTTTCAGAATGACGAGCGACATTGCCCAGCTTAATCAGGCTGTCGGCACCGAAAAAACCGTCGAAGTACCGGCCATGACCAAACCTCTTTCCCATCCCGAATGGAATCAGGAGTTGGGGCAAAAGTTGATCTGGATGCATAAGCAGGAGATGCCTTCCGCGGAGTTGAGGCTTAATCCGCAGCATCTGGGGCCAATTTCGATCAAGGTCGATGTCAATCAGGACCAGGCAACCGTAGCCTTTACCGCCCAACATGCGGCGGTCAGGGACGCGATCGAAGCGGCTATCCCCAAGTTGCGGGAAATGCTGGGCGGGCAGAACTTGAATCTGGTGGACGTTAACGTTTCTCAGCAGCAGTCTGAGCAAAGACAGCCTAACGATTTCTTCCGGATGGCCAGCGAACAAGGCCGCAGCAATGGGCAAGGCAATGACGCCGAAACAGCCGTCAATCAGCCGGCAATCGATATCGTCGACGAAATCGAGGCAGGCAGGGCTATCGCCGGCAATGGTTTGCTGAGTCTGTTTGCTTAGGCGGTTTTTTTCGAGCGATAAGGTATCCAGGCGCCTAAACTTGAGGCTGATTTGCCGGAGAAATACGGCAACTACATCCGTTTGAGCTGTGCGGTGCCTGCCGAGGAATGACAGGGTGGAAAAGCTTTGAATACGGCGAGGGATTTGATGGTGGATAATCTTAAAAGGAGCGAAATTGACGCCATGCGGACACAGGGATATGTTTGCCGGTATAAATAGCGTATTGGAGGGTTAGGACCGTAGGGTGTGCTGAACAACGTGAAGCGCACCGTTCGTGACAGATTGCGCCTCATTGCGTCGGCACATCCTACATTTTAGAGTCATGCCTTTCATATTGGATTTCCGAAATAGCTCGGGATGTTCGATTAACTGTGGATGGCCACCTTCTTCCCATAACCGATAATCCCGGCCGGTTTTGTGAGCCTTGCGGAAGCATTTGAGCTGGACCAATAAGCGCACGGCATGGTGGTCTTAAAAAGATGAAGCCGGAAGTGTTTGGAATAGGTCAGCCGAGGTGGCAGCCAGCCTGAAAATGAATCCAACGTTTGCGGAGGCTTTTGTTTTAAAGGCCATGGCTTTCGTTGCTAGGAGGGGCGGCAGGTGTTTTGTAAATCCCTGAGCAAACCAGCGATCTGTCGGTTTACGCAGGGATTTTTTAACGGAGCATGTAAGACAATTTCCCCAAATCGAAACAGGCGCGATTATCTTAAAAAGCGAAAATCAGCGAATTTTCTGGGTTTGCATCTCGCCGCCCCATTGCGGTTGGGCGGTGAAAAAATTCTTGAAATACGGCATGAAACTGGCGGTAATCGGGATTGAATAAAAGCAGTACATGGCCGCCGCTTCGCCAGTCGTCACGCCGAACAGCCACTGCGGCATGAACAGTGTCATCAGCGCCCCGAAACAATGGTAGGAACCGATCTTCCAGTTGTTTTTCCAGAGGAAGCCGCTGAAGGCCAGGGCAAACAGCGAGCCGTGGGTCACAAACAGACCGAAGGCGCTGGGGATGGAATAGCCGATGTGATAGATGCCGGTGTACAGGCAGGCAATCATGTCGCCGATAAAATTAGGGCTGATACCGAACAACTGCCATTCTTTTGGCAAGAAGCTGCAGATCAGAAACAGGCCGCTCAGCGTAGTGCCGGTCAATGTGGCTTTTTTCAGCGCCTTGGGGTCGGACGAATAGGTGGCCAGGGCCGGCATGATCGCGAAAGCCTGTAGGGCAATGTGATAGGTCGATAATTCGCTGAGCAGTAGATTGGTGCCGTAACCGCATTGGTCGGCCACCGGGTAGGCGAAATATTGGATCAATTCCATCAGCGAGAAATGGAAAATCGCATAGGCGCGGGCGACTCTTACCCAAAAAGACTCGCTTTTATCGAGGTAAGTCACCGTGGAAGCGGCAAGGCCTATCATGCCTAAACCCAAGGACATATTTGCACTGAAACACATAATTAATCCGTCATTTATTGAATGGTTTGTAAATAAAACGCCTGCCACACCGAGGAGCAACAAGACAAACAAGGGTATATAGGCATATTTTACTTAATTGTGCGGAGTGGCGGTTAACTGCGTACCTATTCAGCCCGTTAATTTTCCCGAAAAGAAGCCATGTACAGATAACAGGTGCGTGGATCTTCGGCCAGTTCGGGAAGGCTGATACTGCGGCTTTGTTGCTTTGAAAAATCGATATTGTTGAGATTTTTCGATAACTCCCGGAATCCCATGCTCCACTCCGGAAAAACCCGGTGTTGGGCCGTATCCTGAACAACGATTTTCAAGTTGCGATGCCGAGCATCCTGTTTGATGCATTCCAGCAGATTCAATACGCTGTCGCGCTGGCCTTCCAGCATCTGCATAAAATAACCGTCCTGATGAATCAGGCAGCCGCTGATGCCGCGCAGGCTGTTATTGCGCCGGGTTTTTTCCAACAAGCTTTGTATTTGCTCGTTGCCGATGTCCTGATTCATTTCGCTGATGTAAAGCACAAAATACAACGGTGGTTCGGCGGCTTGTAAATCTCCGGCCAACGATTGCTCCAGGGTTTCGATAAAGCGGTTTTCCTCCAGCGGCCGATAAAATAAATAACCCTGGATGTAATCGCAACCCAGTGTGCGCAGTTCCATGAGTTGCTGTTGATTTTCCACGCCTTCCGCGACCATTTTTAAACCCAGCGCCCGCCCCAGGCCGATGATGGCACGCACCACGGCGCGGCTTTCGCGTTGCTGTTCGATACCGTCGATAAAGGCCTTGTCGATTTTCAGGACATTAACCGGCAAGCGGGTCAATTGCGATAGCGACGAATAACCGGTACCGAAATCGTCTACCGCCAGGCGGAAGCCCATGTCGGCCAAGCGGCGCAGAACGCGCAGATTGGTTTCCACGTCGGCCATCAGGGCGGTCTCGGTTATTTCCAGGAGGATACGGCTGGGATCGGCATTATTTTCGCGGACGATGCGCTCGACATCGTCTAGCAGACTTTCTTCGTTCAACTGCCGTGCGGATATATTGACCGATACATAGCTGGGGCCACGCGTTCCCCAGCGTTGGCGCCAGTCGGCTTCCACCCGGCAAGCTTGGGTAAATACCCAGAGACCGAGGGATACGATCAAGCCTGTCATTTCGGCAATCGGAATGAAAATGGCCGGGGAAATTTCGCCTTCCGCCGGATGCCAGCGTAGCAATAACTCGGCACCGGCAATCCGTTCGTTTTCGGTGGTCATGATCGGCTGCAGGCGGATCGATAATTCTCGGCGTTCTATCGCCAGACGCAAGCCCTGGGTGATGGTCAGTTTTTGTCTGACTTTTTCTTCCAGGCTGTTGCTGAAAAAATGCCAGCTGTCGCGGCCCTGCTGTTTGACCTCGTACATCGCCGTGTCCGCGGAACGCAGCAAGTCGTCGGCAGAATGGGTGCTGCCGTGACCGACCGCAATGCCGATGCTGGCGGTGACGTAAAGCGATTGTCCGTCAAACTCCATCGCTTGGCGCAAGGTCTGGTTGATACGTTCGGCCAGCATCGAAATCGACGTGGGTTGCTCCAGTTGTTCGCAGAGAATCACAAATTCATCGCCCGACAAACGGGCAACGGTATCGCCGGGCCGGACCAGTTCCATCAGGCGCTTGGCCACCGCTTGGAGCAGAATGTCGCCGGTTTCGTGGCCATAGGTATCGTTGATCAGCTTAAAACCGTCGAGATCGATGAACAGCAAAGCCAGGCTTAAACCTTGCCGGCGGCTGCGTTGCAAAGCGTTCACCAGACGCTCGCGAATCAAGCTGCGGTTGGGCAAACCGGTGAGCACATCGTGGGTTGCTTGCCAGAGCAGCGCCTCTTCGGCGCGCTTGCGTTCGCTAATGTCGCGCATCGTCACGACCAGCATCCAATGTTCGCCGTTGCGAAACTTGCCGATCGACGCTTCCAGTGGAAAGAACGAGCCGTCCTTGCGGTAGCCGGAGATCTCGCCGCGCCCCGACATGCGCCGCTCGGTTTCTTCGCCGGCCACGAAACGCTGCAACATTTCCGCATGCCGTTGCCGCAAATGTGGCGGTATCAGCAAGTGCACCGACATGCCGTGCATCTCTTCGGCGGAGTAACCGAACAGCAGGCAGGCATTGCGATTGGCTTCGCTGATGATGCCGTCTTCATCGGTCGCCAGAATCGCCATGTCGGCAATGGACAGGATTTGCCTAGCGGTACCCAGCTTTTGTAAGGCGGCTTCCGCTTCGGCGGCTACTCGCGCATCGATCTGCGGGGTGGGAGGCGATTCGTGGAGTTGCGGGCGTTGATTTTTATAGCGTTCTGGAATTTGCGGTGGATTACAGCCGAAGCGTTCGACGATGCTGAACGAGCCGTCTTTATTGCTGCGGGCCAGAAAGGTATTGACATGGGCATGGTGGGTTTTGGCGTCCATCTGCACCGTACCCTGCGGTCCCGAGACGCAAACGGTTTCCAGCGCGTCGACCAAGGCTTCGCTATCCGTGGTGCCGGCCCGTTGGACGGCCCCTGCGAAGGCATGAACGCACAGATAGGTTGCCTCGCCAAAATTGGTGAGCACGCCGTTGCCGTTTGGCCAGATGCCGTCGACGCCCGGCATTCGAACCAGTCGTTTTAGATATTGTTGATTTTTCGGGGTATCCAGCGACATGAAATAGGTGTTGCTGGAATAAAAGCCTTCGCGGATTTCGGGGGGCAATTGCCGTACCATGACTTCGTCGTAATGACCCATCACCACCGCCATATGCTTTTTCAGGCCCATTTCGGTAAAGCGGGTCAGCAGGGCGATTTGGTCGAACCCGGCGAAATAGGGCACAAACACATCGGCGCCGGAACGTGCCACCTGGGCCAGCAGCTTGTCGATTTCCGCTGGGCTGGCGCCTATCGGCAAATAATCCTCGCCGACTACGTCGCCTTCCAGGCGGGCGAGTGCGCGTTTGGCCGCATCGATTGAGCCGCGCGGCCACTCGTAATTATTGCCGGCAAAGTACATTTTCATGCCGTGGCGTTGTGCCATCGCCGGAATCATTTTGTCGATCTGCTGATTCGGCAATGCCGCAAAATGAAAAAAGTAGCGGCCGGAAATACTGCCTTCGTAAAACGAGAAGTTCAGATAGGGGATTTTTTCAGGCTCGGCGACCTGTGCGGCAACGGCAATTCGGGAATTGGACAACAGGTTGCCTATCATCGCCGCGCAATGGTGCTCCTTTATCAGCCGTAGCGCTGCAGGCACCGCAGTGTCCGGAAGGCTGCCGTCGTCTTCGACGATCAATTCCAGCGGACGTCCCAATAGGCCGCCGTCTTGATTGATTTCGTCGCAGGCGATGCGGGCCGCCCAGATGATCTCCGGGCCGTACATGCCCACCAGCCCGGTTAGGGGCGGCATCAGGCCTAGGCGTATGGTTTCGGTTTGTTCCGGCACGTTGGTTTGGAATGGTGCAAAAACCGGAATTTCTAGCATGAACCTTCGGAAAATCCAACAAATCTATTTTTTTCGTGAGGTAATTACGGGTTTAGAGGTTCAAACCAAGCCTGCCAACCAAAGGCGCAAACGCAATCCCCATTCGCTGGTGTAGCCGACCGAGGTGAAAACAATGTTGCCGTCGCTGCCGATAAAAAACAGCGCCGGTACCGCTTTGACGCCATAACTCTCCGCGATAGTGCCTTTAGGGTCGTTGATCGCCGACCAGGGCAACTGCTTTTGCTGCAAGTATTGAGCGACGGCGTTGTCGCTGCCGGAACGGAGTGCGACAGTCAACAGCGGATAATCGGCGGATATAGCGCTCAGCGCCTGCTGCATCATCGCGCAGACGCCGCACCATTCGCCCCAGAAATAAATGATCGCCGGGCCTTTGCCGACGACGGCTGTGGCCTGAAGGCCGCCGAGCGTGGATTGTGAGATAGCCGGCGGCTTGCCGGTCACCAAGTCGCCGGTTCGCAAAAATTGTCCGGCGAAGATAGCGGCGGCGAACAGCAGGTAAAGCGCGTATTTTTTCAACATTACAAACCTTGCATCAGGCCGGCGCCATGTTGTTTCAGCCAGCGGCGCTGTTGCTGGTAATCCGGAAAATGTTCGGCGACCAACTGCCAGAAATCCTTGGAGTGGTTTTTGTGTTTGATATGGCACAGCTCATGTACGACCACATACTCCAGGGCCGACGGCGGCGCCAGCATCAGCAGCCAGTTCAGGTTGATGTCGTTTTGAGGGCCGCAGCTTCCCCAGCGGCTTTTCTGGGTCTTGATTCTCAGGCTGCGCGGAAACAGTCCAAACTGCCGGGCATGTCTTTCGATCAAGAGGCTGGCTTGCTGGCGGGCCTGATTTTTCATCCAGCGGATCAGGGCCAGTCTGATCAGTTCGGAGCTTTGCTGCCGGGCTATGCCGGTCGGCAGGTAGACGATAAAAGTCGTGTCGATATGCAACTGGATGCGGATGGTCTTTGCCGTGGTCGGTTTGATTTGTAATGGTATTTGCCGGCCTTGGAAGGGGATACAGGCGCCGTCCGCATAGTGTGCAGGCGCAAGAGTGGGAACGGCTTGCACCCTGTCGGCAATCCGCTTCACGGCGGCCCTGATCCAGTCTTGTTGGGCTTCGACGAAGGCTTTTATTCGGCGTTCGGATACTTTCGGCGGGGCGACGACTTCAATCTTGCCGGGCTTGATCACGATGCGGGTATTCTTGGCACGCTCGCTGCGGCGCAGGCTGTAAAGCAAGGGTGTTTCTATATTCGGATTCAACGGCGGTTTATACGGGTTCTTGATTGATCATGTGGGTTGCCAGATGCTGCAAGGCGTTGCGCAGCTCGGTTCGCAATTTGTCGTCCATGCTGATTTCGTAAAGCGCCTTATTCATGCACAACATCCATTGATCGCGTTCGGACGGGCCGATGGCAAACGGAAAATGCCGGGCGCGCAGCATGGGATGGCCGAATTCTTCGATGAACAGGTTAGGCCCGCCCAGCCAGCCCGATAAAAACTTGAACAATTTATCCTTGGCCGACGCCAGGCTGGCGGCGTGCATGGCGCGTATGCCTTGGGCTTCGGGTAAAATATCCATGTAAAAATAAAAGCGGTCGACCAGGCTACGTATCGCCGATTCGCCGCCCATTAATTGATAAGGCGTTACTGCCGTCATCTCCTTTAAACCTCTTTCTACACTGATTCTTGGTTATACTAGTGGGTATGATCGGACAATGCCGGGAAACTATGGCGGCATTGTCCGGTCTCATTAGCCCGTTTTGTCTTATTGAGGATACATATCATGCGTTTTAATACCGTAACCGCGCGTTCGGAAGCCGGCATTCTGGCGACTAACAAGGTTCTGAAAAATACCTATTTGCTGTTGTCTATGACATTGTTGTTCAGCGCTATGACTGCAGCAGCGGCCATGGCTTTGGACTTGCCTCATCCTGGCCTAATTATCACATTGGTCGGCTATTTCGGCCTGTTATTTTTAACCACCAAATTCAGCAATAGTGCTTTAGGCCTGGTTTTTGTGTTCGCCTTGACCGGTTTCATGGGCATGACGCTGGGTCCTATTCTAAATATGTACGTGCATGCCTTCAGCAATGGCCATGAACTGATCTTGACCGCGCTGGGCGGCACCGGCGTGATTTTTCTTGGTTTGTCGGCTTACGCCTTGACCACTCGCAAGGACTTCAGCTTCATCGCCGGGTTCCTGATGGTGGGTGTGTTGGTAGCGTTTTTTGCCGGTATTGCCGCGTTGCTGTTTTCGGTGCCGGCCCTGTCGTTGGCGGTTTCGGCGATGTTTATTTTGCTGATGTCCGGCATGATTCTGTTTCAAACCAGTGAAATCATCCACGGCGGCGAAACCAACTACATCCTGGCAACCGTTTCGCTGTACGTTTCCATCTACAATCTGTTCACCAGCCTGCTGCAATTGTTGGGCGTGTTCGGCGGCGAGGATTGATGTTTGCCGGTGCGAATGCTGACGCCCTTGCTGTCGGCATTCGCACCTTGTTTGCGACGGATATTTGACCGTCACTTCTAAGAAGCCTTTTATAGTTCCCACGTTCCTGCGTGGGAATTCACTAGACGCTGCTGCGTCACCAGCGGTGTTCCCCGCCGGAGCGTGGGAGCGATGCTCTCGTTTTTAGACCAGAAAAACAATGAACGACTTTATCCCCGGCCAACGCTGGATTAGCAATACCGAATCGGAACTCGGTTTGGGTTTGATTTTGGAAGCGGAGTTTAACCGCGTCACCGTACTGTTTTTAGCGACCGGCGATAAGCGGGTCTATGCCAGGGACAACGCCCCCCTGACTCGCGTGCTGTTTGTCGAAGGCGACGTCATCGAGTCGGCCGACTACGCCAAGATTACTGTCCAGCAGGTTCAGCAGCATAATGGTCTGCTGACCTACATCGGTTTTGACGAAGATGGCCAGTTGCAACAAATCGACGAGATGGAACTCAACCATCACATCCAGTTTAACAAGCCGCAGGATAGATTGTTTACCGGTCAATTCGACCCGACCGCCTGGTTTTTGCTGCGTTACGAAACCTGGCGCCGCCAACGGCAACACCAGCAATCGGCAGTAAAAGGTCTGCAGGGTGCGCGGGCGGCACTGATTCCGCATCAGCTTTACATCGCCCATCAGGCCGCCAACCGCGCCGCGCCGAGGATCATGCTGGCCGACGAGGTAGGCTTGGGGAAAACCATAGAAGCCGGTTTGATTATCCAGCATCGCCTGATCAACGGCCTGAGCCGACGGGTGTTGATTGTGGTGCCGGAAAGCTTGCTGCACCAATGGCTGGTGGAAATGCTGCGCCGTTTCAATCTGCGGTTCAGCATCTTCGATGAAAGCCGCTGCCTGGTCAGTTCCGACGAAAATCCGTTTCAGACCGAGCAGTTGGTGTTGTGCAGCCAGCGATTTTTTGCCGATTCCCCGCATCGCCAGCAACAGGCTCTGGATGCCGGTTGGGACTTGGTGGTAGTGGACGAAGCTCACCATCTGGAATGGAGCGAAGAGGCGCCCAGTGCCGATTATCTGTTTGTCGAACAGTTGGCATTGACCTCGCCGGGTCTGATTCTGCTGACCGCGACGCCGGAGCAATTGGGCAAGGAAAGCCATTTCGCCCGCTTGCGTTTGCTCGACCCCGACCGCTTTTATCAATTTCAGCAGTTTTTGCAGGAAGAAAGCCGCTTCGAACCGGTGGCGCAACTTGCCAACCTGCTGATTTCCGGTCAGCAACTGGATAGCGGCGAGCAGGAACGCCTGAAAAAACTGTTGCAACAGGACAATGTCGATAGCCTGTTACAGCAAGTCAACGAGACAGATAGTAACGCCCGTGAAGAATTGATCAGGCTGCTGCTCGATCATCATGGTACCGGCCGGATTCTGTTTAGAAACTCCCGGCAGACCGTGCAGGGCTTCCCCGATCGCCAGCATTACGGTTATCCGCTGAACGGCGAGGAAAGCGCCGATTTGCAGAACAGTCCTTATCTGCATTGGCTGGTCGAAAAGCTGAAAGCCCTGGGCGACGAAAAGGCTCTGCTGATCTGCAAGCGCGCGGAAACCGTGATTCAGCTCGAGCAGTTGCTGCGCCTGCATGTCGGCCATGCCGCCGCGGTGTTTCACGAAGGCATGAGCATCGTCGAGCGCGACCGCGCCGCCGCGTTCTTCGCCGACGAAGAGAGCCGGGCGCAGGTATTGATCTGTTCAGAGATCGGCAGCGAAGGCCGTAACTTCCAGTTCGTGCGACATCTGATTCTGTTCGATCTGCCGGAAAATCCGGATTTGCTGCAACAGCGCATCGGCCGGCTGGATAGGATTGGCCAGAAGCATGTGATTCAAATCCACATTCCTTATTTGTTGGATAGCGCCCAGCAGGTGCTGTACCGCTGGTACGACGAAGGCTTGGATGCGTTTCGCCACAATTGTTCCGGGGCGGCCCAGGTGGCCAAACTGGTGGGTGACGAGCTGAATGAAATATTAGCGGGCCGCGATTCGGGCGGAGTCGAGACGCTGATCGCCCGGACCAAAACCTTGAACGCCCAGGTCGAAGACGAACTGCATAAAGGCCGCGACCTGTTGCTGGAACTCAACTCCTGCCGGCCGGAAGAAGCCGCGCAATTGGTCGATGAGATTAGAGCCGGTGAAAACGACGGCAGTCTGTGGCCGTATATGGAAGCGATGTTCGATTGTTACGGCGTGGATGTGGAATATCACTCCCGGGATTGCCATATTCTCTGGCCCAGCGAGAATCTGCGCATCGCCCATTTCCCGATGTTGCAGGATGACGGTCTGACTGTGACCGTCAATCGCGACATCGCGCTGGCCAGGGAAGATATGCAGTTCATCACTGCCGAGCATCCAATGGTGTTGTCGGCGATGGATCTGGTGTTGTCCAGCGAAACCGGCAATGCCGCCGTCAGCGTGGTCAAACATCCGCAACTGAAGGCCGGTCAGTTCATGCTGGAGTTGCTGTTCGTGGTGGAGTGCAGCGCTCCGGCGGAATTGCAGATCGGTCGCTTTTTGCCGCATACGCCGATACGGATTCTGATCGACCAGAATAAAAAAGACCTAACGGCAGTTTTTAGTCATTCGGTTCTGACTGAAACCGGCGACAGTTTCGATAAGGCGCAGATCAGCCAATTCTTGAACAGCCAGCGCCAGCATATTCAGGACATGATCATGGTTGGCGAACAACAGGCCGGCGCACAGATGCAGGCGCTGATTGCCGAAAGCGGCAACCGGATGATCGCGGCCTTGACCGGCGAGATTAAACGGTTGGTGCGGTTGAAAAAAATTAACCCCGGTATCAAGCAACAGGAAATCGAGCAACTCAAGGAAATGACCATGCTCTCCCACGAAAGCATCCAGGAAGCCCAGTTGCGGCTGGATGCGGTGCGGTTTGTGATTACCAGTTAGTTTTTAATGGGTTTTGATAAACACCGTGGAGTTATCCAGTTCTATGCATTCGAACATCACGTCATCGATAGAGCCTTCGATATGCTCGACATAGTGTAGGCCGCATTCCGATTCGTTATGTTTGTGCTTGAGTATGCCGTGAACGCTGAAAGAGGTCCCCGATTCGGGTAGCGTCATGGTGATTTTGATATGGCCGATGATGTCGGAAGCGATGGGTTCTTTGAGTTTCACCCTGATGCCGGTATAACTGATGTCGAGAATATCGGCATTCAGGGTGATTTCCTGATCGATGGTGTTGAAAATCACCCCGGCTTGCATGCCTTGCGGTTTCAGTCGGCGGTGATTGCGTTTCTCGGTTGTCATGGGATCGCCTCCATTTAAAGTAGAACTTGCCTGTTAGAGTCATCATTCTATATGTAAAATTTTTTTTTGCCGATTTTTATGGCATGAAAAGTCATGCCATCCCTATTTTTCAAATTAAGGCTCCGCTGGGGCGATACAACAATAAGGTTAATCCATGCTATTTTCAGAACTAGGCTTGTCCGAGCAACTTCTTAAAGCCGTTGCCGATCAAGGCTATGAAACTCCAACGCCGATCCAGGCACAGGCCATTCCGGTTATTTTGCAGGGCCGTGACGTGTTGGCCGGCGCGCAGACCGGCACCGGCAAGACCGCCGGTTTCACCTTGCCGCTGCTGCATTTACTGCAACAACAGCCGATTCCGCAAAAACCGCGTCCGGTGCGGGTGTTGATATTGACCCCAACCCGCGAGCTGGCGATGCAGGTTTACGAAAGCGTCAGAACTTACGGCGCGCATCTGCCGTTTTTCGCCGAAGCGATTTTCGGCGGCGTCAGCATCAATCCGCAAATTCAGAAAATGCAGCGCGGTACCGACATCGTGGTCGCTACGCCGGGCCGTTTGCTGGATCTGATTCATCAACGCCATATTAATTTATCCAAGGTCGAACACTTCGTGCTGGACGAAGCCGACCGGATGCTGGACATGGGTTTTATCCGCGATATTCGCAAGATCATCGACCTGTTGCCCAGGAAGCGCCAAAACTTGTTGTTTTCCGCGACTTACGCGCCGGAAATCAGTGCATTGGCCGAGCAGATTTTGAACGATCCGGTGGAAATTTCCGTCGCCAAACGCAATGCCGCCGCCGACACCGTGTCGCAATTGGTCTATGGCATCAAGCGCGAATACAAGCGCGAGCTATTGTCTTATCTGATAGGCAACGGCAATTGGCATCAGGTATTGGTGTTCGTCAGAACCAAACACGGCGCCGACCGCTTGTGCAAACAGCTGATCCACGACGGCATTCGTTGCGCGGCTTTGCACGGCGACAAGAGTCAGGGTGCCAGGGTGCGGGCCTTGGAGGATTTCAAAAACGGTACGATTACCGCCTTGATCGCCACCGACATCGCCGCGCGCGGCCTGGACATCGATCAGTTGCCGCATGTGGTGAATTTCGATCTGCCGCAGGTGGCGGAAGACTACGTGCATCGTATCGGCCGTACCGGCCGGGCCGGCGCGGATGGCCAGGCGATTTCGCTGGTCGATCCGGAAGAAGCCTATTTGCTGGCGGCGATCGAGAAGCTATTGAAACGCGAGATTCCACGGGTTGCCGATACCGGCTATGAAAAAGTATCGTTGGATGTCGTCAACAGCAAGCCGAAACCTAAGGTGCAACAGCCAAAGCCGGCGCAAAGACCGCACGGAGCCAATCGTCCCCAAACAGCCGGCAAACGTCCGGCGGCGGCCGGCAAGCCAGGCCAACAAAGAACGAGAGCGCGTTAACTTGCCTGATCGATAATATGAATCGCCAGCCAGATTGTTTCCATGTCCGTTGTGGTCCAGTCGACCCGGTGCCGGCAATGGGCGGGTATCAGCAGATAATCGCCGGCACTTAGTTCTACAGGCCCTGCGGCGGCAAAACTCAGCCGTGCCCGGCCTTGCAGGAGCAGTACCCACTCGTCCTGGGCCTGATCGTACCAAAAGTCTTCGGCGCTGCTGTGGCCTTTGGAAATAATGCGTTCGATGCGGACATTAGGTTTCGCCAGCAAGGTTTGGCATAATTCCTCGGGCAATTGTTCAGGTATGTCGGCAAAAATGGATGAGCTGTTGACGTTCATAATTAACGGATCACTTTGACAAGTAAAAGAGGCTTAGGCGATGAATAATAGTTTTTTTTCCCGATTGATGGCGTTCGTTATCGATAAAGCGCCGACGGTAATCCCGTTCATCAGGCGCAGTTGCGATACGGCCAGAGTTGTGGACTTTTTAGCGCCGTTGCTGTTGCGCTTGTATCTGGCGCCGGTGTTATGGATGGCCGGCACCCGTAAATTCGCCAATTTTACCGATACCGCCGAGTGGTTCGGCAGCGCCGAAACCGGGTTGGGCTTGCCAATGCCTTATGTGCTGGTGTTTTTGGTGGCTTTCACAGAAACCGTAGGCGCACTGTTTTTGTTGTTCGGTTTTGCCACCAGAGTGATGACCCTGCCGTTGATGGCGATCATGGCGGTGGCCGGCGTCACCGCGCATTTAAAAAACGGCTGGCTGGCGATCGCCACCGGCAGCGGCATTTTCGCCACCGAACGCACCACTGGCGCGATAGAGCGGTTGGAGAAGGCCAAGGAGATTCTACAGTCTCAGGGCGACTATGCCTGGCTGACGGAAAACGGCAGTTTTGCGGTGCTGAATAACGGCATCGAATTTGCCGCGACCTATTTCGTGATGCTGCTGACCTTGTTTTTCATCGGCGGCGGCCGTTATGTCAGCGTCGATTATTGGCTGGTACGGCGTTATTTCAGAGACTAAGTCGCTGACTCGGCTGGCTGCACCAAAATCCACGGTTTAACCACCACCGCCCAAACACTGCGGTTGTTATTTAGCCAGTCGGCGGCCTGTTGATCGGAAACATGGCCGATTTGTTGGTTGTTTAGCCATTGTTCGACCTGGGCTTTGTTGTCGATGGAGAACTGGTACGCCACCTCGACCAGATCCAGATCGCCAGCAACGGCAATCGCCAGGCCGCCGGCAAAGAAGCGCTGCAACTCAAGCCACGGAATTTGCGAGGTTTCCAGGTTGACTTTGGCTTTTTCCAATGTGTTTATAGAGTCTGTCATTAACATTGTCCGGGTGCGAGAGGATGCGGTAGTATTGCCGCTATTTTATCGCAATCAGGCCCCTTAAAGAGCCATCGGGAGGCATCATGTCATTATTAACTTCATTCAAAAAACGTTCGACGCTGGACGCGGCGATCAAGCAGGTTGCCAAGGCTCGCAAAAGCGAAGCCGGCAAGGCCGAGCAGCTTTACAAGGGCGCTTATCAGGGCTTTGCCAGCGTCATCGCCGATAATCTGATACTGTCCGAGGCGCTGTACCATTGGGGTTTCGCCTTGTTGCACGAAGCCAAAACCCAAACTCAGGAACAGGCGATAGAAACCCTGGAAGATGCGATTTCCAAATTTTCGTTTTGCTTGCTGACCTCGCCGAACTATCTGGGAGCAGCGATTGACGGCGGGGTGGCGTTCATGGAGTTGGCGCGGATCAGCCCGGACGATTCGAAAGGTTATTTGTACAAAATGGCTCAACAGTTTTTCGAAAAGGCCGGTGCCATTCAAAAAGGCAGCGCGGCGTACAATCTGGCCTGTATCCATGCCTTAAACGGCGAGGAAGATGCTTGCAAGGCGGCTTTACAGTTGGCCAAGGACAGCGGCAGCCTGCCCGATGTGGAGGTGATGCTGAAGGATGCCGATATGGCCGCCGTTCATGATTCGCCGTGGTTCAAGGACTTTATAGAGGCGTCGCGCAATCGGCCCGGGCGGGAAGCCAAACTGGAAAAGGTGGCGATAGATTTTGAACCCAAACTCAATCTGAAAAAGACCGAAGATTTCGACTACTACTCCTGATTGGCCTTGCAGGCGGCCAGTTGCGCCTGCATTTTCTCAAGACCCAGTTCTCGGGTCAGCGCGATATTCCGCTCCGGAATCTGTTCGGGGTTTTGATAGCTTTGTAGAGCCAGTTCTATGCTGGCTTCCCTGATGATGTGCAGCATGGGGTAGGGCGAACGGTTAGTGTAATTGGCCGGATCGTTGTCGCTCGATTCGGCAAAGCAATAATCCGGATGAAAGCTGGCTAGCTGATAGATGCCTTCATATCCCTGATCTATCAGCAGTTGTTCGGCAATGGCGGCGAGGTCGAGAAAATCGTCAAACTCGCCACAGGCCTCGGCGAAAATCAGCAGGGTTGTCTCGGTTGCAGGTTCCGCATCGAGATGCCTGCATTCCTCCATGAGTGCTTCCAGGCAATCTTCCAGCTTGTCGCTGTTAATTACTTGATAGCGAATGCCGTTGTTTTCGTGTACATGGCGGGCAAACGGGCAAATGTTATGGGCTATGATGAATGATGTCAGCCAGTTTTGGGTGGCGGCTACGATTTGTCGGTTAGTCATGAAGCGCATTTGAAATCAATAAATGAAGGTATGGTAAATAAAAATCCAAAACGCTGTTGCTTAATCTGGCTGCTGCTGTGTTTGCTTGCGCTGGCCGATGGCGTCGCAGCCGAAGTTTTCGAGTGGACCGATGATCATGACAAACGTCATTATTCCGATAAGGCTCATGACAATGCCAAGGTTCTGAAGGTCGAGGCCGGCACGGCCTATTATCGGGTGGAAAAGGTATACGACGGCGACACTATTTTATTGAGCGATGGCCGAAAAATCAGGTTTTTAGGGGTCAATACCCCGGAAGTGGCGGGCAGGAACAAGGCGGAAGAGGCCGGCGGCGAACAGGCGAAAGCCTGGCTGAAACAGCAGCTTGAGCATAAAAAAGTCGCGCTGCAGGGCGATGTCGAAAAACAGGATAAATACCAGCGTACCCTGGCCTATGTTTTTACCGAGGATAAACGGCATATCAATCTGGAATTGGTGAAAAGAGGCTTGGCGGCCGTCAACATCTATCCGCCCAATCTGAAATATGCCGATGCCTTGTTGGCCGCGCAACAAACCGCCGAACAGGCCGGACTAGGTTTGTGGGGCGATGAAGAATACGCGCCGCAGCCGTTTCAAAATCTCAATGATGACAATTATCACGGCTGGAAGCGTATAACCGGGCAAATCAGGTCAGTGAAACAGACGGCTAGGAACAGCTATTTGCAGTTCTCGGATAATGTGGTGGTGCAGGTGGATAATCAATTTGCCGGATTGTTTCCGCCGCTACAAAGTTATGTCGGTAAGACCGTTGAGGCGCGCGGTTGGGTGCATAAATCCAGGGATAGGTTTGCGTTGCTGGTGCGCCATCCGGGAGAAATTAAACAACTCAAGCCTTAGCGGCTTGTTGCCAATTCATAATGAAGCATCGACTTGCGAGCCAGAAAGGCGGTTGAAATCGCCCATGCCACGCCGGCGATAACGTCGATGCCGTAATGAAAGCGTAATCCGACGGTCGATAGCGTACAGCCGATACTGAATATAACGGCGACTGCTTTTAACGCGGCCGGCAGTTGTTGCCAGCACAACAGGACCAATACCCAAGGGATCGCGGTGTGAAGGCTGGGAAAACAATCGAAGCTATAACGAAGGTTTTGGTAAGCGGACTGAAAAGAGGGGATTTTTTCAAAAAACAGGCCGTTGAGATTCGAGGCCTGGCTGATCGGTCCGGCAACTGGGATGAGAATGTAAAAACAATAGCCGCCGTATAAACCGATGACGATACCCCGGCGAATTAGTCTGAATAAAAAATCGTTTCCGGATAATTGCGCATAGCCAAGCGCGGCGATGGGGCCGAAATAATAGGCGCTGTAGAACAAGCCCAAGACGGTCACTGATAACGTCGAGTCCAATCCCCAATCCATAAACCACAGATAAGGCGTTTTTCCGAATATGGCAATATCCAGTGCCATCATCAGATCGTCTTTGGGGCTGATGCCAAGCCATAAGGTCAGGGCTGTAGCGTGCATATGCTTCATGCCTTCGTAACACATCAAAGCCAGTATAACGATGATGAAGTTTTTGACGCCGGCAAAGAATTCCCGTGGCGAGAATATAAGCAAGAGCACGATGACAAACGTTGCCCATTGAACCGTTTTAAACGCCAGGCCGCTGTCTTCCAGGGGTTCAAATAATGGCGAGCCTCGAACAACGGATAGCGTCAATAGACCGAGCCAAAATAAGGCTGTCAGCAATTCGTCGAGATAACGGCAAAGGAATTTCATGGCTGGATTCTAATGCGATAAAAAACTAATGAAATAGCCATAAAAAGCCATGCTTGAAAACGTTGGGTCGCACTGGTGCCGGGAAGCTGTCACGTTCGGTAGAACCAAGGGCTTGCCCGCCGCCAATCTGATGGACTGCACCGCAATGGCTCGACTCTGGACGCGCTTAAACCTTCAGGTCAGACATTTGGAATGATGTCAGCAACGGATGCCATCGTCAATTGCATCTCGCTCCTGCGATTGCCGGGTTTGACATTTGTAAAGGATACGGTATGAATTAGCGTCCAACGCTAGGTTTTGTTGATTGGGAGGCGCTATGTCGCAAGAACAAGATTATTTGAATCCATCCGAGCATCCTGTTGCTGCAATTATCAAAGGCATCGACCGCGATGTGGAGCGCGGCGAAGATATTCTGATGCTCGGTTTTAGTTTGGTATTGCTGGCGCCGTCTTTTGCGCCTTTATTGCCGCCGCGTGTGTTGCTGCCGCTCATGGCTTTGATCTTTGCGGTTTCAGCAACGTTGGCGCGAAGAAATTTTTACGGCATGCAGCGAAGGTTGGCGGTATCGATGGGGCAGCTCGAAGGATACGATCTGGCCATGCTTCGTCCTGTCGCCGACATTTTTATCGAGCACCCTAAATATACGTTGGCGGAAGCGTTTAATCCCTTGAAAAACCTTAACCGAACCGGCAAAAGCGTATTGGGAGGTTTATTGATTAACCCTCTCTGGATGCCGATTTTTTACACGCTGGGAATTCAATTTGGCGAAGAAAAGCAGCTTGGGCTGCTGAACAAAGCCATCATTGGCGTGGAACAAAGGATTGTCCCGCAAAAGCAATTAGATATTAATGACTTGGCTAAGGATCGTTTGCCGAAATGAGCTTTCTCTTAGCTGGATACTGTGAGTGGGAAGTGGGAAGTAGGAAGTTGAAAACCAATCTTCCACTTCCTACTTTTCAAACAGGGCCGTTAAGTTAGCGGCGTTTTTACAGGGTAATCACTTCGCTGCCTTTGCCTATCAACACAACATCGGCGCCGCGCAAGGCGAACAGGCCGTTGGTGACCACGCCCGGAATGTTGTTAATGGCTTTTTCCAGTTCGATTGGGTCGACGATGCTCAAGTTGTGAACGTCGAGAATTTCGCAGTGGTTGTCGGTGATGTAATTTTCGCGAAGCACCGGTTGGCCGCCCAATTTCACCAGTTGTCTAGCCACAAAGCTACGTGCCATTGGCAGCACTTCCACGGGGAGCGGGAATTTTCCCATCACGTCCACGCATTTGGTTTCGTCGACGATGCAGACGAATTTTTTGCTGGCACCGCCGATGATTTTTTCGCGGGTCAGCGCGCCGCCGCCGCCTTTCAGCATTTTTCTATGTGGAGTCACTTCGTCCGCGCCGTCGACATAGACGTCAAGATCGCCGGTTTGATTAAGGTCCAGTACTTTGATGCCGATTTTTTGCAGATGTTCGGTGGTTTTAATCGAGCTGGAAACCGCGCCTTCGATGTCGCGTTTGAAATCGCAATCGGCCAGCAAATTGATCAAATGGGTAACGGTGGAACCGGTACCCATGCCAATGATGGGAACGTTTTTGAGATATTTGAGGGCAGCTTCGGCGACTTGTTTTTTTAATTCGTCTTGAGTCATTGTTGGTTGTCCTGATGGTTGGCTCTATGAAATCTGACGCGGCGATAATCCGGCCATTGTGTGGGATAATAACCGATTAAGGCCGATCTCTCAGCTGTTTTTACGACTACAGGATGTAGGAAGATAGGGCAACGCATGGAGCAGTTGCCGAGGACAATATGCACAATTACATAGAAAAGATATTGCGGGCAAAAGTTTACGATGTTGCCGAGGAAACGCCGCTGGATTTTGCGCCGACACTGTCCGAAAGGCTCAATAACCGCGTTTATCTGAAACGAGAGGACTTACAGCCGGTTTTTTCATTTAAATTGCGCGGCGCATACAACAAAATTGCCTCGCTGACGGCGGAACAAGCCGCCAGCGGCGTGATTGCGGCATCTGCCGGCAACCACGCCCAAGGTGTGGCGCTGGCGGCCAAAAAGCTGGGGATCAAGGCGCTGATCGTGATGCCGAAGACCACGCCGGAGATCAAGGTCAAATCGGTCAAGGCGCGCGGCGCCAAAATCGTACTGCATGGCGATTCCTATGACGATGCTTATGCCCATGCCATGGAATTGGTCCAGGAAAAGGGCATGACCTTCATCCCTCCCTACGACGATCCCGAAGTCATCGCCGGACAGGGTACGGTGGCGATGGAAATTTTGCGTCAGCACAATGCCGATATTCATGCTATTTTCGTGCCGGTCGGCGGCGGAGGCCTGGTAGCGGGTATTGCCGCTTATGTGAAATTCGTGCGCCCGGAGATCAAGGTCATCGCGGTCGAACCGGACGATGCCGATTGCCTGAACCAGGCTCTAAAAGTCGGGTACCGAGTCACATTGGAACAGGTTGGTCTGTTCGCCGACGGTGTGGCGGTTAAGCAGATTGGCGAGGAGCCGTTTCGAATCGCCAAGGATTATGTCGATCAAGTGATTACCGTCAGTACCGATGAGATTTGCGCGGCGATCAAGGATATTTTCGACGACACCCGTTCGGTGGCGGAGCCGGCCGGCGCTTTGGCTGTAGCCGGCCTGAAGAAATATGTCGAGCAGCACGCGCTGAACCATGAAACCCTGATCGCCATCGATAGCGGCGCCAATATCAATTTCGACCGTTTGCGCTATGTGGCCGAACGCACCCTGGTCGGCGAGCATCGGGAAATATTGCTGGCAGTGGCGATTCCCGAAGTGCCGGGCAGTTTTTTGAGGTTTTGCAAGGCCCTGCGCAAACGCAGCATCACCGAATTCAATTACCGTTATTTCGACAGCCGCATGGCGCAGGTATTCGTCGGTATCACCAGCAGCGGTGTCGAGGCGGATAGACAACAACTCATCGAACAGCTCAGCGAAGACGGTTTTGCCGTGACCGACATGACGACTAGCGAGCTGGCCAAGGATCACATTCGGCATATGGTCGGCGGCCACGCACCATACGAGTTGGACGAGATTGTCTACAGGCTGCAGTTTCCGGAGCGGCCGGGGGCGTTGCTGAAGTTTTTGATGTCATTGGGCAGCCAGTGGAATATCAGCCTGTTTCATTACCGCAATCACGGTGCGGCATTCGGCAAGGTATTGATAGGCTTGCAGATTGCCGATAACCAGCGCAAGGCATTCGAGCATTGTCTGGAAACGCTGGGCTTGGCTTATCGGGAAGAGACCGACAACCCGGCGTACAAGCTGTTTGCCGGCGGCAGCAAAACCAAGTCGCCGGATTGATGTTCATAAGCGAATCTCCATGCGCCAGCTCTATACGCTAATATTTTCCTCTATGTTGCCTTTGGTGCTGCTCCGGCTTTATTGGCGCGGAATCAAGGCCCCGCCATATCGGCAGCGCTGGCGGGAACGGTTGGGTTGTTATCGGAGCGAGCCGATTGCCGATGCGATCTGGTTTCATGCGGTATCGGTGGGCGAGGCCGAAGCGGCGTTTCCGTTGATCAAGCTGATGCAAAGCCGCCATCCGCAAAGCCGGTTCCTGGTCACCACCACCACGCCGACCGGTTCGGCGCGGGTGCAAAGCGTATTGGGCGATAGCGTCGAACATGTCTATCTGCCTTACGATTTGCCGGGGGTCGTTAAGCGCTTCCTCGATCATTTCCAACCTCGGATTGCGGTGGTCATGGAAAAGGAAATTTGGCCTAACCTGTTTGCCGCCTGTGCCGCACGCCGGATTCCGCTGTTTGTGATTAACGCCCGGTTGTCGGCGCGTTCCGCCAAGTCCTATCGAAAAATTCCGAGTTTGGTGAAGCCGGCTTTGGCAAACCTTAGCTTGATCGCAGCCCAGACCGAGGATGATAAAAACCGTTTCATCGAAATTGGCGCAGTGCCGGAGCGGGTTAGGGTGCTGGGCAATATTAAGTTCGACGTGACGATAGACGAGGCGACGATTGCCGCCGGACAGGCGCTAAAACAGCGTTTATTTGCCGGCCGATTCGTCTGGATCATTGCCAGCAGTCATCAGGGCGAAGAAGAGGTTTTCTTGAAACTGTATCCGAATTTGAAAGCGGAAATTCCGGAGTTGCTGTTATTGATAGTGCCCAGACATCCGGAACGTTTTCAGGCGGTCAGGAAACTTTGCGAGGAACGCGGGCTGAGTGCAACGATGCGCAGCGAAAATCGAGATGTCGACGCTGCATGCGATGTTTATATCGCCGACAGCATGGGTGAATTGAAAATGCTGTATGCCGCGGCCGATGTGGCTTTCGTCGGCGGCAGTCTGGTAGCCGTCGGCGGCCATAATGTATTGGAACCGGCAGCGGTGGGGGTGCCGGTAATGTTCGGGCCGCAGATGTTCAATTTTCAGGAGATCGCCGAACAAATGCCGGCCGCCGGTGCGGCCTTGCAATGCGATGGCGAGGCATCGATAGCCGAGGTGCTGTTGCGCTTGCACGGCGATGCCGATTTTCGCAATGCCTTGATCGATAAAGCGAAAGCCTTCGTCGAGCAAAATCAGGGGGCGACGGCGCGGATTGCCGATTTGTTGGCGGAAAGTCTTTGAGTCGTCGTCCAATATTGTTGTTGGCGTTTGTCGCGGTAATTTTTCCGCTATAATTCCGCGGGTTTTTAAATCGTTTAAGGTGTGAATCGCATTATGTCGGAAATCAAAAAAGTGGTGTTGGCCTATTCTGGCGGTCTGGATACGTCGGTAATCCTGAAATGGTTGCAGGATGTCTATGATTGCGAAGTAGTGACATTTACCGCGGACATCGGCCAGGGTGAAGAGCTGGAGCCGGCTCGGGCCAAAGCCAAGGCGGCCGGTATCAAGGAAATTTATATCGACGATTTGCGCGAAGAATTTGCGCGCGATTTTATTTTTCCGATGTTCCGCGCCAACACCATTTATGAAGGCGAATATCTGTTGGGCACCTCGATTGCCCGGCCTTTGATCGCCAAACGTTTGATCGAAATCGCCAACGAAACCGGTGCCGATGCCATTTCCCACGGCGCCACCGGCAAGGGCAACGATCAGGTGCGTTTCGAGTTGGGCGCCTATGCCTTGCGTCCCGATATTAAAGTAATCGCGCCATGGCGCGAATGGGATCTGAATTCCCGCCAAAAATTACTGGATTATGCGGAAAAGCACGGCATATCCGTGGAGATGAAAAAAGGCAAGACTTCTCCTTACTCCATGGACGCCAATTCGTTGCACATTTCCTACGAAGGCCGCATCCTCGAAGATCCTTGGAACGAACCCGAAGAAGACATGTGGCGCTGGACCGTGTCGCCCGAAAATGCGCCGGATCAAGCCACATACATCGAACTGACTTATCGCAACGGCGACATCGTCGCCATCGATGGCGAAGCGCATACGCCGCACCAAGTCATGGAAAAGCTGAATAAAGTCGCCGGCGCCAACGGCATAGGCCGTCTGGACATCGTCGAAAACCGCTATGTCGGCATGAAGTCCAGAGGCTGCTACGAAACCCCGGCCGGCACCGTGATGCTGAGAGCGCACCGCGCCATCGAATCCTTGACGCTGGATAGAGAAGTGGCGCATTTGAAGGACGAGTTGATGCCGCGTTACGCATCGTTGATCTATAACGGTTACTGGTGGAGTCCGGAGCGGGCGATGCTGCAAACCATGATAGACGCGTCACAGGTCCATGTTAACGGCAAGGTTCGTTTGAAATTGTATAAAGGCAACGTGGTTGTGGTTGGCCGCGCTTCGGAAACCGATAGCCTGTTCGATGAAAATATCGCTACTTTCGAGGAAGACGGCGGCGCCTATAATCAAAAAGATGCGGAAGGCTTTATTAAACTGAATGCATTGCGGATGAGAATCGCCGCGAAAAAACAGCGTCGGGTTTAAAGCAGGACATTTTTGATTAAGCTTGTATAATGCCCGCTTCGGTTGGGGTATCGTTTTGGCATCCGGCTTATGGTTTGGATGCCTTGACGTATGGTATTGATCGGCAACAACTAAAACAATAATTAAGCATATGGCTGAGATTAATCTGGATGATGTAGATCCCCACAAGCGTGATGTCGTCGTCCTGCAGACTATCCAACCGCATCATGCCTTGGTCAAAGCCAACCGCTTTTTGTTGATGTTGGTGTTCGGGTTAATTGCGATTGTTTTTGTGTTGGGTTTTGTGTTGCTGCCGCGGCAGAATTTCCTGGAGGAAATCGGCCGGACTCAAACGGCCGCCGCTTATGCCACCCAGAATCCGGTCCTATCCGCGGAAATCAATACCCTCAAAGGCCAGATGTTTGGGCTGGTGAGTGGTTCGATAGAAAGCAAACTCAGATCCCTGGAAGACAATATTCGCCGTGGTAGTGTTAGCGATTCCTTGGATACCCTTCAGGATCTGAAAAGCGAAGTCAAGATTCTCAGCACTTATTCGCAGGAGTCGCCTGCAAAAGCCGAGCAAGCCGTTGTCGATCAAAGAGTCATCAAGGAACTATCCGAACTCAAAGGCCTGATCTATTTAACTTTCGTATCCTGTGGGCTGATGATTGCCGCGTTGGCGGGAGTCTGGCTGCGTCATCGTTATCGCCTGACGCATCAGCAACGGCACAGAGCTTATTTAAGCCGGGAAGATTGATTCCCGGGCTTTTTCAAGGGCCATAAAAAAGCCGCCTCACGAAAGTGGGCGGCTTTTTGTTTGCCTGTAGGCAGGTAACGATTATTTTTTCAAATATTCGTAAACTGCATCGATAGCTTGGTCTTCGGTGTAGCCTGCTTTTTTAACAGGACCTACTTCCATGATGGCTGGGCCCGCTTTAGGCATGCCGTTTCTGCCTTCTTTGATGACTTTTGCGAATTGATCTTTAGGCAGTTTGCCGGCTTTGATCAATGCAGACAGTTGTGGGTTGGAAGCGATGTCGTGGCAAGCGCCGCAACCGCGACCGAAAGCGCGTTCGTAAATTTTCGCGCCGATTTCTTCTGCTTCGTTAGCTGCAACTTGACCGCTCAATGCGATTAGGGCAGCACCTGCTAGCAAACCGAATGATTTTTTCATTATTGTGTTCTCTCGTTGTGATTAAAAAGGAGCTGCATATTACTCGTGGGAATAGGCAGCGGGTTGTAAATTAAGCGGCTAAAGGATATGGAAAATCAGGGAAAAATTCAATCTCTTTTCTAAGCCGAGCACGGCAAAATGCCAATTTTCGGATTTTCTCATATTCCGAAGCATGACCGGTCTGTCAAAACAGCTGGGTTAGGGCGGGTTGTCCGCCAACACGCCGAGAATATCCAGCACCCGGCAGCAATAAGCATGTTCGTTGTCATGCATCAGGGCGATACCGAGGTGCCGCCGGTTGCTGAGGGTCAGATGATTCATCAAGATGATTGAGGAATACTCGGTGCCCAAATAGTCGATACTGGCCTTTTGATGGCCCCATGCCCCGTATTCGCAATGAATGATTCCGGCCAGCTGGTTTTCGGCGTAATCGGTGAAGAGTTCAACCACTTCTTCGCGGGAGGTGTCTCGCGATAGGTTGGCGGTAAAGTCGATAACCGAGACGATAGCCGTCGGCACCCGGTAAGACAGCGAATCCAGCTTGCCTTTTAACGCCGGCAATACCAGCTCGGTCGATTTGCCGACATTGGTGCCGGTCGGCACGATGGAGGCCGCGCAGGCTCTGCCCAGTTGCGAGGAAGCGTGATAACCGTCGAGAACCCGTTGATCCGAGAGTTCGGGGTGGATGGTTATCACTCGGGCGTAGTCGATGCCGATATGTTTATCGATGACGTGGCATATGGGGACTAGCGCATTGCCGGTACAAGTGCTGGCCGAGACCACGTCGTGTCGCCCGGCGTCGTAATCCGGATGATTGACGCCGTATACCAGGCTGATATCGCAACCGCTCACGTTCCAGGTGCAGAGTATTTTTTTCGCCACGTTTTGCTCGATCAGGGCGCGAAAATCGGCTATGGAGGCGGTGCCCGTGGCATCGAACAAAACGTCCAGATCGAATTGCCGTAGCGAACCGAAGCTATCGTCTTCAGGATGGCTTCGGCGGCGGTCGACGCGCTCGTAACGGACTTTCTGTCCGCCAAGAATCAGATCGTTACCTTCGCAGCTGACGCTAAAAGGCGGCCGCCCGTAAGTACTGTCGTGAGCCAGCAGATAAGCGACATGATCTATCGGCATCACATCGCAAACCACGCGAATATCGAATCTGCCTTCGCTGGAGTGTGCAAAATTCGCGCGCAACACGCCGCGGCCTATTCTGCCGAGACCGGCAATTCCTACTCGTAAGCTCATTGTTATTTGTCCTCCGCATCCATTTCCAATTGTTGAGGATTGCCGACCTTGAGCGAAGGCAGGGTGGGGCTAAATGCGTGCTGGCGGTAAGGAGGCTTGGTTTTCATGGCGATATTTTTATTGTTATTTTTAGGTGTCGGCATTTGTCGATGCCGACTAGAAACTAGAGCAACAACTTGGACAAGTCAAGCGTTTAAAAACCAGGGAAGATGAGGTTGGCGATGTCTGTGGCCGGTTCGAAATGGGCGGCAGTATCGGGCGCGCATTTAGAAGTGGCGTCTCGGGTCTATACGCCAGCGCGAAGGAATTTCGAAAGACACGATTCTATCGTTGTTGCCCGGTTTGGAAAGGTCGAAATCCCTGGCGGAAATGTAACTTAGGGTGCGGCTGTTGAAGACGGCTCTGACTTTGGGGTGGAGCAAATCCTCATGGTGCTGTTCTATCACCACGGCCAGATAGCCGCTCTCCAGCTTGACCAGCGTGCCGACCGGGTAGATGCCTATGGTGCGGATAAAATGATGAACCAAATGCATGTTGAAGTGGTGATCGCTCCATTCCAGCAGTTTTTTCAATACCTCGGTAGGCTCGCTGCCGAGATGGTAGACGCGCGTGGAGGTTAGTGCGTCGTAAACATCGACGATGGACGCCATCTGTCCATAGCGGCTGATTTCGTCGCCTTTTAGTCCACGCGGATAGCCGCTGCCGTCGTAGCGTTCATGATGTTCGGCGGCGACGCCGAGGGCGATGGGCGAAATGCCCGTGGTATTTTCCAGAAGCAGGCAGCCGTAGCCGACATGCTTTTTCATGATGTTAAATTCGTGCTCGTTGAGCTTTCCGGGCTTGTTGAGAATATCTATAGGCACTTGCATCTTGCCGATGTCGTGCAGCAATCCGCCAATGCCGGCTTGTTCGATGATGGTTCTATCCATTTCCAGCGAGCGGCAAAAACTGATTAGCAGCGTGCCGACCGCAACCGAATGCTGAAAAGTGTATTTATCGGCTTGTTTGATCCTGAGCAGGCTGACGATGGCATCGGGGTTACGGAAGATAGATTCCGTGACGGCGGAAACGATGGGCTCCAGTTTTTCCAGTTCCACCTGTTTGCCCAGCCGGCAGTCCTGCAAAGTGGCGTGAACGATGGTGTTGGCCTCTTTATGTATCAGTCTGGCTTGGCTGAGTTCTTCCCGAAAGGAAATTTGTTTCGCTGTGGTACGTTTGAAAGTTGCGCCTATGTCCTGGAGTTTGTTTTCCAGTTGTTGATGAACCTCTTCGGCGCTAGGAGCGTCGGCGACGTCCAGTCCGAGACCGGTGTCGATATAAACGTCGCGAATGCCGTAAGCAGCGATTTTTTCTATATCGCGGCTGGACTCCACCATAAAGCTATTACGCAAAAACGGGTGATCCATCCAGGCGCAATTTAAATCGTGGACGTACATATTGGGGCGGAGATCGGATACTTTGACTTTTTTGATCATGAGCTCTTCGCGCGCGTTATTTCGATTTAGCAGGCAGCAGTGCTGCCTTCGGCTGTTTTATATCTCATCCTCCGAAACATCGAATTTCTCCGACAAACGCAGCAGCACAAACAACGCGCCGGTACCGCCGGCGCGTGGCGGTGTCGAGCAAAATGCCAAGACGTCCTTATGCTGGCGGAGCCAGAGGTTGATGTCGTTTTTAAGTACCGGTTGGTTATCGGGGGAGTGATAGCCCTTGCCGTGAACGATCTGTACGCATCGGCAACCGTCCTCCACGCAATAGTGCAAAAAATGCAATAGTTGCCGTTGGGCTTCGCGGCTGCTCAAGCCGTGCAGGTCTATGTCGGCATCCAAGCCGTAATAACCCTTACGCAATTTTTTTAGGACGTTCTTTTGCAGGCCGGGGGCGATAAAGGCGACTTTGTCTTCTTGATACAGCGTTTCCAGCTCGTCGTCGACGTCTTTTTGCAAGGGGTCGACTCGTTCCAAGGGCTTAAAGGCCGGGACGGGGCGAGGCTTTTTATCGGGCTTCAAGATTACCGTGTTGGTATCTACGCTCCTGACTTTGCCGACAGCGGTTCTGAACAGGTCGGCGTCGTCTGTGAAAGTGGTTTTTTTTGTCACGTAAGCTGCTGGTTTTGCGGTTTTTTTGCTAATATGGGCCAATTTTAATGCGTTTCACAGCAGTATGCACATTCTGATCAGCAACGACGACGGTTATTTGGCCGAGGGCATCAACGCGCTGGCGGCCGCTTTGCGGCAATATGCCGAGGTATCCGTGGTCGCGCCCGATAAAAACCGCAGCGCCGCCAGCAACTCACTGACGCTGGACATGCCGTTACGCGCCACGGTTTGCGACAACGGATTCGTCCGGGTCGATGGCACGCCCACCGATTGCGTGCATCTGGCGATTACCGGATTGTTGGACAGCGAACCGGACATGGTCTTCGCCGGCATCAACCATGGCGCCAATCTCGGCGACGACGTGTTGTATTCCGGCACGGTGGCGGCGGCGACCGAAGGCCGCTTTCTGGGTTTGCCGGCGGTGGCGATTTCCCTGGTAGGCAGCGATGCCAGACATTTCGATACCGCTGCCCATGTCGCGGTGACGTTGATGAAAAAAATTCTGGCTCATCCCTTGCCGGAAGATACCTTGTTGAATGTCAACGTGCCGGATTTACCGATTGCCGAATTGAAGGGCTACCAATCGACCCGGCTCGGCCAACGCCACAAGGCCGAAGCGGTGATTCAATCGGCCGATCCCCGAGGTCATACCATTTATTGGGTAGGTCCGCCGGGCGCCGAACAGGATGCCGGCCCCGGCACCGATTTCGACGCGATCCGGAATGGCTATGTTTCGGTCACGCCGTTGCAACTGGATTTGACCCGTTACGAGCGCCTGGAGGGGCTGCGGGATTGGCTGGCATTGGAGACACAGGCATGAGTCGACGCTTTCAAGGAATAGGCATGACATCGCGGCGCACCCGCGAACGCATGATTTCCCGGCTGCGAGAGCAGGGTATTACCAACGGCAAAGTGTTGGCGGTGATGACGGAAACCCCACGGCATATTTTCGTCGACGAGGCCTTGGAAAGCCGTGCCTACGAAGATACCGCGCTGCCCATCGGCCACAATCAAACCATTTCCCAACCCTACATCGTCGCCAAAATGACCGAGTTGCTGCTGGAAAAAGCTCCGTTGCGCAAGGTATTGGAAATAGGCACCGGCTGCGGCTATCAAACCGCGATCCTGGCCAAGCTGGTCGATCAGGTTTATACCGTGGAACGCATCGCCCCGCTGATGAAAAAGGCCAGAGATACGCTGTGGGAGCTGAACATCAAGACTGTCGGTTTCAAACATAGCGACGGCGGCTGGGGCTGGCCGGAACAGGCGCCATTCGACGGCATACTGGCCGCGGCCGCGCCGGTTGAGATTCCGGAAGCCTTGCTGCAGCAAATGGCTGTTGGCGGGGTGATGGTGATTCCGGTGGGCAGGGAAGGTCAGCAGGTGCTGCATCGGATTACCCGCACCGAAGAGGGCTTTGTCGACGAGGCGGTTGAGGCGGTGACGTTTGTGCCGTTTTTGTCGGGCGTAAGTGGGTAGCTTTCGTCTTCTAATATAAGTTTTGTGTCGCTGTCGCGACGGGTTGTTTAGAAGTCGGTTTTCGGACCGACAGCCGAGGTACTTTCTTTTGCGTCGCCAAAAGAAAGTACCCAAAGAAAAGGCGCCCCGGATGCCGCTTGTTTCCTGCGCTCCTCGCTTTTGAGCGGGGTTGCCGGAAGGGGCTTCCAAGCCCCTCCGTCAACGCGATGCATCCCTGCATCGCCCCTGCGGGCAATTCCGTTCAAAAGCTCCGGTGCTCGGCGCGACATACGGGAGAAAACCGTCGCGGTATTGAAAGTGGTCCAATGAATTTGGTAGTTCGTTGAGCTAAGCGGAATTGTAGGATGCTGCCGACGATAGGAGGCGCATCATCAGCCGTGATTGATGCGTTTCACTACACTCAACACATCTACTGCGCTTTTTGTATTGTTGAAAAATATAAATAAATGTAGGTTGGGTTAGCTCGATAGAGTGTAACCCGACATTCCGAAGCCAATGCATTGGGGATGGCTAACGATTATTCTGGCAGGAAACGCAATTCATCGGAGGAAATATGGGCATACAAGATCGCGATTATTACTGGGAAAGGCACAAAAAACTCAACCAAGAAGAGTTATTGAAGCAAAGCCATAGTAAGTCGTATTCTTCGGGCCAGTCGCATCATTGTTTACCCAGAAGAGGCGGCAAAAGCAGCTCGGGAATCAAATACCTTTTATATCCTTTGTGTATTCTGTTAACGCTTTGGTACGGGGCAAATGGCCTGCTCGAGAAAGTAACAGATGCAAGACTTGCTAAATCCCATGCCCCCGCGAATCAACAACCTTTTGCGAGTCACTCCCCCGTTGACGTGATTCCAGGCGGGATCATTCTGCGGACAGATCGCAGTGGACACTTTAGAGGAACAGCGCTAATCAATAATGTTACGGTGCCGTTCATGATCGATACCGGCGCAACGCAAACTTCAGTCCCGGCAAATCTGGCGAGTGCCATCGGATTACCCTTCGGACAAGCGATTCAGACCAATACCGCGGGTGGGCGAGTCGTCGATCAGTTAACCAAGATAAGCAGTTTGAAAATTGGCAATGCGGAAATAAGAAATCTCGATGCCAATATTAACCAGTACTTGACTGAAGTACTGATCGGCATGAATACCCTGAAGTATTTTCGCATGACCCAAGACGGCAACACACTAACCTTGGTGGCCTCTACCAAGCCGGAGGAAATTGCCGAAATAGAAAGAGGCTTAACCGTTCCTCCGCCAATGCAAATAGTAGAAAAAACCAATTACAGAACACCCATGGAGACTCTTGCGTCGGATCAACCGGACAAAAAAGCTAAAACCACTTGGAAAAAATCGGTTGTTTGCGACGCGCAAAAAAACTGCAAAACCATTTATGGCGAGTAATGAATAATTTTGCGCGGCAAATATTTTTATCAAGAATGTAGCGTTGTCGGCTGGATACGCCGATAGGCGATCCAGCTACTAAAATTACTAACGTTTTTTGGGCCGCCTTCTTTGGCAGCGCAGGGAGCGGTTGCCGAGGCGATGCAAAAAAGTATCTCGGCTGTCGGTCCGACAAATCGGCAGGATTGCCGATTTCATGTGTCAGCACCCGTAGGGCGAAAAACAAGGATGTTTTTCGTGAAACTGACATCAAAAACAAGCCGCTGCGATAGCGACACAAAAAAACTGACTAAAAATAACCACATAATAAAAGTTAGAAGAGCAACATTGAAAAACAACAACACGCATTATCTGGTCGGTATCGACTTAGGCACCACTCACACCGTCGTCGCTTACGCCAATGCCGGCGACCCGGAAAAAGCCATCCACCTGTTTGAAATTCAGCAACTGGTCGCGCCAGGCGAAGTGGCGAACAGACCTTTGTTGCCGTCGGTACGCTACCATCCTGCGCCGGGTGAGCTTAGCGACGATGCTGGATTCTTGATGCCGGAGGATGGTGCCGTGTTGGGAGAGGCGGCGCGGGGGCTGGGTGCCAAGTCGCAGGGGCGGCTGGTCGCCAGTGCTAAAAGTTGGTTGTCGCATCCTTCGGTCGATCATGGCGCGGCGATTTTGCCTTGGGGTAGCGATGAGTCGGTATTCAAGGTTTCGCCCTTGGCGGCCAGTGCCAGCTATTTGACGCATGTGCGGACTGTGTGGGATCAGCGCTTTCCGGATGCGCCGTTGGCCAGGCAAACCGTGGTGCTGACCGTGCCGGCTTCATTCGACGAATCGGCGCGGGCCTTGACGCTGGAGGCGGCGAAAATGGCCGGTTTTAGCGACGTTCGATTGCTGGAAGAGCCGCAGGCGGTGTGTTACGACTGGCTGCGCCGCCATGCCGGTAGCATCAAGCCTAGTTTGGGCGATAGCCGCTTATTGTTGGTTTGCGATGTCGGCGGCGGCACCACCGATTTGACGCTTATTAAAATAGAACACGGCGAAGGCGAACCCAAGCTGACTCGCATCGGTGTCGGCGATCATCTGATGTTGGGTGGCGATAATATCGATCTGAGCTTGGCGCATTTGGCGGAAAGCCGGCTGCGGGTCGGCGATAAAAAACTCTCTACCGCCGATTTGTCGCAATTGTTGGAGCAATGCCGGGTTGCCAAGGAACGTTTGTTGGCCGAGGATGCACCGGAGCAAGTCGCCGTGACCTTGTTGGGCGGCGGTTCCAGGCTGATAGGCGCGGCACGCGGCACGGCGCTGACGCGGGATGAGGTTAGGCGGATTGCTCTGGATGGCTTTTTCCCATTATCGGCCCAGGAAGAGCTGCCCGACCGAAAGCGTAGCGGTGTGGTTGAATTCGGTTTGCCTTATGCGGCGGAACCGGCGGTCAGCAAACATATTGCCGCTTTCCTGCAGTTGCACGCGCAGGCGGCAAAAATTGCCTTGGCGGACGGCAACATTGTGCCGGATGCCTTGTTGCTTAACGGCGGGGTGTTCCGTAGTCCGGCCATCGTACGGCGTATTGTCGATTTGATAAAAAGTTGGCGAGGTGCCGAGCCGCTGTTGCTTGACAATCATCATCCAGAACTGGCTGTTGCCTACGGTGCAGTCAGTTACGCCATGGCCCGCCGCGACAAAAAAATCAAAATAGGCGGCGGTGCCGCGCGCAGTTATTTTCTGTTGATTGATAGTGGCGCGGACCAAAACAGGCGTGGGGTTTGTATCTTGCCGAAAGGCAGCGAAGAGGGGCACGAGATTGTCTTGGCCGGACAACAGTTTGCGCTCAGAGTGGGGCAGCCGGTGCGATTCCATTTGCTGTCGTATAGCGGCGACGGCGACTATCAGCCCGGTGCGCTGGTCGACATTGACGATGAACGTTTTCATGGGTTGCCGCCCTTGGCAGTGGCGCTGGAAGGCCAGCAAAAAGCCGAAATCGCGGTGCAATTGTTGGCGACTTATACCGAGATCGGCACCTTGCAATTGCAATGCATGGCATTGGAAGGTAACCAGCAGCGCTGGGATTTGGAATTCCAAGTTCGAAAAAAAATGGCCTCTAATTTGCTTGCTAACGAGGTGTCAAAACAATGTCAACTGGCTACCGAGAAAATCCAGCTGGTATTTGGAGGTAAGTCCAGGCAGGTCGATCCCGGTGCGGTAAAGAGTTTGCGGGCCGATCTGGAAAAGCAAATGGGCAAAAGCCGGGGCGAATGGGATACCGCCGAGTTGCGGATTTTATTTGCCGCTTTGCTGGAAGGCGGCAAATATCGTCGCCGTAGTGAGCAGCACGAAAGGGTTTGGCTGAGTTTGAGCGGTTTTTGTTTGCGTCCCGGTTTCGGTTATCCGCTTGATGATTGGCGGGTCGAGCAGTTGTGGAAGCTCTATCCCGAGAATTTGCAATTCCTGAACGAGCGCCAGAATTGGTCGGAATGGTGGACTTTGTGGCGGCGAGTGGCTGGGGGGCTGGATGCCGATGCCCAGCTGCGGATTTTTAACGACATCGCTAAATTCATCAATCCCGCCGCCGCCCGTCAGGCCGGGGTTGCCAAGCAACTGGCGATGCGTGGTTATGAAGATATGGTGCGTCTGGCGGCGGCCTTGGAGCGGCTGTCGATCGCCAACAAAATTCAGCTTGGCGAATGGTTGCTGAAGAGGCTGGAAAAGGCCGGCGAACCCGAGCAAAGCTGGTGGGCGGTAGGGCGTATCGGTTCGCGGATTCTGTTTCACGCCAATAACCATGACGTGATTCCACCGGCCACGGTTTCGATCTGGTTGCAGCAGGTATTGAAAGCCGACTGGAAAAAGCAGCCGCAAGCGGGATTTGCCGCCACCCTGCTGGCACGGCGTTGCGACGATAGGGCAAGGGATATAGACGAAAGTTTGCGCCGGCAAATCATTGAAAAATTAAAACTAAACAAGGCGCCGGCGTCTTGGATAGAAATGATGTTGGAATTCAGGCAGTTGGATGAGCAGCAGGAAAAGCAGATGTTCGGCGAAGCATTGCCGCCGGGATTGAAGTTGTTAAACAGTAATTAAACGGAGCCACTGGGATGCCGGCGGTTTCCCTAGTTTTTAGCCGCTAAAGGTCAGTCCCTAAATTCAGTGTCATTTTTGTGAGAAAGGTCCGGAAATCCGGAAATTAACATTAAACTTTTTTTCAAAATAGACGATAGAGTGATTTAACGACCGTTTGGCTGATTTTTGCAAATTTATTAAGGGTGATTGATATGGCTTCTATAGTAACGGGATTAACTACGCAGCAAATAGCTGGTTTAAGTACAACAACCATTAATAACTTTGATACCGAAGATTTTGCCGCGTTGACAACAGCTCAAGTCAGGGCCCTTAGTACTGCGGCAATCAGCGTTTTGGGTAGCGATGATGTTGCCGCATTGGAAAGCGAAGACTTTGCTGCCCTGACCAGTAGCCAATTCAAAGCCCTAAGCAGCGATGCCATCAACGGCCTGGGCAGCGACGACATCAGCCAGCTCACTACTTCCGCGATCAGCGCCCTGACCAGCGCGCAAATCGGCGCATTCGGCAGCGACGATCTGGTGGCGCTTAGCAGTGCTCAAGTCAAGGCCCTCAACTCCTCAGCCATTGCCGCTTTCGGCAGCGACGACGTTGCCGCTTTGGAAACCGACGATTTCGCAGCCCTGACCAGCGGCCAGATCAAAGCCTTGAGCAGCGATGCTATTAACGGTTTAAGCAGCGACGACATCGCCCAGCTCAGCACCGCCGCTATCGCCGCTCTGAGCAGCGCGCAAATTGCCGCCTTCGGCAGTGATGACTTGGCCGCGCTCAGTAGCGCCCAAGTTAAGGCCCTCAGCACTGCCGCCATTGCCAGCTTCGGCAGCGACGACGTCGCCGCCCTGGAAACCGATGATTTTGTAGCCCTGAGCAGCGGCCAGGTCAAAGCGCTCAGCAGCGACGCTCTCAACGGCTTAAGCAGCGACGATATCGCTCAGCTCAGCACCTCCGCCATCGCCGCGCTCAGCAGCGCACAGTTTGCCGCTTTCGGTAGCGACGATCTGGCCGCGCTCAGCAGCGCGCAAGTCAAAGCTATCAGCACCGCCGCCATTGCCGGTTTCGGCAGCGACGACGTCGCCGCGCTGGAAACCGACGACTTTGCGGCCCTGACCAGCGCTCAACTCAAAGCGCTCAGCAGTGACGCCCTCAACGGTTTGGCTAGCGACGACATTGCCCAACTCAGCACATCGGCTATCAATGCTTTGAGTAGTGTGCAAATTGGCGCCCTGGGTAGTGACGATCTGGCTGCTCTTAGCAGTGCACAAGTTAAAGCCCTTAGCACCTCGGCTATTTCCGCTTTTGGCAGCGACGATGTCGCCGCCCTGGAAACCGACGACTTTGTAGCGCTAACCAGCGGCCAAATCAAAGCCCTCAGCAGCGATGCCTTTAATGGATTAAGTAGCGACGACATCGCCCAACTCAGCACGGCGGCCATCGCCGCGCTCAGCAGCGCGCAAATCGCCGCATTCGGTAGCGACGATCTGGCCGCGCTCAGCAGCGCGCAAGTCAAAGCTATCAGCACCGCCGCTATTGCCGGTTTCGGCAGCGACGACGTTGCCGCCCTGGAAACCGACGACTTTTCAGCGTTGACCAGCAGTCAAATCAAAGCCCTCAGCAGCGATGCCCTCAATGGTCTTGGCAGCGAAGATGCCGCGCAACTGACGACGATAGCGATTAGTGCGCTTAGCAGTGCGCAAATCGGCGCCTTCGGCAGCGACGACCTGGCCGCCCTCAGTAGCGCGCAAGTCAAAGCCATCAATACCGCCACCATTGCCGCCTTCGGTAGCGACGACGTGGCAGCCTTGGAAACCGACGATTTCGCGGCGCTGACCAGCGCGCAATTTAAAGCGCTTAGTACCGACGCCATCAACGGCTTGAGCAGCGACGATGTCGCACAGCTCAGCACAAGTGCAATTAGTGCACTGACCACATCACAAGCAGTTGCGCTGGGCACTGATGACTATGCGGCGCTCAATACCGCGCAAGTCAGAGCGCTGAGCACGGCGGTCATCGTGGCGATGAACTCCGACGATCTCACGGCCTTGGGTAGCGACAATCTGGCGGTATTCACTACCGGGCAAATTAGAGCACTGGGAACGGAAGCCGTCAGCATCCTCAACACCGATTATGTGGCGGCACTGGGTACGGCGGCGATCAATGCGCTCACCACCGCGCAAATCGTGGCGATGCGAACCGACCACTTCCAAGCGCTCAGCACGGCGCAAGTCAAAGCCCTCAGCACGGCAGCGATGGGCGTTCTGGGCAGCGAGGATGTCGCTGCCCTGGAAACCGACGACTTTGCGGCGTTGACCAGCGGCCAGATCAAAGCCTTGAGCAGCGATGCTGTTAATGGCTTAAGCAGCGACGACATTGCCCAACTCAGCACCGCGGCCATCGCCGCGCTGAGTAGCGGGCAAATTGCCGCCTTCGGCAGCGACGACTTGGTCGCGCTTAGCAGCGCGCAAGTCAAAGCCCTCAGCACCGCTGTCATTGCCAGCTTCGGCAGCGACGACGTCGCCGCCCTGGAAACCGACGACTTCGCGGCGTTGACTAGCGGCCAAATCAGAGCCCTGAGCAGCGATGCCATCAACGGCCTGGGCAGCGACGACATCGCCCAACTCAGCACGGTGGCCATCAACGCCCTGACCAGCGCCCAAATTGGCGCCCTGGGCAGTGACGACTTGGCGGCCTTGACCAGTAATCAGGTCAAGTCTCTCAGCACCGCAGCGATAGCGGCCTTCGGCAGCGACGACGTCGCCGCCCTGGAAACCGACGACTTTGCAGCGCTGACCAGCGGCCAGATCAAAGCCCTGAGCAGCGATGCCCTTAACGGCCTGGGCAGCGACGACATCGCTCAGCTCAGCACCGCTGCGATTAATGCCCTGACCAGCGCTCAAATTGGCGCCCTGGGCAGTGATGACTTGGCGGCCTTGACCAGTAATCAGGTCAAGTCTCTCAGTACCGCAGCGATAGCCGCCTTCGGCAGCGAGGATGTCGCGGCCCTGGAAACCGACGACTTTGCAGCCCTGACCAGCGCTCAAATTAAAGCCCTGAGCAGCGACGCCCTCAACGGCTTGGGCAGCGACGACATCGCTCAACTCAGCACCGCCGCGATTAATGCCTTAACCAGCGCCCAAATTGGCGCCCTGGGCAGCGACGATCTGGCGGCCTTGACCAGTAATCAGGTCAAAGCCCTCAGTACCGCAGCGATAGCGGCCTTCGGCAGCGACGATGTCGCCGCCTTGGAAACCGACGACTTTGCGGCGCTCAGCAGCGGCCAAATCAAAGCCCTGAGCAGCGACGCCGTCAACGGCCTGGGTAGCGACGACATCGCTCAACTCAGCACCGCGGCCATCAATGCCCTAAGCAGTGCCCAAATCGGCGCCTTCGGCAGTGATGATCTGGTTGCCCTCAGCAGTGCGCAAGTCAAAGCCCTCAGCACCGCGGCGATAGCGGCCTTCGGCAGTGACGACGTCGCTGCCCTGGAAACCGATGATTTCGCAGCGCTGACCAGCGGTCAAATCAAAGCCCTGAGCAGCGATGCCCTCAATGGTCTTGGCAGCAATGATGTTGCCCAACTCAGTACGGCGGCGATCGCTGCACTGAGCACGGCACAAATTGGCGCCTTGGGTACCGACGATTTTGCGGCCTTTAATACCGCGCAAGTCAGGGCGCTGAGCACGGCGGTCATCGTGGCGATGAACTCCGACGATCTCACGGCCTTGGGCAGCGACAATCTGGCGGTATTCACTACCGGGCAAATTAGAGCACTGGGAACGGAAGCCGTCAGCATCCTCAACACCGATTATGTGGCGGCACTGGGTACGGCGGCGATCAATGCGCTCACCACCGCGCAAATCGTGGCGATGCGAACCGACCACTTCCAAGCGCTCAGCACGGCGCAAGTCAAAGCCCTCAGCACGGCAGCGATGGGCGTTCTGGGCAGCGAGGATGTCGCTGCCCTGGAAACCGACGACTTTGCGGCGTTGACCAGCGGCCAGATCAAAGCCTTGAGCAGCGATGCTGTTAATGGCTTAAGCAGCGACGACATTGCCCAACTCAGCACCGCGGCCATCGCCGCGCTGAGTAGCGGGCAAATTGCCGCCTTCGGCAGCGACGACTTGGTCGCGCTTAGCAGCGCGCAAGTCAAAGCCCTCAGCACCGCTGTCATTGCCAGCTTCGGCAGCGACGACGTCGCCGCCCTGGAAACCGACGACTTCGCGGCGTTGACTAGCGGCCAAATCAGAGCCCTGAGCAGCGATGCCATCAACGGCCTGGGCAGCGACGACATCGCCCAACTCAGCACGGTGGCCATCAACGCCCTGACCAGCGCCCAAATTGGCGCCCTGGGCAGTGACGACTTGGCGGCCTTGACCAGTAATCAGGTCAAGTCTCTCAGCACCGCAGCGATAGCGGCCTTCGGCAGCGACGACGTCGCCGCCCTGGAAACCGACGACTTTGCAGCGCTGACCAGCGGCCAGATCAAAGCCCTGAGCAGCGATGCCCTTAACGGCCTGGGCAGCGACGACATCGCTCAGCTCAGCACCGCTGCGATTAATGCCCTGACCAGCGCTCAAATTGGCGCCCTGGGCAGTGATGACTTGGCGGCCTTGACCAGTAATCAGGTCAAGTCTCTCAGTACCGCAGCGATAGCCGCCTTCGGCAGCGAGGATGTCGCGGCCCTGGAAACCGACGACTTTGCAGCCCTGACCAGCGCTCAAATTAAAGCCCTGAGCAGCGACGCCCTCAACGGCTTGGGCAGCGACGACATCGCTCAACTCAGCACCGCCGCGATTAATGCCTTAACCAGCGCCCAAATTGGCGCCCTGGGCAGCGACGATCTGGCGGCCTTGACCAGTAATCAGGTCAAAGCCCTCAGTACCGCAGCGATAGCGGCCTTCGGCAGCGACGATGTCGCCGCCTTGGAAACCGACGACTTTGCGGCGCTCAGCAGCGGCCAAATCAAAGCCCTGAGCAGCGACGCCGTCAACGGCCTGGGTAGCGACGACATCGCTCAACTCAGCACCGCGGCCATCAATGCCCTGAGCAGTGCCCAAATCGGCGCCTTCGGCAGTGATGATCTGGTTGCCCTCAGCAGTGCGCAAGTCAAAGCGCTTAGCACCGCAGCGATAGCGGCCTTCGGCAGCGACGATGTCGCCGCCCTGGAAACCGATGATTTCGCAGCGCTGACCAGCGGTCAAATCAAAGCTTTGAGCAGCGACGCCCTCAATGGTCTTGGCAGCAATGATGTTGCCCAACTCAGTACGGCGGCGATCGCTGCGCTGAGCACGGCACAAATTGGCGCCTTGGGTACCGACGATTTTGCGGCCTTTAATACCGCGCAAGTCAGAGCGCTCAGCACTGCTGTCATCGTGGCGATGAACTCCGACGATCTCACGGCCTTGGGCAGTGACAATCTGGCGGTATTCACTACTGGGCAAATTAGAGCGCTGGGAACGGAAGCCGTCAGCATCCTCAACACCGATTATGTGGCGGCGTTGGGTACGGCGGCGATCAATGCGCTCACCACCGCGCAAATCGTGGCGATGAGAACCGACCACTTCCAAGCGCTCAGCACAGAGCAAGTTAAGGCTCTGAATACTGCGGTGATCGGCGCGCTAGGCAGCGAAGATGTTGCGGCGCTGGAGAGTGATGACTTCGCAGTACTGAGTAGTGCACAAATTAAAGGTTTAACGACCGATGCCATCAACGGTTTGGGTAGCGACGACATTGTTCAACTCAGTACGGCGGCCATCAACGCTCTGACCAGCGCCCAAATTGGTGCCTTCGGCAGTGACGATTTGGCGGCACTGACCAGTAATCAGGTCAAAGCGCTCAGCACGGCAGCGATAGCCGCCTTCGGCAGCGATGATGTCGCCGCCCTGGAAACCGACGACTTTGCGGCGCTGACCAGCAGTCAAGTCAAAGCCCTGAGCAGCGATGCCATCAACGGCTTGGGTAGCGACGACATCGCCCAGCTAAGCACGGCGGCTATTGCCGTACTCAGCAGTGCGCAAGTCGGTGCCTTCGGCAGTGATGATCTCGCCGCACTCAGCAGCGCTCAAGTCAAAGCCCTCAGCACCGCAGCGATAGCGGCCTTCGGCAGCGACGACGTGGCAGCCCTGGAAACCGACGATTTCGCGGCCTTGACCAGCAGTCAAGTCAAAGCTCTGAGCAGCGATGCTCTTAACGGCCTGGGCAGCGACGACATCGCCCAACTCAGCACCGCCGCGATTAATGCCCTGACCAGCGCCCAAATCGGTGCCCTGGGCAGCGACGACTTGGCGGCCTTGACCAGTAATCAGGTCAAAGCCCTTAGCACCGCGGCAATAGCCGTCTTCGGCAGCGACGATGTGGCCGCCCTGGAAACCGATGACTTTGCAGCACTCAACAGCGCTCAAATCAGGGCTCTGAGCAGCGACGCCATCAACGGCCTAGGTAGCGACGACATCGCCCAACTCAGCACCGCGGCCATCAATGCCTTAACCAGCGCCCAAATCGGCGCTTTCGGCAGCGACGATCTGGCGGCCTTGACCAGTAATCAAGTCAAAGCGCTCAGCACGGCAGCAATAGCCGCCTTCGGCAGCGAAGATGTGGCCGCTTTGGAAACTGACGATTTCGCGGCCTTGACCAGTGCTCAAATCAAAGCCCTGAGCAGCGATGCCCTTAACGGCTTGGGTAGCGACGACATTGCCCAACTCAGCACAGCGGCCATTAATGCCCTGAGCAGCGCGCAAATCGGTGCCTTCGGCAGTGACGATCTGGTTGCCCTCAGCAGTGCGCAAGTCAAAGCCCTTAGCACCGCGGCGATAGCGGCCTTCGGCAGCGACGATGTCGCCGCCTTGGAAACCGACGACTTTGCGGCGCTCAGCAGCGGCCAAATCAAAGCCCTGAGCAGCGATGCCATCAACGGTTTGGGCAGCGACGACATCGCTCAACTCAGCACAGCGGCCATCAATGCTCTGAGTAGTGTGCAAATCGGTGCTTTGGGCAGCGATGATTTGGCGGCGCTAAGCAGCAGTCAAGTCAAAGCCATCAGCACGGCGGCGATAGCGGCCTTTGGCAGCGACGACGTCGCCGCGCTGGAAACCGACGACTTTGCGGCGCTGACCAGCGGTCAGATCAAAGCCCTCAGCAGCGACGCCTTCAACGGCTTGAGCAGCGATGATGTTGCCCAACTCAGCACGGCGGCGATCGCTGCACTGAGCACGGCACAAGTCGGCGCCTTGGGCACCGACGACTTCGCGGCGCTGAACACCGCGCAAGTCAGGGCGCTGAGCACGGCGGTCATCGTGGCGATGAACTCCGACGATCTTAATGCATTAGGCAGCGATAACCTGGCGGTACTTACCACCGCGCAAATTAAAGCGCTGGGAACGGAGGCTGTCAGCATCCTCAATACCGATTTTGTGGCGGCATTGGGTACGGCGGCGATCAATGCACTCACCACCGCCCAAATCGTGGCGATGAGAACCGATCACTTCCAAGCGCTCAGCACGGCGCAAGTCAAAGCCCTCAGCACCGCGGCTGTAGCAGTGTTAGGTAGCGAAGATGTTGCGGCGCTGGAAAGCGAAGACTTTGCGGTACTAAGTAGCGGTCAGATTAAAGTCCTGAGCAGCGATGCGATCAACGGCTTGGCCAGCGACGACATTGGCCAACTCAGCACTGCGGCGATTAATGCCCTGTCCAGCGTGCAAATCGGCATGTTTGGCAGCGACGATTTGGCGGCCCTGACCAGTAATCAGGTCAAAGCGCTCAGCACGGCGGCAATAGCGGCTTTCGGCAGCGACGACGTGGCCGCTTTGGAAACCGACGACTTCGCGGCCCTGACCAGCGGTCAGATCAAAGCCCTGAGCAGCGATGCCATTAACGGCCTGGGCAGCGACGACATAGCCCAACTCGGCACCGCGGCCATCAATGCCCTGAGCAGTGTGCAAATCGGCGCCTTCGGCAGCGATGATCTGGCGGCACTGACCAGCAACCAAGTCAAAGCCCTCAGCACCGCAGCGATAGCGGCCTTCGGCAGCGACGACGTGGCCGCCTTGGAAACCGACGACTTTGCAGCCTTGACTAGCGCTCAAATCAAGGCGTTGAGCAGCGATGCCCTCAACGGCTTGGGCAGTGATGACATCGCTCAACTCAGCACGGCGGCCATCAATGCCTTGAGCAGCGTACAAATCGGTGCCCTGGGCAGTGATGATCTGGCGGCTTTGAGCAGTAATCAAGTCAAAGCTCTCAGCACCGCGGCGATAGCGGCCTTCGGCAGCGACGATGTCGCGGCCTTGGAAACCGATGACTTTGCGGCGCTGACTAGCGGTCAGATCAAAGCCCTGAGCAGCGATGCCTTCAACGGCTTGAGCAGCGATGACATCGCCCAGCTCAGCACGGCGGCCATCGCCGCGCTCAGCAGCGCCCAAATCGGCGCCTTCGGCAGTGACGACTTGGTCGCACTCAGCACCGCACAGGTCAAAGCCCTTAGCACGGCGGCGATAGCGGCCTTCGGCAGCGACGACGTGGCAGCTTTGGAAACCGGCGACTTTGCAGTCTTGAGCAGCGCACAAATCAGAAGCTTGACCAGTGACGCCATCAATGGCTTGGGTAGCGATGACATTGCCCAACTCAGTACGGCGGCGATCAACGCATTGAGCAGCGCACAAATCGGTGCCTTCGGCAGCGATGATCTCGCCGCTCTCAGTAGCGGGCAAGTTAAGGCTCTCAGCACGGCAGCGATAGCGGCCTTCGGCAGCGACGATGTGGCCGCCCTGGAAACCGATGACTTTGCGGCGCTGACCAGCGCTCAAATCAAAGCTCTGAGCAGCGATGCCTTCAACGGCCTGAGCAGTGATGACATCGGCCAGCTAAGCACAGCGGCCATCAATGCCCTAACCACCGCGCAAATCGGCGCGCTGGGTACCGACGACTTTGCGGCGTTCGATACGGCGCAAGCCAAAGCCCTCAGTACTGCGTCGATTGTGGCCATGGGTACCGACGACTTAATTGCCTTGGGTAGCGAAAACCTTTCAGTGTTCACCACCACGCAAATCAAAGCTTTAGGTTCGGATCCGATCGGCGCCTTGGGAACTACCTTTGTGGCCGCACTGAGTACGGCAGCTATCAGTGTCCTCTCCAGTGCGCAAATCGTCGCCATGGGCACCGATGACTTCCAAATTCTCAGTAGTGCCCAAGTCAAAGCTCTCAGCACTTCGGCGATAGCCGCCTTAGGCAGCGACGATGTCGCGGCGCTGGACAGCGAAGACTTCGCGGCGCTCAGTAGCGGCCAAGTCAAAGCCCTCAGCAGCGATGCCATCAACGGTTTAGGTAGCGACGATATCACCCAACTTAGCACGGCGGCGATCAATGCCTTGACCAGTGCGCAAATCGGGGTGTTCGGTAGCGACGATTTGGTGGCCCTGACCAGCAATCAAGTCAAAGCGCTTAGCACGGCGGCGATAGCGGTGTTCGGCAGCGATGACGTGACAGCTTTGGAAACCGACGACTTTGCGGCTTTGACCAGCGCTCAAATCAAGGCGCTGAGCAGCGATGCCATCAACGGTTTGAGCAGCGACGATATCGCTCAACTCAGCACGGCGGCCATCAATGCCCTGACCAGCGCGCAAATCGGTGCGTTTGGCAGCGACGACTTTGTGGCGCTGACCAGCAACCAAGTCAAAGCCCTCAGCTCTGCAGCAATAGCGGTATTGGGCAGCGACGACGTCGCGGCGCTGGAAACCGATGACTTTGCGGCCTTGACCAGCACGCAGATCAAAAACCTGAGTAGCGATGCGATCAACGGCCTGGGCAGCGACGACATCGCCCAACTCAGCACGGCGGCCATCAGCGTGCTGACCAACGTGCAAATCGGTGCCTTTGGCAGCGACGACTTTGCGGCCCTGACCAGCAGCCAAGTTACAGCCCTTAGCACGGCGGTGATAGCGGCCTTGGGCAGCGACGATGTGGCGGCCTTGGAAACCGATGACTTTGCGGCTTTGACCGGCACTCAGATTAAAAACCTGAGCAGCGACGCGATCAACGGTTTGGGTAGCGATGACATTGTTCAGCTCAGCACGACGGCCATCAATGCCTTGACGAGTGTGCAAATCGGCGCATTTGGTAGCGATGACTTTGCGGCGCTCACCAGCGGCCAGGTCAAAGCTCTGACTGCGGCGGCGATAGGGGTCTTGGGCAGCGACGACGTAGCGGCGCTGGAAAGTGATGACTTTGCGGTCTTGACCAGCGTTCATATCAAAGCCCTGAGCAGCGATGCGATCAACGGCTTAGGCAGCGACGACATTGCTCAACTCAGCACCTCGGCTATCAATGCCCTGAGTGGTTCGCAAATCGGCGTATTTGGCAGTGACGACTTTGTAGCGTTGACTACCAGTCAAGTCAAAGCCTTAAATACCGCGGCGATAGCGGCCTTGGGCAGCGACGATGTTGCTGCCTTGGAAAGCGAAGACTTTGCGGTATTGACCGACACTCAGATCAAAGCCCTTAGCAGCGATGCGATCAACGGTTTGGGCAGCGATGACATCGACCAGCTCAGCACGGCCGCCATCAATGCCTTGAGCAGTGTGCAGATCGGCGCGTTCGGCAGCGACGATTTGGTGGCCTTAACCACTGCTCAGGTCAAAGCCCTCAGTGCTTCGGTAATGGCGGTTTTCGGCAGCGACGACGTCGCGGCGCTGGAAAGCGACGACTTTGCGGTTCTGAGCAGCGTACAGCTCAAAGCCCTAAGCACCGATGCGATCAACGGCTTAGGCAGCGACGACATCGGCCAGCTCAGTACGTCGGCCATCAATGGCCTGACCAGTGTGCAAATCGGTGCGTTTGGTAGCGATGATTTTGTAGCACTGACCACGGCGCAAATCAAAGCCCTCAACACTTCGGCGATAACGGCGCTCGGCAGCGACGACGTCGCGGCGCTGGAAAGCGACGACTTTGCGGCGCTGACCACCGCTCAAATCGTAAATATTGCGAGCGACGCCATTGCGGGTCTCGGCACCGACGACATTACTCAGCTCAGCACAGCCGATATTGGCGCGTTGAGCCGGGCACAATTGTCGGTCTTCGGCACGGATGATTTCCAGGCATTGAGCACTGCGCAAGTCAAGGCGCTTGGCTTAACGGTGATGAACAGCTTAGGCAGCGACGATCTGGCGGCGCTGGAAAGCCAGGACTTTGCGGCATTGACCAGTGCGCAAATCAGGCTCATCAGCACAGCGGGTATCGTCGGCTTAGGCACCGAAGACATTGCCTCGCTCACTTCGGCGAATGTCGCTGGTTTGACCACGGCTCAAATTGAGGCGATTGGTAGCGATAATATCTTTGCACTTAATAGCGAAGCGTTTGGCGCGCTGTCCGATGCTCAGATCAACGCGATTCTCTCTACCCCAGTTGTCTTGGATCTTAATGGCGATGGCGTACATAGTGTCAACATCGCTGCCGGGGTAAGGTTCGACCTTAATGCCGACGGTAATAGAGAGGCTGTGGGTTGGGCTGCCGGTGGCGACGGCTTCCTGGTTAGAGACATTAATAAGGATGGTTTCATCAATGACGGTAGCGAACTGTTCGGCAGTTCAACCGTGTTGTCGAATGGCGATAAGGCGAGAGATGGTTTTGCCGCCATGGATGCGCTGGATACCAATCTGGATGGTGCAATCAACAGCCTAGACAGCGCATTTAAAGACTTGCAGGTTTGGGTCGACGGTAATCGCGATGGCGTCAGTCAGGCGGATGAACTGCATAGCCTGGATTCCTTAGGCATCGTGCAGATCAACCTCGATGCCGTTAGGACTTCGGTCAACAGTAACGGCAACTGGATCGGTCTGGAATCGAGCTTTGAGACTGTCGATGGAACTACTCACGATCTGGCCGACATCTGGCTACAAGTCAGCGACGAGAAGGATAGGGTGATCGATCTGTCGGCGCTCAATCCGGACAAGGTCGAAGCAGGCAGCTTGAGTCAAATCAATCTGTCCGGTAATGGCGGCGACGGCGATGTCTTGAAGTTGAATGCCGAGGATGTGGCTCGTTACGGAGAAGTTGGGGTGGTTGACAATGTAACCGGAGGTGGCGAGCAAGTTCATCAAATGGTTATCCGAGGCGATCAGAACGATACGGTCGAGCTGACGGATAACGGTAGTGGACTGTGGCAATACGAGGGCAGTGTCTCGGTAGACGGGGTAGATTACCAAGTCTATAATCAAGGCGTATCGCAATTGCTGATTGAAAGTCACGTACATTTGATTCCATAAGGAGTGTACGAAGGGGTTCCCGCAAACAGTGTTTGTCGGGAGCCCTTTTTGTTTGCAAGAAAGTGTTTGCTCGTTGGCCTCAACCTCAATATCCGAAGCAGGGAGAGGCGTCTTTCCAGGTTCGTGCCGGGTTCGTTTTTGATCGTTTCCCGGCTTGGGCTTGTCTTTACGGCAATTGGATGATACGAATACTCGTCTAAATTGCTTTTCTACTGCCAATCAACGGCAAACTCGGGGTTAACGTGCTTTTGATAGATCGAAGGTTTGGGATAAGAGACGATAGCTGATGAAATCAGATTTTAATGTCGAACGTTCCGAACTGGACGGTATTCTGCGAAGTTTCTGGCGGAATTTCGCTACTATTGCCGTGTTCAGTTTTGTACTGAATATTTTGATGATCGCCCCCGCCATTTATGCGATGCAGGTCTACGACCGGGTGATGATCAGCCGCAACGAAATGACGTTGCTGATGCTGACGCTGATTATCCTGGCGCTCTATGGGTTACAGTCGGCGCTTGATTATTTTCGCACCATTATTCTGAATCGTGTCGGCGCGCAGCTGGACTTGCAGCTGAACAAGCGGGTTTTCGATGCGACGTTTGAACGTTATCTGCAAGGCATTAAAGTCTCACCGGTACAGGCGCTGCAGGATTTGAACCTGGTTCGGCAAACCCTTACCGGGCCGGGCGTGCTGGCATTATTGGACGCGCCGTGGATTCCGGTATTGTTGGGGCTCAATTTCTTTTTCAGTCCTGTCCTGGGTTTATTTGCCGTGGCCAGCGCATTGGTGATGGTGGTTTTGAGCGTATTCGGCGAGCGTCTTACCAAGGAACATGTCGATACCTCCCAAGGCTTGGGGGTGAAGTCGAATTATTTAATCAGTAGCCATATCCGTAATGCCGAGGTGGTCAGGGCGATGGGGATGCTGGGCAATATTCGTTATCGCTGGTCTGCCGTGCATCGCAACTTTTTGCGGTCGCAGTCGCAGGCGACGGATAGGACGAGCCTGCTGACGGCGATGACCAAGTTTGTAAGAAACTCCAATCAATCGTTAATGATAGGTCTTGGCGTGTTGGAGTTGCTGCAGGGCCGAATGACCTCGGGCATGATGATCGCCTCGTCCATGTTGTTGGGCAGAGCATTAATGCCGATAGAAATGTTGATTATGAACTGGCGGGGGCTGCTGACGGCGCGAAATGCTTATTCGCGTTTACAGGAATTATTGGAACAGTTTCCTGAAACGTTACCGGGCATGCCATTGCCGAAACCGGCCGGACGTATCGATTTTGAGAATGTATCCGCAGTGGCTCCGTTCAGCAAAACCCCTATTCTGCATAATATCGCGCTAACCATTCCGGCCGGAAAAACGGTTGCGGTCATCGGCCCGAGCGCTGCCGGAAAATCCACCTTGTCACGGCTCTTGGTCGGTGTGTGGCCGGCTAGCGAAGGCGTGGTCAGGCTGGACGATTTCGACGTATTTGCCTGGGACAAAGACAGTCTAGGTCCGCATATCGGCTATCTGCCCCAGGATATTGAATTGTTCGACGGCACGCTGGCCGAAAATATCTGCCGTTTTGGGCAAATCGATTCCGAGAAGGTGATTCGTGCTGCGCAATTGGTCGGCATGCATGAGACGATTTTGCATTTTCCGAAAGGTTACGATACGCCGCTAGGCGATTCCGGCTGCTATTTGTCCGGCGGGCAAAGGCAGCGTATCGGTTTGGCGCGGGCCTTGTACGGCGATCCATCGCTAATCGTCTTGGACGAGCCCAATTCCAGTTTGGACGATGCCGGCGTTCAAGCCTTAATAGTCACCCTGCAGGCGTTAAAGAAAGCCAATAGAACGGTTGTACTCATCACGCATCAGCTCAATCTGTTAAATCTGGTGGACTCGATTCTGGTATTGGCCGATGGCGCCGTTAGGCTGTACGGCCCGCGCGATGAAGTGATTGCGGCTTTGTCGGGAGCACAGCGAAAATCGGCTGCCGTTAGCTCTGAAAAGTCACTTGCCGGCAGTTCCTCATGAAAGAAGTAAGCGATGTGAATCAGCGTTCGGATGATTTATCCGAGATGGGTACGGATTCCGACGATATTCATTACAGCGATCCCGCAAGTGCATCGCGGGTCGGTTGGGCCGTATTGCTGATAGGCTTTGGCGGTTTCATGCTATGGGCCGCATTGGCGCCGCTGGATCGAGGCGTGGCCGTGCCCGGCACGGTGGTAGTCTCGGGAAACCATAAACAGGTAAAACCGTTATACGCCGGCATCGTCAGAGCCATCAATGTCAAAGAGGGGGATAAGGTCGAAGCCGGACAGCTATTGATCGAGCTTGATACCACGCAGACTCAGGCACAGCTTAAAATTGCCACCGTACAGCTCGTGCAAAAGCAGATTGAGCAGGCCCGTTTGCTCGCCGAACGCGACGGTCAAGCCGAATTGGAGTTTGAGTCCGATTTGTCGGCTTCCGAGCATTACGCTCCGGTCATCAAGGATGTGCTGGCGTTACAACGGAGATTATTAAAGACCCGCCGGCAGACCTTGCATAACGAAATTGCAGTGATGCGCGAAAACGCCGAAGGATTGAAAGCCCAGGTTCAGGCCTTGGAGGAAGCTCGGCGGGCCAAACTGGAGCAGGTGAAATTGTTGCAGGAAGAGCTAAAAGGATTGCGAGAATTGGCAAAAGACGGTTTTTTGCCTAGAAACAGGCTCTCCGAGCGGGAGCGGGAACTGTCCCAATTGTTTGAGAGCTTGTCGCAGGATATGAGCAATTTGGCGCATATCCGTAGCGCCATCAGCGAAGTAAACCTGAATATCCTCAAGCAGGAAAAGGAATATCAACGGGAAATTGAAGCGCAATTGGCCGAAATTCACCGGGACGTCGACAACTTACAGAACCAGGTCACGTCATTGGGCTTCGATGTGGCCAATGCCTCCATCCAGGCACCCAGCGAAGGCGTCGTATCCGAGTTGAAAGCGCATACTGTGGGCGGAGTGGTCCAGGCGGGAGAGTTGTTGATGGAGATTGTGCCTTCATCCGATCCCTTGAAAGTGTCCGCGCAGATTGCTTCCAATCTTATCGATAAAGTTCAGGTGGGTTTGCCTGTCAACATTCGCTTCAGCGCCTTGAATTACCAGACCACGCCTATTATTCCCGGACAGCTGATAAAAATTTCGCCCGATGCCTTGTTCGACGAAAACACCCATGCCTCGTATTACAAGGGGCTGGTGGAAGTGACGCCAGAGGGTATGGAAAAGTTAAAAAAGCACGAAATAAAAGCCGGTATGCCCGCCGATGTTTTCATCCGTACCGGCGAACGGACTTTGCTCCATTATCTGTTCCGGCCGATTATGGTTCGATTCGAAGCCGCATTGCAGGAAGATTGATTGGTGTGGTTTAAAGCATTCGGTTGGTTTTTTGGCCTGCTAATATTCAGCGCAAGCATTCAGGCTGCCGATTTGCTTGAAACTTATCTGGCGGCGCTGACTGCCGATCCTACCTATCAAGCGGCAATTTACGAGCATGCCGCCAGCCAGGAGTCGGTTCCCATGGCTCGCGCCGGATTATTGCCGCAGCTGGCGGCCAACGGTGGCTATTCGATCAATGTCGGCCAGCAGGATGTGCCTACCCGGACCACCACGGCGGTGCAGAGCATCTCTCAAGGTGGGCAGACGGTAGAGCGCACCATAGCCACCACTTCCGAAGGCGGGACCAAGCCGGTCGATTATCAAGCCAGCCAATACGGCCTTTCTCTGCGCTGGAGCATTTTCAATTTGGAATCGATTGCCCGATTTCGGCAGGCTTATGCGCAAGAGGCCTACGGCGACGCCAAATTCGATTCGGCCTATAACGACTTGGTGTTACGCGTGGCTTCCGGTTATTTCGACGCCTTGCTGGCCCAAGATACATTGATGTTGGCGCAGGCCCAGGTCGATGCCTACCGTCAGCAATTGCAGGCGGCGCAAAAAAACTGGCAGGCGGGTGAGGGTTCTCGTACCGAAGTGGCGGAAACGGAAGCCCGTTTGGCATCCGCGGAAGCGGAGTTATTGGCAGCCCAGGATCAAAACACCTTGGCACGGGCATTGTTAAAACAAATTTCCGGCATGAAGACCGAAAGCCTCAAACCGCTAAGGCCGGATTTTACCGCGCAAATACTAGAAACCCCGCAGCTTGAGACTTGGCTGGGTTGGGCTGTGGAGTTGAGCCCCTTGCTGGTCGCGCAGCGGCAGTCTGTCGAATCGGCCAGAAAAGACATCGATCGTGCGCATGCCGGACATTGGCCAAAACTGGATGTGGTCGGTTCGGCCATGGATTCGCGGAGCGATAGCCCGTTTTTTGCCAACTCCAGAAACCAGATCAATTCGATCGGGGTGCAAATGAGCATGCCTTTATATAGCGGCGGGTATGTGAATGCCGCCAGCCGGCAGGCCGAGGCTTCGCTAAGCCGCAGCCAGTCGGAGCTGGATGCGAAACTGAATGCGGTGATGCTGGATGTTGAAAAATATCTGCGGAATGTCTTGAGCGGGGTGCAGCAGGTGGCGGCTTATGAAAAAGCGGTTAGCGCTCAGGGTGTGGCGGTTCAGGGAGCGGAAGTGGGGTTTAAATACGGTACGCGTATTCAGGTGGAAGTGCTGGACGCGCAACGCTTGTTGTTTCAATCCAAGCGGAATCTGGCGCAGGCGCGTTATCAATACCTGTTGAACAAATTGCGGTTGATAGGGGCTTGCCGTTTGCTAACCGAGGAAGATGTGCGCTTGGTGAATGCGGAATTGGCTTTGTAAAACATAAGTGTCGGATGATGGGTCGGATGAAAATATGGAAAAAATAACGGTAGCGGACGTTATCAGCCGGGCGGAGGGTTTGTCGCAGCAAGGGCAGATTAACGAAGCAATAACGGTTTATAGCGATTGGCTGAATTCGCCGGCTGCCGACCCACAAGTCAAGCACGCCGCGTTATTCAATATAGGGGTGCTGTTGCGTAGCGCCGGCCGCATGAATGAAAGCATTGCGGCCTATCAACAAGCTCTGGCCTTAAAACCCAATTTTTATCAAGCGGCCGTTAATTTAGGCTTGGCACTGGAGGCAAGCGGCCATCCCCAGGAAGCCATCAAAGCCTGGGAAAGCAGCTTGCAACCGGTCGACGGTCAGACTCTGCTGTTAAATCATATCGGCCGGGTTTTCGAATCCGCCAAAGCCTATGCCGAAGCCGAAAACCATTACAGGCGCAGTCTGGTTCTGGCCCCCGATCAGCCGAAAGTCATTCACCATTATCTGCACTTGCGCCAAAAGCAATGTAAATGGCCGATTGTCCAGGCCTTTGCCGATGTCGGCGAAGAGGCTTTGCTGGAATACTGCAGCCCGATGAGCGTGATGGCGCTGACCGACGACCCGGCCATTCAGTTCAAGTCCATCAAATCCTGGGCGTTGCGGACGCTGCCGCAAGATCTGCCGCGCTTGTCGCCGGCCGAGGGCTACAGGCACGATAAATTGCGGATAGGCTATTTTTCCTGCGATTTCCGTTGGCACGCGGTCAGCATTTTGACGGCGGAGATCTTCGAGTTGCACGACCGCGGCCAATTTGAAATTTACGGCATCGATTACACCCCCGATGACGGCGGTACCATGCGGCAACGGGTGCTTGCCGCCATGGATCATCATCTGCCTATCCATTCGCTTTCCGACGAAGCCGCTGCGCAGTTGATCCGCGAGCACGAAATCGATATTTTGATCGACCTGACCGGCCTGACCGCCGGCGCGCGGCCTGGAATTCTTTGCTACAAACCCGCGCCGGTACAAATTTCCTACCTGGGTTTCGTCGGCACCAGCGGTATTGCGGCGGTGGATTATGTCTTGGCGGATCGTTTCGTATTCCCGGACGAATTAGCCCAACATTTCGTCGAAAAACCTTTGTATCTGCCGGAAGTTTATCAATCCAACGACAGCCAGCGGCTGATTGCCGATACGCCGAGTCGGGCTGCTTGCAGCTTGCCCGATAATGCATTCGTCTATTGTTCGTTCAACGGCAGTTATAAAATTACGCCCGAGGTGTTCACTATCTGGATGAATATCCTGAAAAGAGTCCCGGACAGCGTTTTATGGCTGGTGGCGGACAATGAATGGGCGCAGCGGAATCTGGAGCAACAGGCTATCGCCCGCGGCGTCGATTGCCGGCGTCTGATCTTCGCCGGCAGGGTGCCGCCCACCGAATATTTGGCCCGGTTTAGGGTAGCCGATTTGATGCTGGATACCAGCCCCTATAATGCCGGCACCACGGCCAGCGATGCGCTGTGGGCCGATTTGCCGATACTCACCTGTCCGGGGCGAACCTTTGCATCGCGGATGGCGGGCAGTTTGCTGAACGCGGTGGGTTTGCCGGAGTTGATAGTGGGTGATTGGCAGGCTTATGAAGATTTGGCGGTCGAACTGGCTAAACAGCCGGAGCGCCTGCGAGTCATGCGGCAACATCTACGGGAAACCAGCCGGGAATCGGCATTATTCGATTCGAAGCGGTTTGTCGCCAATTTGGAAAAGGCTTTGAAATCGGTCAGTGTCGATCCCAGAAAAAAATCGCCGGAAAAAGACAAGCGAAAAATCACGCTTGAAATTGTCAGTGCCACCCGATTATCCGAAGCCGAGTTCTGGGAAAAATCGGCATTGGGTTTGTCCTTAAAACGCCTGAAAGCCGAAACAAGGATAAAATCTCATATTTTTTACGAGAACAGCTACGGCTTGTCCGAGGTGTATAACCGGCGGATTCAGGCCGACGCCGATGCCGATATTCTGGTTTTTATCCATGACGACATCTGGATAGACGATTATTATCTGGTCGACAGGTTGATCGAGGGTTTGGCGGTATATGACGTTGTCGGCGTGGCCGGCAATCGGCGGCGGGCCGCTAACCAGCCATCCTGGGCCTACGTCAGGGATGGCAAGGGCTTGCGGCTGGACGACAGGATGAATTTTAGCGGTTTCGCCGCCAACGGCAAACAGCCCTTCGCCGAGATCGATTTCTATGGCGAAGCGCCGGCGGAATGTCTGTTATTGGACGGTCTCTTCTTGGCCGCCTACAAATATAAGCTGCTTAACTATGGCCTACTTTTCGACCCGCGCTTTGATTTTCATTTTTACGACATGGATTTTTGCCGAACGGCGACCGGTTTGGGATTAAAGCTGGGAACCTGGCAGATTTGCCTGACGCATCAAAGCGTCGGCGAGCTGGGTAACGCTTCCTGGATGAACAATATGGCACGCTATTTCGAGAAATGGGGTAATTGAGGCATGCTTGTCGAGCTGTACCACATTGCCTATTCCGAAGAGACTTTACGGGCAAAACAGCCCGGCTATTTGCTGCTGGACAATAGTGATAATCCGCGTGCCGATTGGCGCGAGTATTGGCCGATAAGGCACTTTTTATCGTCTCAGCAATTGGATGATAATACCTACTACGGTTTCTTCTCGCCGCGATTTGCCGAGAAAACCGGTTTGAGCTATGAGCGTTTGATCGAGTTTATAGAAACGGCGGAAGGGGCCGATGTGGTGACGTTTTCGCCGCAGGTCGATATAGGGGCATTTTTTCCCAACGTGTTTGTCGGCGGCGACTTGTTCGAGCCGGGTTTTCTGGAAACCTCCCAGCGCTTTCTGGAACGGATCGGCATTGATATCTCGCTGAGCGAATTGTTCACGGATTCCAGAACCACGGTGTTCAGCAATTTTTTGATCGCCCGTCCCAGTTACTGGCGTAAATGGTTTGCGATCTGCGAAAAACTCTATGGCATCGCCGAAAGCGGCGACAGCGAAGACAGTTTGCGCAAGGCCTTGATTGCAAAAACCCACTACCGGGAAGGCGTGGAGCGCAAGGTGTTTGTGATGGAAGGCATCGCCTCGCTGGTGTTGACGATGAACGATGATTTGCGGGTACGGGCCTATAACCCGTTCACGCTCGGCTGGTCGGCGCAGTTACATCGTTTCCAGGAAGAGGCGGTGATTTGCGATGCCTTGAAAATCGCGGCCCGAGAGCAGCATTATCCCGAGTACAAAAACCTTTTCGAACGTGTGCGGCGTAAGGTGCTCGCACAAGCCCTGCAATCCCCAAAGGAAAACACCATGAAACAAACGCCGGCCCACGACTTGTACAACGACACCATCCTGGCCCTGTTGCCAGCCGATCTGGGCCGAGTGGCCGAAGTGGGTTGCATGCGCGGCTCGCTGGCCAAGGTTTACCGGCAGGCTAATCCGGCGTGCCACTGGATCGGCATCGATATCGATGCCGATAATGTTGAAATCGCCGCAACGGTTTGCCAGCAAGCCTTGTGTTTGGATATTGAAAAAGTGGCTGCCGATGAGTTCGAGCAATGGCGCGATGTCGATGCCTGGATTTTCGGCGACACATTGGAGCATCTGCGCGATCCGTGGGCGGTATTGAGCAATATCAGGCGCGTGTTGCCTAAAAATGGCGTCGTGCTGGCCAGCATACCGAATGCTCAGCACTGGTATTTTCAGGCCAGGGTTAACGCGGGATTATTCCGCTATGAAGACGACGGTTTGTTCGACAGAACCCATTTGCGCTTCTTTACCCGTTTGACCATCTACGAAATGTTTCAGAAAACCGGGTTTCGGATAGAGCAGGCGGTTTCCCGTAACCTGCAAACCGCCGATACCGCCAAATACATTCCACATATACGCGCCATGGCCGAAGCTAGTGGCAGCAATCCCGATCAGGCTGAAACGGATGCGATGGTGTTTCAATATGTGATAAGGGCGGTTGCCGATAATTAAGCGCTTTGTCTGTACCCGCTTGCCGGCGGGGTTCCGGCAATCTCTGCTCAGACGGCAGCGGGATTAATTGCCCGACTTGACCAAAAAGGCGTTGCCCCAGCCGGCCGCGTTCATTTCAAGTTCGTAGAGCTTGAAGCCGTAGAGCCTTAGAAACAGCAGCAGATCGGTGAGTTCCACGGCGCCGTCATAACCGCCGCCCAAGCCGACTTCGGTGTAGATGTAACGTACTTTGTGCAAGACGTTATTGCCGCCTTTCAGGACTTCCAGTTCCCCGCCTTGCACATCCATATACAGCAGGTCGATCGCTTCGGCGATCTCCGGCCTTTGGTTGGCCACGGCCATCAACACCCGGTCCAGCGTAAAAGTCGATAGTTGCACGGTTTCGGGAAAGGATACCCAGGGATAATCGTTCAAATGCTTGGCCGGTTTGAACATGCTGCTGCTTTCGCCGTTATTGGAGGCCACGTGAAAATCAACTTTGGCGCCGTCGCTGCTTCCGCAAAGCAGTTGGATGGGTAAATAACCCGGATATTTGGCGCAGCGGGCGCTAAGCGTTGCAAACGGCGCGTCGAGCGGTTCGATGAGGGCGGCGTAGGCCACGCCATGACTGGCGAAAAAATCGACTTCCTGTCCGCTGTTGGCGCCGACCTGCAATATGCCGGTGACTTTGGGCAAGCCGAGCGAGGCTATGATTTCGAAGGGTTCGCGCATATCAGAAAGTCCGCAGGCAAAGATCCGGCCTGCCGGGAAGATTCGGCCGATCCAGCGGGCCGGGAATCGGCTCGTTGGAGTGGCCCGCGAACACCGCGGCATCTTTGCGCAAGTAGCTCAATTCCAGCAGGCGCGGCATGGCCATGCCACCCAGCATCAATAAACCGCCGGCATTGTTGGCATGCAGGTGAACGACGTAATGGGTCTCCGCCAGTTTTGACCAGACGGCCAGCACTTTTTCATAATAATCGCGATTGATTAGGTTTTGAAAATCGTGAAACTCGCCGGTAATGATCTCGAATTTAGCCAGATCGCCGGAATCGGTTTGATCCAGAGACTCCCATTCTGCGCCTTCGGTATCGAACTTCAGGATAGGATGTGCGGCGTTGCTCCAGTCCATTAAATCCATCATGGAACGCAGAGACATCAAGGTATCGTTGTCTTCCGGTCCCCAGCCCTTGTTGAGAAAACGGATGTTGGGATGTTCGAGCGGCGGGCCGGGGATGGTATGGTCAAACTGGATGATTTGGGCGCCGCGTTCCGCAAGGGCTTTGTCGAAACTGACTTCGTTGCCTATCCCGATGGAAAACACCAGATTGGATTTCAGGGCGCAGGAAGGCAGCACGTAGCCGCCATCGGCCTCGGAGCCTATGCGTACCTTGATGTCGCTGGCCATATGCCATGGGCGAATCAGGTTGAGAAGATTCAGGACTTCATTTTGCGATACGAAGTTGGGTTTCATAAATTCCTTGGGTATTGAGTGTCCAAAAACAGGGCGATTTGTCACTGTGCCGGTATTTTTGCGCTAAAAGAAACCGGTGCTTTTAAATATTCCAGCCATATTCAGAAAGGTTGAATTGGAGGTCTTGACCAGCGTGGTTCTGGACAGTATCAGCAGGTCGATCAAGGCTTCGGCAATCGATGCTTCCGAGCGGGTGATGTTGAAGGGAAATTTTCGTCCTTCATTATCGGTAGTCCAGGATTGCCAATTGACATCGCCGATTAATTTTTCGGGAAAGCTGCTTTTTTCGAATACGCAGCAATTCGGCAGTTGGCTGAAACGCCGATTGACGTCGGCGTCATCGGAACACACAAAAAATCTGAGCGGACTCGCCGCCGCCAGCTCATACAAGGCATTGTCATCGACAGTACTGCCAAAGTCGGTTTTCCGGATATGCAGCCCCAAGACGGATTCGTCGATACTCCGTTCGCTACAAAATTCGCTGGCCGCGGTTTTTATGGGTAGTGCGATCTTAAAGCCGCTAAGGCCTGCCTGAATGTCCGCCGTGCTGACGAATCGGGGTATCAGATTGTTGAAATACAATACATTTTCATGGCCATCCAGAATTTCTTGATAATCCGTGTAACCGTTCAGGCTTGAATGATAGCTAATCAGGTTTTCCGAGAACTGGCATTGATTTTCATGGAGCAGCAATTTGTAACTGGATTCGTTTTTCTTATAGTGCTCTATCGAATAGTCGTCGACGGGGAGATCGTACTCAAATAGAGAGGAAAAGTCCGCGCCGCACCAATTGTTTTTCGGCCAGGATACCCGCCAATCGTGGCCGTAGCGTTTGCGCAAAATCAGGGCGAATATCAGGGCATTTAAGCGATTGCAAAGTCCGCCATCGCAAAGAACAACTTTCATTTATAGGTCCATAAAATCAAACTGAAGCGGGTTAAATATTCCTCAGCCGGGAACCTTAAATACACCGACAACGATAAAGGGCGCCAATTGCTGGGTTTGTTCGAACCTGGGCACTACGCTTTGAATCGTGTAGTAAGGCGGCCATTGATACCAGGTTTCATGCAGCAGAAAACCGTTGTTGATTAGTGCGTTGGAAAAATGGTTGTACTGGAATTCGTAAGGGTGATATTTGGCCAGCAAGCCGTAAGCATCGCCTCTGTAGATAGGCGTCGAGCACAGAAATACGCCGCCGGGCCGAAGCACGCGTTTTACCTCTTTGAGATACTGGCCTAATTCGCCGGGCTGGATGTGCTCTATGGTTTCGAAGGAGATATAGGTGTCGATGCTGCCGCTATCGACCGGCAATTCAAGTACGCTGCCTTGTTTATAAGTGGCATTTTGGATTAACGGTTGGTAGTGCTGGTTGGCAAAGGCCACCATGTTGGGGTCAATATCGATGCCGGTATATTGCTTGCAGTTGAGGATCAGCGATGCATAACCGCATCCCATGGCGGCGTCCAGAACATTGGCGTTGTAGCAAAAACTCTTGGCAAACGCATATCGATGCAAATGGTCGAGATTCAGGGTTTGCAGCGTGCCGTACGGACGGGGAATAAGATGTTCGTTTTCATCGACTTTATCAAAATCGAAGGCGGTGGCTTGTTCTGTTTGAGCGGACATATCGTCTTTTTGCATTTTTTCTTCCTTTCGATCTGTTTCGGTCCGAAGCGCGGCTGGGTTCCGTTCCGGAAAAGGGTTGGTTTCAGCAGAGCAATCCGCATTTTTTTGAGTATTGTTTGTGCTTTGCCCGTCGGGATTATAGTGGCATCTGAAAAGTGGGTATACGCGCGCGAACCAGTCAACCAGCACAAACAGGCTCCAAATTTTAAAGGGGGGTATCGGTTTGCCCTTGTAAAAATCCTGGACCAATGCGCCGATGGCGTCCAAGTCCAGAATGTCGGCAACCGGCTGGTTGCGAAGCGAGTCCAGGGTGGCGATGAAACGGGTTTGCAGGCGTTGCAGGAAAAAAATGGGGGGTACGGAAAATCCCATTTTGCGGCGTTCTATGATGGATTTTGGCAATTTATCGGCCATTAACTGCAGCAGAATGTGTTTCCTGGAGTCGGCTGACGGCAGTTTCATTTCTTGCGGGAGACGGGATGCGAAGCGATATAATTCCAAATCCAGAAACGGATAACGGCCTTCAAGCGAGTGCGCCATCAGGATTTTATCCGCCTTCATCATCAGGTTTTCAGGCATCCAGGTTCGCAGGTCGAAGGTCTGCATGCCATTTAACGCGGTATCGGCAGCGTCGTAAGCCCCTGCTTTAAAGCGCAGGTATCGCGGCGGCAGGTTCTTGTTTTTTAACCAGGCGTTGGCATCGTCGTAGTTCGAACTTTGATAAAAATAGTGGGCGAAACACTGGTTGCGCTCAAGATCCGGATTAAGCGCATTAAGATATTGATTGTATCCGGCAAACATTTCGTCGCCGCCTTCCCCGGAAAGCACCACGGTGACATCCTTGCGGATATCCTGGCACAGTCTGGAAAGCGCAAAGCAGGCCGGATCGGCGATCGGTTCGTCCAGGCGCAAAATGTTGGCATCCATGCCCGCAAAAAGTTCTTCCTGCGTCATGCAAATTTCCATGTAGTCAAAGCCGAATTGCCGGGCAATGTCACGGGAGTAGTCGAACTCATTGATTTCCGGAAAACCGATGCTGTAGGCCTTGAGCTTAACGCCGTTGTGTTGCATGTAATAGGCAATGCTGCTTGAATCCAGGCCGCCGCTGAGGAGCAGGCCGATCGGCACTTCGCCCATTAATTGGGATTGGACGGCATTGTGTAATATGCCGTCGAGTTCCTCGATGTAAGCCGCCGGCGATTTCTTGGTTTCCGGTTCGTGCATAGATACTTCGGCAAACAGGCTTTTATGTTGCCTGTTGCCGTCGAAATGCAGCACGCATCCGGCCGGTAGCTTTTCAATGCGCTGAAAAAAGGTATGGGGCGCCAGGGTGTAACGGTAAGTCAGATAATCCTGAAAAGCGGAAGGGTTAAGCGTGGTGTCGATATTCGGCAGGCCGAGCAGGGTTTTAATTTCGGAGGCGAAAGCGAAAAAATTGGAATCTTCGTAAATATATAGCGGCTTGCTGCCGAAGCGATCCCTGACCAGGATAAAACTGTTGGCGTCGTCATTCCAGATGCAGGCGGCGAACATCCCGTTGAGCTTTTCAAAGCAGGCGTTACCCTGAGCAAGGTAGGCCGCCAGAATGCTTTCCGTGTCCGAGTGGGTCTTAAACGGATAGCCGGCGTCTTCCAATGGTTTGCGCAAGGTTTCCCAGTTGTACACTTCGCCGTTGTAAACAATGCCTTGGCGTCCATTCGGCGAGTATATGGGTTGATCGCCCCCGGCCCGGTCGACGATGGCCAGGCGTAAATTGGCAAAAACGAATCGAGATCCGATATGCGAGCCAAAATGATCGGGGCCTCTATGATTTAGCGAGGATGAAAAATGGGCGCTTAATTGCGTTAAGGTTTCGGGCGATACCTCATGTTTGAAATAAATTCCTGCGATACCACACATAAAAACTCGTTATTAAGGGTTAATCGGTTTTTGATTCCACAAAAGCCTTTCCGCATTGCCGGCGGTATTCATCGTGACTGGCCGGCTGGCTTTTAATGGATGAATGTCTTTGCCATCGCGCCTAGGCGGCTTACCTTAAACCGCCGGGGTTATCCGATGCTTGCCACTGAAAACAGATCAGGCTGTTGGCGATTGGCGCATCCGCGCTGTCATGGCGGGAATGGCTGACTGCGACATCGCAGTCCACGGCAAATCGTTTGCTTATTTGTTGCCGGGTATGATCGATCATTGTCAGATTGCCTTTGCCGCTGGCAACAATCACTATCAAGCCGCGAACCGGGTTTAACAGCCCGGCGAGTTTTTCATAGCATAGATGAATTGTGTCGGCGGGCAAGCCGAACAACACAATGATGTCGTATAAAAAATCGGCGTTGGTGAAGCCGGCGCCTGACGACCTTATTTGCTCGGCGTGTATTTCCAAGGCATTGGCCATATGGCGATGCAGCATGATGGCAATCGAGGCGGCGGCGGGGCCGAATTCTTCCTCGCTAAAACCCAGCTCCGCCGCATCGTCGCGGATTCGCGTCAACAATAAGTGTCCGCTTGAATGCCTGAATGGGGCGAGTATGTCGCCCAAGGCGTCGGCAATCGCCCGGCGCGGTGCCACCATCTCCCCCAAGCTGCTGTGTTGGGTATGACAAATATGGTCGAGAAGGCGAATCCGCTTGGTATAGCCTTGGTCCGACTCATGATTCATGGCCAGGAAGTGCGCCTTGGGATTTTGTCTGGCTTCGGGATTTTGCCGGTGCAGCCAGGCATATTTAACCGCGTCGAAATTCGCTTTGACCCGGTTGTTGCCGGTATTGGGCGAGCTGGCAATCAGGTCGCTGTCGTGTTTCAATCCCGGAAGCGGTTCGATGCCACAGCCCGACTGTTTGGCGGCAAAATCGAACGACATTTGATCGCGCTTCGAAAAACAGAGGATTTGTTCCCACCAGGCGATGCCATGGGCAATCACCGCCGGATGGAGGTGGCTGCGCAAAATGACGGTGCAGGTGTGTATCGGGACTATGGATTCAAGCGGTCTGATGCCGGCATAAAAATCCAGCTGTCCGCAAACGGTATCGACATCGTCATAACCCAGCATGACAATGGCATCGGCCTCTTGTTGCAGATTCGCCCTATGGGAGTGATGGAACACTTTAAATAAATAGGGTCTTTCCGTGACCAAGTCTTGGGTGCTGGGCAGCCGTTTGAAGGTTACGACGTTGTCTATGTAAAGGCTGTGAGTCCAATCCGATAGATATTCGTGTGGCAAGGCCTTGGGACGTCTGGAGAGTTTTTCGGCGGGCAGGTTGTGATTGTCGATGTAGACGAATTTCCAGACATCGGATGCCAGCGCACGGTTGTCGGTAAAGCAGATGAAATCGATGTGCAGATCCGAACCGGCTTTATCGTCCAATGCCGACAGCGGCGAACCTAGGGGTTCTTTGTCGCCCAGGAGTACTGTGTAGATGACCATTCGCGGCTGGTCCGTCCTTGCTGCGTTTTCCACGATACTCAGCTACCGACGGTGTACGGATATTGCATTTTTGCCTTGATACGCTATGAAATGCCGGTGAAGATTGGGTTTCCTGTATCCGCCAACCGAATTGGAAGACCGGATTCATTGTAGCAGATTTCAAAAACAGAATGATCGGCGGGATGGGACGGAAAGGCTGGGATAAAGCCAGTCTCAAAATGTTGGGTTTCACTGCTAGATTGGCCCCTCCAGCGCTCCGCATTCGAAGTTTATCGTGCCAAAATAATGCGATGGTCGGCAGAGTGAGGTATAACCGTCGGCCATTATTCATTACCCGCTTTCATGTCGGTCATGGAAGAACTTTATGCCGAGTACACTGATCATCATTCCCGCTCGTAGCGGTTCAAAAGGTCTTGCCGATAAAAATATCCGCGTGCTGGGCGATAAGCCGCTGCTGGCATGGACGGCTGATGCGATTATGCAAGCTGAATTGCCAGATTGTCTGGCGATATTGTCCACCGATGTCGACGCTTATGCCGAGATTGGCCGCAGGGCTGGATTGACAGTGCCGTTTCTGCGGCCTGCCGATTGTGCCGGCGATTCGGCGACCGCGCTGCAAGTGATAGAACACGCGCTAAACTGGTTTCAATCCGCTCACGCCTGTCTGCCGATGCAAACCATGTGGTTGCAGCCGACCTCGCCATTCCGATCTCCCGCTATAATTCGACAGGCGTTGGCGATGATGGCCGAGCAATCGGTTGAGGCGGTGATAGGCTGCAAGGAGATTCACCGCGATTTGACCACGCTGTTTCGTTGCGAGGACGGTTTTTTGTCGCCATTGAACAAGAATCAGCCGACCCAGACTTCTCGCCAGCAGATCAAGCCGCTGCTGACGCCGAACGGTGCGATGTATCTATGTCGGACGGCGTATTTACTGGAACATAAATCGTTTTATCCCGAGAAAACCGTACCGTTGCTGATGAATGCGGTACAGAGTCTGGATATCGATACCGAGGAGGATTGGGCGATGGCGGAAGCTTTTATTAGACAGGGTTTAGTGTGAACAACGTATTGGTAACCGGCGCCGACGGTTTTATCGGCTCGCATCTGGTGGAAATGCTGGTGGCGCGAGGGCATCGGGTCAGAGCCTTGGCGCAGTACAATTCCTTCAACGCCTGGGGTTGGCTGGAGGATGTGGGCTGCAAAAACGATATTGAAGTGGTCTGCGGCGATGTGCGCGACCCGCAGTTTTGCCGCAGCATCAGCCGCGACATCGATACGGTATTCCATCTGGCGGCGCTGATTGCGATCCCGTATTCCTATCAGGCGCCGGACAGCTATGTGGATACCAATATTCGCGGTACCTTGAATATTTGCCAGGCGGCTCGCGATAACGGTGTTAAGCGGGTGATTCATACCTCCACCAGCGAAGTGTACGGCACTGCGCAATATGTGCCGATCGACGAAAAACACCCGCTGCAGCCGCAGTCCCCCTACAGCGCTTCGAAAATCGCCGCCGATGCGATGGCGATGAGTTTTTTTAACGCCTTCGGCTTGCCGGTAACGATAGCTCGGCCGTTTAACACCTATGGCCCACGGCAGTCGGCGCGGGCAGTAATTCCGACCATCATCACCCAGATTGCCAACGGCAAGAAGCAAATCAGCCTGGGGGATGTGTCGCCGACCCGAGATTTCAATTATGTCGAGGATACCTGCCGAGGCTTTATCGCCTTGGCCGAATCCGAGCAAACCATAGGCGAGGCCATTAATATCGGTTCCAATTTCGAAATTTCGGTCGGCGATACCTTAAATCTGATCAAAACCATCATGGCCAGCGATGTCGAATTTTTAGTCGACGAACAACGGCTGCGCCCGGAAAAGTCGGAAGTGAATCGTTTGTGGTGCGATAATAGTAAGATTTCGGCGTTGACCGGCTTTACCCCGCAAGTCTTGCTGGCGGAGGGATTAGTTCGTACCGTCGATTGGTTTTGCGATCCCGACAACCTGAAAAAATACAAAGCGGATATTTACAATGTTTGACAGCTTTGTCCGCTTGGTCAGGGATATTTATCGGACCGAGGACTTCATACCTCTGCATGAACCGCGTTTTCACGGCAATGAAAAGCAGTATTTGCTGGATGTGATCGACAGCACCTTCGTTTCCAGCGTCGGTCCCTACGTCAGTCATTTCGAGGCTAAAATCGCCGAATATTGCGGTGTCAAACACGCGATAGCCACCGTCAACGGCACCGCCGCGTTGCATGTGGCCTTACTGCTGGCCGGCGTCAAGCCTGGCGACGAAGTGATTACCCAGGCGGTAACCTTCGTCGCCACCTGCAACGCCATTCAATATTGCGGCGCCGAGCCGGTGTTTGTCGATGTGGATAGGGCGACGCTGGGTTTGTCGCCGCAGGCGCTGGCGGATTTTTTGGCCGAGTTCGGCGAGCGGCGCGACGACGGAGTTTGGAATAAGCGTAGCGGCAAGCGCATCGCCGCCTGTCTGCCTATGCACAGTTTGGGTTTCCCCGTTGATATGGACGGCTTGTTGAGAGTCTGCAATCAATATCGAATTCCGGTCGTCGAAGATGCCGCCGAAGCGCTGGGCAGCTATATTGTAGGGTCGAATTTATTCGACCCGTCGGCTGTGAGTGCGAATGAATTCGCAGCTACGTTGGTGGCAAGGCATTCGAAACATTGCGGCAGCTTTGGAAAACTCGGGGTGTTGAGTTTCAACGGCAACAAAATCATCACCACCGGCGGTGGCGGCATGATATTGACCGATGACGACGAATTGGCCCGGCAGGCCAAGCATCTAACCACGACCGCCAAACTGCCGCACGCCTGGCGCTTCGTTCACGATCAAGTCGGCTACAACTACCGGATGCCGAATCTGAATGCCGCACTGGGCTTGGCGCAACTGGAACAGATGCCATTGTTCGTACAACGTAAACGCGAATTGGCCGAACGCTACATCGCTTGGGCGAATGGCGTGGGTGTCGACATCGCCGTGGAGCCTGCCGGCACGCAAGCCAATTACTGGTTAAACGCCTTGTTACTGAAGGACGAGGACGAGCGCGAGCGGTTTTTAACCGATAGCAATGCTAAAGGCGTGATGACCCGGCCGTTATGGGAATTGATGCCCAACTTGGCTATGTATGGTCACTGCCAGACGGACGGCCTGCGGAATTCTCGCTGGCTGGCCGAGCGGCTGGTGAATATTCCCAGCAGCGTGGTGTGGTGATGGCGGCGCGTAAAATTTGCGTCGTTACCGGTTCCCGAGCCGAATATGGTTTGCTTTACTGGCTGCTGAAAGAGATACAGGCAGACGCCGAGCTTGAACTGCAACTGGTCGTCACCGGCATGCATTTGTCGCCGGAATTTGGACTGACCTGGCAACAGATTGCCGCCGACGGTTTTAGCATTACCCGCAAGGTGGAAATGCTGCTGTCGTCCGATACTCCGGTCGGCATCAGCAAAGCAATGGGTTTGGGCTTGATCGGTTTTGCCGATGCATTGAGCGAATTGCAGCCGGATTTGCTGGTGGTTTTGGGCGATAGATTTGAGATTTTTGCTGCGGTGCAGGCGGCGATGAATCAGCGGATTCCGATTGCCCATATCCACGGCGGTGAGCTGACCGAAGGCGCGGTCGATGACGCCATCCGTCACGCGATCAGCAAAATGGCGCATCTGCATTTCACGTCGACCGAAGTTTACCGGCGGCGGGTGATTCAGCTCGGCGAACAGCCGGACAGCGTATTCAATGTCGGCGCGCCGGGCTTGGATAATGTCTATCGTTTAGCGCTATTGGACAGAATACAGTTGCAGCAGGCGCTGGATTTCATATTTGGTGAGCGTAATCTGCTGGTGACCTTTCATCCGGTGACGCTGGAAAATGCCACCGCCGCCGAGCAGTTCGCCCAACTGTTGCTGGCGCTGGATAACTTCGAGGATGCGCACATCATCTTCACCCACGCCAATGCTGACGCCGACGGCCGGGTAATTGCCGGCATGATAGAGGATTATCGGCAGCGTCATCCGCAGCGGGTGGCGAGTTTCGTATCGATGGGTTCGCTACGCTACTTGTCGACTTTACGCCAGGTCGATGCGGTGGTCGGCAATTCCTCCAGCGGTTTACTGGAGGCGCCGGCCTTCAAAATTGCCACTATTAATATCGGCGATCGCCAACGCGGACGGCTTTGCGCCGACAGCGTATTGAATTGTCCGCCGCAAGCAGAGGCGATTAGCGCCGCCTTGCAAAGGATTTTTTCCGGCGAATTTGCCGAACAGCTGAAAAATACCGAATGCCCTTATGGGCAGGGTGGAGCTTCGCTGAAAATCAAACAGATATTGAAGCGGGTCCCATTGGACGGACTGCTGAAAAAGCATTTTTACGATATTGCCGAATTTAAGGTGGCGACATGAGTGTGTTCATCATTGCCGAAGCCGGTGTCAATCACAACGGAAGCCTGGATACTGCCATGCAGTTGGTTGACGCGGCGGTGGCGGCCGGCGCCGATGCGGTGAAGTTTCAGACCTTCAAGGCCGAAAAGCTGGTCACCCAGTCGGCGGCGAAAGCCGAGTATCAAAAGCAGGCTACCGGCGCGGTGGAAAGCCAGCTGGCGATGCTGAAAGCTTTGGAATTGAAATACGAATTCCATTTCCAGTTGCGCGATTATTGCCTTGCCCAAGGCATTCAGTTTTTATCGACAGCCTTCGATTTTGATAGTCTGGCGTTTTTGGTCGATGAAGTCGGCATCGAGCAGTTGAAGATCCCGTCCGGCGAGATCACCAACGGCCCGTTTTTGTTGGCTCATGCTCAAACCGGTAAAAACATCGTCGTTTCCACCGGCATGGCAACCTTGGGGGAGGTGGAGACGGCGCTGGGGGTGTTGGCGTTCGGCTATCTGGGTTGGGATAAGCCTTCGTTGGCAGCTTTTCAACAGGCCTTTAGCTCGGCGGATGGCCAAGCTATTTTGAAAAACAAAGTAAGCTTGCTGCACTGCACCAGCGAATATCCAACGCCGATGGCGCATGTGAATTTGCTCTCCATGGATGTCTTGCGGCAAGCCTTCGATTTGCCGGTTGGCTACTCGGATCATACCGAAGGCTTGGTAGTACCAGTCGCCGCCGCCGCGCGCGGTGCGGTATTGATTGAAAAGCATTTTACCTTGGATAGAAGCCAGAAAGGGCCGGATCATCAGGTATCGTTGGAGCCGGACGAGTTGAAACAGATGGTGGCGATGATTCGTGCTGTCGAGCAGGCATTGGGCTCACCTCGCAAAATACCGCAGTCGATTGAGCTGGAAAATCGTAACGTTGCCCGAAAAAGTCTGGTGGCCGGTGCGGCCATCGCGGCCGGCGAACGCTTCTGTGCGGAAAACCTGGCGAGCAAGCGTCCGGGCACCGGGTTAAGCCCGATGGAATATTGGCGTTTGCTGGGCAAAACCAGTCAGCGTGCCTATCGTCCGGACGAGTTGATCGAATGAAGCCGGTCATTTTGCTCGGTAGCGGTGGCCATGCCCGGGTTTTGCTCGGCATGCTGCGGCGGCTGGATGTCGAAATATTGGGTATCGTCGATCCGCATCGTCCAGCTGCCGACGAATATTTGGGCGTCGGGATTCTGGGCGGTGATGAGGCCATACTCGATTATGCCGCCGATAGCGTCGAGTTAGTCAACGGTATCGGTTCGCTACCGGGCGATGCCGGCTTACGCAAGCAATTATTTAAACAGTTTTACGAGCAGCATGGCTATCGCTTTAGGAGCGTGATCGATCCCTTGGCTTTCATCGCTGCCGATGCCGAATTGGCGGCAGGCGTGCAGGCAATGGCCGGCGTCATAATTCAGGCAGGCACGCAAATTGCTGAAAATTGCATAGTTAATAGTGGGGCGATTGTCGAACACGATTGCCGGGTCGGAAATCATGTACATATTGCGCCGGGCGCGGTGCTGAGCGGTGGAGTGGAGATTGGCGACAATGTTCATATCGGCACTGGCGCAATAGTAATTCAAGGCATCCGTATCGGCGCGGGCAGCGTGATAGGTGCCGGCAGCGTGGTAACTAGGGATGTCGGAGGGCGGCAGGTCGTTTATCCGCCGCGCCCCAAAGTACAGGATTTGTAACAGGATTGAGATGAAACAGCATTGGCAACAGGTATTGATTGGTCCGGAAGCGAGTTTGCGAGAGACAATCGAGGTGATAGATCGAGCGGCTCTGCAAATTGCCTTGGTGGTGGATGAGCAGCAAAGGTTAGTCGGCGTAGTGACCGACGGCGATATTCGCCGGGCCTTGATTCGCGGCTTATCGCTGGAACATCCGGTAGCCGAGGTGATGAACAAGCGGCCAAAAGTTGCCGCTTTGCAGGATAGCAAGACGCAGTTGATAGCCATAATGGAAGGCCATCATCTTTATCAGTTGCCGGTGGTGGATGACCATGGTCGAGTGGTGCGGCTGGAGTCGTTGCAGGCTTTGTACAAACAGCCGTCGTTTCCGAATCCGGTGTTCCTGATGGCAGGAGGTTTCGGCACCCGCTTGCGGCCATATACTGACGATTGTCCCAAGCCATTATTGGAAATTGGCGGTAAACCGATTCTGGAAACCATCATCGAAAATTTTGTTAAATCGGGCTTTCGGCAGTTTTTTATCGCTGTTCATTATCGTTCCCAGCAGATTAAGGATTACTTCGGCGATGGTGCGCGTTGGGGTATTGATATTCAATATATTGAAGAGCTTGAACCGATGGGCACGGCCGGTGCAATTGGCTTGCTGCCCGATGGTTTGCCGGATGTGCCGTTGATTGTAATGAACGGCGATATTTTGACGCAGATCGATTTTTCGCGGTTATTGGCTTATCACAACGAGCAGCAAGCCATTGCCACGCTGTGTGTCAGGCAATACGAGTATCAAATTCCCTATGGTGTGGTGAACCTGGAGCAGCAACGCGTCGTCGGCATTGAGGAAAAGCCGCTGCAAAGCTGTCTGGCCAATGCCGGAATCTATGTGCTGGATCACTCCTTGATCAAGGCCATTGCCGCGCAGAAGAAGCTGGATATGCCCACGCTGTTGAATCAACAAGTGGCTGAAGGTGAGCTGGTATCTATGTTTCCGGTCAATGATTACTGGCTGGATATTGGTCGCGAAGCTGATTTCTTAAGGGCTCAGGGCGAATTTGCGAAATATTTTTGATTAAGGGTTAAAGGAATCTAAAGCCAAGCCGATAAATTCATCGAGTTTGAAATAAACATTTTTTCTTGAGTAACTTTAATAAACAGTTTTTTCGGCACAAGCCGGAAAAAACGTGGAGGATAGGATCATGTCATTGGTAATCAATACAAACATAGCATCATTAACCAGCCAACGGTTGTTGAGCAATACAAGCATGTCGCTGACCACTTCGATGGAAAGATTGTCATCGGGTCTGCGGGTTAATTCGGCAAAAGACGATGCCGCCGGTTTGTCTATTAGTGATAAAATGACTTCGCAAATCAGGGGTATGACCGTGGCGATCAGAAACGCCAATGACGGTATTTCAATGGCGCAAACAGCGGAAAGCTCAATGGGTTCTATGACCGAGACCATGCAACGCATGCGGGATTTGGCGGTTCAGGCCTCCAACTTTGGTGCGGTGAGTTCTTCCGATCGCGAAAAACTGCAAACCGAATTTAAACAGCTGGGCGACGAGATATCGCGTATTATCAAAAACACCGAATTCAACGGTAAAAAAATCCTGAATGGTTCGATGGTAGCAGTTAACTTCCAAGTGGGTGCCAATACTGCAGTCGATAACCAGATATCAATTACCGTCAGTAATTTGTCCGGCGCGTCTGGCATAGGGTCTTTATTTGGGGCTGCAGCCGTATCGATTGGATCGGGTGCCGCATCGGCTGATACTAGAGCGGCAGTTGACGCAATTGATTCCGCGATCAAAAAAATCGATACATTCCGTTCGTCCTTGGGTGCGGTTCAAAACCGCTTCACAACAACGATAGGCAATTTGCAATCATCTATTGAAAACCAAAGTGCCGCTCGCTCACGGATAATGGATGCCGATTTCGCGCAAGAAACGTCAAATCTGAGCCGTGGACAGATTTTGCAACAAGCAGGTACGGCGATGTTGGCGCAGGCGAATCAATCTTCGCAAACGGTACTCAGCTTGCTGAGGTAGAATAAAAGGAAGACTGCGTTTCGCAGTCTTCCGTTTTACGGCTATAGAAAAAGGTTAGTGTCATGAACAGTGAAATTACAAGCGTGTTGAAGCTGGTTCCTGTGACCGTCGTAAAAACCGATAAGCAAGAAAACGGAAAAGCGTCTCCTGTGAATGCTAAGGCTGTTGTTGATCTGGAAGGGACTAAAACGGCGTCGGCAGTTCAGGACAATCAACCGGTATCGTCCTCTTTATTAGTGTCCGATGAGAACAAGCAAGTCGGTTTGAAACCTTCCTTGGATGTGGTGAAAAAAGCGGCTGAACAGGGTAATTCTATATTACAGGCAACGCAACGCAACTTGCAGATCAAAGTGGACGACGCCACCAAAGAAACAGTGGTCAAAATTGTCGACAGCGAGAGCGGCGAGTTAGTGCGGCAAATTCCATCGGAAGATATGTTGGCGTTTATCAGACGGATGCAGGAGCTCCAAGGGGAGCAAGGGTCTGTGATTCAGGATCGTGCGTAGAATCATTGATCAAATGAGGAGAGTGTCATGAGCATAGTATCATCAACAGGTATCGGTAGCGGTATCGATATTAACTCCCTTGTAACCCAGTTGATTACAGCCGAAGGGCAGCCAGCTTTTAATGCCATAACAAGGCAAGAAAATACTGCCAATACTCGGTTGAGTGGCCTTGGAACCTTGAAAAGCGCATTGTCGGATTTTCAAACGGTAGTATCCAAATTAAAGGATGGCAGTCTTTTTAAAGCACATACTGCGACGTCTTCCGATGAATCGATTCTGAAGGTGACGGCTGGAACTGGTTCGGTAGCAGGTGCTCATACTATTGAAGTTACGCAATTGGCAAAGGCGCAGCAGTCAATTACTGCTGCCGAATTTGCTAATGCTTCCGAGGTGGTAGGATCTGGGGATTTGACGTTCACAACCAGTTCCGGTTCGTTCAGCGTAACTGTGGACGCCACAAATAACAGCTTGTCCAAGTTGCGGGATGCCATCAACGGCGCATCCGGCAATACGTCTGTAACGGCGAGTATCATCAATGTCGATAGCACCGTTACTCCTGGCACGACAATTTCCAAACTGGTTTTAACCTCTAAAAATTCCGGCTCTGCTAACGCATTTACCGTCACCGGTACTGATAGCGATGGTGTTGATGATGGCTTTGGGTTGTCTCGGCTTTTTTCGACCCAACTTGATCCACAGGCGGTTGCCAGTGATGCGGTCGTAAAAGTGGACGGTCAAACCGCCACGCGTAGCACTAATTCCATGACAGATGTTTTGCAGGGCATCACGCTGGATTTGCAAGCGGAAAAGGTTGGAACAACGGTAAATGTTAATGTTAGTCTTGATAATGAGGCCATTAATAAGACTATCAGCGATTTTGTAACGTCTTACAATAAATTGCATACAACAACTAAAAGTCTGGGTAAGTATGGAGGCAGTACTGATGGTTCGGGCAGTGGCAATGGGGCGTTGATAGGCAATGCTACTTTGCGTTATGTCGCCACTCAGGTAAGGCAGGATTCAACCAATACCGTTTCTTCGGTAACCGGCGATTACAATTCCTTGGCCATGATAGGTGTGACGATAGATAAAGACGGCGTTATGTCCTTGGATAGCACAAAACTGAATGCCGCATTAAGTGCCAATCTTCAATCGGTAAGCGATATTTTTTCTTCAACAGACGGCGTGGCAAGTCGGTTAAGTGCAAAATTGGGCAGTTTTTTGCAATCCGGCGGCCCTTTGGATACTCAGCAAACTTCGTTGAATAAACAATTGGCTACCTTAAAAGATAGAAGAGCAGATGTGCAAAGTCGAATGGATGCCATGCAGGCATCATTACAAAAGCAATTTACTGCTATGGACTTGACGGTCGGTAAATTTAAATCAACCGGTAGTTTTTTAACTAACTGGATCAGTAAGTTGTAATTAAGAGGTTTTTCGTATGTACGTTGATGCTCATAGAAAAGGTGCAAGGCAGTATGCTGACGTGCATACTTCTAGCGGTTTGGGAGAGGATTCTCCTCATCACTTAATACAGATGCTGATGGAAGGTTTTTTGGCTAGAGTTAATTCAGCTAAAGGCGCCATAGCTCATGGTGATTTGGAAGCAAAAAGCATCTATATTTCCAAGGCAATTGGTATTGTTGGCGGTCTAAACGAGGCCGTTGACTTGGAGCACGGTGGAGAGATTGCCTCAAATCTCAACCAGTTGTACAACTACATCAATATGAGATTGCTGCAAGCCAGTAGTGAAAATAGCGAGGTAATACTGGATGAAGTTGCTTCTCTTATGAAAGACGTTAAAGAAGCTTGGGATGCAATCGCAAGTTTTTAAGCCGTAATAAATAATGGAAGGCTCAAATGCTTTGGGTTCGCTTGAATCCATTCAGTTAAAACTGGACGATTTTTTTAAACAGATTAATAGCTGTATAGAAAAATCGGAATGGGACGATTTGAATGTTGTTTTGGATGCAAGGCAGCAACTGCTTGAGCAAGTATTTAATGATACTTTGCCGAAAACATATCAGGATGTCGCACGACAACTTGCTGATTTGATACTTGAGCAGGATGCTGATTTTTTAGACAGGATCGAAAAGCAAAAAGAATTATCGATTGCACAGCAATCATCTTTCGAGCGTAATATACGAGCCCTCCAAGCCTACACCTCGTGATGTAGTCTTATCAAAAGTCCTTCCCCTCTATGCCCGGTTAAGCGGCAAATAAATGCCGCTTCGCCTCGATCAACGATCTTTCTATTCAAATTAACCAATGCATTATCTAATGCAGTGCTTAGTGTTTTTACGGCTTCTTTTTTTGCAAAAGTTTTTACCGTTGATGAGGTGGTTTGTTTTTATTGGGTAAAGTGAGTCGGTGTAAGTGTTTGTTTAATAGGGAATATAAGATGCAATTGGGTCTTTGTGGGCTGGTGTCAAAAAATCGACATTGAAAGTTTCTGGCGGCATCGGTGGGCGCCGATAGCGGCAAAAAAATAGCGTTATTGAATGTTTGGCTAGTGTTTATATGGGATTTGTTGGCTTTAATTGTTGAAATTTAATGATTTTTTATTGGTGGCATAGAAAGTGAATGGGTATTGTCGGTAGCAACATGCTTATTTCATTTAAGAACTTACCAGGAGAAGGGTCATGCCATCATCAATGGTCATCAATACAAATATCGCGTCGTTAAACAGTCAGCGCATGCTGAGTAAAACCAATGAGTCTCTACAATCTTCCATGGAGCGCTTGTCATCGGGTTTGCGCGTGAATAGTGCCAAGGACGATGCGGCGGGTTTGGCAATTGCCGATCGCATGACATCGCAAATTCGCGGCATGACAGTGGCAATGAGAAACGCCAACGATGGTATTTCCATGGCGCAAACCGCTGAAGCGGGAATGGGAACCATCACAGAGACATTGCAGCGTATGCGGGATTTAGCGATACAAGCGGCAAACTTTGGTGCGGTTAGCACGAATGACAGAGAAAAATTAAATACCGAATTTAAACAACTGGGCAACGAAGTGTTTCGGATTATTAAAAACACCGAGTTTAACGGTAAAAAAATTCTTGATGGTTCGATATCTGGCGCCAATTTTCAAATTGGGCCAAATACTTCAACCGATAATCAAATTTCTATCACCTTATCTAACCTTGAGTTGGTTTCAGGGGTTAGTAAATTATTTGGAACGCAAGCTTCTATCGGCAGTAATGCAACCTTTTCTTTGGTTTTATCGGCGATAGATAATATCGATTTGGCTATTGAAAAAATTGATATTTTTCGGTCGAAATTGGGCGCGATTCAAAATCGGTTCATGACGACTATTTCCAATTTACAATCGTCTATCGAAAATCAAACCTCAGCCCGTTCACGGATTATGGATGCCGATTTTGCCGTTGAGACTGCACAATTAAGTCGCAGTCAAATCCTACAACAGGCGGGCACGGCAATGTTGGCGCAGGCGAACCAAGTTACCCAAGGTGTGCTGAAGTTGCTGCAATAATTTGATTAGCTTGTTTATTGTGCACATGTTTAATTGTTCTGCGTGTCGATGAATGAGGAGATGGCTGCGCTGATGAGCTCATGAGATTTGGAATATAATTGTTTCGCCCGTGATGTATTGTTCGGATTTTTAGTAGAGAAAAGTGGCATGAGCGAGACAAGTGGTTTCATAGAGCAGTACGGTATTGGTCCGTCTAAACATAACGTTTTTGGCGAGCGGTATTTCTACAATCTCAATCGCGATGCGTTTGAAAAAAATAGTGCTCATGCGATATATGAATCAAGTTTTGCGAGTCGTTTATTTAACGAAGATTCGCTCAATATAGTAATAGGTACGGATTCAGGATTATTGCCGAGCTATATTCAGAAAAAAGGCCTGCCGAAAGGGGCACGTTATATTTTTATTGAGCCGGAAAGTGTGTTGGCTCAATTGTTGGAATATCGAGCGCTTGATGGGTTGGATGCGAGGATTGCATGTATCTCAATGGAGAGTTGGGCTGAAACCATACAGCGTTTCAAAATTGTCGATTATTTATATATTAATGCGGTACAGTCATGTAACGCGATTTGCGCGCAAGACGACAACATTAATGAATATGCGGAGCTCAGTTGGCATATCGCCGAGGTGTTGTCGCAATTGCATTGGCAAAGCAATATGGTGTTGGGGTGCGAAGGATTCATGGCCCGACAAATCGACAATGTGGCCGATAATAAATTGCCGGCAAAATTACTTGCCAATGCGTTTTTAGGTAAGACGGTTATTCTACTTGCCGGTGGGCCGTCGCTTGACGATGCCTTGCCGTGGGTAATCGAAAACCGCGCTTTCTTAGTTGTGTTTGCTGTTTCCAGAATATCCAGGCGCTTGCAGCAGGTGGGTGTCGAACCGGACTTCATATTCTCAGTCGATCCGACCGAACTGAGTTTCGATATCAGCAAGGAGATGCTTAACTTCAGCGAGCATCCAATTTTTATTCATTCCTATCATACCGTTCCGACATTGGTGAGTCAGTGGCAAGGAATGGCCTTATATCTTGGTGCCAGGTTTCCCTGGAAATCGGCATTGAATGAGGATAATTTAGACGGCACTGGGCCGACGGTGACTAATACCGCGTTGAGTGTGGCCTACCGTTTCGGTTTTAAGCGGATTATTCTTGCAGGTGTCGATTTGTGTTTCACAAAACAGGGTTTTACCCACGCGCAAGGCAGTAATGAACATTCTGCCGGGCCGCGCTTCAATTTGACGTCGTTACAGTTGGAGACCAACGGTGGATTTATGGCGCCGACCAGTTGTGATTTTGCCCAGGCCGCAAGTGCTTTGGCTCTACAGGCTAGAGTCATTTCAAATGCTGGTTGCCAGCTCATTAATTGTTCTGCAAATGCCGCCAAGGTGGAGAACATTGAATATTTACCTTTGGCTGATATCGCCATAGATCCGGAGTTGATCGATGTTCCCGCTATTGTCAGTGGAGGGCTTGCCGAGTACAGCCAGGGGAAGCTCTACTATCAAAAAACCATTCAAGAATTAAAGCGTAGCCATTTTCAAGTCGAGGCTATTAAGCAATTGGCTGAACATGCTCGGCAACTAAACGATGAAATGTATGATGGCTCCGGAGCGATTGCTGACTATAAGGATAAGAAAAAACTCGACCAGATAGAGAGGAAATTCAAGCGTGATTATCGTCTTTTCAGTAAGTTGGTGAAAAAATTCGGCATCAGAAGCTTTATCAAATTGGCCAAGCCATTTACCGATGAAGAGTGGACGGCTGAAGAGGCGAAGCAGCTGGGTAATATTTATTACGACGCTTATTCGGAAGGCTCCGCTAAGTTATTGCGTTTGATTGATGGCGCTATTGATCGGGTCGAAGCCAGGCAGCAGGAAAATAGCGAGATCCCGGATTTTTCATTGATATTGGAACAATGTCGTAAGGATCGCAGTTTTGGGCGTGTCAGATTATGGCGGAAAAAATATCCTCCTTCTGCGATAGCGCCGGAAATCGAGCAGGTGTTTGGCGAGTTTGAGCAATTATTTGCAGATGTTGTCAATGACAAAAATACTCGGCATTTTGCTCGGGCAAAGAGTCATAGTAATTTGCTTGTAGTCAAACAAAGGGCGGGGTTGTTGTTTAAGCATCACAAGAGCGAGGAGTTGCGAGATTTGCTTGCCGCGCTGGGTCAGCACGATGATAAGGAGGGTGTTGTTCCTTATCGCCATTTGATCAATGGATATTTGGCTGAGCAGGCCAATGATCCTGAGTCGGCGTTGAGGGCTTATCAGCAAATTGTCGATGGCGGCGATGTGTTATTGGAAGAGGCGTTGATTAGAATTGCCGGTATTAGTATCGATCATGAAGATATTCATATGGCCAATTTGTCGCTGCAATGTTTGTCGCAACTTAATCCCTTATATTTGCCGTTGTACGCCGAAATGCAGCGTTTACATGGCGATGTTATGGTGGCTATAGATACTTATAGCAGCTATGTCGTGCAGTTTCCTGAAGATACGCTGGTGCAAATTAAAGTAGCGATGCTTTATATCGAGTTTAAAATCTATGATGCCGCGGAATTAATGGTGGATCATATCTTGCTGCAAAAGCCCGGTCTGGATATTGCTGTTGGCTTGAAACGGCAATTGTCGGCACTGAAATCGATGGCTAGTTAAAGAGTTGGCTAAGGTTGTCGATATTAATATCTGTATATTGATCGATACGGGGGTGATTTATGGTTAGTTCGGTTTCAGGTGGGAGCGCATCCGGTTTGATGGCGGCGTTAATGAAAGAGGCGGCGGCAAAGCAAACTTTGGAAGTATCGGTTATAAAAAAAGGGCAGGAGATCGAAAAAATGCAGGGGGACTCGGCATTAAAGCTGATCGATGCCGCTGCAAATGTGTCCGAATCGGGCAAAATTGATGTTCGAGTCTAGTGTTTATTAAGCTTCAAATTTTCTTAAGAATAAATTCCAATACCAGTTTGCTGCCGAAATAGGCCAGCAACAGTAAAACAAATCCAATCAATGTCCATTGGATGGCGATGCTGCCTCGCCATCCATAGCGAAGTCGGCCAATCAATAGTGCTGAAAAAATAATCCAGGCGATTATGGCTAATACTGTTTTGTGTACCAGATGTTGAGCGAATAAATCTTCTATGAAGATAAAGCCGCTGAATAGCGAAACGGTTAAGAAAAATAAGCCGGCACCGATCATTTGAAACAGCAGTGTTTCCATGGCTTGCAACGGCGGTAAAGCCTGCATCAGGCGCTTGGGGTGGTGGCTTCTGAGTTGTTGGTCCTGAATGGCAAGCAGAATGGCTTGTAGTGCGGCGATATTGAGTAGGCTAAATGCGACTATAGACGTCAGGATGTGTGCGCTCATTTGCCAGTTGTGAGTGGCAAGCAGATGGTTTTTTTCAGGGAAAATCATATCCAAAGCCAACAATATGGCCGATAACGGAAAAATGGCTATGCCCAGCTTCTCCACTGGCTTATCAAGTGCGGCTATCAGCAATAACAAGGTAATAAATAACGCGACTAGTGCTGCCGCATTAAAAAAACTGAAATTGAAATCGTTGTGTTGTAGGAATATGAAGATGGTGTAGGCTGCGTGTAAGCTGGCGCCCATCCAGGCTAAGCGGATTGATATGCGGTGCGCGTGTCCCGCTACAAGCTCTTTGATGATCATTGCCGAAGCGCTTGCATAGATTAAAACTGAGATTATGCCGAGGATAATGGTAGTCATGGCTTAGGATGTAAGGAATAATCAAAAGGCGTTGGCAATCGCTTATGTTAAACTAAGCAACAAGATTGTTCTAACCCGTTTGTGTTAGTCCCTGTCAGCCTCAATCATAGAAAAATAAAGACGCAGATATGTTCGATAATTTGACCGACCGCCTGAGCGGAACACTAAAAAAAATAAAAGGCCAAGGTCGTCTGACCGAAGCAAATATTCAAGATACCATGCGCGAAGTGCGTATGGCGTTGTTGGAGGCCGACGTGGCCTTGCCGGTAGTGACCGATTTTATCGGGCATGTCACGCAACGAGCGTTGGGGCAAGAGGTTCAGAGTAGTCTGTCGCCTGGGCAAGCATTGATCAAGGTGGTTCAGGCCGAGCTGGTGAGCGTGATGGGTTCGGCCAATGAAGAGCTGAATCTGCGTACTCAGCCACCGGCAATCGTGCTGATGGCGGGTTTGCAGGGCGCGGGTAAAACCACTACGGTGGCAAAGTTGGGCCGCCACCTCAAGGAAAAGAAAAAGAAAAAAGTCGGTGTTGTCAGTGTTGACGTTTATAGGCCTGCTGCGATCAAACAGTTGCAAACTCTAGCCGATGATATAGGGCTGAAGTTTTTTGAAAGTGACGTTTCGGAAAAGCCGGTCGATATCGTCAATCGAGCGATTGATGCCGCAAAACGCCAATTTCTGGATGTGGTGATCGTTGATACCGCGGGTCGTCTGCATATCGACGACGAAATGATGGCTGAAATCAAGGCATTGCATGCGGCGATCAAGCCTATCGAGACCTTGTTCGTGGTCGACAGCATGACCGGTCAGGATGCTGCCAATACCGCCAAGGCGTTCCATGATGCTCTGCCTCTGACCGGCGTGGTATTGACCAAGGCTGATGGTGATGCCCGCGGCGGTGCGGCGCTGTCTATTCGGCATATTACCGGCAAGCCGATCAAGTTTATCGGTGTTGGCGAGAAGACCGATGCGCTAGAACCTTTTTATCCTGATCGTCTGGCCTCGCGTATCCTCGGTATGGGGGATATGTTGTCGCTGATTGAGGATATCGAACAGAAAGTCGACAAGAAAAAAGCCGAGCAGTTGGCGAAAAAAATTCAGAAGGGTAAAAGCTTCAACCTCGATGATTTAAAGGAGCAGTTGCTGCAGATGCAGAATATGGGCGGTGTCAGTGCGATGATTGACAAGTTGCCGGGGATGGGTGGCGTGCCTAAAAATATAAAAGAGAAGGTCAATGACAAGGATTTGGCGCGCCAGATAGCGGTGATCAATTCCATGACCAAGCAGGAAAGACGTTTTCCGGATCTGATTAAAGGCAGTCGCAAGCAACGTATCGCCGATGGTTGTGGGCAGGATTTGCAGGCGGTAAATCGGGTTTTGAAGCAACATCAGATGATGGAAAAGATGATGAAGAAGTTCAGTAAAGGTAATTTGGCCAACATGATGCGCGGTCTGAAGAGCAATATGCAGGGTATGCGGTTGTGATAGTTGTAATTTGTTCTTCACTTATGCGTAAAATCGCGTAGAATAGATAAATTAAATTTTGATTCAATGTTTTGAAGGTATTCAAATGGTAAGCATTCGTTTGTCCAGAGGCGGCGCGAAAAATCGTCCTTTTTATCATGTTGTAGTTACAGACAGCAGAAGTAGCCGCGATGGCCGTTACATCGAACGTGTGGGTTTCTTCAACCCTTTGGCTCGTGGCGGTGAACAAAGATTGGTGTTGGATAGCGAGCGCGTTCAATATTGGAAAGCCAACGGTGCACAGCCGACTGATCGCGTTGCTAAATTGATTAAAGACGCTAATAAAGCTGCGGCGTAAATCAACGTTGCCAAATAGTGATTATCTAAACGCCGGGCATATTTCCGGCGTTTTTGGTGTAAAAGGCTGCGTGAAAGTTTTTTCTTTTACACAGCCACGCGAGAATATCCTGAAATATTCGCCGTGGTTTTTGCAGAAGAATAATCAAATTAGCGAAATCAAGGTAATAAGTGGTCAACGCCACGGCAATGCTGTTGTTGCCGAGCTTGAGGGGGTTGCGGATCGGGATGCCGCCGCTGCTCTGATGGGCTCGGAAATTCTGATCCTCAGACAACAGCTGCCCAAGACCAAGGCTGATGAATATTACTGGGCGGATTTGGTTGGATTGGCCGTCGAGACTGTTTCGGGTGTTAGTCTGGGTAAAGTCGATCATTTGTTGGAAACGGGAGCCAACGATGTGTTGGTTGTTGTTGACGGCGAAACCGAACGCTTGATTCCTTTTTTGCTGAAGCAGACGGTATTAAAAATCGATTTGGAAGCAGGCATGATGACAGTCGATTGGGATCCGGATTTCTAATTTCGGAAATGCGTTTCGATGTCGTTAGCCTTTTTCCTGAAATGGTGCTGGATGCCGCCAGTTACGGCGTTACAGGCAGGGCCATTGATCAAGGCGTAGTCGATCTGTCGGTCTGGAATCCTAGGGATTATACCCTGGACAAGCATAGAACCGTGGATGACCGGCCTTACGGTGGTGGTCCGGGCATGGTAATGAAATATCAGCCATTGCTGGATGCGGTTAATGCCGCGAAACAGCAAAATGCTGGCGGTCCAAGCCGAATTGTTTGTTTGGGGCCGCAGGGCAAGCCACTTTCCCAGCAATTATTGCAGGATGCAAGCAACGCCGAGCAGTTAATTCTGGTGGCCGGTCGTTATGAAGGCATAGACGAGCGCTTTATCGAAACTGTCTGTGACGAAGAATGGTCTTTGGGGGATTACGTCATCAGTGGCGGAGAACTTGCGGCCTTGATTGTCATTGATGCGGTAACCCGGTTAATTCCAGGTGTTTTGGGTGACGAAGATTCGGCCAAACAGGATTCCCACGCAGATGGTTTGCTGGATTGTCCGCATTATACTCGGCCTGAACAGAGCGACATTGGCAATGTTCCCGAGGTGTTATTGGGTGGCAATCATGCCGATATCAAGCGTTGGCGAATGAAACAGTCCTTGGGCAGGACTTGGTTAAGGCGGCCGGATTTGCTCGAAAAGATAGAATTAACCGCAGAGCAAATCGCTTTGCTGAGAGAATTTAAAACTGAAGTTGATACATTAGGGTGTGGTAATGAGTAAAATTATTGAAGAATTGGAAAATGCGCAGCTGAAGAAAGACGTGCCGGAGTTTGCGCCGGGCGATACCGTTGTTGTGCAAGTAAGGGTTGTCGAAGGCACACGCGAAAGATTACAGGCGTTTGAAGGCGTCGTTATCGCAAAGCGTAATCGCGGCTTGAACTCTGCGTTTACCGTCAGAAAAATTTCTCACGGTGTGGGTGTCGAACGTGTATTTCAAACCCACAGCCCATCGGTCGGTAGCATCGAAGTTAAGCGCCGTGGCGATGTACGCCGCGCCAAACTGTACTATCTGCGCGATTTGACAGGTAAAGCTGCACGGATTAAAGAAAAACTTTCTTAATTCGTGGGATGCCGACTCGTTTGATTTGCGAGTCGGCGCAGCAGAAAAAGGCAGCGTTTAGCTGCCTTTTTTTTGCCAATAATTTAAGTAACGCTCTCATGGTTGTCGTTGATTTCGAAGAGCAAACGTAAATAATCGATGTAAAGCGAGTGGTAATGAGCGGTTCGGCAAAGATTATCGAATTTTTTTTAAATGCGCTATGGCTGGAATTCGGTTTAAGCGATAACACCTTGTCCGCCTACGGCAGCGATCTCAAACAATTCGACAAATGGTTGAAGGCTAAAACCTTGCTTGAAGTTAGTGAAGAGGATATCTCCGGTTTTTTGCGACACAGACAAGTGGAAGGCGTAGCGAGCCGTTCCGCAGCGAGAATTCTATCGAGTTTGCGGCGTTTCTATGGTTATTTACTGCGCGAAAGCAAAATCAGTACTGATCCCACTGTATTGATTGATGCGCCGCGATTAGGGCGGCCATTGCCAAATTCTTTGTCCGAAGTTGAAGTGGAATTGTTGCTACAGGCCCCGGAAACCCTGCATACCTTAGGCTTTAGAGACAGGACCATGTTGGAGTTGCTATACGCAACGGGGCTGCGTGTTTCCGAGTTGGTAGAATTGACTTTTCAGCAGGTCAATTTTCGCCAAGGCTGCATCAGAGTCACCGGCAAAGGCGACAAGGAACGGCTAGTGCCGGTAGGTGAAGAGGCGATGGATTGGCTAGAGCGTTATGTGAGCGGTGCTAGACAGGATATTCTCGGTAACAGGCAAAGCGATTATTTATTTGTTACCAGCCGGGGATCCAGTATGACAAGACAGGCTTTTTGGCATATTATCAAACGCTATGCGTTACAGGCCGGAATAAACAAACATTTATCGCCACATACCTTGCGCCATGCCTTCGCCACACACTTATTAAATCATGGTGCCGACTTGCGGGTTGTGCAACTATTGCTGGGGCATTCCGATTTATCGACAACCCAGATTTACACCCATATCGCTCAACAGCGCCTGAAAGAACTGCATTCTAAATATCATCCCAGAGGATAAGCATGACGTCATCGATTCATCCAACTGCATATATCGCACCCAATGCCGTTTTGGGGGAAGGGGTTAGTGTTGGACCTTTTGCGGTCATTGAAGAGGGGGCACAAATAGGCGCCAACAGTCAGATCGGCGCGCATGCGGTTGTTCATGGGCATGTGCGTATGGGTGAAGGCAATATCCTGCATCCGCACGCCGTGCTTGGTGGTTTGCCGCAGGATCTCGGTTTCGAACCGGAGACCCAATCCTGGCTGGAAATCGGTGATCGCAATGTGTTTCGCGAAGGCTTTACCGCTCATCGCGCCACCAAAGACGATGGTGCAACTCGGATCGGTTCGGATTGCTATTTTATGAATAACAGTCATGTGGCTCACGACTGTTCTGTGGGCGATAAAACCATCTTCGCCAATAATGTGGCTATAGGCGGGCATGTGGAGGTCGGCAACAATGTATTCATGGGGGGGGCGGTTGTGGTGCATCAGTTTTGCCGCATCGGTTCCTATGCCATTGTGCAAGGCACTACCGGCATTAATATGGATGTGATTCCTTTCATGCTGATCGGGGGACGACCCGCCAAACACTACCGCTTGAATATTGTCGGTTTGAGGCGCGCCGGTATTGTTGGCGAAAATTACAAGGTGTTGTCGTCGGCATTCAGATTGTTGAAAAGCAAAAAAACTCTCGATACGTTGCAATTCACCGAAGAACTGCAATACTTAAAGGATTGGTTGGCGGCAGATTCAAAGCGGGGTTTGCACGGTTTTGTCGATATTTCCAATTGATTCGAAACCATGACGATTTCTATGCGTATAAAAATAACGAGCAAATGACAAGGTCAGTAACGATATAGCCATGAAAATTCACGTGATCGACAATGCCGGGCAGATACAGCCGTTGCTGTTAATGGCCGAGGCCGACGTTACTTTTCATACCGATGAAATTCAGGCGCTTAGCGCCGTGGAAGCCCGGTTGCCAGGGCTGATATTGCTTAATTTTGCTGTGCGCGATGAGGAAACTTCCGATTACATTGATTTACTGCTGTCGCTTAGCCCAACTTCTAGTGTTGTTGTGGTGGGGGACAATCTTGGGGATGATCAAGTATTGAAGTGTCTGTTAGTGGGAGCGAAGGGCTATCAGAATAACCAACAATTGGCGACTTACGTTGCCAAAATTGTAAAAGCCATTGCGGCAGGGGAAGCTTGGATTAGCAGACGCATGACGGCGCGTTTGCTGGATGCTCTTCGGCAGCAAAATTCTGTCGCCCTGAATAAATTAGCTTTTTCCAGCTTATCAATAGAATCTTCACCCGGTCATTGAGCGTAAGCCGTACTGACTGCATGCCATCCGCCAGCGTTAATGCTTTTTGTCGACAGGTTAAAAGTGTATGGCCGCTTCAAAATAAAAGCTTTGCGTCGCAATGGGTAAACTGTTCGGGTAACTGGTAATAGCCGGTTCCTTGCCGTGGCTGTCGAACAAGTTACGCGCCGATGCGGTCAAGTCCAGATAGCCCAGTAGTTTTTTTGCATTCAAGGTCAAATCGACCGTTTCGTAATCTTCCAGTACGCGTGAGTCGCCAGGGCTGCTGAGGCGATGGCCAAGCCAGTTGACCTGAGTCTGAATTTGCCATTTCGGCATGAAGTTCCAGGCCAGAGCGGTGTAGACATGGTGCTCTGGAACATTGCTGACACGCCGTCCGGTCAAGTCTACGCGGGCGTATTGCCAGGCATAGTTGCCGCGTAAATTCCAGTCTTCATGAAACTTCCAGTCCCACTCGAATTCGTTGCCGTAACCGGTTTGACCTGAGTTATTGCGGAGCATGATCGAGGAACTGCTCGCCCCCAACTCATCGCCGATCAGATCCTTGATCTCGTAATAAAACAGATTTAACGCTGTCCTCAGGTTTCTGGAGGGGCGGTAATCGAAGGCCAGTTCGGTGGTTTCGATAGTTTCCGGGCTTAGCGCGGGGTTGCCGATAAAGACCTGGTTGTTTTTTTGATATTGTTCGGTAAAACTTGGCGCTCTATAGGCTTGTCCGTACAGCAGCTTACCGGTCAGGCGTTCGTTGATGTCCCATACCAAGGCGGCGCGTGGATTCAGGGTACTGCCGAAATCGGAATATTCGTCATAACGTAGACCGGTGGTCAGATGCCAATCTTGGGCGAATTGCCATTCGTCTTGCAGCGCTACCGACCATATGGACCGATGCGTATCCTCGAGAATAGCCAGCGGCGTTCCAGTCGTATCGGTTAAGTTGCCGTTCACCACCGGCTGCGAGCCATCAATGACGCCGGGGCCGAAGTTGCGGCCGCTTCGGGTACTGACTTCCTCATAACGAAAGCCGGTTATCAAACGCAGCAAGTGATCGGTAAAGCCTCTGTAGATGCTGGTGAATTCCAGGCTGGGGACTATATTGGTATAGATATTATGGCTACGTACACCGTCGGGAAATTGTACGAGAGCGAATGGTGGCGTGGTGGTGATATAACCATTGGTGTCGATCGGCAATCGGCTGCCGGCCGGCAGGCTGGTATAGCTGGCGTCAAATTCGCTATACAGATAGCTGGCATGCAGTTGTAGTTCCCAGTCCTGAATGGCATCCTCGCTGGAGAAACGGGCATCCGCCAGATAATTGGAGCCGTTGATCCGGCCTTTATTGTCCAGCGCGCCAGCCGCCCCGGCCCGAAAGCCGGCATCGGCTTCATTGAAAGCCCAGAATCCTAAATCCCAGTGTTTGCGCTGTAAATTGAGGTGACCATTCCAGCGTTCGTTTTGGGTTTGCATGGGGCCGGGCGCCAGCGAGGCATGAGTGCCGACTAGCCGATCGATGCCGGTTTGAGCGTCGGCAGTGATAATCCGGTCAGGGTCGATACCGTTATGGCTATATTGCAGGCTGGTTGCAACGTCCCAGCCTTGCCATTGGCTGCCGTGCTGGCCCCAGGCGCTGGTGGTGTCGGCGTTGCCACCCCGCGCGCCAACCGTCGTACCATTCAGATCGCCGGCTTTCTTGGTGACGATATTAATTACCCCGGAAAAAGCGTCGGCACCGTATAGCGCCGACCCCGGTCCTCTAATGACTTCAATGCGCTGAATAGCCTCAACCGGCACGATCATGCCGGTCATATGCGTTCCCCGGCGCGGCAGTGAGAAGCGCGTGCCATTCATCATCAGCAATACTTCGGCGTTGGTGTCGTTACGGATGCCACGCATGGTGTAGATGTAATCGTTGGTGACCGCCTGGATGCTGACGTGCATGCCGGGTACTGTTTCGAGTACTTCATGCAGTTCGGTCGCGCCCATCGCAGCAATTTGCTCGGCGGTAATCACGGTGGTCACAGCCGCCGAACGATAGACGGATTTTGCTGAGCCGGAAGCGATGCTCACGGGAATGTCGGCGAGTTCAGCAGGCGACAATTTAAGGAAGTCATCGACCGTTTGTTCGGCATGGGCAGGATTGCCGAGACAACCGATCAGCAGTGAACAGCTAAATTGTAGTTTCAGTTTGTTACGCATGGTTTTTCTCATAACTCGCGCAAAGGTATCGGTTTGGCTATGCCGTAGCCTTGCGCGTAATTGACGCCCAAGGTTCGCAATAGATCCAGAATTTGCTGGTTTTCAACGAACTCTGCGACGGTTTTTTTACCCATCACATGCCCGACCTCATTGATCGCCTTAACCATTGTCAAGTCGACTTTATCTTCCAAAATATCTTTTACAAATAAGCCGTCTATTTTTAGATAATCAACCGGCAGGTTTTTTAAATAGGCAAAGGATGACAAGCCACTGCCGAAATCGTCCAAAGAAAATAAACAGCCTTTTTTATGAAGTGTATCGATGAAATGCTTGGCATAGGAAAGGTTGCCGATTGCCGCGGTTTCAGTGATTTCAAAACAAATTTTGTGAGTTGGTATCTGCCATTTATGAAATTGCTGGTCTATAAAGTCCAGCATGGACTCATCCGACAATGATAATCCCGACAAATTGACGGAACAAATTTCCAGTCGATCGATGAAGCCGGGGGTATCCTTTATGTGCTGAAATAACTGGGCGATAACCCAGCGATCCAGCGCCGGTGCAATGTTGTAGCGTTCTGCAGCCGGTAAAAAGGCGCCTGGAGGAATGATTTTACCGTGTTTATCCTGATAGCGAATCAGAGTTTCAAAGTGTAAGCCTTCGTAATTTTCGGCAATCGGGATAATGAGTTGGCCATAAAGATGGAAACGGTTTTGTTCTATGCCGCTCCGGATTTTTTCCACCCATTGCATTTCGCCTTGACGCAGCGCCAGCTCTTCATCGTTTGGGCTAAAAACATGCACCCGATTGCGGCCTTTGTCCTTGGCGGCATAGCAGGCGGCATCCGCTTCTTTGAGAATATCTACGGCATTGCCGCTGCTGCGATTGATGGCGGCTAGGCCGATACTTACGCCGACGCTGAAACAGCGGTTTTCCCAGGCGAATTGAAAGTCGCGAATGACATTGCGGAGCTTCTCGCCGGCAACGAGGGCTTGATCCAGCGTGCAATGAGTCATCAGAATTCCGAATTCATCGCCGCCTAAACGCGCCAGTACATCCATTTTACGAACGTTATGACGTAAAACATCTCCTAGTTGCCGTAACAATTCATCGCCGGCTAAATGGCCGCCGGTATCGTTGACCACCTTGAATTGGTCGAGATCCAGGTAGCACAGCACATGTGTGCTGTTGTCGACTTGCGCCTGCGAGACCAGATTTTGAATGTAAATATCGAACTGGCGCCGGTTAACCAGCCCGGTTAATTCATCGTGGCTGGCCTGATAGGCAATTTTTTCGGTCAAACGCAGGGTCTCGGTAATGTCTTCGCAGACCAGAAGCAAATGAAGGCAGTGCTCATCGCTTACCAATCTAGCAGTTTCACGAACCCAAATGATATTGTTGTCGTGACAAATAATTCGACTTTCCTGTTTGTAGACTTGGTCGGGATGTTTTTGGCAGAGCAGGAAAAACTGTTCGGTACTGGAGATATCTTCCGGATGAACAAAATTGAATATGGAGCAGCCTTGCAAGGTTTCGACGCCTGCGCCTAAGTGTTTGGCGCCAAAACGGTTCACAGAGACTATCAAGCCCTGTAAATCGAGGTTAAAAACCATGGTCGGGTTATTATCGTAAAGCGCTTGGTAATTGTTTTTAGCGGCGATCAATGCTTTGTTTTGGGTATCCACAGTGTTCAACATGCCGTTGAAAGCATCGACCAGAATCCCCAATTCGTCATCGCTATGTTTGACGGCGCGCAGCGAATAATCGTGATCGTGGCTGACTTTGTGAGCGGTTTTTGCCAGTAGGGCCACCGGCTTGGCGACTCGATTCAGCAATGGCGCGGTCAATAAAAAGGTAATGATAAAGGCAACAAACAATACGATTACTACGACGCCGATGAATTGCAATTCGCGCCAGAGGGCAGGGCTTAAATCGGAGGCGAGATACACACTGCCTACGATTTCGGTATCCAGTTGCATGGGTTGAAAGACATAAATCACCAACTGTTCGTAATGACTATGTAGGCCGTTATCAACCGGAGGACAGACAGCATTGTCCTTGTCTCGCGCGGTAAAGAGTTGGCCTTTGCCGCCATATACGCAGGCATTTAACAGATTAGGCAAGTTATTGAGCGAACCCAGGTTTTCTTTGGCTAAGTTGGCATCGTCGAACATGACCGCGGCGACACTTCGGTTAGCGATTAAGCCGGCAACGGCTTGCAGTTCTTCCGATGCCTTGTGTTTGATGTCGGCGATATTGATCGTCATCAAAATCAGCAGGGCCAGCAGCATGGAAAATAAGCTGGAAAAAATGGTAATGCTGAACAGTTTTGATTTGATAGACAGTCGGGAGAACAATTTATTCATGTTCGCCTCCGCCGTCTACCAAGGTAGCCACTTCTATCAATTTGGCGCTGATGCCCAGGCCGCTTTGTTTTAGTGCCTTGAGGTTAATGTGCAACTTGACTTTTTCGTCCTCGATCACGAAGCCAATCATGCCTCCCTGTTCTGCAAAAAACCGTTGGCTGCTGACCGCCAAGGACTTATTCAATGAAGTTATCGTTAGCGCACCCGGCATGGAAATGCTTTCCCGGCTATCGGGGATTCCCAAATATACGATATGACAATCCTTAGCCTGCTTTATAGACTCGAAGCGGAACAGGCGAATCGGTTTGTCGAGAGCCGATTTTGTTTCTAACGTATCAAGCAGGTTGCCGAACGGGTCGTTACCGACGATGCAGATATTGAAAGTGGCGGTGTTTCTTTCCGGCCAGGTAATAAACTTGGTGAAATTGTATAAATAGGCCGCTTTGACTTTATACTCAAGATTATCTTCAGCTTGGGCGTGACAACAAAAGCAGCACATCAACAACGTTATTTTTACAAACGCCGCCATTAGTCGAAACGACAAGCTGCTATTAGTAAAAAAAACGAAAATCAAGATTAGGCCCTGCCGGATAAAATGATCAGGCAAGGATAGCTCATCTTTTTATTAAATCTATTCACCGCGGAAAAAACAGTTTAGTGCTTGAGTCATGAAATGATGATCATGCACACCGGCGCTTTCTCTGATGCTGTGCATTGCCCACATGGGATTGCCTACATCGACAGTGCGTATTCCCAGCTTGGCGGATGCGATGGGGCCTATGGTGCTGCCGCAGGGCAGATCGCCGCGATGAGCATATTTTTGGTAGGGAACGCCGGCCTGCTTGCAATAATGGATGAACCGCGCTTCGGACAGACATTCCGAAGCATAACGGTGGTTGGCGTTGATCTTGATCACCGGGCCTTGATTGACGATGATTTTATGGCCTGGTTCATAGGCCGACGGGTAATTGGGTTGATAAGCGTGGGCCATGTCGGCGCTTATCATGAAGCTGTTGGCCAATGCGCGTTGATGGGCGTCCTGGCTTGGGTCGGTGCTTAGGGCAATGCGCTGCAGCACATCGGGCAGGAAGCTGCCGGCCGCGCCTTTACAGCTTTCGCTGCCGACTTCTTCGTGATCGAAGAAGGCGCAGACCAGTGTGCTGTTGCTGTTTAGCGTGGATTCCTCCAATAATGCCGTTAAGCCGGCGTGACAGGATGCCAGATTGTCGAGTTGGCTATCGGCATAAAACTCTTGGTCTGAGCCCCAAAACACGCCTTTTTGCGTGTCGTAGATATTCAGTTCCCAGCTCAGAATCCGTTCTGCTTCAATTCCCGATGCGCGCTCCAGCAGACGATGCAAATAATCCGCCGGCAATTGCTGTTCCGCGGATGCCGACAAAATCGCCGCCAGTTCGGTTTGTTTGTTAAGCTTCAAGCCATCTTCGTTGACCGCCCGGTTCATATGGATCGCCAGATTCGGCAAACGCAGCAAGGGTTGTTCAAAACGCAGCAAGCGACTGGCAATGCCGCCATCGTCATTTTGATAGGCGATGCGTCCAGCCAAACTTAAGTCTCGATCGGTAAAGGTTGCCAGAATCGGCCCACCGTATACTTCAACTGCCAAGCGCTGCAATTTGTCGCTATTCAGCACCGGACAGGGTTTCACTCGTAAACCCGGTGAATCGGTATGAGCGCCAAGGATTTTGAAGCCGGTTTCGGTGACAGGCTTCCGGCCAAGCACAAACAGCACAATAGACGAATCGTCCCTCACTACATAATAGCGGCCTCCGCTGTCCAGCAACCAGGTGGCGTTTTCCTGTAATCGTTGAAAGCCAAAGGCCTGCAAACGCCGTTCTATTTCCGCGATAGCATGCCAGGGGCTGGGACTGGCATCGATAAAGTCCAGCAAGTCTTGAGCTCGTTGTCGTGCGGTCATGGTTTCTCTTTTAGATTCAGGGCTACCGAATTGATGCAATAGCGTAAGCCGGTCGGCTCAGGTCCATCCGGGAAGACATGCCCCAGATGAGCGCCGCAGTTTTGGCAGGTAACTTCGATGCGTTGCATGCCGTGGCTGTTATCTTCCTGTTGCTTAAGACTGTCGGTATTAAGCGGATCCCAAAAACTTGGCCAGCCGCAGCCGGAATGGAATTTCTGGGAGGATGCAAATAGGGGGTGGCCGCAGCAAACGCAGTGGTAAACGCCCTCGGTTGTACAATCGGTATATTTGCCGGTGAAGGGCGGTTCGGTACCTTTTTCACGGCAGACATGAAATTGTTCGGCGGTCAGTTTTTCCCGCCAGGCTTGTTCGGTGTCGTGTTGAGAAGTCATCTGAATGCATATCGAGTCGGGTGGAGATTGATGCATTGTACGCGTTAGGCTTTATCTTCACAAAAGGGCTATGATTTGGGAGGAAAGAATATTTTGGTTGTTAATGTTAGAAAATTCTAATATTCTTTGCGCTCATGTTTTTGAAGTCGAAATAACAATAATCATGTGTCCTGAGCACCGCTTCATCAACAGTATTTATCAAACATCAACGAGGAGAATGTCATGGCTAGAATTGTTGTGTTAGGCGCAGGCATCGGCGGCGTGCCGATGGCTTATGAAATGAAAGAAATTGTTGGTAAAGAACACGAGGTGGTGGTGATTTCCGATACCCCAACTTTCCACTTCGTGCCGTCTAATCCCTGGGTGCCGCCGAAATGGCGGAAACCGGAAGACCTGAAAATCGAATTGGCGCCAATCATGGCCAAAAAGGGTATCAATTTCATTCAGAAAGCCGCTACCAAAGTTGATCCGGCGAATAGTAAAGTCGATCTGGCCGACGGTACTTCGGTTGAGTATGACTATCTGGTTATCGCCACGGGTCCACGGTTGGCGTTCGATGAAGTGCCCGGCTTGGGGCCGCATGACGGTTACACCACGTCTGTTTGTCACGTCGATCATGCCGCGGTTGCCGCACAGGATTGGGATAAATTTATGAGCGATCCCGGCCCTATCGTCATCGGCGCCGTGCAAGGGGCATCCTGCTTTGGCCCAGCTTACGAATATCTGATGATTCTGGAAACAGAGTTACGTAAACGCAAAATCCGCGACAAGGTGGCCATGACCTTCGTTACCTCGGAGCCATATATCGGCCATCTGGGGCTGGGTGGGGTTGGCGACACCAAGAGTCTGCTGGAAAGTGCATTGCGCGACAAAACCATCAAATGGATCACCAATGCCAAGGTTGACCGTATCGAACAGGGCATGATGTATGTCACCGAAGTGGATGAGGAAGGCAACGAAAAGAAAAAACACGAAGTACCGTTCAAGCATTCGATGATGTTGCCGGCGTTTACCGGCGTCGATGCGGTGCGCAACAGCGGCGCCGAGGGCTTGACCAATCCTCGCGGTTTCGTGATTGTCGATCAGCATCAGCGTAATCCGACTTACAAGAACGTTTACTCGGTTGGCGTCTGCGTGGCCTTGCCTCCGGTCGAAAAAACCCCGGTTCCGACCGGTACCCCGAAAACCGGTTATATGATCGAATCGATGGTCACCGCGACTGCGCACAATATTCGCGACCAACTGGCTGGCAAAGAGCCTTCCGATGTGCCGAGCTTGAGCGCCTTGTGCTTGGCCGATTTGGGCGACAGTGGCGTGGCATTCTTGGCGGTGCCGCAGATACCGCCCCGCAACACCACCTGGTCCAGTCAGGGTAAATGGGTGCATCTGGCGAAAATCGGTTTCGAAAAATACTTTATGCGCAAAGTCAGGAAAGGCATCAGCGAACCGTTTTACGAGCGGATGATGTTGAAACTGATGGGCGTGGTGCGTTTGAAATAGGAGGCCGCAATGTCTATTGATCGCATGGTAATGGCGTTTGCCGGTTCGTTCATCCTGATCAGTCTGGCGCTGGCGCATTGGCATTCGCCGTATTGGTTGTGGTTTACCGCCTTCGTCGGCGCCAATCTGTTTCAGTCTGCGTTCACCGGCTTTTGTCCGCTGGCTATCATCCTCAAAAAACTGGGGGTTAAACCCGGCTGTGCCTTTTAAAGCTAGTTTTATTTCCGACTGAACTACTTGGTTTATACCGAGTCTATAGAAACGGAGATAGTCATAACTCTTCCGGTAGTGCTGGTGATGGACCTTTCAGAATAGACCCTCTTCGGCACTCAGCACTCTGTTTAGGCAGAGTCAAATTTAACGCTCATCCTGCGCTACCGGACTTTTTAAATTCTTTCGACATGCCAGTCGGCGCCATTCCAGCACAATATCTCCGCCCCCTCCTTTTTCCAGTCAGCCAACACGAAACGTCTTGTCGCTTGCCCATCGACTTCAAACTCATGCAATGCGGGGCGGTGGGTGTGGCCGTGGATCAGCGTCTGGCAGCGATATTGTTGCATCACACTCTCTACAGTTTGCTGGTTGACGTCCATGATCTCTTGCGTTTTGTTACGCTTGTGAAAATAACTGCGGAAACGGTACCAGCGCGCCGCCAGCAGTCTCAGCAATAGCGGTTTGGACAGCACGTTCTGTTGCCATTCCGGGCTATGCGATTTGATGCGAAAGGCCTGGTAGGGCAGATCGTCCGTGCACAGCAAGTCGCCGTGAGTCAGCAGAATTGAGTTACCGTTCAGCGCTATCACCGCATATTCGTCCAACAGCGTGACGCCTGTTTCTTTGCAAAAATCTTGTCCCAGCAGGAAATCTCGGTTGCCTTGCAGCAGGAATATCTCTGTGCCCGAATCGGCCAGTTGCCTGAGAGCTTTCTTGACCGTCTTGTTGGGTGGGGTGTTGTCGTCGTCGCCTATCCAGGCGTCGAATAAGTCGCCCAGGATATAGAGCGCTTTTGCCGATACGGCGCGCTGCTCCAGAAAATTCAGAAAACGGCGGGTAATCTCGGTTTTTTCCAGCGACAGGTGCAAGTCCGAGATGAAGATTATGTCTTTTTTCAATGGGATCGTAGGTCGGGTTACGACTGCATGGAGACAGAAGGTAGGGTAATGCAAGAGCAATTACCGAGCGTAGCGTAACCCGACAACATGTTGAGTTGGATTATTCGACGATTTCGGCTTTTTCGATCACGATGTCGGTTTTGGGCACATCCTGATGTCCTCCACGGTTACCGGTGGGTTCTTTAGCCATCGCATCGACTACATCCATGCCTTCGACGACTTCGCCGAACACTGCATAACCCCAGCCGCTTGGGGTAGGGCTGGTATGATCCAGAAACGAATTGTCTTTATAGTTAATGAAAAATTGCGCGGTGGCGGAGTTTGGATCGTTGGTGCGAGCCATCGCCAATGTGCCGCGTTTGTTTTTCAAGCCGTTATCGGCTTCGTTTTTGATCGGGGTTTTAGTCTCTTTTTGATTGAAGCTGGTATCGAAGCCGCCGCCTTGTGCCATGAAACCGGGAATCACGCGGTGAAAAATGGTGCCGTCGTAGAAGCCATTTTTAACGTATTCGGCAAAATTGGCGGCTGAGACAGGCGCTTTTGCGTTGTCGAGCTGGATCACGATGGCGCCCAGGGATGTGGTCAGTTTTACTTTGGTTTGGGTGTCGGACATTTTCTTTTCCGTTGCAAATGAAAGAGTTGTGAATAAAAGCAGCATCAGGTAAACAAGGGTTTTGCGCATAAAAAGCTCCTAAAATCGCTGTAAGCGGCGAATTCTATGTGTTTTTATCTTGAAAGAGAAGCTAGAATCTTGATAGATTGCCCGGTCTTTAGCCGTATCCACTCGACCCAGTCATGCTGAAAATCTACAACACCCTCACGCGAAGCAAACAAGAATTCGTTCCCAGACAAGCCGGCAAGGTCGGCATGTATGTCTGCGGCATGACGGTTTACGACTACTGTCATATCGGCCATGCGCGGGTGATGGTGGTGTTCGACACCGTGGCACGCTATCTGCGGCATTCCGGTTACCAGCTGACCTATGTACGCAACGTCACCGACATCGACGACAAAATCATCCAGCGTGCCAATGACAATGGCGAGGAATTCGGTGCCCTGACCGATCGTTTTATCGACGCCATGCACGAAGACGAAAGAGCGCTGTCGGTGCTGCCCCCAGATTTTGAACCGCGAGCGACCCAGTCGGTTGCCGACATCATTAATATGATTTCGACCTTGATAGCGAAAGAGTTTGCCTATGTCGGCGGCAATGGCGACGTGTTTTATGCGGTGACTCGTTTTAAGGGTTACGGCAAATTGTCCGGCAAAAATATCGAAGACCTTCAAGCCGGCGAAAGGGTCGACGTCGACACCGCCAAACGTGATCCTTTGGATTTCGTGCTATGGAAAATGGCCAAGCCCGGCGAGCCGTCTTGGGAATCGCCTTGGGGGCAGGGGCGTCCCGGCTGGCACATCGAATGCTCGGCAATGTCGACCTGTTGCCTTGGCAACCATTTCGATATTCACGGTGGCGGCATGGATTTGCAGTTTCCGCATCACGAGAACGAAATCGCTCAATCGGAAGGCGCCACCGGCGAGCAATTCGTCAACTACTGGATGCACAACGGTTTCGTGCGGGTTAACGAAGAAAAAATGTCCAAATCCCTGGGTAATTTTTTCACGGTGCGCGAGGTGTTGAAACAATACCGTCCGGAAGTGATTCGCTTCTTCATTCTGTCCAGCCATTACCGTAGTCCGCTGAATTATTCCGACGAGCATCTGGACGAAGCGGGCGTGGCCCTGACGCGCCTGTATACGGCGCTCAGAGGCGTCGAAATTGCCGATGTTGTCATCGACGCCAATTTCAAACAACGCTTCGAACAGGCGATGGATGACGATTTCAATACGCCGGTAGCGCTGGCAGTGTTATTCGATTTAGCGCGAGAATTGAACAAGGCCGAAGACAAGCGGGTTCTGGCTTCTACTTTGAAACAATTGGCGGCGATTTTAGGCTTGTTGCAAGATAATCCCGATGCGTTTCTGAAAGGTGGAGCCGGCGCCGACGGCATCGCCGATGCCGAAATTGAACAATTGATCGAAGATCGAAAAATCGCCAAAGCCAATAAAAACTGGGCGCAGGCTGACGGTATCCGCGATCAATTAAAAGCGCAAGGCATCGTATTGGAAGACGTCGCCGGTGGCAGCACCATCTGGCGCCGCGAGAATTAAATAACGAGACGATTAATGTAGGCCGGAATAAGCCGAGAGGCGTTTCCGGCAAAATCGGATTGTGCCGGATTGCCAAATGCTGGCGCCTACTCCGGCCTACAAGCTAAAGAGAAGAAATGAAAGAAATCAAAGATAAATCGGTAGTCACGTTTCTGGACGAACTGGCCAGCAAACAAGCCACTCCGGGCGGTGGTAGCGCGGCGGCGGTAATGGGTGCTCAATCGGCGGCGCTGACCAGCATGGTCTGCAACTTGACGATAGGCAAACCTAAATATGCGGAAGTGGAGGCCGAAATGCAGGCCTTATTGGCGGAATCCGAAGCATTGCGCAGCACATTAATCGGCATGATCAAGGCCGATGTCGATGTGTTCGACAAACTGATGGCCTGTTACGGCCTGCCTAAAAGCACCGAACAAGAAAAAGAGCATCGGACCGAACAAATTCAGGCAGTGTTAAAAGAGGCGACTATCGTGCCTTTGGAATGTGCCAAGGCTTGCGCCAAGGCCATTAAATTAAGCCGAACCGCCGCCGAAAAAGGCAATCTGGGCGTGATCAGCGATGCCGGTGTGGCCGTGATGGCGGGTTATGCCGGGCTGAAAAGTGCGGCATTGAACGTCCACATCAATGCCGCAAGCCTGAAAGATCGCGCGTTTGCAGATTCCAGATTAGCCGAGCTACAGGAAATCATGGCAGGGGCTGATGTTGAAGCGGAAGACGTTTATCTCATCGTCAACAACAAGCTGTAATGGGACATTGCAAGCATTTATAATCGCAATCGAAAAAAAAGTTTGACGTTAAAATAAATTGAGGCTATTATATCAGCTCTTCACGGGGAGCCACCTTGGCAACCCAAACTAGAAGGTCAAATTCGGGGTATAGCGCAGTCTGGTAGCGCGTCTGCTTTGGGAGCAGAATGTCGGGAGTTCGAATCTCTCTACCCCGACCAAGATTTGCGCTTGTAGCTCAGCTGGATAGAGCATCGGCCTTCTAAGCCGAGGGTCGCAGGTTCGAGTCCTGCCAAGCGTGCCATTCTTCAAAAATTATTATGGTGAGCGTAGCTCAGTTGGTAGAGTCCCGGATTGTGATTCCGGTTGTCGTGGGTTCGAGCCCCATCGTTCACCCCAATAAATTCAATAGGTTAGTATTCTTTAACCATCCCGCTTTTCTCTAGTTGTCCATTTAGTGTCCATTTTACTTAACGGACCAAATCTTAAAGCCTTTTCAAGATGTTCCGGCGCTAAATGCGCATAGCGAATCGTCATATCAAGACTGTGATGCCCTAAAATTTTCTGAAGGGTCAGAAATTACCGCCATTCATCATAAAGTGTGACGCAAATGTATGCCTCAGAACATGTGAAGATTGGCCACGAGGCAATTCTATTCCAGCCGAGGGGGTCCTGAATTTTGTGTAACCGGGGTTATTAACGGTTCGGCATCCGCTCGTCAAATTGAATGCTAAACCGATTTAAAGCGGCTTTCCAGTCATGTAATGGCATGGTCCATTTTTTACTGATATTCATCAGGGCCTGGTAGAACAACTTCGATAAAGCCTCATCGCTGGGAAACGAGCCACGATTTTTAGTGATTTTCCGTAGACTCATATTCACTGACTCGATGGCGTTGGTGGTGTAGATGATTCGGCGTATTGCCGGCGGATAATCGAAAAACGGGATGATACGGCTCCAGTTACGCCGCCATATCTGGGCGATAGAGGGATAAGCGTCGTTCCATTGCGCCTCGAACTCAGCCAACCTTTGCTCGGCTTCATCAACCGTCGCCGATTGGTAAATGCGCTTGAGATCATCGGCGACCTGTTTGCGCATTTTCCAACTGACATAATTCAGGCTGTTGCGCGCCAGATGGACGATACAAAGCTGGACGGCAGTTTGGGGATAAACGGTTTCGATGGCTTCCGGAAACCCTTTCAGGCCATCGACGCAGGCGATGAAAATATCCTGCACGCCGCGATTCTTCAACTCGGTCACCACCTGTAACCAGAACTTGGCACCTTCGGTTTGGGCAATCCACAACCCCAGGACTTCCCCTTCTCGCCATTCAGGTTGATGTCAATGACTAGATAGACGGCCTTGGTCCGCACGGCACCGGTATCGCGCACTTTGACATGGATGCAATCAAGATAAACGATGGGGTAAATGGGATCAAGCGGTCGCGATTGCCAGGCTTTCACTTCCTCGGCCACCGCATCCGTGACCGTGGAAATCAAAGTTGGCGAAACCTCAGTGCCATACAGTTCTTCCAGATGCCCCTGGATTTCCCTGACTGTCAGGCCGCGGGCGTACAGCGAAATGATCTTGTCATCGAAGCCTGTCCAACGGGATTGGTGTTTAGCAATAATTTGCGGCTCGAACTGGCCATGGCGATCACGTGGAATCTCAATCGGCAACGCGCCAAAGTCGCCTTTCAATGTTTTTCGACTTTTGCCATTGCGGGTGTTGCCGGTCGGATTACTCACGGCTTCATGCTTGCCATGACCCAAATGTTCGGTCATTTCAGCTTCTAAAGCTCGTTCCACCAAGGCCTTGGTCAGTTGTTTCAGCAGGCCGTTTTCGCCCAGCAGATCTTCCGGTTTTTGATAGCCTGACAGCAAACTGTCGATCAGCTCAGTTGGGATGGTGTTTGGTAAGGTCATCGGTACTCCTCAAAGTAACGGCAGTTTCCTGCCTAATGACCGTTTACACAAAAATTCTTACACCCTCGGTTGTGATTCCGGTTGTCGTGGGTTCGAGCCCCATCGTTCACCCCAATAAATCAATAAGTTAATGTTTTGGGCGAGAAAATTAGTCCTGAAACTTCAGCTTTCAATTAGATCTGTATTTGATCCCGCCAAAATAGCGAGTCAGTTTTCATCAAGGAATGCTTTTACGAAATCTTTGGCATACCAAAAAAAAGCGACTCCTGAACAATCTTCATAAACAATTTTGATGGGCACATTGATGTCGTTATCATAAACCCTTTTGACTTTACAAAAATTTACTTGTTCAGACCAGGCCGGATTTGATGTTAGACACAACAACGTTAGAATAGAAAGTTTGTTTGAAAAAGTCATTTTTATGCTCGTAAATTTTAAAGAGTGGATTGAATAGTCGGCTTTACCACTTTGGTTGTCAAATTTTAGGGCTATGTCACCGATAATTGTGGGAAATGTCCTAGCGCGGCATTGAATGGCGTTTCTGGATAAAGTTGCCAGTGTTGTTCAAGGGCGCGTCGCCAGCCGGTAGCCAATTTTGCCGGGTACCCTACTGATTTGCCCATGTGACTTCTTCAAATACTAGCAATATAGTCGTGTTGGTGACTAGCTTATTTCAAGCATACACGTATACATCAAAGTACCCATGCGGTTGTCCGAACATCTGTGTTGTCCATCCTAAAATGTTTTAGCGTTTTCTGGGGTGGGCGTAGTCAATGGGTTTTCCACATGCGATTGAAAGTTCGTCCATAGATCGAAAGGCGTATTCGATAAAGTCTGATGTAGAAGACTCCCTCGTCATCTCTGCTACATCCAAAAGCAGGTGTGACGGTATCTTCGATGAAGATATGGTAGTTCTTGATTTGAAGTTCTGTGGTCCGTGTAAACATAGCTGGTTCTCTCTATGTTGGATGGATGGTCTTCAATATAGCATAGAATTAATATAATGATAGTCTTATAAGTTCATGAAATTATTGCTATAGAATCTGTTGTTTTTCGCCGTTGGGAGTTCTGACGGAGAGCTCAAAACTAGCAGGCCAAATGTGTTTTTGCCCGGCATAATTTAGTTAATATCGATAAAAGGGGCTAACCGCTGTGCATTGTCGGTGTTGTCTAACTTTCAGGATGGCAAGCATACGCCGATCTGTTGTTACGGATGGTTTTTGAAATCACCCTATATTTTTCATCTGCCGTTCAATATCCTGCATATAGCGTAGGATAGAGGATTCAAACGTTGGCGTAATTTCGGTAAAAAGGCAGCCTATTCTTTGTTCGTTAGTGGTGACGGTTGATTTGATTTTGATGGTGTCTTTGACGATAAATCCGATGTTGGATTGGTTGCCGTCATGCAAATACAAGGTGCACTCGCTAAATGGTTTATCCGCTTCGAAATGGTTGGTGAATTCGGTATTGGGGTTTATGAATGAAAAACCGCTGACGCTAATGTCCGAGAGCCGAAAATTAACTGTTTGAATCCCCGTGCTGCCATCTTCATTGGTAACTCTAAAGGTAATTTCACAATAACTTCCGGCATGAGAGAGAGGTATTTTTACTCGATAATAATGGCGGCGTTGCATCCAGAATATGGCGCTGGGGATTGGCATGGTGAATACTGCGTGGCCGGCATGTTTCGATTTTTTAATATCTTTGCCGCTGAAGGAAACTTTGATGCCGTCCATTTCGGTGCGAAATAGCACTTTGCTGGAATTTAATAGCTGTTTATTCAACAGTTCCGTGGGGCCGCAGTCCAATTTTAAGACGTTGTTTTTTTGATCCAGCTCGACGATAGCCGTTAGGAAGGAGGTATTGTTTTCGCCGAAATGCGCGGAAATAATACATTTTTTCTTCACCAAATCAGTGAGGTGGCTGAAAATCAACTTGGAATTTCTGATCAGGTAATTGCTTTCATTTTCCATGCAGAGTGTTAAATATTGCTGTGTACACGAGCGGCTATTGTAAAATAACGACCATTATTAGTATATGGAGCGGATATTTCGATGGGTTGGCTGTTACTGTTTGCCGCAGGGTGTTCTGAAATTGTTTTCGCGTTAAGTCTTAAATATAACGAAGGCTTCAGCAAATTATGGCCTAGCGTGGTGACATGCTTCTCCGGTGCCGGTAGTTTTTATTTGCTGATGCTGGCAATCAAAACTTTGCCTTTGGGTACCGCCTATGCGGTGTGGACCGGGATGGGTGCTGTCGGGGTGGCGATTATCGGTATTTTTTTGTTCAAGGAGTCGGCGGATTGGATACGGCTGGCATCCATTATGATGATCATCATCGGCATAGTCGGTCTGAAACTGACCCACGTCGATTGATGTTGCATCTGGTTTCGCAGTCGCCACTGCAGCAAGAAATTGTTGAACGTATGGCTGCCGGAGACGATGTGGTTTTGCAGCAGGGGACTATTTGGGCGGCACTAAGCGGTCATGCCGATAATACTAAGCTGTTGCAATTGATAGCCGAAGGTTGCCTGATTTATGTTTTGCGGGAGATGTTGGAAGCTAACGGTATCGAAGCCTCGCAAATTCTGGATGGTGTCAACATCATCGGTTACCCTGGCTTGGTCGAATTGACCGTTAAAAATCCGGTGATTCATACGTGGTGCTGATGGTTGACGGCACTCGGCTGGAAACCACCGACGACGGCTTCTTGCGCGACTCAAGTCTTTGGAATCAAAGCGTGGCGGAAGCATTGGCAAGTATCGAGGCGCTTGAGCTCTGCGACGCACATTGGGAAATCCTGTTTTTTATTCGCGACTATTATCAAAAATTCAAGCACCTGCCCAATGCCCGCATGTTTGCTGCAGCCATCCGCAAACAATTGGGCGAAGATAAAGGCAGCAGCCGTTATCTGCAAAAACTATTTCCGCAAGGGCCGTTGAAATACGCCTGTAAGATTGCTGGCTTGCCCAAGCCACCTACCTGTTTGTAACCCCGTTTTGAGAGATTTGCATGAGTAACCCCCGAGTTGGTTTTATTAGTTTGGGCTGTCCGAAGGCTCTGGTCGATAGCGAGCAGATTTTGACTCGGCTGCGTAGCGAAGGCTATCAGGTATCGCCTAACTATAAGGATTCCGATCTGGTGATCGTCAATACCTGCGGCTTCATCGACGCCGCCGTGGAGGAGTCGCTGGATAGCATAGGCGAAGCGCTGGCCGAGAACGGCAAGGTCATCGTCACCGGTTGTCTGGGCGCCCGCCAGGACGAAATCCTGGCCCGTCATCCGCAAGTCTTGAAAATCACCGGCGCCCATGCCACCGATGAGGTGGTCTCGGCGGTGCACGAATATCTGCCGCCCGCCCACAATCCATTCACCGATTTGCTGCCGCCACAAGGTATCAAGCTAACGCCGCAACATTACGCTTACTTGAAAATATCGGAAGGCTGTAATCACAGATGTACCTTCTGCATCATTCCGTCGATGCGCGGCGACTTGGTAAGTCGCCCGATAGATGACGTGATGCAGGAAGCCGAGCGCTTGGCCGATGCCGGCGTCAAGGAATTGTTGATTGTCTCGCAGGATACCAGCGCTTACGGACTGGATTTGAAATATCAAAGCCGCCGCTGGCAGGGCAGGGAGCTGCAAACCCGTTTCTACGACTTGGCCGAGGCGCTGGGCGATTTGGGTATCTGGGTGCGGATGCACTATGTCTATCCTTACCCGCATGTCGACGAGGTAGTGCCGTTGATGGCAGCAGGTAAAATCCTGCCGTATTTGGACATTCCGTTTCAACATGCCAATAGCCGTATCCTCAAGCTGATGAAGCGGCCTGCGGCGGCGGAAAACAATTTGGAACGGATTCGCGCCTGGCGCAACATTTGTCCCGATCTGACCATTCGCAGTACATTCATCGTCGGTTTCCCCGGCGAAACCGAGCAGGAATTCGAAGAATTACTGCAATTTCTGACCGAGGCGGACATGGACAGAGTCGGCTGTTTCGCTTATTCGCCGGTCAAGGGGGCGGCGGCCAACGATTTGCCGGATGCGGTACCGGAAGAAATTAAACAGGAACGCTTGGCGCGCTTCATGGATCATCAGGCAGCTATCAGTGCCGCACGTTTGCAGCGCCGGGTCGGACGCATCGAAACCGTGCTGATCGATGAAGTGGTTGAAGAAGGCGCGGTGGCACGCAGCAAAAGCGACGCGCCGGAAATCGACGGCCAGGTGTTTATCGATAATGCAACCCATTTGAAGGTCGGCGATTTCGTCGAGGTGGAAATCGAGGAAGCCGACGAATACGATTTATGGGGACATTTGGTTTAGCGGTCCGACAAAATTTATATCCAGGAGATTAAGACAATGACCGATTGTTTGTTTTGCAAAATGGCGTCCGGCGAGATCAAGCCGGATGTGGTCTACGAAGACGATAAACTGTTGGCTTTTCGGGATCTTCATCCGCAAGCGCCGCTGCATGTGCTGATCATTCCCAAGCAGCATATCGCCAATTTGAACGGCCTGGATGATACGTTGTTGGGTGGGTATTTATTGCAGGCTGCCGCAAAAATCGCCGAGCAGCATGGTTACGCGGAAAGCGGTTACCGTACCGTCATTAACTGCAATGGCGACGGTGGGCAAACCGTTCATCATTTACATTTACACCTGCTGGCCGGTAGGCAGATGCACTGGCCGCCAGGTTAAGCGTCTGGAGTGTTGATCTTGGCTAGCTTATCTTGAGATAAAAAGACATCGCGCGGATAATTCTTGACTGTATTACTAGGTATAGTCATAATTATTTTTTCTTTCAATTAGTTATAGAGTTTTATATGGCCGATCCTATTGTGTTTACCGATAGTGCCGCGCAAAAGGTCGCGGGTTTGATTCAGGAAGAGGGCAACGATAACCTCAAACTTAGAGTCTACATTACCGGCGGTGGTTGCTCGGGATTTCAGTACGGTTTTACTTTTGATGAAGAAGTCAACGATGACGATACTCAGATCGAGAACGGCGGCGTGACGGTATTGATCGATTCGATGAGCATCCAATATTTGAATGGTGCCGAGATCGATTATAAGGAAGATTTGTCGGGTGCCCAGTTCGTGATTCGAAACCCCAATGCCACGACTACCTGTGGTTGCGGTTCGTCTTTTTCAGCGTAAACCGTTTTTTCCAGGATAAATCCCGCCTAAAATCACGGGTGCTGCGGCGCCCGTGACGCTACACAGATTCCCCGGCAAATTGTTGAAAGTTTGCCTCGCTAACCAGGCAAAGGCAATCGCTTCGACATGATCGGGATCGATTCCATGTTCCGTTGTCGAGACCACCGGCATGCTCAGATTTTGTTGCAGCAGGGTCATCAGTTGCCGATTATGAGCGCCGCCGCCGCAAACTATGATTTTCGCTGTATGAGGTGCATGCTGGCGGATGGCTTCGGCAATGCTGTCGGCACTGAGTTGGCAGAGCGTCGTTTGAATATCTTCAGCTTTAAGTTCGCTAAAGGGGCGAAGTTTTTGTTTTAGCCAAGCGGGCGAAAAATATTCCTTGCCAGTGCTTTTCGGCGGTGCAATTCGAAAATAATCATCGTCTTTTAATGCTTCGAGAAGGCTTGCCTCGACCTTGCCGCTTGCTGCCCACTCGCCGCCACGATCATAAGCTTGATTGAGATGTTGTCCGCACCAGAGGTCCATTAAAGTGTTGCCTGGGCCGGTATCGAAGCCTAATACGTTATTTCCCTCAAGCACTGTGATATTGGCGATGCCGCCGATGTTGAGCACGGTTCTGGCTTGCGTGTTATCCGCAAATACCGCCTGATGAAACGCCGGAACCAGCGGTGCACCCTGACCGCCGACGGCGATGTCGCGGCGGCGGAAATCGGCGATGGTGGTGATGCCGGTGATTTCCGCGATACGGTTGGGATCGCTGATTTGCAGCGAAAAGCCGTATTCCGGTTCGGGGGCGTGGTAAACGGTTTGGCCGTGGCTGCCTATGGCTTTGATCGCCGAAGCCGGGATTTGCGCTTTGTCGAGCAAGATCAGGACGGCTTCGGCGAACAGTTGGCCCAGCAGGGTGTCAAGCGATCCGTAATCTTTAAGCGATACCGCTTGGTCCGGTTGGCTAAGCAGATGAATTCGCCGTCTAAGTTCGGCTGAAAACGGCTGGTAATGAAAGGCGACGAGACGAATTTTGCCGTCGCTAAAATCGACGAGACCAGCATCGATACCATCGAGGCTGGTCCCTGACATTAATCCTATGTAAAGCTCGGACACCGTTTTAGTTTTGGGCAACCAGCGCGTCGCCTTTGGTTTGTTTGAGTTGTGCTATCAAGGGCTGGGTTTGGGCCTTGAATTTGGCTAGCAAGGCTTTGTCCATTTGAATGGAGCGAGGCAGCTTGGCGGTGACCGGATTGACATGTTCGCCAGCTATCCTGAATTCGTAGTGCAGATGCGGGCCGGTAGCCAAACCGGTTTTGCCGACATAACCGATCACATCGCCTTGTTTGATGGTGCTGCCGACTTTATGCCCGGATTTAAAGGCGGATAAGTGGGCATAGAGCGTCGAGTATTTCTGGCCGTGTTCGATTTCGACCACGTTGCCGTAGCCGTTCTTTTCGCCGCGGAACACAATTTTGCCGTCGCCGGTGGTTTTAACCGGTGTGCCGATGGCGGCTGAATAATCAACGCCCTTGTGGGCGCGGATAGTGTTCAAAATAGGGTGCTTTCTGTGCAGGTCGAAATGCGAACTGATCTTGGCAAAGTCCATCGGCGTTTGTAGAAAGGCTTTGCGCAAACCATTGCCATCCGGCGTGTAGTAGCCGGTATTGCCTTGATTGTCTTCAAAGCGCACGGCGGTATAAGTCTTGTCTTGGTTGACGAATTCGACCGAGAGTATTTCGCCGGTATCGAATTCCTTGCCGTCGACGAATAGTTTTTCGTAAACCACGGTGAATTGATCGCCGTCTCTTAAATTAAGTGCGAAATCGATGTCCCAGGCGAAAATGTCGGCCAGTTTTAGGATTAATTTTTCAGGCAAACCAGCTTCCTTACCGTCTTCGAATAAGGATGAGTCGATAGTGGCTTTCGCGCTGGCGATTTGATAGTCGACTTTTTTGCTGAACAGTTTGACATCGAAATCGTCGTCATGCCGGGTGGCGATCAATGTCTCAAAAGGGTTTTTGGCGTAGGTCAGTTGTTCCAGTTCGCCGGAAGCATTGACAGTGGCGACGACGTCTTGACCGGGTTCGACATCGGCAAACAGTTTGCCGGTAGCATTGGCATGAACAATTTTATGCAGATCTTCGCGGCTTAAATCCATCTCGGAAAATATGCTGGAAAGGTTTTCGCCGGACTTGACGGTGTGTTCCAGTTCTTCTGAAATATCTTCTTCCGGAAGCAGTGGAGTTGGTTCGATATAATTAGTGTATTGATTGATCTTAGATGAGATCAGTCTGTCTTGTTCTAGTGTCTTGGTGTCTTCGTAGTTTTTATGAGGGATTAATCCGTAACTTGCGCTTGCGGCAACAACGGTGCAGGCACCTAGCAGTGCCGACTTGAGTATTCTGTTCTTCACAGTAATCACGCTTCATTGTTTGTCGAATGTTGATTGTAGGCAATTTTGGCGGATAAGGCCAATAAAAGGCTATTTTTTGCCAGATTAGCCGGGGCGATAACATATAATGTGCCGCTAAAACTAAGCTTTCAGGAGAAGAAATTGTTACAAGAAACCTTGGCGCAACTGCGTTACGGCGCTGATGAAATTTTGCTTGAATCGGATTTGATCAAAAAGCTGGAGGAAAACCGGCCGCTGACGATTAAGGCCGGGTTTGATCCTACCGCTCCCGATTTACATTTAGGGCATACCGTTCTTATAAATAAGTTGAAACAATTTCAGGATGCCGGGCATAAGGTCCAGTTTCTGATTGGCGACTTTACGGCAATGATCGGCGATCCCACCGGCAAGAATGTGACACGGAAACCCTTGAGTCGCGAAGCTGTGGTTGAAAATGCCAAGACTTATCAGGAGCAGGTGTTCAAAATTCTCGACCCCAATAAGACTGAAGTTAAATTCAATTCGGAATGGATGGGAGTAATGTCCAGTGCCGAAATGATCCAGCTTGCCGCTAAGCATACTGTTGCCAGGATGTTGGAACGCGACGATTTTCATAAGCGCTACAAAGGTGGGCAGCCTATCGCGATCCATGAATTTTTGTACCCTCTTATCCAAGGTTACGATTCCGTGGTGATGAAAGCCGATGTCGAGCTGGGTGGTACCGATCAGAAATTTAATTTATTGATGGGGCGGCATTTGCAAGAGATGAATGGTCAAAAACCGCAGGTGGTTTTGACCATGCCGATTCTGGAGGGCTTGGATGGCGTGCAGAAGATGTCCAAGTCGCTCAATAACTATATAGGCATTGCCGATGCCCCGGACGATATGTTCGGTAAGATTATGTCGGTATCGGATGAGTTAATGTGGCGCTATTTTGAATTGTTGAGTTTCAAGCCGATGGCTGAAATCGAACAATGGCGGCTGGAATGTGGGGCTGGTGCCAACCCTAGAAATTATAAAGTCAGTCTGGGCCAAGAGATTGTGGCAAGGTTTCATGGTGAACAAGCCGCGAGAGCGGCGCTGGAGAACTTTGAAGCTCGATTCCAGCGTGGAGCTTTGCCGGATGAAATGGAGGAGATTCAGATAAAAGTCGATGCCAGTGGTCTTGCTATTGCTAATCTCCTGAAGGCGGCTGGGTTGGTGGAGAGTACGTCGGAAGCTATGCGGATGATTAAGCAGGGTGCTGTGAAGATTGATGGCGAAAAACTGGAAGATCAAAAAGCCATTATCTTGGCGCCAGCTAAGCACGTTTATCAGGTAGGAAAAAGAAAGTTTGCCCGGATTGAATTAAAGCTTGACTAAGGATTTAGTTGATGTAAAATGCACGGCTCTTCGGGGCTGACGGGATTTAGGTCGGTTAGCTTCGGCAGAGTGCGATGCGGTTTGATCGCTTTTTGGTTTGAAAGCT